>ERZ1034804.104-NODE-104-length-18141-cov-9.163994_pt1 | contig 18141 bp, 9 predicted proteins | sample MGYA00520635_ERZ1034804 | MGnify/ENA primary metagenome ERZ1034804 (study PRJEB33766, sample SAMN09781685) | gut metagenome | biome: gut microbiome | host: Homo sapiens | place: Madagascar | study: EMG produced TPA metagenomics assembly of the PRJNA485056 data set...
CGGTGGAGAAGGGTGAAAGTATTACCCTGCCTGTTGTGTACGGCACCGACGATGCTCCGGCCGTGACCCCCGAGACTGCTGCAACCGGTGAAAGCGCTGAAACTGACGAAAAGCTCGCTAAAGCAGCAAGTAAACTGACGGTCGAATGGACTTCTTCCGATGAGAGTGTCGCGACTGTTGATGCGACTGGCATGGTGGTTGCCGTTTCTGCAGGTGAAGCTGACATCACTGCAAGCGTCACGGATTCCGAGATGAGTGCTGTCTGCAAGGTTACGGTTAAAGTGACCGCGAAAGACATCACCGTTCCCGAAAACCTTGATGTCAAGCTCAACGATGAAAACGAAACTGCTGTCGAGGCAACCGTAAGCCCGGCTGACGCTACCGACGTGGAGGTAAGTTACGCTTCTACCGACGAGGCAGTGGCCACCGTCGATAAGGATGGCAAGGTTCAGGTTCTGCAGCCTGGCGAATGTGACATCGTGACGACCCTCACTCAGGAAGGCGAAAAAGTCGCTGAGAAGAAGACCCACATCAAGGCTTTCTATGAAGTTGAAAGCGTCACGCTGGATAAGACGGAAGGTATTCTCACCGCTGGTAATACTGTTACCTTGAATGCTGCAGTGCTTCCCGAAAAGATTGCAGATGAAACTACCGTTACCTGGACTTCTTCTGATGAGAAAGTTGCTACCGTCGATGAGAATGGTAAAGTTACTGCAATTGCAGCCGGTGAGGCAACCATCACTGCTAATGCTGGTGAAAAGAGCACAACCTACAAACTGGCCGTCCAGGCTAAGAAGGTCGTGCAGAACACCAGCAAGAGTTCCAACAAGGGTAATACTTCCTCCAGCTCCAGCAGCTCTGCTCCTGCAAGTAATCCCGCACCGGCTCAGCCTGCAGCTCCGGCTGAACAGCCGAGCCAGCCGACTTACGTAGAGCCTGCTCCTGACCCGCAGCCTGAACAGCCGAGCGGGGGGAGTACTGATAGTTCTGGTGGCAGTAGTGAGGATGACTGGTGGAACGGCCCTGTTCTTTCTTCTCCAACTGATAATAGCTGTACTCAAGAGGAAATCGATGCCGGTGGATGCTAACTCTTCGTTGCTGTCATTTCGGCTAATTTCAAGCATAAATATTGTATGAAACAAAGGCGGTGGGGCAAACTCACCGCCTTTTTATGGAGTGTAAGACATGAAAAAGAAGTTTGTGTTGGTAGCTGCAGTTGCTGCTATCATGATGCTCGGCTTAGCGGGTTGCGGTGTTAAAGTAACCAACATCGCAGTGCCTGAAACGGCAGTCGTTGAAAAAGGTGAAAGCATCACGCTTCCTATGAATTTCGGCACCGACGAAGCACCGGCCGTGACCCCCGAGACTGCGGCAACTGGTGAAAGCGCCGAAACCGACGAAAAAGTGGCCAAGGCCGCCGAGAAGCTCACCATTGAGTGGACCTCCTCCGATGAGAGCGTGGCGACGGTTGATGAGACCGGTACTGTTACTGCAGTGGCGGCCGGTGAGGCGAACGTTACGGCTTCCGTAAAGGACGCCGACATCGCCGCGAGCACTCACATCAAAGTTGTCGTCACTCCCACCGGTGTCGTGGCACCTGAGTCTATTGACCTCGTCACTAATGGCGAGAACACCAAGGACCTGGACGCTCAGCTGGTTCCTGCAGATGCAACAGATGTCAAACTTGCGTACGAATCGAGTGACGAATCTATCGTGACCGTCGATGAAACCGGTAAAGTGACTGCAGTTGCTAATGGCGAATGCACCATCACAACCTATGTCACTGCGAAAGCCGAAGACGCTGAAGCCTCTGAGCTGAGTGCTGTCGTGGTTGAAGCAGCAGATTCTGAAGAAGTTGACGACAGCGTGGCCACAATGCCCGAAGACCTGGCAGCAATGGATTCCGCGTTCGGCGTTGTTCCCGAGAACCTGAAAGCTGAAACCAAGGTTACCGTTACAACGAATGTTGAGGGTATTACCCTCGATAAAACGGAGGGTGTCCTCACGGTAGGTAACACTGTCACTGTCACCGCAACTGTCACTCCCGATACGGCAACCAATGCCTCTGTGACTTGGACCTCCAGCGATGAGGCAATTGCAACTGTTGACTCTGAAGGTAAGATTACGGCCGTTGCTCCAGGCACTGCCACAATCACTGCAACAAGTGATAGCAACCCTGATGCAAGTGCAGCGTATGCAGTAACTGTGCAAGCTAAAAAGGTAGTCGCTTCCACGAGCACTAAGACCTCCAGTAAGAGCAATTCTGGAAACACTGGTAGTTCCTCCAGTGCTGGCAGCAGTTCGAATAGCGGAGCAGCGACTGTTGCTCCGAGTAATCCGGCTCCTGCTCCCGCACCTGACCTGGCACCGGCACAGCCTGACCCTCAGCCGGAACAGCCCAGTAATCCTGAGCCTGCACAGCCGTCTCAGCCGAGTGGTGGAGATTCTAACACTGACTGGTGGGGTACAGTGATTCCTGGTGAGGCTGATAAGAGTTGTCCGCCAGAAGATGTAGGTATTCTCTGTTGATGCAATTCTTGTAAAGCAATAACCAATCATAAATAACCAGCAACTCGTAGAGGGAAAAAAGCCTTCTGCGAGTTTGCTTTTTAGGAAAGCTATATCTATATCATAATAAGGTAGGAGTTAGTGAATGAAAAGACAATTTGCTCTGGCGGTTATCGCGACTGCGGCTATGGCGATTACAAAATGAAGGCCGGGAAAGCCCACGGTTTCAACCGTGGGATGATAGGCCGACAATAATGGTTTTCTTCGTATCTACCAATATAATTATAATGTGACGATGCTGTGATATAAAGTTCATATATCTGTAACATAAATTTGTCTGAATTGTGATATAATAGATACATGAAAAGAAACTACAGACGCACAAAAACCGCCGTTTCTATGATAAATTATCACTTTGTGTTTTGCCCACGCTATCGGAGAAAATTATTTCTGGTGGATGGGTTTGAAGCTCGTTTCAAGGAACTTGTAACTCAAATTTGTGAGCAAAACGACATTGTGATACTGGCAATGGAATGTCATATAGACCATTGTCATCTTTTCGTGAATGCTCCGCCTACATTAAGTGCTGCAGAAATCATGAAAATTATTAAAGGAACCACCGGCAGGATACTCAAGCAAGAGTTTTTTCCTGACACGGTTATGCAAATGTGGACACGCAGCTATTTTGTAAGCACTGCCGAAGATGTGTCTACCGCTACGATTCAACACTATGTAGAACAGCAAAAAAAGAGAGGAGGGTAACTTTATGGCTTTCGGGAGCAAGAATAGCACGCCATCATTTGTATTGACATTGCCTCTTGATATAAGTCTCAACGAGCAAGACTATCTGTATAAGGAGTTCAAGAAGTGTGGCGTCATCTACAATCAGCTTGTGAGTGCGACTACAAAAATGTGGCATCAATTGCGCAAGACGCGCAAGTATCGTGAGTTGATGGCAGCTATTGCAAAAGCAACTCCCGACAGCGATGAGCGAAAAACACTCTTTAAGCAACGCGAAAAGATGCTTAAAGAATATCGTTTTTCTGAAGATGCTTTTCATAAGTTGGTTGTGCCGTACGCGAAGCACTATGCTATAAACTCCCATATAGCACAGGCAGTTGCCTCTAATGTTTGGAAAGCATGGAGCACTTTCTTCTTTAGCAAAGGAAAAGAGGTTCACTACAAAAGGTTAGATGATTTAGCAGCTATCTCCGGAAAAAACAACTCCACCGGTATCGTGCTTCGCCCGGCAAACCTCACTACAAGCAATATTGAGTCGGCTAAGCGCAAGGCGCAAAAAGCCGTCGAAAAGCGATACGATGATATGTACGGGCGGCCTGACCCTAAAGACGATAAGAAAGTCGTTCTTCCTGATGAGGTAAAACCACAAATGGAAGCTGAAATTGCTGCCGCTATCGCAAAAATAAAACCCACTATCGGAGAAGGCAGCCTGCGCATTGTGTACGGAAAGCATGAATTTCCTGTTGTGTTGCGTAATCCTAAAACTCAGACAGGAAAATATCAGCAGGAAGCTCTCAAATGTGGAGTAAAATACTGCCGCATTACTCGTAAGTGGGTTAAGACCAAGTGGAAGTATTATGCACAATTCATCTTAGAAGGCTATCCTCCCACAAAGTGCGACGGTAACGGCGTGATGAAGCATCCTGTCAACCAAGGCCGCGTGGGCCTTGATATCGGCACACAGACACTTGCCATCAGCGGCAACGATATCTGTGATTTGAGAGTTCTTGCGCCATCAGCAAGAGCGCAAGCCAAAAGCCTCGTAAATGAGATTGCTCGCACACAGCGTGCAATGGACCGCTCCCGCCGCGTTACAAATCCGAAATATTATAATCCGGATGGCACGATAAAGAGGCTGAAGCGCCAGCATGGCCACAAACAAAGACGTGACTGGAAGTACAGCAAGCACTACTATCGACTGTGGGCTAAATTGCGAGAGCTGAATCGCCGCTTGGCTGATATCCGTAAGATGGAACACAATATGCTTGCCAACGAATTGCTGCAGCATGGCAACGAGTTCGTGGTTGAAGATATGAACTACAAAGCCTTGCAGAAACGCAGCAAGGAAACGAAAGTCAATCCAAAAACCGGTAGAGCACATACTAAAAAACGGTTTGGCAAATCGTTGAGCCGCTGCGCCCCCGCAATGTTTATTTCCATCCTGAACAAAAAAGCCAATCGTTATGGCGGCAGCGTTATCAAAGTCAGCACCTTTGAAACAAAAGCCTCGCAATTTGACCATACAGATGAAAGCTACACCAAGAAGAGACTTTCCGAACGAATGGCACACCTCAGCAGCGGAGAAGTAGTCCAGCGTAACCTGTATTCCGCTTTTCTGCTCGCCCATATAAATACTGAAACTTTAAAATACGATACCGAAGCTCTTAAAGCTGCTTTTCCTGCATTTTTAGAAATGCACGAAAATACAAAGCGGCGCTTGCAGGCGGTTGGAAGTTCTCTTCCTGCAAGCATTGGATTCTAAACAATAACTTTCTGGGGGGCTCGACACTCCCTCATTAAAGAGCTGCCTCGCAAGAGGTGAAACTCCCTTCGGAGGATGCACTTAAAAGAACTGGGAATGCAGACAAGTATGTTGGTCAACCTTTTAGGCTGGACGCTCATTGACAACTACACCCGTAGCTGTTGGTGAGAAACCGCATAACTCGCTGCCTTGTATGCGGCATGGTGATAAGCCTTGCCACTGCCACCCGGGAATCCCACGATTTCAATCGTGGGAGGTGTCAACCTGGTAGGGTGCGGTGTGAAGATTACCAACATCGCGGTTCCGGAGTCTGCGACGGTGGAGAAGGGCGAAAGTATTACCCTGCCTGTTGTGTAGTCTTTTGCTGCTGTCATTCCAACTAATAAATATTGTAAAGCGAAGGCGGTGGGGAACAGCTCATCGCTTCTTTATTGGAATTCTTGGCAGGGCTTTAACTTCCGGTATTTGATAATACACTCCTATAAAGAAATAGGCAGTTCTCTGAACTCGGAGGGCTGCTTTTTTATTTTAGTTATCAAATGTTAAGCAATCTAAAACGAGCAAGTAAAAAGAGCAACTTAGCGTTTGACCACAAATCTACTCTGAGATATTTCCTTCGCCAAATGGGCTGTATCATCTCTTTGCCAAAATGTGCGATACCACTACAATAAAAGATAAAGAAGGTGAGACGATGAAACCGACAGTTAAGTCATTTCTAGCACTTGCAGAGGAACAAGAACAACCGGTTCACATTGCGCGATTTGTTTTTGACGATGCCAGTGAATATTGTGACGAAGAGCTTTTTTGCGGTGAAATAAAAGATATGCCTACACACTTTGCAGACGAAAAGGTCCTGGATTGGACAATGACCAATGATACGGAAATTGTTTTGTATATAAAATAACTCAGCACAGTAGCTCGGCCATAAGAAAATCTGCGTTTTTTAGCAAAACAACATGGCATTCGTGTCGAGTATAAGGGGTGGCTTCTCCGAGAAGAGAAATGCGCAAAGAAACTGTGGAGTCACTGAGCAAATCTCTGATGCTTTTGGGAATGGTGTTCCAGGTGTTACTTGTCATATTCATCGTGAGCAGAGGAACATTTGAGTCTATGCTCCGGAAATCACAATGATAATATAGTTCGTCTTTATAATAATGGCTTGGGACAACATCAAGACTGCATTTTACTCGTCCATAATACACACAGTTTTGAGGCAACTCAGGTTCGTGAGTTTTTGGAAGTATTTCGATTAAACGTTGCGCCATCTTTTTCCTGAGTAAACGATGGGCTAAAGAACCACCATTACCATTATTATTGCCATCCCCATTTCTTTCTGCATGATTTACCGGAAAGTCTTCGCGGTCAACGGTTTTATCGAGTGCCCGTCGAAGCTGACCGAGAATGGTATCAACATTAGCAGCGTCACTTACTTCTGTGGTTGAAGGTACATATTCAGGACGTATATAATCACATCCTTGTTCATGCGCAGAATTTGGGGCTCCACGAAAGAATGGGGATTTGGCATCAAATACAACTATAAGTTTGGCCTGCTTGCATTCCGGACAGAAAAGGTGACTGTCATAGTGTCGTACATAAATATGAGGGTCTTTTTTACAAGCGGAGCAAATTTCTTCAATTGAGACATAATCATTCTCGGGTTTATAATAAGCATATTCGTACTTTGCCATAAATACAACTCCTTGATTTTATGTGGTGATAAAAATGAAATTGAAAACAATGATAGAATGTAAAGCTAATACCTTCTTTGCTTACAAGATTATGGATGCACATACAGGGGATGCATACGTTGACCGCGCGTATGATAAAGCGGATTGCAGAAATGAAAGGGAAGAATGGACAAGGTATCTTCAATACGAACCTTATAAAGATTGGAGGGTCTACAAGTGGAGAGTTGAAAGCAGTAAAATGATATTCTACATTTTGCCTCCTCGAAAAAAGCAAAAGCCAAAACTGATATCTGAGGCTTCTAAACAATAATATACCATATATTTGACTGTTAATTTTTACAAGCTTTTCTACCCGCGTTGTCGTAATTGCACAAAAGCTAATATGTGACAAAGAAGCCGTCCCATAAAGGTACGGCTTCTTTTTCTATTCGTGTCGTTGAAAAGTCACTTTTCACTTTCCGCGAAATTTGTTTTTCTGGCTTATTGCCAAGGCTTGCGAATCGCATATGATAGAAAATGTACGGAAGCAAAAAGCAATGCGTGCAGGGGTGTTGAAGCTTGGCGCTCCGCCAAAGTGCCTGCAAAAACATCGCTGTACAGAAAGGAAATCGCATTATGCAGAAAATTATGCAAAAAGTGACCTCCGTAGCATTGGCCGCCAGCATGCTGTTTTCGATGATGTCTACGACCGCACTTGCGTTCGCAGACGAGACCGGAGACAGCACCTCTGTTTCGACCGATGTTACGGATGCCCCGGCTGCGGAAGAGGCAGATGCGGTGGATTCCGGTAGTTCAAATGATGCCGACTCCTCTGATGCCACTTCCGCGCCGACTATCACGGATGTTGTGGACCTGACGCATGAATCGTATGAGGATGCCAACTCTAACGATGAAACTACTCAGGATGCAGCGTTTGATGTGGTGGATGGGGAAGAAACTTCTGAATCGGATGCCAATGACACAGAAGTCTCTACTCCTGAAACTGCAGAACCCACTTTCGTCGGTTTGCAGACAGTAACGCCGGAATACGGCGATAAACTGACTGCGGATGTTGGCGATTCTATCACTCTGGATGCTCTGCTGAATCGTGACGATGTATCTGTCACCTATCAGTGGCAGCGCAAGCAGAACTTTGCTGTTGATACGGCGTTGGCTCTCTACAACTACGAAGAGGACGAGCCTACCTGGTACAACTTCGTTATCGAAGATACCACAGAGCACACTGTCCTTGAAGAGCGTCCCGACTATGTCTGGCAAGGCTGCGAGATGTATTTCGCGATTGTTGATGCCCTGGACGACATTGGCGCAGATAGCAGCAATGTGCAGGTTGCGTGGCATACTCCGAACTTTGTGCTGGACGGTTATAGCATTTCCGCTGGTACTGCTGAGGATGGAACCACTGAAATCTATGCATCCAACGAGGAAAACACCTACACCGCCCGCGTCAATGACGAAGGCAAGTGGGAATTTTCCGATGAAAGCACTGCAAATCTGAAAAATGATTGGCAGGATATCGAAGGTGCAACAGAATCTACCTATACTTTTGAAGTAACGGAAGATGACCTGTTCGCTACCTATCGCTGCCGCATCACGGTAACGGATGAAGCATACCGCGAAGAAAATTTCAAGGCTCTCGAAGATTTGGGCAATGAACTGACTGAAGAAGATAAGACTGGAGATATTATTCTCCAGACAGTTCAGTTCAGCATCAGCCTGCCTGAAGACGAAAACAGCAGCGATATCGCTGTTCGGCGTATGCCTGCAACAGTGGCTATGCTGGCGGATACTTTCTCTGCTCGTGCTACTGGCGGTGTTGCCATTTCCTCTGACAACCAGTGGATTACTGGCCTGGATAGCAACTACGAGTACATCACCAAAAACATGTACGACCAGGTGACCGAATGGTTCAATGCCGGTAAAATCGACAAAGCCACTGCTGACCGCTATTGGACACAGATTGGCGGGTCTTTCAATACAAGCCACTTTACGGCAAACGTGTTGGATGACAATAAGTTTCCAACTGGCGCTACTCGCGAGTACATGGGCTTTCCCCTAACTGATGGCGATAAACTGGAAGTTAACTCTCAGTGGTATGGTCAGACCGTCTATTTTCGCCCTCATAACGACAGTAACGACTGGAATCTGACTGGTACTGCGGTTGATGTTCCTGCTTATACTGCAGTTCTTCGTAACAATGGCAGCTATGGTACTGGTGCATCAGGCACAAAGTATAAGGACGCGGTTGTTTTCCTAAATCCCTGGGTGTCTGATGCGGGTCGTATGTACGCTAACTTTATCAATTATGTATCCGACGATGGCTGGCTAGTTAATTCTAGTGGTAGCGGACATATGAATCAGCATATTACGGTACTATCAATCAAAGTCGAAACATTTAACCAGGACCCCGACCGTTATATGATGGATGCCGAAGGCAACTATCGTATCGACTCTATTGGCTGGGGTGTTTGCGTTAATCAGGAGCCTGACCTTTCCGGTAAAGCCTATTATGCTATCAAGGCATTTCTGAGCCAGGGCTATGGTATGTGCATTGGCCACGATACGATGTATGCCTATGCTGGTTCCTGGTACGATGCCCATGAGGCTGGTTACACCGACCCCGGTTCTCGTGATTACTACGAAGGTGGTCAGTATGGTCCTGATAAAAACGATACCTCAACTCGCTATTACGTTCTGAACAGTGTCCCTAACATCGATAACGGTCACTGGAACATGAACGCTCTGATGGGTGCAAACGGCGGTAACATTGATTCTGGTACGGTCCTTCCGACTGATGCTATCTCGATGATTCTGTCTACCGGTGGTTCTCACAGTTCCTACGGTAAAGCTGGTATCATGTACGGTTCTGACCAGCTGAGCGTGAAATTGAAGCCTTACTCCAATTCTCAGGCTCAGAGCGTTGTTAAGTACCGTAATCCGACCAACTTCCCGTATGATGTTCCGACCGGTAGTACCATTGCAGCTTCCAAAACTCACTCCAACTCTCAGGTTGCTTTTGGCCCTATCTGGGTTGATTACGCAGGTGGTAACGTGACTGGTGCTGAGTTCGGTTACAATCCGGACCCGACAACCAAGACAATTACCGATGAAGAGACTGGACAGTCCTGGTTCGGTACAAGCAACTTCTACCTGTCTGGTACTGGCAACTTCCTGATGAACCAGATTGGCCATTTGCCTGATAACAAAGCGACCAAAGGCGAAGCTTCTCTGTTTGCCAACACTGTTATGTACATCTCTCAACGTAAACAGTGCGAGATTTGTGCGGCACAGCAGAATGGCCAGGAAGACGTTCATTTTGTGATTCGCGTTTCCTCCGTCAACGCACAGCAGGTCCTGGCCGCTCTGCAGGCGGGTGGTACTTTCTGGTATCCGCTGAATGGCTGCTATCAGCTGACTGATGACCTGACTCTGCCGGAAGGCTGGAAGCCTATCAAGAACTTCTCCGGTCACTGGAATGCAGATGTCTATAAGGTCAAGCTCGCAAGCAACAATCAGCCTGTGTTCGATAACACAAGCGTGACTGCAAACGGTATGTATACCAGCGGCAAGAACAACGGCTGGAATCTTGGTTCTGATATGACCAAAGGTACGCTGCCGATTCTGAAGCTGGACAATCAGCCGGATGTGCGCATCACCGGTGTTGCCCGTGTTGTTGGTGACCTGAATGCATTGTTCCCGACCTCTTACGGCGTGACCGATTATACCGGTTATAAGGTTGTTGTTCATGGCTCCGATGGCGTTGACTATAACTGTGTTGTGAACAGCGATAGCAAGTACGTTATCTCGAACCTGCCGACCACTGGTATGATGCGTGCCGATGTTATCGATAAGAGCGGCAACAAGGTCACTCAGTTTGGCATGATTACAGTTGACGTACCGAACCATTTCTGGAACGACACTGAGACCCATCCGTTGCAGCTGATGACTCCGACTGCTGACCCGATTGAAGACTATAAGGACTGGGAAGGTCCGGTCAACAAGACGGTTGACAGTAAGCTGTATTACAATGAACAGCTGAAAGCCTCCGATGTTACCTGGTATTACCGCATTATCTCCGTTGACAACCAGGTTGGCGATTGGGTGAAAATCGGTAATCCTGGCACTTCCTTCGATACCTCTGACGGCACTGTGAGCGGCAAGATTAACAGCCTGACGTTCACTGCAGCAACGGACAGTGACTTGCCTTATACGACAAGCTCTGTAAGTTATTCCAAGTTGGATTACACCACAAACCGTATTCAGTTCAAGTGTGAATACACTCTGAGCGGCGCGGTATATTCCAGCATGGATAAGGCTGAAGATGGCCGTAACGGTTATGTTGACGTTGAAATCCGCCCGATGTACATCGAGCAGGCTTTTGACCGCCGTATCTCCGTTGGTGGCAGCACTTCCTTCTCCTTCGATGCATTCTACTGGAAGGGCGTCGAGGATGGCCTGACCTATGAGGTTCAGTACCGTGACGCAAGCGGTAACTGGGTTGCCGTTGGCAGTGATTCTACTCTGTTCCCGTCCTCTAAGTACAAAATCAGTTATGTAACCAAGACTGATGATAATGATGCTTTGGGCGGCGGTGTCTGGTATCCGTCCGATTTCTGGGTTCCTGATTCCTTCACTGGCAGTGATGCGAAGATGAATGCAGGTAAATCTACATTCAATAAGCACACCACCGTCACACTGGAACTCTCGAATGCAGCGATGGATTGGGATGGCACGGATTTCCGCTGTGTCTTCACCTATAAGTCTACCGGGCATACCATGAGCACCGATACTACCACGGCAAACGATATTGCACAGGCTCGTACCGGTCACCTTATCATCTATGCACCGCCCATTGAGATGACGCCATTGAAGGCTCAGTCTCTGCTGCTGAATAACTACGATTCCAGCAACGGCAACCTTGCATGGACAACCCCGGCTTCCAACCCGAATAATGGCCGTAGTCCTAAGGAAATTCCTCTGGATGCTATTGCTCCTGATAAGCTGGGCCAGAATGGCAAAGCCTACGGCGCAGCAAACGATAACAAGGCCATTTATACCACAAAGATTACCTATTACGGTAATAAAGACAGTGCTCCCACCATTAAATGGTTGTACAGCGACGTGGCAGGCGGCGGCAGCCTCTCTCAGTTCAAGGATGTCGGTGATGCCGTCACATTGAAGTACAGCGATGTTGGCAAGAAGATTGGCAACATCAGCAAACTGAACAGCCGAGTGGCTGAACTTGAAAAGAGTTTCATGTCCAGCGGCAAAGCATTCAATAAGTTCAGCGGCTACATTAAGCTGGAAGCAATGTACCCGACTGAATCCAAGGACCTGAACAACAGTTCTTATGCGGAATGGAACGCTATCGTGTCTTTGTACATTGATAACGCTACCAACCCGATGGATTACGGTAATACGCACTTCTATTTCCGTTGCCAGGCTGAAGCTCAGTACATGCAGAACTGGGATAGCGCCGATATGAAGCCCTATACCACTGCTGCAACTGATGCCTACAACTTTAATCGTGACGTGAACTCCAGCAATCCGGAAGACCATCTGTATAAGGATATCAGCCAGTCCTCTTATGGCGCTGAACTGGTTCTGGATTACAACATTTCCATTAAGGCCAATGTTCCGAACAAAGCTACGAAGAAGCGTAATACTATTACGACTGCAAATGGCAGCGCAAAGGACATTTCGACCCTGCGGAATGAAATTTCCGAAATCAACACAGCTCTGAATAACGGCGGTGCGGTTTACAACTACAAAGACCTGGCGATTATCGCTCCGAATGGTCTGCGTTACATGGAAACCTATTTCATCGCGGGGAATGGCGTAAATAACCGTTCCGGCATCGATTCCCGCGACACTGTGGTTATCGATAACAAGATTCGCAACTCTGACGGTAAGTGCTTTACGGACCTCTTCGAAAAGGTGACGGATGATGAATTCGTCAACAAACGTCAAGGCTTCGCTTACCGTTCCAAGAGCGGCAACACGATTCCGAAGGAAACTTGGGAATGGTTCTGGCGCAATGCTATCTACTACATCTGCTATGATGCTCCGACCGACAAGGCCAACATGGACCAGGTGTATTTCTACATTGATGAACAGAACAGCGGTGCATCCTCTTCTCAGGTCTACTCCGAACCCAACAGCACTTCGAAACCCTATTCTATGTACACTGCTCCGTATACCGGTGAGTATATCATCACTCTGAACGGTGCAGGCGGCGGCGTCGATAACCAGTTTGGTCTGTCTCCCGAACGCACTTCGCTTGGCGGCAAGACCACGATTCGCGTCAAGGCGGAAAAGGGCGCGACGCTCTATTTCGTCAACGGCGGTGCTGGTTCTCATGACCCGACACACTACGTCAACGGCGCATCGAGCCCCGATGCCAACGCTAAAGTCGTCGTTCAGGGCGGCTATAACGGCGGCGGTAACGGCGGTATCATGATGCAGGAGCGCTACACTCACTGGAGCTTGAAGGGCGCTTCTGGCGGCGGTGCTACTACCGTGGCTGTCGGCATCATCGGCACAGGTCGTTTGGCCGAGTACGGTGATGAGAATAATGCTAAGAAGTATGTTCTGGCTGTTGCAGGCGGTGGCGGTGCAAACCAGCACGGTGCTTGTGATGCTACAGGTGGCTCCGACAATAACGGCGTCCTGCATGTCTGGGGCGGCCAGCTTGGCGGCGGTGGTCCGTTTGGCCAAGGTATGTCTGGCGGCGACTTCTCTATGTTCCTCGGTGGTATTACCGATGGTTCTTCTGAGGTTGGTGTTGAAGGCCCTGGCGGTGGCGGCGGCGGCTGGTACGGCGGCTACGCTAACGAGTCCTCTAAGCTCGCCAATGCAGATGGCTGGGGCAGCTGTAAGCGCGACGGCAATGGCGGTTTGAGCTGGGCTGCAGGCGTTGGTACTACTCTGACTGATGCAGGCGGACACAAGGTTCAGGTCTTGGAAGTCAACATCAGCAATGATGGCGGCGGCTCCGGTTCTGAACAGGCTGGTAATTCCAGCATTGAGCTGGTCAAATCCTCTGTTTCTCGTTTCTCTCGTAACGGCAAGAATGCTTTCGATACCGCATACGAAGATACCGACCCCGATTCCGGTATTGAGAAACAGCATGTAACCATTACTATCACTGCAGCCAATAAGCTGTATGATGGCAACCCCGATGAAGCTTCCATCAGCGTTTCCGGCAACCTGTCTTCTACCGATATGGACAATATCGTGAAGAACACCACTATCGTCTATGCTAACCGTAAAGGTACATTGACGAAGGCTCCAAGCGATGCGTCTACGGACAAGAACCAGTATCCGCGCTCCGATTGCGGTTCCTATACCGCAACAGCAAAATGTACGGTGTCGGGTTACATCATCACATATCGCTACGAGAACACGAACCCCGGTCATACGTATGATGGCAGCAGCCCGAGCGGCATTGGTGATACCGTCAAGTTCGATATCTATCCTCGCGGATTGACGATTATCGGTACTGGCGATAAACCCTACGACCGCACCAGCAAGGCAACTCTGGAAAATGTTCATATTGCTTCTGGCGGCTTGATTGCGAAGGACGAGAACACTGTGAAGCTGAGCACCACTACGGTGACTGGTAACTACACGGTTGATGGCAAGAATGTCAGCGATGCTGGCGGTCCCTACGTCGTCATCCGAACCAGTGAACTCTCTCTCGTTGGCAACAGCGCAGGCAACTACTACATTGAGAAGGAAGACTTGTCTGGCTCTATCACTCCTCTGGATTTGTACGTTCACAGTATTTATCTGGAAGACCCGACCTATCCTCGCAACGTCAAACACTATGACGGCACGACCAAAGCCACCATTAAGGATATCCTGATTGATGGCGTGCTTGAAGGTGATGACGTTAAGATTAAGGAAGAAACCCTTCCCGGCAACTATAAGACCAAGGATGCTGGCCAGAAGCTGAATGCTGATGGCACCGTAAGTTCCAACTGGCCTTATGAATTGGATGAAAATCCGATTACGGCTGACGCACATCCGACCTTAACTGGTAAGGATGCCAAGAACTACCGTATCACAAAGGAGAAGTATTCCGGCGCTATCGCTCGCGCGAACCTGACCGCACAGGTTGCAAGTTGGCGCGGATTGTATGGTGACGGCGTAGGGGAGAAGCCCTGGCATGACAAGAAGGCTTACGGCTACGGCACTGCAGCTTCTGCAGGCTGTTGGCTGGAACTGGATGGTCTGGTGCAGGGTGATACCTTGACTTTGGACCAGAGCTACAAGAAGTCTTATTTCAAGACTCTGGTAAATGGTCATGAAGACCTGGTTCCCGATGAATCGACTCCTGTTGGCACTTATCCGTTAACTTATGTCGGCTTGACTGAAGCCAATTACCCCGTCCTGAAGAACTATATTGTCATGGTTCTGAATGGCCGCTTTGTCGTTGACCCGCGTCCGCTGCATGTGACGGTTCTTGACAGCGATAAGATTATCTACAACGAGAACCCGAACTTCCATGTGAACATTCAGATGGAAGATGATGATGCAAATCTGATTGATGTCGTGAGCGACGTTGACGCTACTCCGATTCTGGATGCAAAGCTCAAGGCGAAAGATACAGTCAGCAGCGTCTTGTACGTTGCGGGCGGTAATCCCTCCAACCTGACTCAGGAATTTGTGGATGCCTACGATTATCGTAAGCAGGAAAATGTCAAGGAAAGCAAGACCAATATCCCGTTTGTGACCGATTGCACCATTGCTTCTCTGCCACTGTACGCAGATGGTACGAGTACTGATGATGATTTTGAATGGAACTACGAGGATAAGACCTGTGATTTCTGTCATTACAACCACAAGCTCCTGGCTCCGTATCTGGTAACTATCAACACCGACACCAAGAGTGGCCCTGCATTGGATGTTCATACGGTCGTTAACCCGAATGGTGAAACGGTCCGCAACTACGAGCTGATTATCCATGACGGCGGCCTGTATGTGCATCCGGCTCTGCTGAAGGCTACGGTTCCTCTGTATGTCTGTATGTATGGCAACACCACGAGCGGTGAAGTCAAAGAGCCTACCAACTATCGCATCACGAACTACTCTACTGTGGCTATCCAAATCAAGAATATCAAGGCCAATGGTCCTTGGCTGATGCGTGATATGCCTGGCATGGAGTACTACCCTGACGGCGAGTATGGCAACTCGGTATACGACATGACAAAGAACCGTCTGCGCCGTGGCGAGCTGTACATGCGTCTGCGCGATACCGTCCTGACTCAGGGTGATAACGCAATTGACCATAGCGATACGGCTTGGGTCATTCCGAAAGCTACCGGCGATTTCATCAACAACAACATCACTGGCCGCGCAATGCAGGTGCCTATGGCAGTCTACATTGCAACCGGTAATGTGAATGAATCCGGTGTCTGCACTCCGGTCACGAAAGTGACCTACACGATTGCTCCGTACGGTGGCGTGATGCCGAACGATGCGGACTTCGAGAAAGTGCAGTCCCAGCCGTGGCTGAAAGACGCAAAATAACCTTTCCAGTGTGACCTGATGGTCGCTTCTGTACAACACTTGAGGGCAGTCGAGAAATCGGCTGCCCTCTCTTTTTGTTTTCGGTTCTAACCAGATAGCAACTACTCCAATTCCGGAGTGGCTGATTTTTTTTGCGCATAACTTCTGAAAGAATCTCCGCTAAAATCAACCGTTGCGAATTCGTGCGATTCGCGGACAATAAAGCTTGTAAGCATGAAAAGTACCAATTTGAATAACACCAATTACAACGAAAGGACTGCATTATCGTGAAACGATTAAAACAGATTGTCACAATCGGCTGCGTTGCGGTGGTCGCTGCGCTGCTGATGGCTGGATGCGGTGAGCATCGGCTGGTATCGATTTCGATGCCGGAAACGATAGATTTGAAGCTCGGTGAAAGCACCGCAATTGAACTGACCGGAACTCTTAAAAATGGCACTGAGGTGACGGGAGACCAGCTCACGCAGCTTCTCGAACATCGAGGAATGACATTTGAGAGCTTTGCGCCGAGCGTTGCATCTTTGGATGACACGCTGCGCTTGACGGCCAACTCGTCCGGCAGAACGGAAATCAATATCTATAGCCGGGATAACAAGCTGAACTGCAGCGCGGAAGTGACTGTCGTATCTCCGCTTGAAGGCTTTGAGATGGATGATATTATCACTACTACTGATAACAATTTAGTGAATCCCGAATACACCACAATTCCCGAAACGGCTGATGTGGGTGAAGTTACGGTAAGTGTGGGGGATGAATCGATTGCCCGAGTGGAGAACAATAAGATTGTTCCTCTGAAAGCCGGAACCACCACGGTCACTATCACGGCAGATAATGGTGTGTCCAAGACTGTGAAACTCAAGGTCAAGCAGGCTCCGAAAGAGCTCTATGCCGACAACCTGGAAGTCGAAATCGGAGAGACTAAGACGATTCATGTCTATACTGATGTTCCTGACCCTGATACGGATAACGATAACAGCCTGTATGAGTTTGAGAACACCGACAATTCGGTTTGTGCCGTCAACGTTAAGGGTGAAGTGACGGGCATTTTGGTCGGCACCAGCAAGGTCAAGGTTACGAACAGCAGCGGCCTTGAGACAACAATGACGGTAAATGTTGTACCGAAAACCGCACACATGACGCTGACTTTTGGCGCATCTGAGGATACCGAAAGCACCAACGAAAACACTGAAAATCAGCCCGCAGAAGCCACTGACAACGCCGATTCCAGCCAGGATAGCGTGGGAGGTAATGAATGATGAGACATATCAAGAAGTTCGCAGCACTGCTCCTTGCAGCTATCTGCACCATGATGGTTCTGACTGGATGTGTGGATAAGGCTTCTCTGTATGATGATACGCAGCAGATTGCGGCCGGAAGGACGGCATACTCTGCGACCGGGTATCAAGGTGGCTATGTGATGGGCGACGGGTCTTTTGATTTCACGGCAAGCGCCGATAAGCTTGTGGGAGCCGTTGAAGCGTTTGATATTGATGTCAAGAATGAGTCCACCCTCGTTGACTGCTATACGACTGCTGATACGACAAGCGGCAAATTCAAGATTCTGCTCGTCCACACTGACAACAAACAGATTGTTGCTGAGTACATCGATGACGCATACAGTGACCTGGTTCTTCCTGTCGGTAACTACAAGGTTTATCTTGTAGGTAAGGACGATGCAGCGTTCGACGTTGGTATTAGTCTTTATAGCTTTGGCGAGAACGTGAGCTGGTATGAACCTTCCAAAAATAAAATGTGACTTTTTCCGTGCCCTGGGACGAAAAATCCTGGGGCAATTTTTAATTTTTCAAAAATATTGTTGCGGAAATGTGCGAATCAAAGATAATGAAAACATAGGGCAAAAAAGCACGTTAATCGCTGAAAAAAGTGACTGCCTTTTCTTTTTTTGTCTTG
>ERZ1034804.108-NODE-108-length-17869-cov-4.713203_pt1 | contig 17869 bp, 16 predicted proteins | sample MGYA00520635_ERZ1034804 | MGnify/ENA primary metagenome ERZ1034804 (study PRJEB33766, sample SAMN09781685) | gut metagenome | biome: gut microbiome | host: Homo sapiens | place: Madagascar | study: EMG produced TPA metagenomics assembly of the PRJNA485056 data set...
ATGAAATAGAAATAATAGATAAAATGGGATATATAGATTATTTTTTAATTGTGCAGGATTATATTAATTATGCAAAATCACAGGGGATTGCAGTAGGCCCTGGACGTGGAAGTGGTGCAGGTTCAATAGCTGCGTATCTTATAGGAATAACCAATATTGATCCTTTAAAATTTAATTTAATATTTGAAAGGTTTTTGAATCCAGAAAGAGTTAGTATGCCAGATTTTGATGTGGATTTTTGCTATGAAAGAAGAGAAGAAGTAATAGAGTATGTATGTAGAAAATATGGACATGATCATGTAGCACAAATTATAACTTTTGGTACAATGGCTGCAAGAGCTGCAATTCGTGATGTGGCAAGAGCTTTAGATATTCCATATGCTAAAGCTGATATGATTGCAAAACTTATACCAAGAGATTTAAAAATCACTATAGATAAGGCTTTAGAAGTTAATAAAGAACTTAGTGAACTTTATGAAACTGATATGGAAGTTAAAGAAATAATTGACTTGTCTAGAAAGGCAGAAGGACTTGCAAGACATGCTTCTACTCATGCTGCGGGTGTTGTTATAACTAAAGAGCCTGTTGTAAGCTATGTCCCACTTTATGAAAGTGACGGAGTTATATCTACTGAGTACACTATGACAACACTTGAGGAATTAGGACTTCTTAAAATGGACTTTTTAGGACTTAGAACTCTTACTGTAATAGGTGATACTTTAAAACTTATAAAAAAAATACATGGTGTAGATGTGAATTTTGGAGAAATGAATGATAGAGATACATTTAAGCTTCTTACAGATGGAAAAACTTTAGGTGTATTTCAAATGGAGAGTTCAGGATTTAGACGTGTTATGATGGAATTAAGGCCAAATACTTTAGAAGATATAATTGTTATGATATCGTTATATAGACCTGGACCTATGGATCAAATTCCAAGATATATACATAATAAAGAAAATCCAGATAATGTTATTTATACTCATGATTCATTAAAACCAATATTGAAAGATACATATGGATGTATGGTTTATCAAGAACAAGTAATGCAAATTTTTAGAGATTTAGCTGGGTATAGTTTTGGAAGAGCTGATTTAGTAAGACGTGCTATGGGAAAAAAGAAACTTGATGTAATGGCAAAGGAAAGAGAAGTTTTTGTTGAAGGGGCTAAAAGAAACAATATTGATAAGGAAAGTGCAAATAAAATATTTGATGAAATGGCTGAGTTTGCTAAATATGCATTTAATAAATCTCATGCAGCATGTTATGCAGTGGTTGCTTATCAAACAGCATATTTAAAAGCACATTTTCCACATGAATTTATGGCTGCTACTATGAATAGTTTCCTTGGTAATCTTGATAAAATTCCTTTATATATAGAGGAGTGTAGAAAACTTAATATTGAAGTATTAAGACCTGATATTAATGAAAGTTATTTAAAATTTGCAGTTATAAATAACAAAATTAGATTTGCATTATCATCAATTAAAAATGTAGGAAATAATGCTATTTGTGAAATTATAAAAGATAGAAAAATAAATGGTAAATTTTTAAGCTTTATTGATTTTTGTGAGAGAGTTTCAGGAGATACAGTAAATAAGAAGTGTATTGAAAGTTTAATAAAAGCTGGATGCTTTGATGAAATAGAAAAAGAAAGTACAAGGTTTGATATATTAGACAGTTACGAGACAATAGTTGATAATATAAATGAAACAAAAAAGAAAAACTATATTAATCAAATGAACTTTTTTGATGTTGTATCTGATGATGCACACGCAAAAATTGTAATAGCTAAATCATCAAGAAAGCCTACAAATAAAGATTTGCTAAATATGGAAAAAGAAATGTTGGGAATGTACGTATCTGGTCATCCGCTAGATGAATATAAAGAATATATCAAAAAAAATTCAACAGTCAGTACAATAGATTTAAATAGCAATGAAGATATTGATGAGAATGGTAAAACAAAAAAAGAGGATTTTGATAATAAAACTGTTAGTTTATGTGGAATAATAACTTCATCTAAGTTACTTAATACTAAATCTGGCAATCAAATGATGTTTACTGTTCTTGAAGATATGTATGGCAGTGTTGAGCTAGTTATTTTTCCGAAAGTTTTTAATAAATTTTATGATTTGATAAAAACAGACATGGTTGTAAAGGTAACTGGTAAGGTAAATATTAAAGAGGGAGAAAAACCAAAGATATTAGTAAATTATATAGAAGATATATCAAATAAAAAAATGGAGGAAAAAAGAAAGGTATATATAAGAATACCCAAAGATAAACTTGACTTAGAAGGTGTTGTACTTAATGTAATAAATGATATTGCAAAGGAAAATAGCGGTAATGCCAAAGTCAATTTATTCTATGAAGGTACAAATAGGATTAAAGTATTAAATGATAAATATTCTCTAAACTTAAATGATGATGTTTTAAATAAACTAAGTATAACTTTTGGAAGCGATAATGTAAAAGTTAAATAATTAATATAAAAAAGAGTGTTAATAATAAGATCAAATTAGAGTTAGGAGATATTTGTAAATTTTTTGAGTACAAGAAATTATATAGATGAATATAAAATATGGTCACTAGATTTTCTAGTGACCATTAACTATATTTATTATTTATTAGATTTACTTTCTTTTACAACTTCAGTTAAAGCTCCAAGTGCACCAAGCGATTTTGTTGTGTCAAAAGGAATAAATACTTTATTAGATTTTCCATCAGCAACTTTTTCAAGAGTTTCTAGAGACTTGATTGCAACAAGTTTATCATCTGGTTTTGCACTCATTATAGCGCCATAAACTTGTGAAATTTCTTGTGCCTTTGCGTCAGCAACTTTTTTTATTGCCTCAGCATTACCTTCAGCTTCTAGTATTTTAGATTCTCTTACACCTTGAGCTCTTCTTATACTAGATTCTCTTTCTGCTTCAGCTTCAAGAATTGTTGATTGCTTTTTACCCTCTGCAAGTGTGATGTCAGCTTGACGTTTACCTTCAGCTTCAAGAATAATAGCTCTTTTATTTCTTTCTGCATTCATTTGTTTTTCCATGGCATCACGAATATCTGTTGGAGGTTTTATATCTTTAATTTCAACTCTGTCAACTTTACATCCCCATCTATCTGTAGCTTCATCAAGTGTTTGTCTTAGTTGGTTATTTATTGAATCCCTTGAAGAGAATGTACTATCTAAATCCATTTTACCAACAATATCACGAATTGTTGTAATTGCAATATATGCAATACCTTTTTGTAAACTTTCTATTTCATAAACTGCTTTAACAGGATCTGTTATTTGATAGAAAACAACTGTATCAATTGTAATTGTAACATTATCCTTTGTAATAACACTTTGTGGTGTTACATCCATTGTTTGTTGTTTTAGACTAACAACAGCTCTAATTTTATCAACAAATGGTAAAATAAAATTAAGTCCAGCTTCAGCAGTATTATGATATTTACCTAAACGTTCAACTATTCTAACTTCTGATTGTCTTACTACTTTAATTGATGCAAAAGCTACAATTAAAACTAAAACAATTACTATTATAAAAAATATTTCCATAAAATTTCCTCCTATACATTTTCATTAATTTTTGTTACAACAAGTTTTACTCCATCAACCTTTGTAACTTCAACAATTTCATTAATTTTAATTCTTTCATCATTAAGAGCGATAGCTGACCATAATTCACCAGCTACTTTTACTTGACCGACATCCTCTGTTGAGTTAATTTCTTTTATAACAACACCTTTTTTTCCTATCATTGCATCATTATTCATTTTTGTACTGTCTTTATTTTTAAATAACTTTTTAGTTAGGGGCTTCATAAATATTATCATTATAGTTGTACTTATCGCAAAGACTGCAAGTTGTATTTCAATAGGTGCGCCTAGAACAGAAGCTATAAATGCAAAAAATGATCCAATTCCGGGCCAGATCAGTAAAAATGAAATATTGAAAATTTCTATAAGTAAGAAAGCTCCACATAAAATCAACCAAATTGCCCAAAGTGGTAAACCAAACATGATTTTCCTCCTCTCAAGTTAGTAGTTAAATATATTATACAATATGTATATTCAAAAAGCAATAGAATTATAAAAAATAAATGCAAATAAAAGGGGTAACATAGCTAAATAAGTAGAAAAATTAACACTTTAGTTGACAAAAAATGTAACGCGATGTATAATGCTATAGCAAGTTTAAATATGTTTTCTATTTATTTAAAATTAAATAATAGGAATACTACTATTTTTAATAAGAGGAGTTAATTTATGAGAAAATTAAATGGAAGAGAAAATTCAAAGAGGAATAATATCATAATTTTTGTTTTTATCACTATATTATTTATCGGAACTATAGTTTTTCTTAATTTACCAAAAAATGAAGATATTAGCTATACTCAGTTAGTATCGTATATTGAAGAGGGTAAAATAGAAAAACTTAACCTTGATGTTACTGAAGCTAAAGCTGAAGTAGTTGTAAAAGGTGATGATGTAAAAAAAAGCGTTGTTATTCCTTCAGTTGATATGATTACTGAACTTATTACTGAAAATGAAAAGGATGGAAACCATATTGAATTTAACGTAATAAATAGTAGTGCAGCTTTTTTAAAAGTTGTAACTACGATATTTAGTATTGTTATGAATTTGTTATACATACTTTTATTTGTTATGATTTTTAGATCAACATTTTCAAAGTATATTAAGGGTAATTCGAAAAAATTTGATGATTCAAAGAAGAATGCAATTAGGTTTGATGATGTCGCTGGAATTGAATCTCAAAAAAAAGAATTAACTGAAGTGGTGGATTTTCTTAAAAATCCTAAAAAATATAAAGAAATTGGTGCTAAGATTCCAAAGGGTATACTTTTTAGTGGAGAGCCTGGAACAGGAAAGACTTTACTTGCTAGAGCACTAGCTGGTGAAGCAGGAGTGTCTTTCTTTAATATGAATGGTTCTGAATTTGAGGAAATGTTTGTTGGACTGGGAGCTTCTAGAGTTAGGGGGCTTTTTAAAAAAGCTAGAAAAAATGCTCCAAGTGTTATATTTATCGATGAAATTGATTCAATTGGCTTAAAACGAGGTGGAAAATATAATTATTCTGAACAAACATTAAATCAGTTATTGGTTGAAATGGATGGATTTAATGATGATAATGTTATTGTTATTGCAGCAACTAATAGGGAAGAATGTCTTGATCCAGCATTGTTAAGACCTGGTAGATTTGATAGGAAAATTTATATTCCTAAACCTGATTTACATGGAAGAGAAGCTATTTTGAAAATACATACTAAAAATCTTACTGTTAATTGTGATGTTGATTTGAAGGCCATTGCTGCAAAAACAGCAGGATATAGTGGAGCAGAACTTGCTAACATTTCAAATGAGGCTGCAATTATTGCAGTGAGAAATGAGCATACTAAAGTTGAACAAGCAGATTTTGATGAGGCTTTAAGAAAGCAGCTTATTGGTGTATCTCAAAATGATAGAGTTATTTCTCCAAAAGTAAGAGAATTGGTATCTTATCATGAAGCAGGCCATGCATTAGTAAGTTCATTAATTGGTGATAGTTCTAATGTAATAGAAGTATCAATCGTTTCAAGAGGAAAACTAGGCGGATATACCATGTATGAAGGAAACGATGATGATATTAACTATATCTCAAAAGAATATTGCATTAAGAAAATATCTACACTTCTTGCAGGCCGTGCAGCAGAAAAACTCGTTTTAAACGACATATCTACTGGAGCAGCAAATGATTTGGAAAAAGCAACTAGTATAGCTACTTTAATGGTTACTAAGTATGGAATGAGTGAGTGTATTGGTCCAATATATCTTAGTGACAATGAAGTTATTTCAGTTGCAAATGATTTTAATAATCCAGTAAATATGGAGATAAAAAAGATTATTGACAAATGTTATGAAATTTGTGAAAAGATTTTGGAAGAAAATAGGGAACTTTTAAATACTGTTGCAATGAGATTAAGTGAGGAGGAAACTATTTCTGGTGATGAATTAAGAAACATTATAAAAAATCACAAATAATCTTTGGAACAAAAGCAGGGTGAAAATCATAATTATGATTTCATCCTGTTTTTTCTGCCTTAATTTTTGGTATATTATCTGGGTCTAAGTTGCTTTGTAAAATCATTGTAATATTATTGACATATAATATACTATATGCTACAATAAAATTAGATTTTTAGAGGTATAATTTTGTAACAGTAAACTTAAAATTTGACAGATTTTGCATTTTATGCTATAATAAATTAAGTCGGCCTAAAAAGGAAGGTGTAAAATAAAGTTATGGAAAAAAGAAGTGTGCTTGGTACACTAAGATTTGTATTTTTTACAATACTAGCTTTAGTTCTAATATTTAGTGCTGTTTTAGTAACTGTATTAAATACATATAAACCAACAGTTAAAGCTTATATAGGTGATAAATTTGTTGGGTACTTTTCATCAGAACAGCAATTTGATGAAGTGTATAATGACTTGGTTACCGAGAAACAAAATGTTGATTCCGATGTAAAAGTTTATCTAGATAGTGAACCTACTTTTGAAACAAGTTATACAAGAGATTCACTTATTGCTAAACAAAATGTTTATACAAATTTAAGAGCTGAAATGAAAACCGAATATACAGTTTATGAAGTGGCTGTTGACGGTGATAATAAAATGAAATTTGATACAAAAGATGATGCTAACAAGTATGCAGAAAATTTAAAAGCTGAAGTATCAAAATTAAATGTAGAAGTAAAAGAAGAAAAAGTAGAAGAAAAGGGAGAAATTACTACTATTGAGAGGGCAGACAGTATTTTAAAAGATATAGTAGATAGGAACAAACCAGTTGAAACTCCAAAAGCAACAATTTCTACCAAGACTACTAAAAGTACAAATAATTCTTCTAATGTGCAGAAAGCAGAAACTATAGGTGCAACTTCTGTCCAAGCAACTGGTGGAGGTGTATGGCCTACAGTTAACAGAAGAATAAACTGCCAATATATGGGATATTCTGGACATACTGGTATAGACTTAGGAGGAGCTATTGGTACTGCAATATATGCATATAAAACAGGAACAGTTACATTTGCTGGATGGGGTAGTGGATATGGACTTCACCTAAAAATTGATCATGGAAATGGTATGACAACATATTACGCCCATTGTAGTGAACTTCTAGTTTCAGTTGGACAGCAGGTAACAGAAGGTCAAATGATTGCAAAAATTGGTATGACAGGTTATACTACTGGACCTCACTTACATTTTGAAGTGAGATTTAATGGAGTACCTACTAATCCATATCCATATATTGCTGGAAAATAATTTGATATAATTGGTTTATCCATTTATATAAATTTCACCTATTACTCGGAAATTAGTATCCTCGTACTGTTTCTTAGTTATAGGCAAGTGATAATAAGAAGGAGGAGAAAAAATGACTAAAGAAAGAAAATCTGAAATTCTAAAAAGTTATGCAAGAGCTGATAAAGATACAGGTTCTGTAGAAGTTCAAGTAGCTCTATTAACAGAAAGAATTAATGAACTTACTGAACATTTAAAAGTGCATAAAAAAGATAATCATTCTAGACGTGGACTTTTAATTATGGTTGGTAAGAGAAAAAGATTACTTAGATATCTTGAGTCTAAAGATGTTGAAAGATATAGAGATTTAATTTCAAAATTAAATTTAAGAAAGTAATTTAGTAGCATTAAAGTAGCTAAGAATAAAATCTTGGCTACTTTTTTCCGGCTATTGACAAAATTGAATATAAGTAATAGAATATATGTTATAATAAATATAAGGAGGAATTTTATGGAAGAGAATATCAATCCTGTTCAAAATGTGGATGTACATAAAGACATATACACTAAGACTTTTTTATGGATGTTTTTAGGATTACTTGCTACGGCATTTGTATCTGTATTTTCCTATGCTACAGGTTTTACAATTAATTTTATTGAAATATGGCCAGTCTTATTAATTGTTGAAGTAGTTGTTGTTATAGTGTTTTCACTACTTTTAAAAAAAATGCCACCAAGTGTGGTAGGTGTGCTATTTTTTGTGTACGCTATATTAAATGGAGTAACTTTGTCCACAATTTTTTATGTGTATAATTTATCTTCAATTGTAATCATTTTCTTTGCAGCAGCTGCTATCTTTGGAATTTGTGCTTTTTATGGTAAGGTGACAAACAGAGATTTAAATAAAATAGGTAATATTTTATTGGTAACATTGATTGTAGGAGTAATAATAAGCTTAATTAACTTATTTATAGGAAATTCAGTAGTTGACATTGCTGTAGACTGGGTAATTTTAATTGTATTTTTTGGAATTACAGCGTGGGATATGCAAAAAGTAAGACAACTTGCAGAAAGTGTAAATGGAAGTAATGACAAGTTAGCTATATATTGCGCTATGCAATTATATCTTGATTTTATTAATATTTTCTTAAGATTATTACAACTATTTGGATCAAGAAAAGATTAAAAACAAAAAAATGATAGTAATTTTTAAAATGAACCCTATAGGGTGGACACGTAAAAAGAGTGTCTGTCCCTATAGGTTTATTTTTTTATTTGTGATATACAATAAAAAGCTAAATTATATAAAATTGAAAATTTAGTTCAAATAAGTAATCAACAAATATAATTTTTAAACAAAACATTTTTCTAATTACTTGTCTTTTATATATTTTTATGCTATAATTGTTGTATTAGAGAAATTTTTAGGGGGAAATACAAAATGGGATGGATAGATTGGACACTTTCAATAGCTACTGTAGTAGTTGGTATAATTCTTACAATAGTTGTAATGATGCAAAATAGCAAAGATTCACAATCAGTTTTAACTGGAGCAAATACTTTTTATGGTTCAAATAAATCAAAAACTTTAGATGGTGTATTATCTAAATGGACTGTAGGCCTTGCAATATTATTTTGTGTATTATGTTTTGCTACTACGGTTGCGATAATTAAATAAGGAAAAAGATATGAAAAAAATTGATATAAATAATAGAGATTATTTAAGAAGAAAGGAAGCATTGACTTCCTTTTTTTCAAATAAAGAATATAAACTAATGACTAAAAAACAAATTTGCAGTTTTTTTAATATTCCAAAAAATGATATAGGTATATTAGATGAAATACTTGATGAATTGGAAGTTGAAGGAATTATATATTTAGATGAAAGTAAAAGATATGTTCCTGTTGATAATACGGATGTTATAAAATGTGTATTTGAATCAAAGTCAGAAAGATTTGGCTTTGGTATTGCTAATAAAGGAGAAGATATATACATATCTTCAAAAAATTCTCTTGGCGCTATAAATAATGATGAAATATTGGTTAAGCAAATTTTAGATTCTAATCATAGAAGAGAAGGTAAAGTAATAAAAATACTAAAAAGAAATACCGTTAATGTAATTGGTAGATTTATAAAGAATAATAATTTTGGATTTGTGGAACCAATTGATAAAAAAATACCTGATATATATATACCTAAAAAGGAATCAATTGGACGTATTAATGGACAAATTGTAGAAGTAGAGATAACTAAATATGCTACTAGTGATACTAGGGCTGAAGGAAAAATATTAAGAACTATAGCAAGTGGTAAAGATGAAAAGTCAGAAATTAAAGCCTTAAGTATATCTTATGGGTTAGAGGATATGAAAGAATTTTCATCACAAATTAGGGAAGAGCTAAGGCAAATTCCTTCCAAAGTAACTGATAATGATACAATAAATAGAGTTGATAGGACAAAAGAAAAAGTATATACAATAGATGCTAGTGATGCAATGGATCTTGATGATGCTGTTCAGGTAAAAAAGAAAAACGATGGATATCTTTTATCTGTTTATATAGCAGATGTTTCTAATTATGTAAAAGAAGGAACTTTTTTAAATAAGGAAGCAATATATAGAGGAACTAGCATATATATTCCTGGTACTGTTATTCCTATGTTACCAAAAAAACTTTCAAATGGAATTTGTAGCTTAAATCAAGGAGTAAGAAGACTAACTCTTGCAATTGATATTTTATTTGACAAAGATGGTAATGTTATAGAAAGCAATGTTTTTAAGTCTGTTATACGTGTTAGCAAAAAAATGTCATATGATAAGGTATATAAAGTTATATGTGGTGAAGATGAAGATGTATTAAAAGAATACAGAGACTATATAGATGATATTATGCTTATGAAGGAACTTGCTGTTATTTTAAATAAAAAAAGAAAACAAAGTGGAAGTATAGATTTTGATATACCTGAGACAAAAGTTGTGTTAGATGAAAATAAAAAAGTTGTTGATATAAAACCATATGAGATTACAATTGCAAATAAAATAATAGAGGAATTTATGCTTGCTGCAAATATGCAAATCGCTGAGAAATTTTATTTTTTAGATATTCCATTTATTTATCGTATTCATGAAAAGCCAGATGAAGAAAAATTAAGAGAGTTAAATGATATACTAAGTTCATATAAACTTAAATTAAAAGGAATAAAAAATATACATCCAAAGACTTTATCTACTTTAATTGATAATATTGAAGATGAGGAAGAAAAAAGAATTATTTCAAGTTATATGTTAAGGACATTAAAGATTGCAAAATATTCTGAAGAATGTTTAGGACATTTTGGTCTTGCTGCAAAATATTATTGTCACTTTACTTCACCTATTAGAAGATATCCTGATTTGTTTATTCATAGAGTAATATCTGATTATATCGAAAGTGGATATGTTTTAAGTGATAAAAAGATAGCTAAGTATGCTACTCAAGCTATAGAGTATTCAAAAACATCTAGTGAAACTGAAAAAAATGCAACTTTAATAGAAAGAGATTTTGATGATTTATATAAATGTATATACATGAGTAAATTTGTTGGTGACGAATTTGAAGCTGTAATTTCAAATGTTACGTCTTTTGGAATATTTGTAAGACTTGAAAATACAGTTGAGGGTTTAATTTCATTTGACAATATTAATGATTTGGATTATTATATATATGATGATAAAAAACATAGACTTCTTGGAAAAGAAACAGGAAAAACTTTTAAAATAGGCGATAAATTAAAAGTTAAACTTATAAGGGCAGACATAAAATTAAAAGAAATTGACTTTATGATTGTTTAGTTTAAGGAGAGTGTAATATGCAAAATACCCAAAAAAGAAGAAATGTATCAAGAAATTCTGGTAATGTAAAAGGTAAAGATAGTAAAAATAAATTAAATAAAAAAGATGAAAATGCTAATGTTTCCGATAATAAGAGTAGTAAATTTGATATAAAAAATATTATGATAGGATATTTTAAATTTTATAAAGAAAAACTTATGAGAAAACACATAATTATATATATAATATGTCTTGTTGTTTTTTTTGTTATGATAGCAACTCTAATATCAAAAATAAATTCTACTCCTAATATTGCGGAACTTGCACAAAAAGCAAAAGAAGTAAGTGAAGCTTCTAATGGTGTTTTTTCTTTAATAATTACAAAGAAAATACCTTTAATTTTCATGATTATACTTGCAGGAATTGCGCCATATTTCTTTATACCTGTTATTGGTATAGCATCATCATATAGCTTAGCTTGTGATATTGTTACTAATTTTAATGTCTTAACAGGGAAAGCAAGTGTAATTCCTATGTGTATAGGCGCTATAATTCAGTTAATAGCAGTAGGTCTTTCTGTAGCAACGGGGATTCAGTATTGTCTTCTTAGTACAAGAAGATGGAGATATTCAAGGAATCAGGATTATTCGATGCTTGATTTTAAAAGAACTTTTTATGAAGCAACAGGTAATAAAAAGAAATTAAAAGAGGTAGCTAAGAAAAAAGAAGAAAAAACAGCGAAAAATGAAAAAAACAACGTAACTGTACCTTATGGATATTTTGTTATTTCATTTTTGATTAGTACAGTTATTATAGCTATAGGGACAATTATTTCTAGAGTTTAGGAGGAAAAATGAGGACAAGATATAACCCACAGGCAAATGATATAATAGAAAATTTTGATAGATTTATTAAAGATAGAGAAAAATTACAAGGTATACTTAATACAGATAAAAAGATTTGCATTGAGATTGGTATGGGAAAAGGTGATTTTATTTCTAATATGGCAAAATTAAATCCAGATAATGTATATATTGGAATTGAATTGTCTCCCCAAGTACTAGCTCTTGCAATTAAAAAATTAAATAGGTTTGAAGAAGAAAATGGTCTATCTTTAAAAAATTTATACTTTATGTCTTTTGACGCTTTAAAATTACTTGATTATTTTAGTGAAAATCAGGTTGATGTGCTATATTTAAATTTTAGTGATCCATGGCCTAAAAAGAGACATACCAAAAGACGTCTTACTTACAAAGATTTTTTAGAAAATTACAAAAAAGTTTTAAAGAAAGATGGAATTATTGAGTTTAAAACTGATAATAGAGGACTTTTTGAATATAGTTTAGTAAGTATGCAAAATTTTGGTATGGAATTTATTGAGGTTTATTTAGATTTGCATAAGACAGAGGTTTTTAATGTAGAAACTGAATATGAAAAGAAGTTTTCGCCTTTTGGACCTATTTATAAATTAGTTGCAAAATTTTAGATAATTAGTATATATTAATTTTACTAGAGTAAAATAATGTAAAATTAAAAGTACTGTGAGCGGTGGATATAGCGCAGTTGGTTAGAGCGCCAGTTTGTGGCACTGGAGGTCATGGGTTCGAATCCCATTTTCCACCCCATATGTATTAAGTTTATATATTGGGCTGTAGCCAAGCGGTAAGGCAGTAGACTTTGACTCTACCATGCGCAGGTTCGAATCCTGCCAGCCCAGCCAATAGCGAATCTGTTCGAACTACAGATACAAAAATCAATCAGTAAAATGGTTGATTTTTTTGTTTGCGAAAATTAGATACTACTGATAGTGTAGAAGAACTACGATTTACTCCAAAAGATATTTTATTAAAAAGAGATATTGATTTTATTAATAAGATAAAACTAGATAAAGAATATCAAGCAAGAACTAGAACTTGGAAAGATTATAACAGAGAAGAACAAGCAGAACTTATAATGAAATGTGTTGATGATATAGAACTTTCTTTAGTTGGTACAGAAATAGTAGTTAAGCAAATTAACTTTAGAGAAAATATTTGTAAGCCATGTAAAGAATTATTTGATAAAGGCTATATTGATACTATTAAACCAGTTATATTTGGTAATGTGGTTGGTAATATAAAATTTAGTAATTATTTATCTGAAGAAGAATTTGGCAAAGTAATAATGAGATTAAGACAATATTATGATGTTGGTTATACTGAAGCAACATACTATTTAGATAAGCAAATGTTTTAATTTAACTTTGTTGAAGATAATAGCGCTATTGTTAGAGTGTTCCCTTTAAAAGATTATTATAAATTAGATCCAGATTGTAAAATGAAAACTTATGAATTTGGAATAATTTATATTCGTGAAGAAGATAAATTTCAAATGCAAGAAATTGATACAGCATTTGATTATATTCCAGATGAAACTAACAATAGTGTAATTTACTCAAAAGATACCACTACTATTTCAGTAGGTGTTAAGCCAGTAAAGTTCTGCGAAGATGATGCAGAAGAAAAAAATTAACGTGGCACGTTTTGTTTTTACGAAATAAAAATGAAAGTGGCGATAGTTAATTTGAATAAAATTTATCAATTTAGATAAATTTTATTGCCTCGCAGAGACCCCGAGTTATGATAGTATGTCATAACTCATATGGGAGAACGCTTTAGTTAAGTACACTAAAATGTTCTCCACCATAAAATAGCTTGTTTAAGCTGATATTTTTTTATTTAACATTTTTTCAATTACCATTGTCATATCTTCAAGACTGACTGGAAAAGAAATTATACCAACACATCTATAATGTATATCTATTTCTTGAACTTTTTTACCATCTATCTTTTCTGTCTGATGAACTAATATTTTTTCTATCAATTCATTTAAGATTTCTGGTGTTAGTTCAGTTATTTCAGTATATTTTTTAACATTAGATATAAATTGTGTTATATCATTATCTTTCTTTTCAGTATTTTCAATTTCTTTTGACAATTGTTTAATCTTAATTTTTAATTCTTGTTGTTCCTTGTCATAATTAAAAGATAAGTTTCTAAATCTATCATCTGTAATCTTTCCAGATACATTATCTTCATAAATATGCATAAATAAGTTATCTATTTCAATTACTCTGTTTTTGGCTTTTTCAAGTTCTTTCTTGTTTTTAGAAATATGCTTTAGTTCATCTTGTGTAGATTTTGCAAGTTGTTCTTGAATAAATAAATTTTCATAGCTTTTTATATACGAAATTACTCTTTGAATATTCTCTAAAACAATAACCTGTAATATTTTATCTGAGATGTAATGAGATGTGCATAAAGAAGTATCATGCTTATAACTTGAACATCTATAATGGTCTTTATTTTTCAAGTCCTTTACAGGAGATTGGAAATACATTTTTTTACCACAATCATTACAGAATAGTAATCCTGAAAAAATACTTTTCTTACCTGACCTTGTAGGCTTTTTTCTGTTATTTCTTAATTGTTTTGCAATATTCCAAGTATATTCATCAATAATTGGCTCATGAGTATTTTTAAATACTTTTCTATCTTCTTTTGGGGAGTTTTACTCTAGTCTTATCTTTATAAGAACGAGTAGTACATTTAAAATTTACTGTATCTCCAATATATTCTTGTCTATCTAAAATACCAGCTACAGTAGTTCCACACCATTTATATTGATATTCTTGAGTATTTATATTTGAGTTTGTACTAATACTTTCATTATATTTTGAGGGTGTCAAAATTTTTCTTTCTCTTAAAATTTTAGCAATTTCACAAGTTCCATGTCCTTGAATAAATAGATTAAATATTTCTTTTACAACTTCTGCTGATTGTTCATCTACTAGCCATTTTGTTTTATCATTTTCATCTTTTTTATAGCCATAAGGTACATTATTAGCAAGTGAAATTCCAGCTTCTCCTTTATTTTTAAGAACTGCTCTAACTTTTTGACTTGTATTTTTAGCATGCATTTCATTAAACCAATCTTGAATAGGCAAGAAGTCATTTAACCCTTTACTACTATCAATGTTGTCCATTATTGCAATATACCTTATATTAAGCCTAACAAAATCTTCTTCAAGAAGTTGTCCTACAACAAGTCTATTTCTTCCAAGTCTTGAATGGTCTTTTACTATAATTGTTCCAATATTTCCTTGTTCTGCAAGTTCCATTATTTCCATAAAGGCAGGTCTTGTAAAAGTAGTTCCAGAATACCCATCATCAACAAAGAACCTAATATTTTGAAATTTGTTATCTTGTGCATATTTACTTAAAATTAATTTTTGATTTTTTATACTATTGCTTTCTCCTGCAAGTTCATCATCTCTTGATAAACGACAGTATAAAGCAGTGATTTTATCGTTCTCTAGCTGTTTCATTTATTTCTCCTTTCCTTAGACAGCTTGAAATACGATATAAAATTATAGTTTCTACATTTCAAGTAGTGTTTATAATATACCATATCTCAAACTGAAAATTCAACACAAAAACTATTACTTTTGGAAGATTTCAAAAAATCTAGTTAATATAGTGTTTTCCGAATCTTTATTAAAATAGGTATTTACCTTATAAACAGTACCTTTAATTTCTTTTTCAAAGTTCAAATTTTGTTCTGGATAAAAAATTTTTAAATATTCTGCACGTTCTTTATCGTTCATTTTAGAGAGTTTATTACAAAATTCAGTCTTTAAATTCTCTAAAAATTCGTATTCTTCATTAGTCAGTTCAATTCTATATATTTTTTCACTATCTTGCATTTCTGTCAGCCCTCCTTTTCTTGTATTCAGGAGAGTTTTTTAGTTTTTGCTTTTCAAGTCTTTCTTTTTTTCTAGCTTCTTCAAGAGCTTTTCTTTCAGCTTGTATTTTTTCTTGCTCAATTCTTTGTTTTTCTAACTCATCTTGTTTCTCTTTAGCAAATAGTCCTTTAAATAAGTCAAAAACTTTTTGTGGAGCAAGTTTTATAGCATGGAAGTAATCTTTCGTTTTTTCTACAATATCATCATATAGAGATTTCCACTTATCTACTGCATTTCTTAAATTATCAATTCTACTATTAAGTTCATATATTTCTTTATCTGCAACAATTCCTTTTTTAGCATATTCAGTTAAATTTTCATAATCTTCTTGTTCTAATTCAATTTTTTTAGAAAATCTCTTTTGTTTTCCTAAATTGGAAATGTTCTCAATTTGCTTATCATATTTCATATAGGAATTATAAGCAGATTCTTTTTCTTCAACTTTATTTGTAATGTTTTCTAATCTTTCAGTATCTTTTTTAATTTTAAATTGTAGATCATCTAAATGTTCTTGATTACTATCTTTTACACCACGAATAAAGTCTTTATAGCCACTATCAGACATATACTTAAAAAATCTATCTTGTAATAAGCTATATGATTTTATTAGTTTTGCTTTTCCGTTTTCAGCATATACAGGATTTCCTTGATTATCTAGTAATTGTTCAGATTTCCATTTTTTACTATGACTTACTTGATTGATTATTTCTTTTGTAGTACCTACTAAAGATTTATCTTTACATCTTTTAGTCCATTTTACTTCTTTCATAACTACTGGTATTGCTACAACATGCAGATGATAATGATATATAGGTTTTCCATATTCTTCTGTTAAAGCAGTATTTAGCTCATCTGCATGCATAACAGCTGATATAATGTTATCAGTTCCCATTTCTTGTTCAGCAAAGTGAAAGGCTTTCTCATAAAATTCTTTTGCAAATTCATAACCACCGTGTTTTTCAAAATAGTCAGAGTTAATATCAAATATAAGTTCATCAAATATTTTTGCATTGTCTTTTAAACCTCTTAACGATACTTGTGCATTTTCAATTAATTCTTTTAATTTTTCATTATAGGTAGTTTCATATCTTTTATAATGTATATTATTTGGTGCTTGAGTTAAATCAACATTCATATTAGCATATGATTTATTTTTTCTTTCGTTGTGTCTTTCAGCTTTAGTTATACTTGTTTTAGTATAAGTTTCTACTCTAGCTACTGAATAATTTGTCTTGTTCTTGTCCAATATATTTTCCTTTCTGTAGGTAGCAAGTAGCGACCGAAGGGAGCTGTTACATAACTTTCTTACGAAAGTATGTAACCCACTATGACACTTTCAAAACTTCGTTTTGTAAAGATGTCAGTGGGCTCCTTGCGGAGGGCTCATAAATTATCTAACAATAGATAATTTATGTTTGGCTTCGCCAAAGCAAAAGAATATAATTCATATATTCTTTTGCTCATCTTAACAATTTATTTACATACCAAAAATAAATTGTTAAGCTTTTTTGTTCTGTATAAATAGAAAGAGCAAGAATAATTATACACAACAAAAAGACCATAAGCGATATACCAATACTCTATTTACCCACGTAGAATACAAAATTAATAAGCTCAAACAAAATTTGAGTTTTAACTATGTACTCATTTTTTTAGTGTGTATGTAAATAGAATATTGAATTTTGCACTCATGGCTTTCCTAATTACTTATAAATACTGGACAAGTTTACTATTATTTTTAAATTTTACACTTTTTAATAACCAGCTCGCAATCCCTTATGCGACTCGTTTTCGCCTGACATCTGAGGAATTATAAAATTTCCAAGAAGATATCAATATTCTTGTATTCCTAAATAGAATACAAATAATATATACCATGATTTTCGCTAAAAGTCAACGAATTTTGATATTTTTGTTGCATACCATTGATAAAAATACATTTTTTTGTTATTATATAGATTAATAA
>ERZ1034804.114-NODE-114-length-17121-cov-8.122642_pt1 | contig 17121 bp, 20 predicted proteins | sample MGYA00520635_ERZ1034804 | MGnify/ENA primary metagenome ERZ1034804 (study PRJEB33766, sample SAMN09781685) | gut metagenome | biome: gut microbiome | host: Homo sapiens | place: Madagascar | study: EMG produced TPA metagenomics assembly of the PRJNA485056 data set...
CAGCTGCCGGAGCGGTGCTTAAGCCGCAAGGCGGGAATTGTGCGGTGTTGCCTCAGGAAAATTTTAATTTCCTTAAGCTTTAATGTACCTGACTTGCGTTAGCCTTTGCCTTTTCTTCGGCAATCCGTTTGAACTTTGCAAGCTCTTCTGCATTTTCTTTGCAGGAGCCATTGCAGCCACCGGAGCAGCCACACTCACCGTGGCAGCTGCCACCGCAGTCGCAGCCAACGCCGCCATGCTTGTGAGAGTGCCACACAATCAGGCCCGTGCCCCCAAACACAATAACCGCACCAATAATGGTAGGCAGATTAAAATTTGTGGCCAAGAAATCCATCATAGCGAAACACCTCTCTTCTAAAAGGAACATCAAATTGTCAGTGATTACTTGGAAGCAGCAACCTTCTTGACATCAATCTTAACTTCGTTATCATTCAGGTACTTGTTGGGGCGAACCAGCATGTAGATGGTAAACACAATGATAGCGACAGCAACGATGGTGAAGATGTTGAAACCAACTTCGCCGGTGATCAGGCCGCCGATCTGGTAAACAACCAGAGATGCACAGTAGGCCAGCAGGCACATATAACCAATGGCGATAGCAGTCCACTTACCGTTGTTCATTTCACGCTTGATAGCACCCATAGCTGCGAAGCACGGTGCGCACAGCAGGTTGAAGATCATGAAGCTGTAAGCAGAGATTGCGGTGTAGTCGTTTGCAACTTCGCCCCAAATTTCGTCGCCGTTCTCAGACAGCTCGCCGCCGAAGTGATACAGAACGCCAAGGGTACCAACAACGTTCTCTTTTGCAATCAGGCCGGAGATGGAAGCAACGGTTGCACGCCAGTTGCCGAAGCCCTGAGGAGCAAAGATCCAGGCGATTGCACTTGCAACGGCTGCCAGGATGGAGTTGTCCTGATCTTCGACCATGCCGAAGACGCCATCCTCAAAGCCGAAGCCCTGCAGGAACCACAGAACGATGGTGGAAGCCAGAATGACGGTGCCGGCACGCTTGATGAAGGACCAGCCACGCTCCCAGGTTGCACGCAGAACGTTGCCCCATGCAGGTACGTGGTAAGCAGGCAACTCCATAACGAACGGAGCAGGATCACCAGCAAACAACTTGGTCTTCTTCAGGATGATACCGGAGATGATGATGGCCGCAAAGCCGATAAAGTAAGCAGAAACAGCAACCAGGCTGCTGCCGCCGAACAGGGCACCTGCAAACAGGCCGATGATGGGCATCTTAGCGCCGCAGGGGATGAAGCAGGTAGTCATGATGGTCATACGACGGTCACGTTCGTTCTCAATGGTACGGGAAGCCATAACACCCGGAACGCCGCAGCCGGTGCCAACCAGCATGGGGATGAAGCTCTTGCCGGACAGGCCGAACTTGCGGAAGATACGGTCCATGATGAAAGCAACACGGGCCATGTAACCAATGTCTTCCAGGATGGAAAGCAGGAAGAACAGAACCAGCATCTGGGGAACGAAGCCCAGAACCGCGCCGACACCGGCGACGATGCCGTCCATAATCAAGCCGTACAGCCAGTCAGCAACGCCAACGCTCTCCAGGAAACCGCCCAGTGCATTGGGAACGATCTCGCCGAACAGAACATCGTTGGTCCAGCCAGTTGCGGAGCTGCCGATGGAGATACCGCCATCTGCAATGGAGGTACCCATAGACAGCGCGTACATGAGGAACATGATCAAGGCGAAGATCGGCAGAGCGAAGATACGGTTGGTAACAACCTGGTCGATCTTATCGGAAACAGTCAGGTGCTCAACGCGAGCTTTCTTTCTGACAGCCTTCTCAACAACAGTGTTGATGTAAGCATAACGCTGGTTGGTGATGATGCTCTCGGCGTCATCGTCCATTTCCTTCTCGCAGTCTGCGATGTGCTGGTCAATGTGGTCAACCAGCGCCTTGTCCAGCTTCAGCTCCTGCTGAACCTTGTCATCACGCTCGAACAGCTTGACGGCGTACCAACGCAGGAAGCGGTCATCAACCTTGCCCTGGATGGACTCTTCGATATGAGCGATGGCATGCTCAACGCTGCCAGTGAACACATGGGGCAGCTCGCCAGCCTTGCCAGACTTTGCAGCGGCAACAGCCATCTCAGCAGCCTTCATGCTGCCTTCGCCCTTCAGTGCGCTGATCTCAACAGCCTGGCAGCCCAGCTCTGCGCTAAGCTTCTTCAGGTCGATCTTATCACCATTCTTGCGGACCAGGTCGATCATGTTGACGGCCATAACCACAGGAATGCCCAGCTCAATCAGCTGGGTGGTCAGGTACAGGTTACGTTCAATGTTGGTACCATCAATGATATTCAGGATGGCATCAGGCTTTTCATTGACCAGGTAACCACGGGCCACAACTTCCTCCAGGGTGTAGGGGGACAGGGAGTAGATACCGGGCAAGTCCTGAATGACAACGTCCTTCTGACCTTTCAGGCGGCCTTCCTTCTTTTCAACCGTAACGCCGGGCCAGTTGCCGACGTACTGGTTAGAACCGGTTAAGTCATTGAACAGGGTAGTTTTACCACAGTTCGGGTTACCGGCTAGTGCAATTTTAATGCTCATTGCGTTACCCTCTCTTCTCTAGTTGGAATCAAACCAATTCGATCATTTCTGCGTCAGCCTTGCGCACGCTCAACTCGTAGTTGCGCACGGTCAGCTCCATGGGGTCACCCAGGGGGGCAACCTTGCGGACATAGATCTGAACACCTTTGGTGATGCCCATATCCATGATGCGGCGCTTGACAGGGCCTTCGCCGTGCAGCTTGGCAACGGTGACAGTCTCGCCGACTTTCGCGTCTTTCAGAGTTTTCATTTTTATCCTCCTCACAATATCTCTATCGGGAAGCCGCTGGATAAGCCGCAGCCTCCAAAACAGCGGATTGGCGCTGTTTTAACCAATCATAATGCGGTTTGCCATGGTTTTGTCCAGTGCAATGCGGCTCTCTTTCACCTGAATGATCAGGTTACCCGCAATTTCGTTCACAACGGTAACCGTTGCGTCCACAACAAACCCCAACTCAGCCAGGTGCTGGCGAACTTCGTCTTTACCAGTGATTTTTTTGATGGTGACAGTTTCGCCTGCTTTTGCCATCGTAATCGGCATCATCGTTTCATCCCCCAACGTCCAAATTGCTTTACGCTTATAACTTTCCGTTCTGTTTTTTCTGCATCTTGCACAGGCGCAAAAAAGCCGGAGTTTGACCCTTAATCCCCTGTGATCTGCCGCTTCCCGGCCACCCGCAGAAGATTAGCAGATGCTAACTCCTTTGAACATTTGCAGTTTACCACTGCTAACCTGCAATGTCAATAGTTTTGAAGCTGTCCAAAATTAGTTTGTGCTAACCGATAAGTCACGGCTAACTTTTCCACACTTTTTAAGGCAATTTGCACAAAGGATACTGTGTGATTCAGGCATTTTATGCCCTTCTTCCCATCTTTTGAGATGAATGTTCCGTATTTTCTCTACTTGACAAATACCTACCGGGTTGATATGATGAAGCCGTTATGAATTGCCGCCTGCCTTTTGGGGCAGTTTGGTTTAGGATACATAACCTATTGCAGAAAGGATGAGTTTAATGGTTCAAATCACTGTTGGGGTAGATGGAATGGCATGCAGCATGTGTGAAGCACATGTTTCTGACGCAATCCGCAAGGCATTCCCCGTCAAAAAGGTAACCGCCAGCCACACCAAGGGCCAGGCTGTTATTGTAGCCGAAAGCGAAATTGCTGAGGCTGACATTGCTAAAGCGCTGGAACCGACTGGCTACCGCATGGTCAGCTACAGCTGCGCGCCTTACCAGAAGAAAAAGCTGTTTGGTATTTTTGGCTGATTGCCCAATCCGTACGCTTCATCATCCGGCAGAGCCGCTACCCGGTGTTCTGCCGGATTTTTGTTTGTCTTTTCTATCTTATAACAGCCCTGATGATAAACTGTAAAAAGCAAACGGCAGTGAGCCGATGCCTTTTTCTCGGTATCGGTTCCCCGCCGTCATAATGCTATTTGCTCAAGGTGTAGTGAACACCTCCGGGCACTTTGCTCAGCAGGCTGCCAGCTTTGCGCCCAGAGCGTTGCAGGCCGCGATTGCATCATCGTCCGGTGCTTCGTTTGCCATAACGCCGGGTTCTTCCTGCATCACAGCGCCGTCTTCCTTGCAGCGTGCGCACCAGTCTTCCAGCCACTGGCCAGAGCCCCAGCCGTAAGAACCGAACAGAGCAACCTTCACGCCGGACAGGCTGCCTTCCAGGTCAGCGAACATCGGTTCAAATTCGCCTTCCTCCAGCTGCTCTGCGCCCATAGCGGGGCAGCCGAAAGCAACTGCGCCGTAATCGGCCAGCTTTGCGCTATCAAATTCTGCGCAGGTCAGCACATCGGCTTCGCCGCCAGCATTCTTAACGCCCTCTGCCACAGCCTGAGCCATCTGCTCAGTATTGCCTGTGCCACTCCAATAAACGATTGCTACCTTGTTCATAATCAAACAGCTCCTTTATCACATTTTAACATGGGCATACGCCCATTATATCAAACGGCTACTGCGAGCCGGGTGATCGGTGTACCGCTCTGGAAACAGCGGAGATAAACTTCAGTGCATTTGCGGAAGCGTTCAAACGTCTTTTGTGCTGCAGCGGGGTCGCCATAGCATTTCCAGTAACCACAGAACGTATAATTTTTGCCCTTGTTTGCCACAAAGCCAACGACATCTTCCAGCGGATAACCAAGGAAAACGCCAATCTCGTGCGGGAACTCTGCTTCGCAGCAAAGGCACCGGGAAAGATGATCCAGGCACTCCTGCAAGCCGCCCTGGGGGTAACCTTCCCGCAGCAGGTACTGCTGCACATCCGGCTGCTGCAGGCTTTCTTCCAGGCTCTTTGCGCGGTAGACATAAACCAGATAGGCGTGGGTGACGGGGCATTCCTTGATGATAGAAACCGTAACGCCTTTGGGTTTTAGCTCGGCCGCCCAGCGCTCCACCATGGCGTGCATGGCGCTTGCATCGGGTTCAACCCAGCGGAAGAGGTTTGCCACTTTAAGTCCCGCCAGAACAGGAGCACACTGCGTTACAAACGAGGTTTCAAAATTACGCTGCATGGTGTACCCTCCTGTTTCGACCGTATAATTAGTTTGCGCTAACTTTCAGTCATTAAAAATTCCCGCCGCCATTGCTATGTTTATGCAGAAAGTACGGGATATTCGTTGGTTAGGTTTATCTAACCAACGCAGTTAGAATACCATATCTTCCCCATGGTGTCAAGGGGCCTTCCTAAACATTTTGCTTTTATTTCTTCTTGGCTCCAAATTAGAACGATAATAAAAGAAATACCAAAAAAATAAAACCTCCAGCCTGTTTTGTCGGCCAGAGGTTTGTATGCTTCTCTTCTGTTTTTCTTTCGTTATTGTCCTGCACTTACCCCTGCGATTTTTCAATCAGCTCGCGGGCGTTGGCAAGGCTGAGGTCTGTAACTTTATCGCCGGAGATCATGCGGGCCAGCACCTGCACGCGGCCATCCAGATCCAGCGGATGGATCTCGGTAAAAGTACGGTCATCCCGGACTTTCTTTTCAATCAGCAGCTGGTTATCGGCAAATGCAGCGATCTGCGGCGTGTGGGTAATGCACAGCACCTGGTGGCCGCTGGCGGTCTGCTTCAGCTTTTGGCCAATGCGCCCGGCGGCAAGGCCGGAAACACCGGTGTCGATCTCATCATAAATAACGGTCGAAATCGCATCTTTATCAGCCAAGGCGCTCTTGAACGCCAGCATGATACGGGAAAGCTCGCCGCCGGAAGCGATTTTAGCCAACGGCTTGGGCTCCTCGCCGGGGTTGGTAGAAATCAAAAATTCAATGTTATCCTGTCCTGCGGAAGCTAACGGGCCGCGCTGATGGCGCAGCACCATACGCACGCCGGGCATGTTCAAAAATTCCAGTGCTTCCCGCATTTGGCGGTTCATGCTGGTAAAAGCTTTCAGGCGAGCTTGGGTCAGCGTTTCCGCTGCAGCCTTGGTCTGGCGGTACAATTCCTGTTTGCGCTGGGTCAGCTCTGCAATGCGCTTGCCGGAGGACTGGTACCCTTCCAATTCTTCGGCCGCCTTATCCCGCCGAGTCAGCAGTTCTTCCACACTGGCACCGTAACGCTGTTTCATGCGGTAAATCTGGTCCAGCCGTTCTTCGATTTGATCCAGCTCCCCCGGGTCAAAATCATAACCGTCCAGGCGGTCGGCGAGGTCGGTGGCCAGCTCCCGCGCACCGTAATACAAATCGCTCAGGCGCTCGCTGAGCGGTGCCAGGCTCTCATCCAGGCGGGCGCTTTCGGCCAGCTCATTGACCACACTGCCCAGCAGATCCGCTGCGCCCATCATTTCGCCGGAATCATCACCGGAAAGCGCCTGGTGCGCCGCCGTCAGACCATCCAGAATGCCCTGTGCGTGCATGATGACCTTGCGGCGCTCCATCAAACGTTCTTCCTCGCCTGCGGTCAGCGCAGCGGCATCAATGGTATCAATCTCTTCCGAAAGCTCTGCGATCCGGCGCTGCTTTTCTTCCTCGCTGGAAGTCAACGCATCCAGCGCGCGCTTTGCCGTGACAAGAGCGCGGTACAGGGTATGGTAGGCGGCGTACTCTGCACCATCCTGCGCATACTGATCCAGCAGAGCCAGATGGGTTGCCGGGTTGGTCAGGCTGGTGCTGTCGTGCTGGCCATGGATGGTCAGCAGCCCGGCGGAAATATCCCGCACCACGCCGGCGGTAGCGGGCATACCGTTAATACGGCAGCTGCCTTTTCCGTCCGCGCTGATCTCGCGGTACAGCAGCAGGTCATCCTGGGCACCATAGCCGCATTTTTCCACCTGCTCCCGCACATGGGCCGGGATAGATTCAAACGTGGCCCAAATGCGTGCCTTGGGCGCACCGCTGCGCACCAGATCACGCGAGGTACGGTTGCCCAGAATGGCATTGATGGAATCGATCATGATAGATTTGCCGGCGCCGGTTTCGCCCGTCAGCACATTCAGGCCCGGGGTAAACTGTACTTCGGCTTTTTCAATCACGGCAACATTTTCAATTTTCAGCTCCGCAAGCATGGATGCTGCTCCCCCTCCGGCGGTTTAAGTGTGGCGTACCGTATAGCGCTGCAGCTGACGGGTGATCTCAGCAGCGTTTTCCTCGGTGCGCATCAGGATAAAAAACGTATCATCACCGGAAAGTGTACCAACAACACCTTCCCAGGTTTGAGCGTCAAAAACTTCACAGGCGGCATTCGCCATGCCGGAAAAGCACTTGACCAGTACCATATGCCCAGCATAGTCCACCTTGAGCACAGACTCCCGGAAAATGGTTTCAAACCGGTTGGGTGAATGCGCCACCTTGCCGTTGCCGTTTGCCGGCATATAGCGGTAGCCGCCCTCCCCTGTTGCAGTTTTTACCAGGCGCAGTTCCCGGATATCACGCGATACCGTTGCCTGCGTTACATCAAAACCGGCACGGCGCAGATGTTCGAGAAGATCCTCCTGCCGGTCAATCGGATATTTTTCAATCAGGTCCAAAATTGCCTGATGGCGCGCGCTTTTCATTGCAGAGTCATCTCCTCATCAATTTTGTTTCTATCGCGCGGAACTGCTCGGTTTCGTCAAAGGTAATCAGCCCCAGCTGTTCCACCGCCGTGGTAATGGTCAAACTTTCGCCCGGCTGCAAATCACAGCGGGAATGGCTGTCCGCGCTGGCGTACACGCTGTCACGGTTGGTTGCTTCCGCCACCACCGTCAGGGTACGGCTGGCCGAAAACACCAGCGGCACCGCGTGGATGCTGTGCGCACAGACCGGGGTAAGCACCATAACCGCCGCACAGGCATCCAGCACCGGCCCACCTGCGGAAAGCGAGTAAGCCGTAGAGCCCGTGGGGGTTGCAATGATCACCCCATCGCTGCGGTAGCGGCTGACAAACGCACCATCGCAGTAGACGGTATAATCCATGGGGTGCAGGCGGGAATTGCCAAACAGCACCACGTCGTTCATGGCAACCTGGTGCCAGTTATGGGCCGGGGCATCCGCGCGCAGCAGGTTGCGCGGCTCAATGGTATACCGCCCCGCAGCCAGGCAGGCCAGCTTTTCCGGCAGCTCTGCCACCTCGCAGGTAGCCAAAAAGCCAATGCGCCCCAGGTTTACACCCAGGACCGGCTTGCTTTGGGCAAGGCAGTCATGGGCGATGCGCAGCAGCGTGCCATCCCCGCCAATGGTGATAACCTGTTTTGCCTGGGCCAACGCCTGCTGCTGGGGCAGGAATACCGCCTTGGTATCCACCAATTCCCCAGCCAGCTCATCTGCCAGCAGGGCCTGGATGCCGTGTTGATCCAGCAAAGCGATCACCTGACGCGTAACGGAAAAATCGGTATCTTTGATTCTGTTTGGAAAAAGAAAAACGGACAAGCTCTTTTCCCCTTTCCGGGTATGGTTTCAAAGTAACAGGAACGCAGCTTTTAAGGTTCAGTGCAGGTTGGGGGCTTTATCCAGCGCCGCGTGAGCGTTGGCAACCGTCTGTTCGATCAGGCCTTCGGGCAGCGGCTGCGGTTCCTGGCTGTGCTGGACATACATCAAAAATTCAATGTTGCCCTCCGGCCCCTTAATGGGCGAAAAATCCAGTCCCGCCGGGGTAAAGTGGTTCGCCATGGCGTAACCCTGCGCCATATGCAGCACCTCGGCATGGGTAGCGGGTTCCCGCACAACGCCTTTTTTACCTACTTTTTCGCGTCCGGCTTCAAACTGGGGCTTCACAAGGCAGACGCCGACGGCATCCGGCGTACAGATAGTATCCGCCACCGGGAAGATATGTTTGAGCGAGATAAAGGAAACATCCACGCTGAAAAACGCGATTTTGTCCCCCAGCATATCCGGGGTAACATTGCGGATGTTTGTGCGCTCCATATTGACCACGCGCTCATCGGTGCGCAGGCTCCACGCCAGCTGGCCATAGCCCACATCCACGGCGTACACCTTGACTGCACCATTTTTGAGCATGCAGTCGGTAAAGCCGCCTGTCGATGCGCCAATATCCATGCAGACCTTGCCATCCGGCCGCATGGGGAACACCTGCATGGCTTTTTCCAGTTTGAGGCCGCCGCGGCTGACGTAACCGATATCGTGGCCGCGCACTTCCACTTTGGCGTCCTCAGCAATCATTTCCCCGGCTTTGTCCACTTTCTGCTCATTGACAAAGACAATACCGGACATGATCAGTGCTTTGGCGCGCTCCCGGCTTTGGGCATAGCCGTTTTGGCAAAGGTATTGATCCAGACGAATTTTCATTGATGAACAACCTTTCGGTTCACTTATTTCAGTTACGGGTCAACACGTCCTGGGCCAGAGTATGAGCATCCAAGCCCTGGTCCCGGCGCAGCTGCGGCACTGTGGCGTGCAGCAGATGGGTGTTATCTACCCCGCGCAGGATAAAGCGGCCCTGCCAGCCTGCCGCCTGCAGGGCAGTACAAAGCTGCTGGCCAATACCGCCCGTTGCCACAGATTCCTCTGCAAACAGGATGGTTTTATAGTTGGAAAGCTGGCGGCAGAGACCATCCGGCAAGGGATAAACCTGCACCAGCTTACAGCAGTCCGCTGCCATTCCCTGGTGGCGCAGCAGTTCCGCCGCGGCAAGAATCTCCTCGGTTTCAGCGCCATAACTGACAAGAACGGTATCGGCCTTGTCCGCACCGCACAGCATATCATAGGGTTTGCCGGTGCATCCAAGAGCCGCCAGAGCCAGCTTTTCTTCTCCGCGGGCATAACGGATGGCGCGGGGGCCGCGCATGGTTTTGACCAGTGCTTCCAGCCAGTATTCCAGTTCCGCATAGTTGCACGGAGAATACACCGGGATGCCGATTTGGCTGAAATAGCCGGTATCATAAATGCCCTGGTGGGTCTCGCCATCGCCCGGCACAAGGCCAGCACGGTCCACGGCAAACAGCACATCCAGATGCATCAGGTTCACATCATGAATCATCTGGTCATAAGCGCGCTGGAAGAAGGTGGAGTAGATAGCCACAACCGGCAGAATGCCTTGGCTGGCAAGGCCCGCCGCAAAGGTTACGGCGTGCTCTTCCGCCATGCCAACGTCAAAAAAGCGTTCCGGAATGGCGTGGTAGAAGAAGTTCAGGCCAGTGCCGTATTTCATAGCCGCCGTAATGGCGCACAGGTTAGGCACTTCCCTGCCCAGGGCCGCCAGCTTGTTGCCGAAGCGGTTGGAGAAAGAATCCTTGGGCGACATTTCCGGATTTGTCAGGTGATCCAGATCAAACGCGGAAACGCTGTGGAACTCGCCGGGGTTTTCTTCCGCCGGTTTCAGACCCTTACCCTTTTGGGTGACAATATGCAAAAACACCGGGGAATACTGTTCCTGCAGGTTGGTAAAGATCCGGGTCAGCTCGGTAACATCGTGGCCATCCACCGGGCCAACGTACTGGAACCCCATTTCCTCGAACATTGTGGAGTGGTAGATGCCGCGGCGGATGATCTTTTTCCCTTCCTGCAGCACCTCTACCAGAGCAGTGCCCACTGCGGGGATGCACTCCAGCGCGGTTTCCATATGAGCCTTAACCCGGAAATACTTGGGGTCTGTGCGTAGTTTGGTTAGATAATTTGCCATCTGGCCGACATTTTTGGAGATGGACATTTTGTTATCGTTCAGCACCACAATCAGGTTGTTCAGGTTGCTGACATTGTTCATGCCCTCATACACCATGCCGCCGGTGAACGCACCATCCCCGATGATGGCAACGACCTTGCCGGGTTCTTTTTTCAGCTTTTTGGCGCGTGCCACACCGATGGCGGTGGAAAGCGCCGTGCTGCCGTGCCCCGCAATAAAGGTATCACAGTCGCTTTCCTGCGGGGAGGGGAAGCCCGAAAGGCCATCCACCTGGCGCAGATGGGCGAAGCCCTCCCGGCGGCCGGTCAGCAGCTTGTGGGTATAGCACTGGTGACCGACATCAAACAAAATTTTATCCTGCGGCAGAGTCAGCGCACGGTGCAAAGCCACCGTAAGTTCCACCACGCCCAGGTTGGACGAAAGGTGCCCGCCGGTAGAGGAAACACTTTCAATCAAAAAATTGCGGATATCCTCACACAGAAGCGGAAGTTCCTGCTGCGGCAGTTTTTTTACATCCCCGTTTTTCTGGATTTTATCCAGATAAGGATATTTCATGATCACATACCTCGTTTGCTCTGTTTTTACACCATTGGCATCAAAAGGCCAACAGCAATGCCAAAAATGGCACCTGTAAGAACCTGGATGGGGGTATGACCCACCATTTCTTTCAGTTTTTTATCTCCCAAAAAGGGCATGGCATCTGATTCACGGTCCATCCATTCGCTCAGCATGCGGTTCAGAATCTTGGCCTGCTCGCCCGTTTCCCGGCGCACACCCATTGCATCATACATTACAATAATGGCCAGAACCAGCGCCAGGGCAAACTCCGTGGAGCCTGTGCCGCAGTAGCGCCCGGTGGCAACCAACAGCGCACATACCGTTGCGGAGTGTGCACTGGGCATGCCCCCTGCGCCCCACAGGCGTTCCGGGATAAATTTGCCAAGGATAATCAGGTTCAGAATCACTTTGGTGAACTGCGCCAGCAGCGAGCTGATGACCGCCGTTACCAGCACATAATTCCAGCTCAGCGCTTCGCGCAAAAGCGTCATCATGGTAGTTTTCTCCTCACATAGGGCCAAAGGCAGGCGGAGTTCCGGCAAACTTGCCGGCCAGTGGACCGCGCTGCCTGCCCTGCTGTAATATGTTACTTGCTGCGGATCAGCAGTTCCACCGCCATCTCGCGCAAAAAGTCCGCCTCCGGGCCAAGATCCGCCAGGGCAGCCAGGGCAGCATCATTATGCTGCTTTGCCAGGCTGCGGGCGCCTTCCAGCCCATACAGGGTGATAAAGGTCGTTTTGTCGTTTTCGACATCGCTGCCAACAGGCTTGCCCAGTTCTTCCGTCGTGGCGGTCACATCCAAAATATCATCCACGATCTGGAACACCAGCCCCAGCTCCGCGGCATAATGCTGCAGGGCAGTGCGCAGGGCATCGTCCGCCTGGGCGGCATCGCAGCCAAGGTCCACACCGGCAATAATCAACGCGCCGGTCTTGTGGGCATGCAGTTCCAGCAGCTCGCTTTCGCTGGCTCGCACGGTTTCGTAATGCTTATCCAGTTCCTGGCCAAACAGCATACCGCGTGCCCCGGCTGCTTTGGCCAGGTGGGCCGCTGCCTGCACCCGGCTTTGGGGCTGGGTCGGCGCGCTGGCAACAGCTTCAAAGGCTGCTGTAACCAGGGCATCCGCCGCCAGCAGGGCGGTTGCTTCGCCATACTGCTTATGGCAGCTCAGGCGGCCGCGGCGGTAATCATCATTATCCATGCAGGGCATGTCATCGTGAATCAGGGAATAGCAGTGCAGCATTTCCAGCGCCGCGGCATAGTCGGCTGCAGCTGCGGTATCGCCGCCCGCCAGCTGGCAGGCAGCCAGCGCCAGCACGGCGCGCACACGCTTGCCGCCGCCCAGCAGGCTGTAACGCGCTGCCTGGCTGATTTGGGCTTTTACCGGCAGATAAACATCGCACAGTTCGTTCAGGCGCTGCTCCGCCTGCTGCACAAAGGCTTTATACTGCTGTTGATAACGTTCCTGTTCCATGGGGAAAAGCCTCCTTATCCTGCGGGTTCACTCATCCGCGCCGGGCTGTGCCAGCGATGCGTCGATCTCTTCGATCTGTAATTTTGCCTTGTCCAGCGCCGTGTTGCAGTACTGGATCAGCTGGGCAGCTTCGGCATACAGTTTAACGGATTGGTCCAGCGTTGTGGTTTCATCCTGCATTTTTGCCAAAAGCTCCTGCAGGCGCTGGAGCCCTTCTTCAAAGGTTTTAGGTGCTCTCATCGGTTTGCTCCTTTTCAGGGTTCCCCTGAGTGGGTGCCACGGCATCCACCGTACACTGTGCGGCTGCATTGCTGCCGATAACAGTGATCTTCTGCCCCGGCTTCAGATGTTCTGTTGTCAGGCAGCGGCCGCGGGCATCCGCGACCATGGTATAGCCGCGTGCAAGGACTGCATATGGATTCAGTGACGCTGCCACCGCAGCAGCGGTGTGCAGCCCCTGGGTGCAGGCAGCTGCCTTTTGGGCTGCAACGGCCTGTATCTGTGCTGTCGTTTGCTGCAAAAGCTGCGCACGGGCGTCAATTCCCGTTTTTTCGTTCTGCATGGCTGCAGCCGGGGAAATGATGTTGAATTTATTATAGCACATTTCCAGGCGGGACTGTATATTTTTTTGAATATTTTGTTGTAAAATGAATATTTCGTGCCGCACCTGTGCCTGATCCGGCACGCAGAGTTCTGCCGCTGCGGAAGGTGTAGGAGCACGCAGGTCAGCCACATAATCCAGAATTGTGGTATCAATTTCATGCCCGACCGCAGAAACGACTGGCTTTTTACAGGCATAGGCTGCGCGGGCAATGCGCTCACTGTTGAACACCCACAAATCCTCTTTGCTGCCGCCGCCGCGGGTGATTAAAATCAGATCCGGGCGCGGGTCTGCATCCAGGCGGCGGATGCCATCCACAATGCTCTTTTCCGCTTCCAGCCCCTGCACACTGACGGGGGCCAGCAGCAGTTTGACCATCGGCCACCGCCGCGTGATGATGTGGATCACATCCTGCAATGCCGCACCGGTTTTGGATGTGACCAGCCCGATACACTGCGGCATAGGCGGCAGCGGGCGTTTGTGGTCAGCATCAAACAGGCCTTCGGCAGAAAGCTTTTTCTTCAGCGCATCAAAGGCCATCTGGGCCGCACCGGCACCAAAGGGGCGCATATAATCGCAATACAGCTGGAATGCGCCGTCCCGCTCATACAGCGTTGCCCGGCCATACGCCAGCACCAGCATGCCGTTTTCCGGCGCAAAGCCCAACAGCCGCGCTTTATCTCGGAACATCACACACTTGATGGCGGCGTTTTCATCTTTCAGGGTAAAGTAGCAGTGGCCGCTTTTGTAATGGCGCGTAAAGTTGGAAACCTCACCACAGACGATGAGGTTATTCAGTGGTTCGCACTGCTCCAGCACCTGTTTGGCCAGCAGGTTCAGGGTGGTTACATTGATGTATTCGGCCATGCGTTGATCTCCCTTGCCGCCAGGATGGACACGCCGATGGCGTTATCGCTGGCAAACTTGCCGGGCACAAAATAGGCGTGCGGCATCCGTTTTGTGATATAATCCCGCACGATCTCGCTGCTCATCACGCCGCCTGCAAACACCACGGGCAAACCGGGGTTCCGCTCCAGGGCAGCGGCGGCCATGCGGCGCAGGGTTTCCGCCACGCAGAGCAGGCAGTACTTACTGACATATTCCGGGCTTTTGCCCTCTGCCAGCAGCTTTTCGCACTGGTTCTGCAGGCCGGAAAGGCTGCAGGTTGTGCCGCGCACGCTGACTTTGGGTTTGATGTTCTCGGTGCAGGCTGCCGCCAGCTGGCTGACATACACGCCCGCCGGGAACGCATAGCCCAGCCGCACGCCAAGGCGATCCACTGCCTGGCCCGCGTACAGATCGCTGCTGGTGCCAATGCAGGTAATGCTGTCCGGCCCCTTGCAGTGCAAAAGGTCAGTGGTTCCACCGGACACATGGAACACCAGTTCTTCTTTGCCGAACAGGTCCGCCCCGCTGGCCGCAAAAAGGGCCGCGGAGATATGCCCCTGCTGGTGGGTCGTTTGAACCAGCGGAATGCCTTTGGCCGCGCAGAACGCTGTGGCCGCACTGACGCCCGCCAAAAAGCATGGCATATAGGAGCCCTCCACCGGGCGGGGCCTGGCGGATACGCCGACAGCTTCGATCTGCGTCAGGTCCACCTTTTGGCCCAGCTCTGCCAGCATTTCCGGCAGGGCGGCGGTATGGTGGAACAGCGCATCGCTCTGGCGCAGGCCCAGTTGACCCTCCCGCACGGGCAGGAAGCGTTTGCAATCGCAAACAACCTCTCCGGCGTTTGTGTCAAACACGGCCAGAGAGGTTGCGTAATTGCTTGTATCGATGCCCAGCGTTCTCATTCTTCGGCGGGCTTATCCTGCGCCCGTGCCACGGTGCCAAGCAGGCCGTTGACGAACTGATAGTCCTTGTCAGAGCCATACTTTTTGACCAGTTCAACGGCTTCGTTGATGGCAACGCTGGTCTTTTTTTCTTCGCCGTACATCATTTCAGCCAGGGCCACACGCAGGGCTACCAGGCTGACACGCGGAACGCGGGCAATGGTCCAGCCTTTGAGGTTTGCACGGATCACATCATCAATTTCTTCCGAATGGGCTTCCATATCGCGCAGAATGCGCAGGGAAAACTCATCCAGCGGATGCTCGTGGCTTTCGGGCTGGTTCAGCAGCACCGGCTGCGGATCATCCGGGTGGAAGGTTGCGGAAAAAGCCGCAAGAAAAGCATTTTCGCGTGCTTCGCGGCGGGTAAGATTCTGTTCCATTGTCACTGTTCCCATCTTTCAATTATTTATGCTGGTCTGCGGCAGGCTCTTCCAGCCCGGCAACGATCACATCCACACGGGAAACCGTAATGCCGGTCATATTCTGGATGGTCTGCTTGACGTTTTCCTGCACTTTGGCGCAGACAGGCATAATTTTGCTGCCGTACTTGGCAATTACATGCACCTGCACCACAGCAACGCCATCGCTTAAATCCACCGTAACAGGCTTTTGCAGGCTGGCTTTGCTCAGCAGCCCGCGCACGCTCTGCATGCTGCCGGAAGAAACATCGGCCACGCCATCAATTTCCAGTGCGGCCAGTTTGGCGATCTTAGCTACGACCTCATTGGAGATCTGCAGGCTGCCATCAATGCTGTTGCGTACATCCATAGCTCTATCCTCCCGCTGCCGGGTAAGCCGGCAGAATTGAATGGTTGTGATATTTGTTAATAGCTTACCACAATTTTGTACTGTTTGCAAGCAGTGTACCGTGGCTAACAGCCCGCCCGCAAAATAAAATCCAGCGGAGCCAGGGCGAGGGACAGAACACGAGATATTCCCTGCATAAAAATGCACCTGCCCGGCAGCAAAAAAGCCAGAGCGAATGGCCGAAAACAGCCGTTCCACTCTGGCTTTCTGATTTTTAATGATTGGCTGCGTTTATCTTTTGCGGCCATCTTATTTAGCGTATCCGTTTTGCAGCGCAGCAAAGCGCCTTATCATAAACCATACTGCCGGCAGCTTTTATTTCTGTTCATCAGTTTCTTCCGGCGCGTTTTCCAGTTCCTGGTGGCGTTTTTTATACTCCAAAATTGCCGCCTGCATCAGCGTAAAGGTGAACACGACCGTAATAACGCCGGTCACACCGGCAACAGCCAGGCTATGGGTCGCAAACATCATGACCACTGCGGAAAGCACACCACCGACCAGGCTGCCCACAATGCTGGTGCTAAGGCTGGCCTTGATGTGGCGGTCCCAAATGCCATTGCGCAGGCATTCTTCCAGCGTGTAAAGGCACGCGGCCATAAACACGATCCATTCTCCTGCCACCTGGCTGATGTCCGCCTGCATCATAAGCTGGAATATCATAACGGCAAACAGGCCCCACCACATCAGCCAGAAGCCACGGCTTTCAATTTTGCGCAGGGTCTGTTCCTGCATTTCGTCCAGCTGGTTCTTTTTGCTGAAAATATTTTGTTTCATTTATGGTTCCTCCCAGAACAGTTCGTCCAATGTTTTGCCAAGTGCCTTGCAGATCGCGCGGCACAGGTTGATGGTGGGGTTATACTCCCCTTTTTCAATCGCGTTGATGGTCTGGCGCGAAACGCCGACAGCTTCGGCCAAGGCGGCCTGTGTCATATCTTTTTCGGCACGGGCAGCTTTCAGTTTCAGGTTTTTGGGCATATGGCTCCCCTTTCCTTTATTCTTTTGCAGCAGTCCCTTGCTTTGCTGCTATAATTGCAGTATAGCATGTGTCTTACATTATGTCAAGCATATATTACATTTTGTCACATTGCAAATTGCCGCTTCTTGCCTTTGCCGGGTGGCTATGCTATCATGGTACCAGTACTATTTTATTATGGCAACACCGCACAATTCCCGCCTGACGGCTTAAGCACCGCTCCGGCGGCTGCGG
>ERZ1034804.117-NODE-117-length-16847-cov-3.944616_pt1 | contig 16847 bp, 34 predicted proteins | sample MGYA00520635_ERZ1034804 | MGnify/ENA primary metagenome ERZ1034804 (study PRJEB33766, sample SAMN09781685) | gut metagenome | biome: gut microbiome | host: Homo sapiens | place: Madagascar | study: EMG produced TPA metagenomics assembly of the PRJNA485056 data set...
ATGCCAGCCAGAACAAATACGCATACGGTCAAAATCTTTTTCATAGTCGTTCTCCTTTCAGTCCATCCAAGTATACTCTTGGAACCGTTGAATCTGCTTGTTAAACGTAATGGGAAGGTCGCCTATCTCACCTTCCTTGTTCTTGCTCAGTCGGAACAGGTACTTATCGGGGTTATCGCCGGACAGAAGGATGATTGCATCAGCGTCCTGTTCAATCTGCCCGCTTTCTCGCAAGTCGGAGTTAGTAGGCGTTGCTCCGGGCTTGGATGGGTTTCGATTAAGCTGTGCCAGTGCCACCACGACAATGCCTGTGGTCTGCGCCAGTTCGTGTAAGGCAATGGATATGGCTGTAATGGCGGCGTATCTGTCCTTCGCGCCTGTTTCGTGGATAAGTTGGAGATAGTCTACGAAGATGACCTGAGCCTTTTTACGGAGCGCCTGAGCCTTCATCCATGCCACGTTCTTTCCGGCAGCGGAGCGGATATACAAGGGCATCTTCATGTTTTTTGCCTGTCCGTCAATCTCATTCAAGCTGACCGCCTTGTTTTTCACCGTGTCCAGAGGGCAATATATCTGATTAGCCATTAGACGTGCGCCCAGCTTGCGTTTGCTAGTCTCTAGGCTAAAATAGTACACGGTGTAGTTCTGCTTTGCCATGCTTGCTGCTATTTGCAGGGACAGGGCTGTTTTTCCCGCAGACGGTCTGCCGCCGATGATAATGAAATCACCCGGTGAGATGTGCAGCGCTTCATCCAGACGCTCTAGGCCTGTCTTGATGTACACAGGCTTCTCGTCCATGTGAAGCACATAGTCGTTCAGCACATCCTCGTATGTCCACGCATCTTCTTCCTCAGCTTTCAGGCTCATTGCCTCGCCCATCTGCTGGTAAATGTCTAATAGGTCAGAATAGTCGGTAAGATCGCTGGTCATCTGAAATGCCATACCTTGCACACGAGTGAGTGCAGCTTGTTCTCTGATAAGCTGTGCCCAACGCTGCATCTGCTCCCTGTCAATTCGTACACACTCTGATTCACAGGTTTGTACACACGCCAAGAGCGTCTGCGCTACGTCTGGATGCTGCGTGTTTATCTCGACTATATCTATCTTACCCCTAGCCGTCCAATAGCCCTGAACAGCCGCAAAAGCGTCTCTCAGCTCAGGTCTGAACAAGTCAAGTTCAAGGTCTGGTATGATTTCATCCACAACGACCGGCTTGCAGAGCATCAGCGCACCGATAAATACCGTTTGAACGTCCATTGTCATAGTCTAGGAAACTCCATCTCCGTACTCTGCTCGTACTGGTCATCCTGCTTCAATGCGTAAATGTCCTGCCATCCGGCATAGATGCTCTGGTCGAGAATGGCTTTCCAGTCGTGCCGATCAAACTTTTCCAGCTTGTTGCAGAGCATCTGTTTTGCCCGGTCTGTCATGGGCTTCTTGATTCTTGTACGCATTTGCGCGAACTCCCGCAGGGATTCCAGTAGGGCTTTATCGCCACGAGCAAAGTCGGAGAAGATGTCAGGTTTCTTCTTGACTGCGCTTTCCGGCAAGGTCTTGACATTCACATGATTGTCAGCTGATGCCATGCGTTCATCGTCATCTGACTTTGAACTCATAGATGAGCCGACCTTCATCTCATTTATGACATGAGGATAAGTTGACTTTCGTGTAGACCATCCTTTTGACGCAATATCGCTTCTTTTCGATTCTTCATCGAGCAGATGTTTAATCAAAATGAAACAGGATTCTGCTTTTTTTGAGTTCAAAGTTGCGTCTTTTTCTTCAAAAACGTATGCACAGATTGCATCGTAAAGTTCCAATTTCTCTTTACTTTTCAGCGTGGATATGGCTTCAAAGTAGTATCGTCGGAATGTAAAGCTGTTTCGTTTTTTGTCCATTCTTGTTCCTTTCCTATACTAACGGATATGCCATCCAATGCGTCACCGTCACATCTTTTGGCAGTCTCTCGCCTATCTCATCCCAGAACTGACCATTTGCGTAACAGCCAAGAAAGTACGCTGTCGGCGAGATTTCTTGCAACATTTTTCCATCTTTATCACGCCACGTTGTCTTAGTCGCAAGCAACAAAGGCTGCGTTCGCTCTCGTGGCGGTTCGCTTGCCGGATGCCAGAGTGTGTTGCTCATAACCCGTTCTCCATCAAATAGCCACAGTTCGGGCAGTAGTTATATCGGTCTCGGTAGTTCTTAGCGTGGCAATGGCTACACATGAATCTTGTCCGTCCTTCGTCCTGCACAATCCATTCGGCGGTCTGTTGTAAAGCAGTTGGTGCATCCTCTACAACGTCAATGGCATCGCCGATACCGCAAGCACTGCATCTAACTCCATTGTAGTTCTCGCAGCCATTACAGTAGGCTTTCTGGATTTTTTCGATAAGTGCGCTTCGCTCAAGGTATTCTGGATAGTTATCCATCGACTTTTCTCCCTTCAATCTCCATCCCACACGCCGTCAGGACGCATCTTTGCAAATGCCAGCAGACCGCACAAGGCACGTTTGGCGTTGCCCTCTGTGGCGTTCCAGTAGTCATCATCGTCTACATCATCGCCCAGTGCGGCAATCGCCTTTTCCAACATCGGGATGCTTTCTGCGCCCGTTTTGCCGTAGATGGAGCGAATGCAGCCCTCTCCAAACACTTCCGGGCGATAATAGAACTGACCGTAATTGTAAGTGACGTTAAGCCACAGTTCTTTTGTACCGCCAATGGCACGAGTGCCACCAGCAACGAAGTGCGTATCATCCACTTCAAGCGTTTCATGCGTCACAGGATCGCACAGAGAAATATCATAGCTCATATTCGTCCAGTTCCTTTCTAATCTGCTGGCGTTCAATTTGCTTCAATCTCGCCTTTGCCAGCTTGCGATTGTCAGCCTTGCGGATAGCCCAGTTGTTACGGTGGTTCGCCCATGCTGCAAAATAGTGGCTATACTCGCTCTGGTCGTACCATCCCTTGCCGATAAGCCCTTTATAGGTCTGCTGACGTTTCATCTTTCTTCTCCCATTCCTTGCATCCACGTTCGTCCCACACGAAGTCTGCAACGTGTTCTGACTGGTCGTTCACGCACACGCCCTCCGGCTCTGCGTACCATTTGCAAGAGCCACAGGATGGCTCAGATTTATTCTTACAGGATTCTGCCGTGCATCGGATAGCCTTGCCAGCGGAGAACTGTTTGATGCCCATGCAAGAGCAGTGTTCGGTGGTGCAGTAAATGTCCATTATATCTGCCCTCTCTTTCTCCTTCTGTTGGCGTTGAACCGCCCGATCACTCGCTTATACTCTGCATAGCACTCCGGGCAAAGGTCGCCTGTGTCTCTGCGCCACGCCCAGTCCTTGAAGTATTCGTCAGGATTCATCATCCTGCCGCCCAGAGCCGCTCCGCAGCGGTCGCATACTCGCTTGTGGTAGATTCCTCTGTCAGTTTGCATATTATCACCCTTCCACATAACACCAGCTTTGAGGCGGACGTTCTAAGCATTTATTGCAAAAGCGTCTATTTGTTTCACCCCATTCTTCCACTTGATAGCTACATCTCACTTTATTGAAATTGCAGACTCCTCTATTTCCCATAAGAATGCAATAATGAGTAAACTCAAACAAAAATTTTGGATGCTCATACAATTTTACATTGGAAATGCTCCATGCCCATCCTCTCTTACCGACATAATCCAAAATTTCTTTTTTCCTAAGACCAGACATCTCTTCAAATCCTTCTGGAAGGCAGTCTGAATCCGGCGTAATTTCATACAGATGATTGCAAGTGAACTCTCCTATAACTTTTCCGTCCAGTTGCTCCAAGTGCCCATCACACTCTTTAAACCATCCGTTTTTTGTTTTCGTGCAATAAACATAACATTTGAAAGGTTCATCGCCCATATTCGGCTTCGTTTTCCGTATTTCAAGAGTTTTTATGCCAAGAAAAATAAGATTGCACCAACTCGGATTGATGCTCAACAGAACCGATTTCATTTTTTATTCTCCTCCCCAACATCCTTAAACAGGATTTCCTTGTCAGCTTTCCAGTCTTTGATTTTGCACGGAACGTCCGTGCCTGGTACGGTCTTTTTCAGCCCATCCATCTGCCAGATGTTCCACGAAATAACATCTGCAATGGCATCAATCAGCACCGGCGACATACGGTGATTCTCAATCTCGTTGCCGAACAGCGAACGAAAATTCTCCATTAGCGTGAGGAATAGGTTGCTCCGCGCCAGAAGTAAGTTATCTCCTTGCCACTCGTAGCCGTATGTACTCATGTAAGCGTTCATGGCGTAGTTGAGCCAAAGGCTGTAATCCCAAATTTTGGGGTTTTTGAAGTGTTCCTCTGTTATTGCGTTTAGCTTCCTGTCCAGCAGACCGATTCTGTCCGGCACGGCAATCATCTGCCCTGTTGTGGTATCGTATCGGCTTGTGAGGAACGGTGCTTCGCCACAGGTGACTTCAAGACAAGTCTTGTTGATATACTCCTTCCAGCCCTCGCCCTTCAAGTCGTTTTCGGCAACGTCTGCCATCTTCTTACAAACCCAAGTCGGCGTAAATACTTCTGCTTTCTTGCTGGTGCGCTTCTTCTGGTCTGCAAGCCGTTTCTGCACACGAGGGACAAGCTGAACTTTGTCCAACTGTTCCAGCGTGATTTCATCTGCAAAGCCAACGCCCAGTTCAGGCGGCGGGTCTGTCGCCCAGATGATGTTCTTACCTGTCGTGTGGTCTTGCAAGAGGACAGGCAGGAACGTGCGTAGGCAGTGGTCGGAGAAGTCAATCAGTTTTTCCATTTGTCAGCCCTCACCATGATTGTGTTCTTCTCTTTCAGCCAGTCCTTGACGCAGTGGAAACAATGCTCACGGTTCTGGCAGCGTTCCGGGTCACGGTGCTTGATAAGTTCGCAGATGCCCGGCGTGAAATTTTCTGTAATGTCCTCGTCCGTCATGGAACGAATGAAATCACCATTAGTCATGTTTTTTTCTCTTTATGTTCCCCATCAATCAGCTTTTGTTACGACTGTATCTGCTCCATTGACAGTAACCCATCCATGCTTCAGTCTGGCTTCAGCTTCTTTCATCTGAATCAGTTCAGGAGTGATGGATTCCGACACGATACGGTTCGATTCAGCTTCCGCTTGAGCTTCAATCACTTTTACATCAGCTTCTGCTTGAGCCTTCACCTTGTCTGTCTCAGCCTGTGCAAGAGCGGTTTGCTTGTTCAGTTCAGCAATTTCAGCGTCCTGCTTTGCCTGTTCTTTCGCTCTAATCTTTTCGGTGAGGGTGTCATCCAACTCTACGTCAATCACAAGTGCGCTTGAAATATTGATTCCGTATTCATTGGTAAGTTTTTCATTCAAATAATTTGTGATTGCGTTGTTTACTTCAGTTTTCTTTTCGGAATAAATGTCCATTACGGAAAACTTCGGGGTAACTTCCTTCACATAAGCAATAATGCTATTTTGAATCCGGCTTTCTACCAGTGTTTCGCCGTCCATTCCGTTAAAACGGCTGTAAAGCTCAACAACACGATCTGGAATGAAGTTGTAATTTACGGTGAGGTTTACTCCAACCATTCCACCGTTTGCAGGAGCATCAATATGCCAATCTGCGTGTTCCTTTGCGTTGTAATCTGCCGGGTCATCTGAAAAAATAAGCTGTTGCTGACTGATGGGAAATTTGCTAACGTGCTTCATCGGGGAAAGAAAATGCCAGCCCTGCGACAAGGTGTTCTGCTCAACACCTCGTGCCGAATAAACAACTCCAACATAACCAACAGGCACTCTCTCCAAACACAGCAAAAGAACCACTGCAACAAAAAATGCTGCTACCACAGAAGAAATAATAGTTGCTACCTTTTTCATGTTTTACTCCTTATCGTTAAAATTGTTGATAATCAAAAAGGCGACCGCCCAAGATAATAAGAAGAACGCAACAAGTTCTTTCATTCTTCTGCCACCTCTCTGTACTCCACATCAATCCCCTTCGGCAATGCCGTCTGGTACTTCTGGGCGAGCTGTTCTGCGCTCTGTGCATCGCCCAACGGTTGCTCAGGCGGTGCAACGGTGACTTCCACATTGTCACGCATACCAAAATAGTTCTTGGCTCGGAAAATCCACTCTGCCGGATTCTCCTGACCGTACATACCGTTGTACGCCCACATGGACTGCATTTGCAGAATCAGTTTTAGGATGTACTTCTGCTGCAAGCTGTCGTCACGGCGTTTGCCCGCCATAATCTGCTTCAGGCTCACCCATTCGATGCCAAGCACCAGTGCGATCCATTCCACCACAGGAGAGATTCTGGCTTCGATGCAAGCGTCAAAGAAGAAGTCAAGGCGCTGCTGCACTTCAATCGGGTTGTTCATGTCCACGCTTGGAAGGTCGCCAAAATACTTGGCTGCAATCATTCCGATGACCTTCTTGTCCTCTTCATCGCCGATTCTCGACTGCAAATCGCCCGTGTTCATCATCTTTGACTTCTCGATAGCCAACGCCTGTTGCTCCTTTACCTTCTTGCTGACCTGTGATCGGATGCTCTTGTTCTTGTTCAGGTTCTGTATTCGCTTCTTCTCACGCGCTTTCTCACGCTTCGCAGCGGCTTCTTCTTTCGCCTTTTGCGCCCGCTTCTCACGCTTTTTCTTTTCAGCTTCGGTCAGCGGCGGTCTGCCACGACCACGCTTCTGGGGTGTTGCCAAGAGTTCTCACCTCTTCATCTTCGTTTCGATGTTGTCCAGCTTCCATGCGATTTGCCAGACGGAACAGCAGTTGTCCAACTGCCGCCACCAAGCGCACTTTTCTTTCTCGCATACGCACCGCCCAAGCGGATTGCTGGTCATCTTCATCGGGCAGTAAAGTTCGTTGTCCATCAGTACTCCTTTTCGATATGAACCCTTGCGATGCCGACCATCGTGTCATCTTCGCAGGACATGATTCGACCGTGCCGAAGCGAAACGCAATTGTAGGTTGTTCCGCCATAAAATCCAGAATTATCGCAAACCTCGCTTGTTTTCATCAAAAGTTCGCCATTGTAGTAAAACGGCTCTCCTTCCTTGAGCGAATCAAAACGAACTCTCTTCTTACTATGCTCTCCACGAATTTCCATGCTTACCTCCACCCCATCGCAACAGCCGTACAAACGACCAGACACACGTTGATGAACAGCCAGACAAGCATTGCCTGACGTTTTTCAAACAGGTTGTCTGCCACGTCTTTGATTGTCCGTTCGGACTGAACTACTACCGCCAGCAGAACTAGGCAGACCAGCCAGCGAGTTGCAAATTCAAACATTGTTATCCTCCATCAAATCGTCCATGCTCAACTGACCGCTGACGTTGTCATCTTCCATCCACCAGCGAAACACGTCCATGCCGGTCTGCCAGTCGCATGGCAAACCTTTTGCTTTTCTGACATCAAGCATTCGTTCAAACGCCGAGATGTACATTTTCTCGTAAGCAGGCCAGCGCATAAACTCGCGCTGTCTGCCCCCCCTACCGGCCATTGGACAACCGATGCAGCCAACACGCTTTCGCCCTTCGCAATACAGTGGGTTGACAGGCAGGTGTTCGCTGTGCGTATAGTCCCATACATCATCGTCAGACCAGTCCACAATAGGATTGACGGTCATCTTGCCTTTGAGGTTACACGTCTCAAACAACTGCCGCTTTTCATCGTTGTCTCCCATGAGGATGATTCGCTTTGCAAGGTCTTTGTGCATCACTTCCATCACGCCACGACTGTTTTTGCGCCGTGCGGATTCAGCCCACCGAACACCTGTGGCGATGAATCTGTTTTTCCCTGTGTTCTCTTTCAGAACGTCACAGCAGTAACGCACAAGCCGTGTGGGTGGCATCAGCTTTTGAGGAATCAGTGTCCACATGGACACAGGCTTGTCCTTGTATCGTGGCATGACAATGGAGCATTTGATTCCACGTTCTTCCATCGCCTTGAACTGCTCACGGATGAAATAGACCGTCTCTGCCGCATCTGCGGTGGTGTGGCTGTTGACCACCTCAAAGTTGATTTCTGCACGTTCAGCCAGCGCAACAAGCACCTGTGAATCTTTACCGCCAGAGTATGTGACCATGAGCGGTTTCTTGTACCGATGCTCTGACAGACTTGCAGCGTCCTGCAACCGTGCGATAGCAAGCTGTTCCTTATCCATCAGTTCCACCTTTCTCTCAGCTCTTTTTCGACCCGCTCTGACTTTGCGGTGATGTAATCTGCAAACTCATCAGGGGTCATGTCTTCGTTCTTGAACTGCCTGACCATCTCCCAGTACCTGTCACCGTCCCATCGGCTGGTATCGGTTCAGGCAGCGCAAGTTATTGCAAAATCGCTCGTTTCCGATGATGCGCAGCGGCTTCCCGCAGTAGGGGCAGAAGTCCGGGAGCTGCTGTGGCGTGGCAGATTCCATGTCTGCCTTTGACGCACCGGTTTGCATCAGCTTAATCACGCAGTAAACGGAACCCGGCTGCGCTGCCGCAATGCAGCTCTGACGTGCTGGGCATTTTGAGCAATCGTACATCGTTAGTCCTCCATCTTCTTGCCACACACCGGGCAGTCACCGAATTTATTCATCCGACTGCTCCTTTGCTTCAAGGCGAGATAGCCAGCGGTCGAGCTTTATCTCAGCGGTCTTGTTGATTTCTTCTGAAACCCTCGACTTGATGCACGGCTTTGAATCTGCCAAATAGACCGTGAACGCAACTTTAATGTCTGCTAGTTCTTCCAGCAGATTCATTTCACATTCATCCACGCTCTTCGGTGTCGGGTTCGTGCCATCCAGCGCACGGCGCAGCTTCAACGCAGCCTGTGCCAGTTCGGACGCTTCTTCTGCCAGCTGTGCCAAGATTTCCGTCTTGGGCAGAATGTCTGAAACTTTCTTGCTCACTTCTGTTCTCCTTTCAGCCAGTCGTTCAGCTTTGCCATGCAAGAGGGGCAAAGGTCATAGTCGTTGTTGCGCCAGTCCACAGTCCCACAGTTGCTCATGTGGATTGTTTGTATATGGTTGCTAACAGCATTTGGATTGATATAAGGTTTTTTTATTCTTTCCTCAACCTCATCCCATTCTTCCTCTGCATCCTCAACCATTCTTTCTGCACCGTCGTTTTCTTTGAAAATTTCGCCGCAACGGTCACATTTGAAAACTCTGCTCATTCTCTTTCTCCAATCTCTTTAGCAGCCCATCCACGTCATACCGCCAATGGACACGCAGCCTTTTTGCCCTGATCTCTATCCCCTCTTGCTCTGCCCATTGCCAAGGGATGCTCTTGCGGCTCTCGTTGTAACGGAACGTCAGAACCTTGCTGGCAGGGATTGCAAAGGTGCGGTTGACCGTCCTGTAATTGACTATCACATGGGCGGTCTGACCGCTGTACCCCATTGCTTCCACCATGTCTGTGATGTGCTTTTCCTTGCGGTATTTGCGCTTTGCCTTGTCGTACTTGCCGAACACTTTTTCCAAAGGGATAGAGGGCGTTTCGATGGTTTTCAGCTCAAACAGGTGGTTCATCGGGTAACGGTACACAAGGAAGTCACAGATGTTGTCGATGGAAAAGGACAGGTTCTCGTTGCCGCCGTAGTAGGTGGCGGCACTGTCTTTCAGGCGGTAGCACCAAGCATCGGATGGTACGGACGCTTTGAAGTCTGCTTCAAACTGCTTTCCGGTGTTCATGCGTTCAAGCCCTTGTTGACGAAATCCAACATTCCGGGCAAATCAGGCATTGGCATCCAAAACGGATAATCGTCAGGGAGTGCTGCAACTAATTTCCAAGACTGCTGAAAAACGCACCACTTATTCATGCTTTCAGAGAAGTAAACTGAAAGTACGAACATACCGTTGTCTCCTGCGTCCTTTTCTGTCGGTGGATTCTTTGCTGTTTCTTTCCACTCATTCATCCTCGTTCACCTCTAAATTCACTTCCGAGAAACCGCTTCTTGCCACGTTCCCGGTGTTTGTCCTCGTAGTCACGGTGGTACACGCTCTGACTGTGGTTCAACTCATACACGAATGCCTTGCGTTCCTCGAAGTCTTTTTTCTCTGCCTTGAACTTCTCGCAAGTGTCGTGACAGGCTGTGTGGCGTGATATGCAGTTTTGACAACAGGTAATCATCTTTCCAAACGCCCGTCCAGCCAGATAGCGCAGCTCTTATATAAGGTAGGAGGTTGGTCAGAACGGGAGCGAACTATCCGGCTCTTCAATCAGGGAGAAGTCATCGTTCCCGCCCTGCGAGTAGCCGGAGCCAGACCCACCAGCCATCGTTTTCTTAGGTCTGACCTCATAATCGCCGGAACGAATCTTGTCCACGCTGGTAAAGCGGTCAACGACCAGCTTGGTCTTGATGTTGCCATCGTTGCCCATGTACTCTTCCTCACGGAGAACCACGCCGACCAGCTTGCCACGCAGGGTCTTTTCATCATTGTTAAACTTGTAGCCAGGATTGGACTGCTCCACAGCGGTAATGAAGCCCTTGAAGAACGGCAGTGCCTTTTCCTTGTAGCTCTTGATGGTCTTGCCGCCCCATGCCCATTCGCCCGGATTCAGCTTTCCACGCTCGATAAGGGAAGCGGTCTGCTCACGCCAGTACCCCTTGAACTCGCCCTCTGCGACTTCCCACTCGATGTTCAAGCGCTCCTTTGCAGGCTCATCCGTTGCCTTGCAAATACCGGCAACATATCCGCCAACAGGCAGGTCACGGCGTTCGGTGGCTTCCTGTACGTCATTCCAGTTGATGTTCTTCATCTGTTATTCTCCTTTGTTATCCGGCTGAACCGGGATGTTGTAATACTCACGGATGGTTTTGTCTACGGCGGCGAGGTCGTTTTCGATCAGCGCATCGTTGAACATTCCAAGAGGGGTTTTCACCGTGTCCATCCCATCGTTGCGAGTGCTGAACAGGTATCGCCCGTCCTGCACAACAGTTTTCAGAACGATGGTGAAGTAACCTTCCACGCAGACCTTCTCGTCCAGTAGCTTGCCGATGGTCTTAAACTTTTCGCCACAATCGCCGTCACGCTCGCTGTGTCCGAAAAAGTAGACCACCACATCGTCCGGCAGCTCCTTCGCCCGCATCAGCAAGGCATTGAAATTGGCTGCCATGTCGGTGAACTTCTGGTATCCAGCGACCTTTGCGTTCCGCATAAACTCGCCGGTCATAAGGTAGGTGGCATCGTCAATGACGATGGACTTACGCTTGGTGCTGTGGATTGCGGAATCAATCTTGCCGTAGTCGTTGGTGATGTAGGTCTTCATGTTGCTTCGGAACGGCAGCGGTTTGCCAAGCACGTTGATAACCGCAACCTGTTCCGGGTCAAAGTTCCGAAGCGAAGCGGATTGACCGCTGCTGGAGGGACCGTAGACCATTACTAATACTGCCATTTTCTTTCCTTTCTTCGGCTTTATTAGGCTTCATTGTTCTTACTTTGGCTTAACTTGGCTGTACAAAAATCAGCCAGCCAACAACTCTTCCAGCCGTGCGTGCATTTCTTTCAGCTCCGCTTCCCTGTCCTCGATTTCAGACTGCAAGTCCTCAATCTCAGCCTGACGGTCTGCTTCTCTAGCTTCTGCTTCCTGCTCACGGGTCAGGAAGTACACGCCATCCTCTGGCTCGGTCACGCCACCGAATCTATCAAGGTTAATCATCTTTCGGACGCCCTCTCTTTCGCTGCTCTTTGATTTGCAGTGCACTGTACCACTGGTCTTTGTCAATTTCGATGGTTGACCACCGGTGGTTGCATTCAAGACACTTCTTCCGGCGAACAATGCTGTCATGGTCAGACCGACTATCCACCGTTGTAATATTCTCACTACCGCACATCGGACATTTCACTGGGCATCCCTCCACTCGTTCGTGTGGTGGGCTACACGCTTGATTTTGCGGCATTCCTGCTCGCTGCGTTCGTCCTCTTCTGCGCTTACAGACAGCGCACACAAGACAATAGCCGTTGTGAGAAGCCCGCAGGATACGAACACCCAGCCAAGCATCTGCGCTGTGGTCTGGCATCCTTGAATTGCATCGCCGCACCCGACTGCTGCGATTGCCGCGACCAGACCAAGCATGGACAGCGCCATTCCTTTCAAAGTTTTCATTTGTTCTCCTTTTTGCTTCCAAAACTTAAAATCCAGCCAGTTGCCATTACGGCAGCCACCACGATGATTCCCCATGTGCCTTTTGCACCGACCAGTAGTTCAACAAGATGCACCAGCCACAGGTTCAAAAGGAACGCTGCCAACACTACTGCAAGAGCAGCGCTCCACATCAGAATAATTTCTATAAGAGCTTTCATTTCTATCCCCTTTCGTTTATTTTTTCGCCACTGCAACACCTATCTACGCAATTCCTTCGCTTTTCATTTCTTTGCCCCGTGCTGCCTCGCCTTCGCTAGTCAATTCTACGCCTTGCATACATAGCCGTTGCTGTTCCTTGCTCTTCCACGCTCTTCCATGCCTTTGCAAATCTCCTCAATTCGTTGCATTTCCTTTGCGCCGCGTCTCACGGCAATGCCATAGCTATGCTATTATCAGCAATTCCGAACTGTGCCGTTGCGGAGCAAATCATGTCGTGTCTATGCAATTCCATTGCTCGTCTGAACCTTGCTTCGCCATGCCTTTGCAAGTCTCGTCAAATCAGCGCATCGCCTTTGCTACAGATTGCCTTCCCGTGCTATTCCCTTGCAACTCGAAACATTACCTCGCATTTCCTTTGCACTTAGTTCAGGATTTCGTAAGTATATCGCCCTTTGCCACTGTTGCGCCACTGGCCGATGCCACGCAGAGCACCGTAGTCAAGCCACTCACGCACGACCTTCTCGTGAGAATCATCCAGAAGAGCGATTTCGAACTCGCAGGTCGAACCAGCGGGAATCTGCTCGCTGTTGGCGAGGCTCACCCGCTCGCCCTGCGCCGTCTGGGCGCGGAGTGGGCGCTGGCACTCGGTAATCTCGCCGTTCACATGAATGGGAATCATCCGGGGAGACACGAAAATAAGACCATCAATGACTTTCTTGTAGGCCGTCAGCTTGCCGGATTCGTTGACAGCTTTCTTTTTGCCAGTCTCGGTCTTGCCGCCGATGCGGGAAAGCATACCGCAAGAATCCTTGAAGAAGCCCTTAATCTGGTAGTCATACAGGATGGGTTCGCCGTTCTCGTTGCGAGGAAACACCGTCATGCCCTTATCTGCCACAGCATCAGCGCCCAGAGCGGCAACTTCGTCCTCAATAGTGTTTGCGTCAGGAGACTTGCTGGCGATGAACTCTCGCGCGATGTTCTGGTTTCTAGGCCATGTGCCAAGAACCGCTTCGGTAAATGTGATTCTTACTTTGATTTTTTTCATTTTTGTTCACTCTTTCTTTCTCAATGCGTTCCAGCCGGTCTTTCTCACGGCTGTGCCAGCGGATTTCCCGCTTGCCGTAGTACTTACCGTTCATAGGTCAGCTCCCCTGTTGCAAGCATCTGCGACACCTCGCCGTAGTGCTTTCCAAGCTTGTCTGCAAGGGCTTGCACTTCTCCGATGGACGGAAATGTATTTTCCCGCTTCTTTTTTTTGAATGTGATTCCAGCTTTGCGCTTTCTGTCACGCTCTTTGTCAACTTTGCGCTTGCATTCTGAGCAATACTTTCTTGTTGGTCTTACAACGCCAAGATACAGCCCGCAGCGCTCACAGTACTTTTCTTCCACGCTGCATCTCCTCTTTCAGCCTTGCTTCCCGGTTATGACGTTCAAAGCACTGGTTGATGGATTTCTCAAACCACAGCACCTTGTTAGCTTCGTTCCTGGAAACACCCGCTGCCATCGCCAGTTTCAACCGCCGCTTACGGCTGGGCGCTTTGTAAAAACACGTCACCAGCATTCACCAGCCTTTTTGATGATGAACGCGGGCACTTCCCTGCCGGTAGCCCGGCACAGGCAGACGCACTTGGCAATCCAGATGTTCCATTTGCTTTGGCTTATCGTACAAGCGCAGTCCGAATCTTTGTCATCTTCGGAAATAACCAGCACGTATATTGAAATATATCCTAACGATTTTCCAATATTGCTCCAACTGATGCTGTACCCATCCAAGCACAGCTGCGTCATAATTTGCATCGCCAGATGCTTTGCTTCAGCAAGTTCCTCTGCCGTCCATTTGAGCTTTTCCGCTTCGTAGGCCTCGACTGCTTCGTCAATCGCGTGGTGCGCTTCGTCCGGGTATTCAAGGTCTACCTTTAAGGTGATAATCTGTTCCATGTTCAGCCCTCCACTTTCTGGCTCTTCTCTGCTCTCAAGAACAGATTGACGAAGTAGACTTGCCCGATTCCCGTCACTTTCGGTGTTTTGTTGATGGAAGTGTGCCCATCCGAGTGCGCAATGGAAGTCTCCTTGATTTCAAACAAACGAAGTTCCATCGACTTCTGGGTCGGCATATTGTAGTCCGTCCGCTTTCTGTCCTTAATCAAGTATCCGTTCTCACGCAGCCATGCGAACAAGCGGTTCTGACCCATCTGGATTCCGTTCTGTGATAGCAGCTTTGCCATTTCGCCAACAAGGATGCTTTGGCTGCTTGCGCTCACTGCGTCAGCAAAAACGCCCTTCGGAGTAAGTTCTGCAATCTGCTTGTCCTTTTCTTCCAGTTCCTCATGCGCCGCGATCAGTGCGGTTGCAAGAAGCTGTGAGCGGGTAAGCTGCGGTGCGTTGTAGCTTCCAGTCTTACGGATTGCAGGAAGTACATTGTTCGTGACCCATCTGCGGAACGGAGCCGCTTCCGGCTTGTCGCTGCGGAGGATAACATGGTACAGACCGCTTTCGTTAACGATTACCATTTCTTGTTTACCGCCAAGGGTGTCAATCAGGCTGACACCCTTTTCGTCATCGTCCAATCGGTCAGCAGCCATGCGATTGTTGCTAATGCCCAGCACAGCACACACATCTTTCAAAACGAACCACGCTTCGCCATCCATATCAACCGTGCGAACTCTGTTGTTCTGATATTCAAAAACTTGAATGTTTGCCATTTTTTCTCTCCTTTCTTACACTCCCGAATCCTGAATATTCAAAATCCGGCAGATGCTTTTCTTGATGCCGGGCGTTTCCAGCTTCCCTGTCTTAACCTTGAAAAGGTAAGAACGGTCAAAATATCGTCCGGTGTCCTCCTTGACTTTTTCAATCAACCAGTCGTTTGTCTTGTCTTTTTGGATAAGAGCAATCTCGATTTGTTTGCCAAAGTCACACAGAGGCTTTTTTTCAGCCATTATTTCACCTCCGGCTATTGATTTTTACGCATAAGTGTAATATAATGAAGTTGCTAGAAATCATTCATTACGCCTTCGCGGTACGGTCTTAGTATAATACGCTTTCGCGTAAAATGCAAGGCTTTTTTAAGCGTTCGCGTAATTTCAGCAAACCTTACAATACGAGGACTGGAATTATGGCAAACTTGTACGAAAATATTGAAAAACTCTGCAAGCAGCGCGGAGTAAACGTGACCACTATGTGCAAGGAATCGGGCGCAAGCCGTGGGTCTTTGACCGATTTGAAAAACGGTAGAAAGCAGACCTTGAAATATGAGACGCTTGACAAGATAGCTTCTTATTTCGGAACAAGCGTGGATACATTGGTTTCTGGTGAACAAAAAGAAAATCCGTCCCAGCAGTTAAGCCAGGACGGACAAGACGTTGTAGATTACCTCGCAAAGAGATTTGACGGCATGAGTGAGGAAGATAAAAAACTGGAGATGAACAAAATCCAGAGCTATATCTACTCTGAAATCCAAAAAATGATTTAAGCCCCGGCTTAAAAAGACACCCCATAGACCGGGCATTTCGCTTCGGACTATGGGGTGTTGTCATTGAATACCTAAGAATACCTTTAGCTTTTCTGCAAGCTCTGGATGCTCTTGCAGCTGCTTTTTGAGGTCTTCAAAAAATCGTTTCTCCTGTTCGCTCATTGTGGCATATCCCTCCCGATCGGTAAGTGCGGATGTTCATTTGATATGATTATACATCTTTCAGTTGTACAGTCAATACCATTTTAACAACTTTGTTGAAATTAAATGATTCTTTTGCATCTATCGTTTTTCATCGGGAAAGCCAACGCAACAATGAGCGTCCAATAAAGCCACGATGGGGCTCGCTTATCCTTTGTTTTGTAATACGTCTTTGAGCATGGAACGAAAGGGATTTTCGGGTAGCTTATCCAGTACATCTGCTTTGACGAGAGCGTTTGTGCTGATGCTGTGCGAAACATTGTTTAGCTGCACAATGGCATCGTCCAAGTCTTTGACCGTTGCTCCACGCCGTTCCATTGACTGGAGGAAGGTTTTCACTTCTTCAAGAACAACAGGGTTTTCGGCTTTATAGAATCCATTTGTAAAGTCCATCTCTTTTCCTTTCACAGCTCTACAAGCTGTCCGTCAATGCGTTCGATGTTGTCTGCCGGGTCGCGCCCATCGTCTAAGGCGGCTACGGCGCGTTCCAGAACGCTTTTGGCTTCTTCGTAAGCAAACTTATCAGCATCGTTGTTTGCGAGGTTGTAGACCAGCTTTAAGGCGGTCTGGCGGGCGTATGGAATAAGCATGGTGTCAATCTGGTTCATACACTAGCCCTCCCACGGTTTCGGCGTTGTGGTCTTGGTCGGTTCAGACGCGGGCATTCCGTCAATCATAATCATGTTGTTACCTCCTGTTTGATTGTTTTTTTCGATGGTACAGTTATAACACAAGCTGCTGTTGGTTCTCCATAGCAGCTTTTTCCATTTTTTGGCTTGTCGAATCCAGCAGTTTTGTAAATTTTTGTCGATGGGGTGAGGATTATGGATGAATATTTGTTAAGAACAGCCGAAGCATTAGAGATGGCACGAACGCGCTCCGGTCTGAGCCA
>ERZ1034804.125-NODE-125-length-15996-cov-6.349288_pt1 | contig 15996 bp, 7 predicted proteins | sample MGYA00520635_ERZ1034804 | MGnify/ENA primary metagenome ERZ1034804 (study PRJEB33766, sample SAMN09781685) | gut metagenome | biome: gut microbiome | host: Homo sapiens | place: Madagascar | study: EMG produced TPA metagenomics assembly of the PRJNA485056 data set...
GAACAAGGCCGTCAGCGACCTCTACGAGCCGGGCAGCGTCTTCAAGCTCATCACCTGCGCGGCGGCGCTGGACACCGGGGCTGTGAGCAAAAACTCCAGCTTCTACTGCGGCGAGAGCATCTCGGTGGCCGGCACCCGCTTCCACTGCGCCAACCACAAGCGCCACGGGGCGCAGACCGTCACTCAGGCCCTCGAGAACTCCTGCAACCAGAGCTTCATCCAAATCGGCGCAAGGCTGGGCAAAGAGGCGTTCTGCGACTACTTTGCGGCCTTCGGCCTCCGCGCGCCCACCGGCATCGACCTGCCCGCCGAGCCGAAAAAGAGCCTCTACTACACCGCCGACCGGATGGGGCCGGTGGAGCTGGCCTCCTGCGCCTTCGGGCAGAGCAGCAAGATCTCTTACCTCGAGATGGCGTCGGCGATCTGCGCCGTGGTCAACGGCGGGCGGCTGATGCAGCCCTACGTCGTCTCGGACATCCTCGGCCCGGAGGGCGAAGTCATCGACCACCTCTCCCCCGTCTGCAAGCGGCAGGTGCTGAAAGAGGAGACCTCCCGCACCATGCGGGAGATGATGGAGGCCGTCGTCCTCTACGGCGGCGGCCGGAACGCCCGGATCGCGGGCTACCGGGTAGGCGGCAAGAGCGGCACCAGCCAGAAGCTGGACAGCGCCGACGAGAAGGCCCGCATCGCCAGCTTTGTGGCCGTGGCTCCCATCGACGACCCCCAGTTTTTGTGCCTCGTCTGCCTCGACGAGCCCCACAGCTGGACGACAGCGGGCGGCAGCCTCTCGGCCCCGGTCTGCGCCGAGGTCCTCGAGCAGACGCTGGTCTATAAAGGTGTCCCCCGCGCCGCTGTCCCGGATACGCCCGCTTCCGATGCTGAGACTTCCGCCGACCTTCCCGAGGACGGCGACAGCTTCGATGGGGCGTAAAAATGGGCAAAAGAAAAGACCGCCGGACGGCGGTCTTTTCTCATATCTTCATGACATCGTGAAAATAAGGCAGAGTGGAATACTGATATTTCCGCGCATACTCTCTTGGGTGGAGCGTCCGGCTCCCGTCTGCATGGTGGATGTAGTCTTCCAGATAATCCAGCGCCTCACCGGCTATCTTTTTGATGTTGCGGATGGTCTCGTTGTATTCGTCCTGGTCCACCACGACATTCGCGCTATCGAGGTATTCCGTCTTCTCGACCAGCACCATCTTCGAATAGTCCAAACCCGACTTCGTGCGGCGGGAGCGCTCTGTCCCGCTGAACAGAAAAGCGTTTTTGTGATGGATGGAAGAGCGATACGGAACGCAGATGAAATAGTCCAGATGCAGGTCGATGAGCAGGCAGCTATAGGGCCGTCCCTTCTTATACATCAGTTCCGGATACCGATGGGACGGGTAGTCCCGGATGAACTCTGTCGAGAGTTGATAGATTGCAACTTCAAATTCCATGTCCTGCCTCTTTCAACCAAAAAGCGGGGCCAGCCTTTCAGCTGACCCCGCCTGAACGCTTCGCCCGGTCAATTTTTATTTTACCGATGTGTCAGAACCGTCACACATCATCATCACTCGGTCAGTTTTTATTTTACCGACGAGTCAGAACCGTCACTCGTCTTCTTCAGCGAAGGAGAACAAGGCTGCGAAGCCTTTTCTCACTTACAGTATATCATATTTTATGCGAACGTGCAACACTTTTTCAGCTCTGCTGCGGCTGGTCGCGGAACACGATCTCACCGGTGGCGCTGTCCATCGACTCGACGATGGCGAGGCTCTCCAGCTGGATGCCCTTGCTGCGGATGAGGTCGCCGCCCTGCTGGAAGCCCTTCTCGACGGCGATGCCGATGCCCTCGACAGTGGCACCGGCCTTCTCGGTCAGCTCCAGCAGACCCATCAGGGCGCAGCCGTTGGCCAGGAAGTCGTCGATAATGAGGACGTGGTCCTCAGAGGTGAGGAACTTCTTGGAGACGATGACATTATAAATTTTCTTGTGGGTGAAGGACTGGATCTTCGTCTCGTAGTTGTCGTAGTCCAGGTTGATGCTCATGGACTTTTTGGCGAACACCACCGGCACATTGAACTCGCTGGCCACCACAGCCGCGATGCCGATGCCGCTGGCCTCGATGGTGAGCACCTTGTTGATGGGCTTGCCGTCGAACAGGCGCTTCCACTCCTTTGCCATCTCGCGGAACAGCGGGATGTCCATCTGATGGTTGATGAAGCTGTCCACCTTGAGCACGTTGCCCTCACGGACGATGCCGTCTTTGCGGATGCGGTCTTCCAGCATTTTCATAGTTCGTCTCTTCCTCCCAATTTCCCTGTCACAAAACGGTCGATATTTCATATCAGTATACCGGATACTCTCCCGGTTGGCAAGGCTTTTTCTGCCCAAATTTGACTCGTTCTCTCCGTTTTTTTCAGCCCTTTCGATTATAAGTACGACTTTTGTGGTACGGTCTGTGTCTCAGGGCGGGCGATTTGTGCAGTTGTCTCTTGTTTTCTGCGCAAAATCGAGTATACTGGTAGCAACCGGAAACGGCTTGCTGCGGCCGACGAGGGCCGCACCGGGAAAAGGAGTCAGTATATGAAGACAGGGTTAGTATTAGAGGGCGGTGCCATGCGGGGGATGTTCACCGCAGGCGTTCTGGATGTCCTGATGGAGCACGGCCTCACCACCGACGGCACCATCGGCGTATCGGCGGGCGCGGTGTTCGGCTGCAACTTCAAGTCGCACCAGATCGGCCGCGTCATCCGCTACAACACCGAATATTGCAACGACAAGCGCTACGCCAGCTTCCGCAATCTGCTGCGCACCGGCAACCTCTACAGCGAGGATTTCTGCTACCACGAGGTGCCGGAAAAGCTGGACCCCTTCGATGAAGAGGCCTTCCGCGCTTCGCCCATGGACTTCTTTGTCGTCTGCACCGACCTGCGCACCGGCGACCCGATCTACCACAAGTGCCGCAGCGGCGACGCCGAGGACGTGCGCTGGATGGAGGCCTCGGCGTCCATGCCGCTGGCGGCGAAGGCCGTCAGGATCGGCCACTACTCCCTGCTGGACGGCGGCGTGGCCGACTCCATCCCCGTCCGCTTCTTCGAGAGCCTGGGTTACAAGCGGAACCTCATCATCCTGACCCAGCCCAAAGGCTTTGTGAAAAAGAAGAACCCCATGCTGCCCGCCATCCGTGCGCGGTATCTGCGCTATCCGGCCTTCGTGGCAGCGGTGGCCGACCGTCACGAGCGGTACAACGAGGCCCTCTCCTACATCGCCATGCAGGAGGCCTCCGGCAAGGACTATGTCATCCGCCCGCCCATCCCGCTGGAGATCGGCGCTATGGAGCGCGACCCCGCCCAGCTGCGCCGGGTCTACGAGACGGGCCGCGCCGTGGCGGAGAACCAGATCGATAAGATAGAGGCGTTCCTGAACGATGTGAAGGAGACGGAGGAATAACCCTCTCAGTCTCGCTTCGCTCGCCAGCTCCCCCAGAGGGGGCAACAACGACGACCGCCGCCAGTGGCGGAAACAGGGAGTCGTTGTTGGGGCAGCGGCCAGCAAGACGCAAGCGAAGCGCCGCGGATGCCGGGTGCCGCAACCCGGGTGCGAAGCACCTCTGGCGTATCGGCCAGGCCCATGCTGGACGAGCAAAGTTTCTTTATATTGAAAACAGCAGTGCCCTGCTACAGAGGGCAGTAGCTTCGGAACAATATCCTTGTCAAGCTGCTGCTAATCTCTGTAGCAGGGCACTATTTTTTACGTTATATTAGGCTTCCGGTGTCCAGTAGAAAGTGACCCGGCCTGCCAAAGCCTCTCCTACAAGGAGAGGTGGCACGCCGCAGGCGTGACGGAGAGGTTGTACAAAGACGAGCCTGCCCTCTGTAGCAAGGCCCGCCCTTTTACGCCATATTACGCCTCAGGCGTCTAGTAGGAAGTTGACCGGCCTGCCAAGGGCTCCCCCTCTGGGGGAGCTGTCACGCCTGCGGCGTGACTGAGAGGGTCACTGCATATCCGTCTCAGAGATGGGGGTATCCAGCTCATCGGCCGGGGCGTCCGCCGTCTCGGGCTGTTTGCCCTTCTCCTCCCTGCGGGGCTTTTCGCCCTTCGGGCCGCGCTTCGACTTGATCCGCTTTGCCAGCAGCAGGAGCAGCACCAGCAGGGCTGCGCCGCCGGCGCAGAAGGCCCAGACGGGGAGCTTTGCGGGGACGAAAGCCACTTCGACCTCGGTGCCGGTGGTGGTGAAGGTGGTGTAGCTGCCGAAGCTGCCCGTCTCCACCTTATGCCAGCTGCCGTCGGCCTGCTTGACGTAGACCTTGCCCTTGGCCTTGCCGGGGGTCAGATAACGGATCTGGTGAGTCTCATTGCCGTCATCGGTGAACTCCAGCAGCCACTGCTCTGTCACACCTCGGACATCGGCTGTGATGTCCTGCTGGGTGACCTGCACAGCGTTGGAACCGCCGAAGAAGCCGTCCACGAAGAAGACGGGGCGTCCGTTCTCACGAGTGACGCTGCTGCTCAGAGACGGGATGTAGGGCGTATACTCCACATTGACCACGGTGTCGGTGTGGAGCTGGTCGAGGACGGGTGCGCTCCACTCGGCGTAGTACCCATTCTTCCGGGGGATCTCGGGGTAGTCGGCCAGAGTGAAGGACGCACCGTAGTCAAAGCTGATCTTCTTGATGATGTGGCCGTCGGCCTTGAAGGTCAGGGTCAGCTTACGGAAGGAGTCCGGCACATTCTCCTGAGCCAGCAGGGTCTCATAAGTGACCGGCTCTGCCTGACCGACGCGGCTCAGGCGGTCGATGCCCTGCAGATCGTCGGAGACGAAGAGGTTGCCATAGAAGTCGCCGTCCTGTCCGCCGGAGACAGCACCCACGTACTGCCGGCCTTCCAGCACAGAGACGATGGCGCGGTTGTTGATGGCGATGAGGCTGCCGTCGGTGAGGTCGCTGTCGGTACCCTGACCGACGATGCCGCCGATGTACTTTTCACCGCTGAGGGCGCATTTTGCCCAGTTGCTGCGGAGCTTGGCGCTGGCCGCACCGGCAATGCCGCCCACCTGATTGACGCCGGTGACGTCGCCGTAGGACTCGCAGGCCGTCACAAGGCCCAGCTCCTCCTGGCCGACGATGCCGCCGACCATGTCCTTCTTGGCGGTGATGCTGCCCTCGTTGATGTTGCCGATGAGGACGGCGCTGACGGTATAGGAGGTGCGCAGCAGCGAAGTGCCCTCGTCCTTGTTGTCCTCCTCGGGGTCCAGCAGGTTCTCGACGCCCATGGTACCGGCGATGCCGCCCACGTTCATGTCGGCGTCGATGGTGCCGCGGTTGATGCTGTTTTCAATTTTGCCGTCGGACTGGGAAGCGATGAGGTCTTCCGACTCATCCTCGTAAATGGTCTTGCTGCCCGGGTCGCTGATCTCTTCCACGGCGTCCAGCATCAGGTTGGACACGACGCTGACCTGTGCGGTCACGGCGCGCATCTTGTCGGTCAGCTGGTTGCTGGCGGTGCGCATGGTGCTGTTGATGTCGTCCATCTTGTCGGTCAAGGCGCTAATGGAATCAAAGAGGGAGTCCTTGGTGTTGGTCAGCTCTGCCGAGGGACGAGGCACCTTGATGGGGTCCTGCTGGTTGAGCCAGTGGAGGATGTCGCGGGTCTGGCCCATCATATCGGTCAGGCCGCCGAGGCCGTCCTGCATCTGGCCCAGAGCCACGGAGGTATGCGCCAGCGTTGCACTGGTGAGGGTGGCGTCGGTCTGCAAGATGCCGAGGGCATCACTCAGGTCGTCCATCGCATCGCTCAGCTTGTCGGAAGCATCGCTCAGCTGATCGAGACCATCCTTGATGCTGCCGCCGCCGTTATTGCCGATCCAGTCCTTGATGTTGTCCATGATACCGTCGGTGATGCTGCCCATGCCGTCCAGCGCGTCAGAGGCTTTGGTCAGAGCCGCAGCCAGCTCGGGGTGGTCGGAGGCCGAGACGGACTTGGCAGCGCTGCCCACGATGCCGCCCATCTGGGTGGCAATGGTAGAGATAGTGCCGATGGCACTTGCGATTTGGGAAGTAGCACGGGCGATGTCACTGTCGTTGGACAGGAGGGACGCCGTGCGCAGCAGGCCCATGCCTGCGGTAACGGCCTTCATTGCCGGGGCAACGCCGCTGCCCAGCGTGAAGACGCCGGCCACGGAGTTGGCCACTTTCAGCAGCTCGATACCATTCTTGAGGTACTTATCCGACTTCTTCTCGGCAGAGAGAGAGTCGTAGCCGGTCAGGATGGTGGAGATCGCCTGCGAGGCAGCGCTGTCATCGCCGGTATCGACAGACTCCAACAGCTGTTTGATACCCTCAGAGATAGCCGACATACCGTCACGGCCATCCTCGGCCGCGTCACTCACCTTGTCCAGACCCTTGCTGGTCTTGCTGAGGGCGTTGGATGCCATCAGCATCTCAGCGGCCATCTCGCGCATGGCCCACTTGAGGTTTCCGGTGGCGTCGGTCAGCTTGGTCATGGCGTCCTCGCCGGTGTCCATGACGGGTTCGAGTTTGGTGAGGGTGTCGGCCAGCAGAGTGGAGGCGCGGTCGATCTCGTCGGCCACCTCGTCGCCGTAGTCGCTGGCCTGATCGTCCAGCTGACGGGCCGCTGCAATGGCGGTGTCCATCTGGCTGGTCATGGCGCTGAAGGAGTTGGAGATGCTGGTGGTGGAGTTCTCGACGACGCCGGTGGTGTCATCGACAAGGCCGCGCAGGACCTCCAGCTCCGAACGGAGACGCTTGATGGTGTCCTTGGAGAGGTCCAGCTCCCGGTAAGGTTCGGCCTGACCGGCGATGCCGCCCACGTCCTTGCGGCCCAGAACACGGCCCTGGTTGACACAGCCGGATACGAGGCCGTCGGTGCGGCCCACGATGCCGCCCACATTGTAGCCAACATGCTCGTAGCCGATGGTGCCGGTGTTGACGCTGGTCAGGATCATGCCGGAGGAGCGGCCTGCGATGCCGCCGGTGTCGGTGGCGACGTTGGTGACGGAATTGGTGGCGTCGTCATCGGCGGCGGCCATCTTGTTGTTGATGTAGTCCACCATCTTGGCCGTGAAGCCGTCGGTGTCGAGAGAGGCTTCCGGATATTCGGTGTTGATGCTGCCCACATTGGTACAGCCGGTGATGGCGCCTAGGTTGTAGCCTGCGATGCCGCCGGTGGAAGATTTGCCGGTGACGACGGCGCGGGCCGTGCTGTGGTCGATGGTGCCTTCGGACTCGTTGCGGCCCACGATGCCGCCCACCTCGCTGTCGCCGGTGACGACGCCGGTGAACTGGCAGCTGATGAGGGTGCCGTGGTTGATGCCTACGATGCCGCCGGTGGTGGTGTCGGCAGAGTCAGAGACAGACACGACACCGCGGACGCTCAGGGACTCGATGGAGCCCTGTTCCTCCACGATGCCGAAGAGGCCCGCCGGGGAATACTGGCCCGTAATGGTCAGGTCCGAGATGGTGTGGCCATTGCCCTTGAACTGTCCGCTGAAGGACGGGATGGGCTCCCACAGCATTCCCTCGAGGGAGAGGTCTTTCTGTAAAATAACCGTCTTTCCCACCGACCACTGGTCGTAGGCACAGTTCCTGGCCAGCGAGAGCAGGTCCGAGACGCTGTTGATGTAAATGGTATCGCCGTCGTCGGACGCGAACACCGGCAGTGCGATGCTCAGCGCCAGCACAGCGGCCAGAAGCGCAGCCGTCAGGCGGCGCAGCAGATGGTTACTGGTCTTCATTCTGCACCTCCTGTTTTTCGTTGTCGTCCAGTTCCTGAGAGACGTTGCCCGAGATGACGGTCAGCTGGACGTCGCCGTCCACGATGGCGTTCATCGTACCGGCCACGGAGCCGTGGATCTCGCCCTGCACGATTCCGTTGACCCGCATACGGCCATTGCCGCTGCTGCGGGCCACCAGCTTCGGCACTGCAAAAGAGGTACGGTCCACGATGCGGGTGCCGATGAGCAGGATCTGGGGCAGAACGAAGAGGACGAGGATAATGGAGATGATGGTGCCTCGGCCCAGACACTGGCCGATGCCCACGATGCAGGCGTCGGAAGTCATCTGGCCGATGAGGATGCCGGACACGGTCATGATGGTGCCGGAAGTCAGGATGGTCGGGAACGCGAAGTTGATGGTCTCTATCATGGCCTGCTTGTGCTCCATCTTATCCTTCAGCTCGTTGAAACGGGTAGCGATGACGATGGCGTAGTCGATGTTCGCGCCCATCTGGATGGAGCTGACGATGAGGTAGCCCATGAAGTAGAGGTTGGTCCCCATGAAATACGGGAACGAGAAGTTGATCCAGATAGCGCCCTGAATGACCACGATGAGCAGGATGGGCATACCGACGGACTGGAAGGTGAACAGCAGCACCAGCAGGACGATGAAGATGGACACGACGTTGACGACGACATTATCGATGGCGAAGGACTTCTGGAAATCGTACTCGTTGGTGGCGTCACCGGCCATGTAGAGCTCGCCGTCCGGGTAATACTTCCGGGCGATGGAGCGGATGGTGTCGGTGAACTCATAAGTAGTCCGGCCGGGTTCCAGAGAGGGGCTCAGGTAGATGAGGACGCGGTTGTAGTCGTCGCCCTGCAGCTGGGCCAGTGCGCTCTCCATCTGGTCGCGGGCGTCGTGGAGGTCGTCCAGGTCTTCCTGAGAGAGGGAGACGATGCCGGTGTCGGCCTCGTCGCAGACGTAGAGGAACATATCCACGAGCGGCACTTTATAGGAGGCGAAGTTGCCGATGATCTGGCCGTACTCCTCGTTCTCGATGGCGTAGGCGGTGTAGATCATCTGGGCGGCCTCGTAGTCCAGATCGGCCATCTCGGAGAACTGGCGGGCGGTGAGCTTGTCTTCCAGCATATAGCCGTCCTGGGCCTCGATGTTGGACAGACCCTTGGTGGAGTCTATCTCATCATAGCGTTCCAGCTCCTCCAGCATCTTTTTCTCGATGCTGTAATCGTCGCTCTTGGGGTAGACGAGAGCCACGAGGTTCGACTTGGTAAAGTTTTCTTCGATCATCTGGTCCGCGATGAGGGATTCGTTCATCTTCGGCACCTTGATGACGTCGTAGCCGTAGGCGTAGGGACAAAGGTTCGAGAAGTGGTAACCGATGAGGATGACCACCAGGAAGATGACAGGGATGACCTTGCGGGTGCGCCATGCAAAGCGGCCCACGAAGGGGATCTCCGGCACGAAGTTCCTGTGCTTGGTCTTATCCATGTAGGGTCCGAAGAGCATCAGCAGGCCGGGCATGACCACGAACACCGAGAGCATCGCAAAGAGGATGGACTTGATGAGGCAGACGGCCATATCGGAGCCGATGCGGAACTGCATGAACAGCATCGCCACAAGGCCGCCGACGGTGGTCAGGGAGCTGGAGCTGATCTCGGGGATGCTCTTGCTCAGGGACTCGATGACGGCCTCCTTCAGAGGCATGGTCTGGTGTTCTTCCTTGAAGTGGTTGCAGAAGATGATGGCGTAGTCCAGCGACAGCGCCAGCTGCAGGATGTTCGTGACCGAGTTGGACACGAAGGAGATGGTGCCGAGCATGAAGTTTGTACCCATGTTCAGGATCATGCCCACCACGAAGGTGAGGATGAGGACAGGCACCTCGGCGTAGGTCTGGGACGTCAGGAGCAGGACGATGACGATGATGACGGCAACGTACACCATGATGACCCGTACCTCGGCATCAATGGTCTCCTGCTGGGTGTTGCCCAGCGAGGTGGAGACGTAGATGTCGTAGTCGGCGAGGTATTCCTTCACCCGGTCAAGGGCCTCGAGGCACTGGTCATCGTCCTCGGGGTAGTCGAAAGTGATGGAGTAAAGGGCCGACACCGCGTCCTTATTATAATGGTCGGTGGTGTCGTCGTAGTCCAGCATCTGGACGCCCTTGAGCTCGGTGAGCCGGTCGGAAAGCTCATCGGCCTCAGCGGGCGTGATGTTGGCCACCATGACATCGGCAGAGCCGTAGGTCGTGAACTGCTCGTCCATGATGTCGAGGCCCATGCGGGTCTCCGAGGTCTTGGGCAGGTAGGTGGTCATGTCGGTCTCGACCTTGACCCACCGCACCGAGAACACCGTGAAGATGGCAGCCAGAATGACGAACAGGAACACAAGGTTGCGGCGTTCCACGATCTGGCGCGCAAGCTTGTGCATGAAGTCTATCTGTGGTTTTTCGTGTTCGTTCAAAGAGTCCGTCCTCCTTTGTCGTGATTTTTTTGCAGTTTCATCCCCGGGGATGGGCTGCACAGTCGTCTCATAAACAACCTCCGTCCGATAAGCTACATTTGGTGATTTTGTGAAAATTCGAAGGGAAATATTTGTACAAATGATATAATAGAGCGCTGCCCATCAAAAAGCAAGCGACAAAACCGCGCGAATGATAAAATTTGCTTGTTCTTAGCCGCCCTCTCAGTCATCGCTGCGCGATGCCAGCTCCCCCAGAGGGGGAGCCACTGGCGTGCCGGGCAGCTTTCGACTGGACGCCTAAGGTCTGATATGACGCAAAAGAGCGGGCCTTGCTACAGAGGGCAGCGACTTCTGGACAACGCTCCTTGTCAAGCTGCCGTGAGCCTAGACAGCGGAGCACTACCGTTCCCGAGACATCGTGCTTTGCTCGTCCAGTGGTAACTTGACCGACATGCCAAGGGCTCCCCCTTTGGGGGAGCTGGCGCGAAGCGCCTGAGAGGGCTAGTGTTTCCGTTTCCTGCGCGGCCCCGCATTGACGTAGCCGAACACTGTGCCGCAGACGCCGCCGACGATGTGCATGAAGTTGGCCACATTGTCCCGCACAAAGATGATGTCATAGATCTGCTGGCCCAGATAGAGTGCCGCCACCAGCAGCATGGTGACAGGGATGCCGCCCGAGAAGCCGGACAGGGATGCCAGCATGATGAGCATGAAGACGATGCCCGACGCGCCCAGCAGCGCCGTGCGAGGGAACAACGCACACTGCAGAATGCCCGAGATGAGGGCCGTGAGCAGGATGCCTTTGAGCAGGGGCAGGCTGCCATACTTTTCTTCCATCGGCGGGCCGACGACGAGGAGAAGCAGCATATTGTTCAGGAAATGGTCCCAGCTGCCGTGGCCCAGCACATGGCCGAAGAGCCGGATGTAAAACAGCGGGTCTTTCAGCGAGGAACGGTAGACGCTGAACAGATGGGTGGTCGTCCAGCCGCCGGTGTACTGGCCCAGGAACAGCACCCCCAGTGAGAGGAGGAAAAATGTCAGGATGACCGGCGAATTGTACTGCACCGACAGCGTGAATTTGGGTCGTTTCGTAGTTGTTTCCTTCTTTCCCGGCCCGTCCGGGGCCGCAGTATGAGTGATACGACCATCATATCATAATCTTCAAGGTTTTTCCACAACTTTCGTCGGTTCAACCCCGGGTCTGCTCCCAATAGGCCCCCATGCTCTGGCCGGGCTGGTCGGTGACTTCGTCGCTGAGGTAGTCCGCGAGGCCCACGGCGGCAGGCTGCCAGCTGCGGGCTGCCTCTACCGTGGGGTACTCCACCTCGGCGTACCAGAACTCCGTCGGCTGGCCCTCGTCCACATGATTCACTTCCAGCACCGCACCGTCCGGCAGCAGGTAGCTGCGGCGGAGCTTCGGGATGAGGGGCCTGCCGATGATCTTGGTCTCGAGGTCATTGAAAAGCGCAGGGTCGATGTCCCGCTCGATCTCTTCCCTCGCCAGCCCGCTGCCCGACTTGAAACAGAGGACGTAGTGGGTCTTGCCGCCCGTCAGGGCCTCTTCCCGGATGCGGACGGTGGGCCGCACGCTGATGTAGCCCTGCCGCATGGCAAACTCCTCTTTCAGCGGCAGCCCCTCCGGCCAGCCGTTCACCATCCACTTGCGCTCGATCTCCATGACGTTTTCCTTCCTTTCGGTGGTTTTTGTATTTATTCTAACATATTTTTATGGTATTATAAATGGTGAGTTAGCATGTCACAAAAAGCCTCTCCCCTTGGGAGAGGTGTCACCGAAGGTGACGGAGAGGGCAAGGACGCTGACGGAGATGTCTGAACACAGCGATAACATCGCTCTGATAAAGGCTTTTGACTATCGCTGTATTCCGTCTCTTTTATCACACGCTTGCCCTCTCAGGCGCTCCGCGCCAGCTCTCCCAAAGGGAGAGCCTTTAACAGAAGGAGTTCACAGTATGAAATCAGAACGCAGCTATCCTATTTATAAAGTAAACAAAAAAGCCGAGGCCAGCCTCGTGGGCGGACATCCGTGGGTGTACGAGAACGACATCCTCGAGTTCCCGGAGACAGAGCCTGAGAACGGAACCCTCGCCGATGTGGTGAGCCCGAAGGGCGCTTACCTCGGCACCGGCTTCGTCTCTCTCAAGAGCAAGATCCGCGTCCGCCTCATCTCCCGCAATGCCAACGACACCTTCGACGCCAGCTTCTGGCGCCGCCGCGTCGAGTACGCCTGGGCCTACCGCAAGACCGTCCTCGAGCCTGCCGACCTCTCGGCCTGCCGGGTCATCTTCGGCGAGGCCGACCAGTTCCCCGGCCTGACCGTGGACCGCTTCAACAACATCCTCGTCACCCAGACCCTCAGCGTCGGCATGGAGAAGCTGAAGCCCCTCCTCTTCCCCCTCTTCGCCGAAGTGCTGCGGGCCGACGGCCAGACCATCGACGGCATCTACGAGCGGAACGACGAGGCCCTGCGGGCCAAAGAGGGCCTCGAGCAGAGCAAGGGCTGGTTCGAGCTGCCGGGTGAAAGCCATCCCGCCTCCACCCAGACCGAGATCTGCGAGAACGGCGTCTACTACCACGTCGATTTCGAGAACGGCCAGAAGACCGGCTTCTTCCTCGACCAGAAGTACAACCGCCGGGCGGTCGCCCGCCTCGCCGCCGGCCACACCGTGCTGGACTGCTTCACCCACACCGGCAGCTTTGCCCTCAACGCAGCCAGCGGCGGCGCAGCCCGGGTCACGGCAGCGGACATCAGCGCCGACGCCATCGCCATGGCCCAGCGGAACGCGGAGCGCAACGGCCTGACCAACATGGACTTCCTCTGCGAGGATACCTTCGAGCTGCTGCCCCGCCTCGAAAAAGAAGGCCATCCCTACGATTTCATCATCCTCGACCCGCCGGCCTTCACCAAAGCCCGCCGCACGGTGGAAAACGCCATGCGGGGCTACAAGGAGATCAACTACCGGGCCATGAAGCTTCTGCCCCGGGGCGGCTACCTCGCCACGGCAAGCTGCTCTCATTTTGCCACCGAGGAGCTGTTCATCAGGATGCTGCGCTCCGCCGCAAAGGACGCTCACCGCCAGCTGCGCCAGATCGAAGTGCGCCAGCAGGCCCCCGACCACCCCATCCTCTGGGGCGTACCGGAGACGAACTATCTGAAGTTTTTCCTGTTTCAGGTCATCTGAAGCCTCTCCCTTTGGGAGAGGTGGCATTGCGAAGCAATGACGGAGAGGGCAAGCCCGGTACGATAGAGTCTCCGCACAGCGATGAGCAGACCCTTTGTCAGAGTGATGTTATCGATACGTCCGTATTTCTCTGTCAGCGTCCTTGCCCTCTCAGTCACCTCCGGTGACAGCTCCCCCAAAGGGGGAGCCTTTGGCAGGCCGGACCAGTTTAAGCCGGCCGCCCAAAGCCCAATATGGCGCAAAAGGGCGGGCCTCGCTTACGGGGACAGCAGCTTCTGGATCAACGCACCTTGTCAAGCTGCTGTGAATCCAGACAGCAAGGCACTACAGTTTCCCATAAATAAAACGTTCCTCGTCCAGTGTGAGCCTACCCGGCACGCCAGTGGCTCCCCCTCTGGGGGAGCTGGCGCGAAGCGCCTGAGAGGGCAATAGTCATACCATCCGCGCAATACTCCAAAAAATCGGGAGTCAGTTTGTGCAGAATCGTCAAATCTGTCTATTGCGTTTTTCGCCCCGTTCGGCTATAATCATCGCATAGACAGCAACGACGCTGTGAGTCACCTCCTGACTCGCAGCGTCGTTTCGTTTAACCGATATTTCGCGGGAGAGTCCGCCTCTTTCCGCGTAAAAATCCGCGACCAGCTGAAGTATTTCAATTCAAGTAAGGAGTAGGATTTATGGCAGCAAATGTTATGGAGATCTACGGCAGCAAGGTGTTCAACGAGCACGTCATGAAGGAGCGCCTCCCCAGCGCTACCTACAAGAGCCTCGAGAAGACCCTGCACAAGGGCGCACCTCTGGACATCGAGGTGGCAAACGTCGTGGCCAGCGTCATGAAGCGCTGGGCTATGGAGCTGGGTGCCACCCACTACACCCACTGGTTCCAGCCGCTGACCGGCATTACCAGCGAGAAGCATGACGGCTTCGTCTCCCCCGTGGGCGACGGCACCGCCATCATGGAGTTCAACGGCAAGGAGCTGGTGCGCGGCGAGCCCGACGCCTCTTCCTTCCCCTCCGGCGGCCTGCGCGCCACCTGTGAGGCCCGCGGCTACACCGCATGGGACCCCACCAGCTTCGCTTTTGTGAAGGACGACGTCCTCTGCATCCCCACTGCATTCGTCAGCTACACCGGCGAGGCTCTGGACAAGAAGACTCCCCTGCTGCGCTCCATGAACGCGCTGTCCAATCAGGCCATCCGCGTCCTGAAGCTCTTCGGCAAGGACGTGGACTACGTCTCCACCACCGTCGGCCCCGAGCAGGAGTACTTCCTTATTAAGAAGGAAGACTACGAGGCCCGTCAGGACCTCATCCTCACCGGCCGCACCCTCTTCGGCGCACCTTCTGCCAAGGGTCAGGAGCTGGAAGAGCACTACTTCGGCGTCATCCGCCCCGAGGTCTCCGCTTTCATGAAGGAGCTGGACGAAGAGCTGTGGAAGCTGGGCGTCCCCGCCAAGACCAAGCACAATGAGGTAGCTCCCTGCCAGCATGAGCTGGCCCCCATCTTCGACACCACCAATGTCGCCATCGACCACAACCTGCTGACGATGGAGATGATGAAGAAGCTGGCCCCCAAGTACGGCCTGGTCTGCCTGCAGCATGAGAAGCCTTTTGAGGGCGTGAACGGCAGCGGCAAGCACAACAACTGGTCCATGTCCACCACCCACGAGAATCTGCTGGACCCGGGCGACACCCCCATGGAGAACCTGCAGTTCCTGGTCTTCCTGGCCGCCGTCATCAAGGCTGTCGATGAGTACGCCGACCTGCTCCGCACCTCCGTCGCCACCCCCGGCAACGACCACCGTCTGGGCGCCAACGAGGCACCTCCGGCCATCATCTCCATCTTCGTGGGCGAAGAGCTGGAAGCCGTCATCGACGCCATCGCTTCCGATTCTCCCTACGCCGGTCCCGTCAAGATGAAGATGGACCTCGGCGTCGATGTCCTGCCCAAGTTCAGCAAGGACACCACCGACCGCAACCGTACTTCTCCCTTTGCCTTCACCGGCAACAAGTTCGAGTTCCGTATGCCCGGCTCCGCCGAGAACCTGAGCGACTGCAACACCATCCTGAACACCGCCGTCGCCAAGGAGCTGAAGGGCTACGCTGACGAGCTGGAGAAGGCCGACGACTTCACCAGCGCCGCCATCGCCCTCGTCAAGCGCACCATCCGCGACCACCGCCGCGTCATCTTCAACGGCAACGGCTACACTGCCGAGTGGGAAGAGGAAGCTGCAAAGCGCGGTCTGCCCAACAAGAAGAACACCCCTGCTGCCCTGCCTGCCCTGATCGAGCCCAAGAACATCGCCCTGATGGAAGAGTTCGGCGTGCTGACCAAGGTGGAGATGGAGAGCCGCTACGAGGTGGAGATGGAGCACTACTCCAAGATCATCAACATCGAGGCTCTGACCATGCTGGAAATGGCCCGCAAGCAGCTGCTGCCTGCCGTCAACTCCTACATGAGCGAGCTTGCCAATACCGCTGCATCCAAGCTGGCCGTCAGCGAGAACATCAGCGTGCGCAGTGAGACCAAGACCCTGACCAAGCTCTCTGCTGATGCCGATGCTATGAGCGACGCTGTCGATACCCTGCAGGAT
>ERZ1034804.130-NODE-130-length-15823-cov-3.607306_pt1 | contig 15823 bp, 19 predicted proteins | sample MGYA00520635_ERZ1034804 | MGnify/ENA primary metagenome ERZ1034804 (study PRJEB33766, sample SAMN09781685) | gut metagenome | biome: gut microbiome | host: Homo sapiens | place: Madagascar | study: EMG produced TPA metagenomics assembly of the PRJNA485056 data set...
TGTCTATACAATGCACCTTTTGTCATGCCAAGCTCACCCGCAATCTGACTGACAGAAACTGCTTCATATCCATCTCTCGAAAATAAATGTAATGCAACAATCAATATATCTTCCTTTGTGGTATTTGACATATCCACACCTCCTGCTCGCAAAATAAACGACCGTTTACATTTTGATTATAGTAAACTGTCGTTTATTTGTCAAGTCCGATATCTCTAAACACTTTTACATAACTTTGTTTATGACTATTTTGTCTTTAATGGGAAACAGATATCTATTTCCATATACCCACTTTCCTCTACCTTCCTATAAATATCTATGATTGGACGTTCATCCAACTCATTTCCGGTCCGTGACAGCCATCTACAAAATATCTCCTGATATACCATAAACAGAAGCTGCGGTATTCCCTTAAAATGATAAACTGCATATTTACCACCCTCAAAATCATGAAGCAGAACTTCAGGATGTTCTTTTAACTTTTGATCGTCTGGCATAACTGTCTGGCATAATTCATACATACAGATATTCTCATCTGTGATGGATGGATCATCAATCGTACATTCTATATATAGCGTATCTTCTGTTGAAAAATACTTATACTTCTCAATGAAATCACACCATTCATCCGGCATATTATGATAATTTCCTTTTTTACGCTCATATAACACTGTAAAAGGTGCAAGATATTCTACCGTAATTTTACTTCCGGCATCATCCAGATCGTCCAGTGTCATACCATGGGAAAAAGAACTGTCCTCTACCATCTGTTCGCTGCTCCTGCGGTAATCTGCCGGAGAAATATCCAGATGTTTTTTAAATGCGGTAGCAAAATTAGACGAAGAATAACCATAAGTCTCACCTATCTCCGTAATACTTCTTTCCTTCTCCACCTTCAGACGCCATGCACTACGCTCTAAGCGTACTCTTTTGATAAACTGATAAAGAGCTTCATCTGTATCTTCCTTAAACATCCGTGTCAGATGATATTTGGAATAAGAACAGTATTTTGCCACATCCTCAACGGTAATATCCTCATCAATATGCTCAAAAATATAATTGATTGCCTGATTGATCACAGCTTTTCTTATGGTAATGCTCTCTTTATCTTCCATTTTCTTCCTCTTTGTTCTTTCTCACCTGCCTGCGAATCAATACAAATGTAACGATTGCCGTCAGTGTTTCCGCACAAGGTGATGTCATCCACACTCCATTCATTCCAAAGATTGCCGGAAATATCAGTATAAATGCCAGCAATAGCACGATTCCACGCAGTGATGAAATAATCGCTGATGATTTTGCATCGCCACAGCTTGTAAAATACATGGAGCCTGTCACATCATATCCCATAGCAAGAAATGTAATTGCATAGATGCGAAAACCGGTTGCTACCATATCTGCAATACTGTTACTGCAGCCAAATATTTCAGCATATCTTTTTCCTGCTATAAAAAAGCTAAGTGCAGTTAATGTTCCGATTGCCAGCAAAATCCGGTTTGTGATACTGCGGATCTTAGCGGCTGTCTCTTTTTCTTTGGCACCCCAGCAGATGCTTACAATCGGTGAGATTCCCTGTCCAAATCCAATACAGACCATACTGTATCCATATACAACAAACCCCAGAATTGTGAAGGCTGCTACTCCGTCTGCTCCCACATACTTCATCAGTACATAGTTAAATGCGAACATAGAGATTGCACTTGCCATCTCCCCGATAAATTCAGAAGATCCATTCAGAATCATCTCTTTACCTACCTCTCTGTCAAAGACAAAACGCCTGAATCTGACGATAGTATCCTGCTGAAAGAAAAACATAAGCTGTGCCAACACCGTTACCAACTGCACCATCAGAGAACCTATTGCACTTCCTTTCACTCCCAGTTCCATCCTTGCGACAAACATATAATCCAATACTACATTCAATATACATCCAGCGATACTCACCAACATACATAACTGTGGTTTTCCATTCACCATGATAAACATTCCAAGTATCGTTCCCAGCACCATAAGAGGATAGGTAAACAACATAATCCTGTAATAGTTTGTAAAATAACCTGATAATTCACCATCTGCTCTTAAGAATCCAAGTATCGGTGTAAACAGCACAAATACTGCTAACGATAGGATAACACCGATTACGACCGCTGTAACCATAGTCTGTGAAAACACCTCAGATGCTTTTTGTCTTTTTTTTGCTCCTAAGAGCCGTCCACTGATGACAGAGCCACCCACACCTACACAAAGTCCTGCTCCCAAATAAACATATAGGATTGGTAGTCCAAGATTGATTGCTGCCAGTGCATTGTCTCCTACATAATTTCCTGTAAAATAGCCATCTGTAATCGTTATTACCGTCTGTAACAGCATTGCAATAATACTTGGGATTGAAAACTGAAGTATTGTTTTCAACTTATTTTCTTTTAATTGTCTGATATCCATAATTGCATCTCTCCTTTACAATGACCTATTATAGAGACTCAATTACGCATATGCTTCTGAATTCGTGCTATTGTTCATTTTGATTTTTCTGTCTTTTCTTTGCCTGAATAGTCTATATCATTTTGATTGAATTGCTTTCAATTCGATATACCCTCTTTCGCCCCGAGGCTCCAACTGAATACGTGGCTTTGTTTCATCCCATACATATCCGATTATCGATGGGTCGTATCGTTCCATTGCAAGTTGCACCACTTCGATTGCTTGGCAATATTCCTCCTCCTTGAACGGTTCTCCCTGAAACATCAAGTATTTTGCCGCAGGCAAAGTGATGACATCAAACCCATCTGGGATAATGCCGGTATAGTCCTTTGTTACTTCAACACCCTGCACATATTCAGATGTGTTCAGTTCCCGATATTTCTCTGGCAACCACATACAAACCGGTTCTCCGCAAAGAGATTTCATGCTGGTGAGAATCCCCCAGACATCGCAGCCTACCTCCTGACAATAACTCCAATACTCTTTTGCTGTTCTTCCTCGCTTGATGATAGCCTTACGCTCGGGCTTCTCAATTACTTGAACAAAGACGCTTGCGATATGTTCCATTGATTTTTGCTCCTTCCATAGTGTTTTGAATTTAACGCCGTAGGCGGTGAAAAGTGGGAGTGGAATAGGAGCTTTTGCATATTCATAGGGGTTGCAGCCGAACTCGTTGCGAAATGCCCGTTGATACCCATCGACGCTGTCATAGCCTGCATCGTATGCTATATCAATCACTTTGCACTGTTCATCACGCAGGCGCAGTGCTGAACTGGACAATCGAAGCCGCCTGATGTACGATGCAGGTGTAAGCCCTGTCAACTCCTTAAATATTCGCGCGCAATAAAAGGAGAGTATCCGGCTGTGCAAGAAAGGTCGCAGAGAGTGATCTTTTCTGAAAGATGCACTGCGATATAGTCCTGCATTTGTTGAACTGCCAAAACCTTTTCCGTCACTTTATCATTACCTCCTGACGAAGCCATTATAGCTTAAGGATAGAAAGCATTCTCGACTTTTCTTGCACTTCTTCAAATTTCGGTTTTCTTTACTGCATACACATACCCAATACCATTAGGTGACCTCATCTGATATCCTGAATTTGCCTCATTGTATTTCTTAAAATATCTATCTGTCATTTTCTCAGCATCCAAATGCTCTATCAGTTCAAATCCATACTTCCGCAAAAGCATATCCATCTCCTCATAGGAATAGCATGCTTTCATCTGTTCTCCTGCTGCTGTTGCCAGCATCTGTGTTTTCCTTGTTTCAGAACTTTCGTCCATAAATGGGTAATCAAAACAAATGGCTGATTCACTCTCCATAACTTTACTCACTTATTTTTCCATCCCATCCAGAAGCTTTATAAATCTTTTATCATTCATCTGCTCATTCGTAAGGTATTCTCCATTATAAAACAATGCATAGGTTGTAACCGGTGTCGGAGCATTCTGCGCTTCTTCTTTCGTTTCCAGTCTGATTGCCTGAAACGGAACCTCTCTTTCCTTGGCAACTTCAAGAAGCACCGGAACATATTTTGCATTAAACGGACATTGATCGGTATAGTACAATACATAGCCTGCCTGCTCAATGTGTGGATGCTTCGCACACTCCTTAAATTCAGGCTTAGCCGCATCCAAAGGAAAAGGCAGATACCAGAGCTGAATACCATTATCTGCTTCATCGCAGACTGTAAAGTCCTTATATTTCAGGAACTTCGGGTCTGCCAGAAAAGGCTTTTTCTTAGCGGCTGACAGGATACAGATCCCCTTTTTCCCCTTCGCTTTGCTGTCTTCTATACAGGCATTCAGTAAATCATTCGAATAACCATTGCCTTTGAAAGAACCAGCCACCCACAGACAATCAATATACATATAGCCATCTGCATTGATTGGATTCCATGCATTTTCTGCCGGAATATACTCGATAAAGCATTTTCCACGCTCTATACTCTTGAGAAATACCAATCCATCATCAAATCGCTCTTTCAGCCAGTTTTTCTTTGATATTACCTGTATATCCCTGTTGCTTGAAATCGCACAGCAGATATGCTCTTTTTCAATATTTTCTTTCGTCACTCTTATATATTTCATGAATTTTCTCCTTATTCTTAAAGTTTAAATCGTCTGCTAGTACAATATCTATTTCCCCCTTTTCTGTTTTGGTGCTGGTAACTCCGCATACATAGCATCAAACAATCCGGTCAGGAATTTCTTATTATCCACTTCCTCTACCAACAGCATCCTCTTTGCTCCATCATATGGCAATTCATACGGAGCTGTCGGCATATACCGGACAGCTGATTTTACTGGTTTCACGAGTAATCTATCATCATAGATACCACCTACGATTTTGCCTCGATAATAAAGAATAAATTCTCCCATCATGGTGCGATATGTGATTTCTTCCAATTCAGATAACTGTCCTAAAATATACTCTAAGTATTCTTTGTTTGAAGCCATAATTTCTCCTTAAATTCTTTTTTCCACTCTACAAATCAGAATCTATTTGGAAGATTTTATTATCCATTCATCAAGAAATTTCATTTGTTCATACGTATGAAACCAATGCTCTCCATTTTTCATAATAGAAAGTGTTGAATTAGTCCTCTGTACAAATTCAAATATCGTTCCATAAGTGGTAAGATTATCTTTTTCACCATACAAAATGTGCGTTGGGATTTCCCATATAATAGGATTTTCTCTTGCATAGCAAAGATAATCCCATGAAAGAGTCTCTCCAAAGGTTGTCTGAATTTCTTTTTTCTCTTTGAGTTCATCCTCTGTAACATTTGCCCAAATCATCATATCAGCAATAAGCCTTTCCATATCTACAACGGGCGAAATAAAATATGCTTTCTCTATTTGCTGATTTGATAAGGCATTGATAGCAAAATACGCTCCAATGCTATTGGCAATTACTTCGACAGTCTTGTAGTTTCTATAAATTGAATTAAAAAGTAATGGAAATTCTTCTTTTGCTTCCCATGGAAACTGTGCAGTATAGTCAAGACCAATCACATCACAATTACTAAAGAGCGGTTTGTAATGAATAGCTTCTTCAGCATTACCACCTTTTCCATGTATATAAATAACTGCTTTATCCACAATAGTTATCCTCCACAAATTCCGATTTCTCAGTTTCAAAAATTAGAATTTGAGCAAAAGCCCAAGGGACTAATGTCCCCTATGCTTTTCTCTTTTCTTTTGCTGTTTCAGTTCAAACATTCGCAGTTCGTCCGCTTCTTTTTTCTCACGGCTCCTCACTTTACGCTCCTGTTTATTCTGTTCCTGCTGTAATTTCAATGCCTGCTGCAATTTAAATGCCTGCTGTGATTTTGTTCCATCCTCATTATTCTCCCAGCAATTATCATAAGCACTGGAATAATACAATCACATATCAAAATGAACCACCAAAACCACATATCTAATCTATCTCCTTCCCAGATAGCGGAAAACATGTTTCCGATACGCTTTATATGACTCTCCATAGTTTTCTGTCAGATACCGTTCTTCCTGTAATATCTGCAAATGCAGCATGATAATAGCAAATACAGATACTGCAAGCATTGATAGATTAAAATACATCAACAGCAGCCCTATATACATAAAATCAAAACCTAAAAATGCCGGGTTCCGGCTATAACGATAAATACCTTCTGTGACCAATTTTGTTCTATCCTTATCAGGTATTCCTGCTCTCCAGCTATCCTTCATACAAAGAACAGAAGTCAGAAATATCAAGTCACCTAACATCCCTATGCAAAAACCGGTAAACCTTGCATTTGCAGGCATATGATTCCACCCGAATATAATGGATAATATCTGAATAACAGGAGCCGCAAGTGTAGCAATACTCATCAACGTTTCTACTCTATGTACGGATTTTTCTTTCACTCTTCCTATCTGATGTGTCTGTATTCCATGTCGCTTCTGCGATATCATCTTGGCAAAATAGATGGCATAAAATACTGCAATTACAATAATTGCCAACCATGCATATGGCAGATTTTCTTCTATTGAATTTTTCATGTTTTATCCGTCCTTTCCGATGCCTGCATTGTCCAATACTGAATCCCCCAATGTTCAAACCAGCCGGGTACAATCGAGCACACATCTCCTGCACCTGCACAAGCCAGTCGGATTCCATCTGTCCTATCTTAAGCAGCTCCGCAACCGTTTTTCCGGCAATGTATTCTTTCAAAATGCGCTCTTGCTGGGTGTCTACCTCTAGAAGCCGGGGCATGGGGATACCGAGCTTATGCAATGTTTCATAATCCCTCAGCTCAGAGTTCAGCTTATCGCCGAAGGTGTAGTATTCACAAGGTTCGTGGTGAATCTGTTTCAGAACATATTGCGTTGTTTCATCGGTCACAAGATAAGAATAACCGCCTTTTCCTTTTACTATTCTTCAGCTAATGTTCTGATTCTCACCACCATATTCATATATAACTATTCTCTCCTAAGCCAGTCTCTGTGAAAGTTCTATCTCCTCTTCATCTTCCTCGCCAGTTTCCACAAATCCCGCTTTATGATAAAGTTCTAATGCTACTTGATTATCTTTATTACATGTAAGTGTTACTCTGTTTGAATCACCAAATGGCTTTGTTTTTATATACTCCAGCACCAATCGCAGAGCTTCACTTCCATACCCTCTTCCCTGTCTGGAAGCATCTATCATCATATGCCAGATATCATATTCCGGAATATCATAATCGCAAATTACCATAACATAACCTACCATCTCATCTCCATCATATATTCCAAATGGCTGGCATTGTTTACGATATACATATGCCTGCGCTAAGCTTCGGATAGGATTGGAAACATACTTTTCCTGCCCATCTGCTAGTTTTAATTGGAATGCATCCAGAAAATTGTTTTCGTTAATCACTTTTAAATTGACCATTCTATTCTCTCCACTTCTTCAAAGTTCCGCAAATCTATCACAGCCTTTTGTTTTAAGCCAAATATACAATGTCAGACCAGCCACGACATTTACTGCTATAAAGATTCCTATATAGAGCATATATCCCAATGTATAACCAGGAAGCATCATATATCCAATAAACAGAAGTGCTGTATATCCGAATCCACCAAACATTGTGATCATTACAGAAGCACTCTGCTTTATCGGTGTAAGCTCATTGGTCCAGGTAAGCACAGGCTTTATCACTCCCATAAATAAGCCAAACACTGCCATTACAAATACAAAGGACAGTACCTGCAGGATCATCATTACAAATTGCCCGATTTTAAATGGGCAAACTACTGCCGTACAAATCATGCAAAGCATCACAGGTATACTATTTAAAATAAGCTGCATATCCAGTTTTGCGCGAAGAACCTGCCATGGTGTCACAGGAAGAGACTGTACAATCCACAGACTTTTACCCTCCAAAGAAATCGAAGGTACTGTCATGATATCCATTGATGTAAGACCACACAGCATAATCGTAACCAGCAACAGTACACTACCATCCTGACTTCCAAACATGCCATTAAGCATTATAAATATTTTTCTTCCCTTCCATAAAAGTGCGACAGCACAGATTGGCATCAGGAAAATGCCAAGTCCGCTATTTAACATATATCCCGGACTCGATGTAAAATGCTTAAACTCCCTGAAAAGCAATGCCTTTGTTACACTTTCCTGCTTCATTGTCTTTTTGTGATATACCACTTTGCTGACTTTTCCTGTAGATGTTGCTACCTGTAAAAAGCTTTTTGATATCAAAAACCACATCATTAAAAATGTAACTGCAACCAATGCAAGCATTATAAGAGTGGCTTTCGCATCTCCTACGCCCACACTTCCAAAAGCAAAAAGCAGATATGCAGAACCCTTAATCTTCTCTCCATACACAGTCAGGTTGGTAAGCAGGTCTGTGATCATATTCTGTGCCTTGAAATAGAAGAAATAATAAGCACCAATAAATAAAAGCGATACCAATACCGTAATCATGCTTTTGTGCCTTAATTTAAGGCTTACTTTTGCTACAATATATCCAAGTAAGCATGACAGTGTCATAACAAATACGGAAATCAACAGTGTAAGAATCATTCCGCCAAATAAGTTCTTTATATTAACTCCTGCTGTTACCATATATACAATCCATGCTGGGATAACAACTACTGCTGAGTACATCAGTCCCATAATGTAAACACTGACCAGGCGCGATGCTACGATTGCTGATACCGGAATTGGCATGGATAAAAGCAGATCATTATCCTTTGCCAGATACAGACCTGAAAATGTGTTAAATACACTGCCAAATGTACCAAGCAAAATTGCAAGAAGCCCCATAAGTGCAAAGTACATCCACCCCATATCCATTGCCGCCATTGGCGCACACAATTTTCTTGAAAGCATCGTAAATATACCACCAAGAACTCCTATCATAATAACCGCAAACCAAAGCATAAACATGATGGTAGACACCTTAGAGCGGGCTTTATTCTTCTTTGCATCATAAAAGTAAGCACGAAAAATCTCACTTAGTTGTTTTTTTACTAAAAACTTTAACATACTACTCCTCCAATTCCAGGAATACATCCTCCAGGGACTCATCTCCCTTAACCTCATCCATCGTTCCCTGTCTGATTAACTTACCGCCTTTAATAATGGCAACCTTGTCGCATAATTTTTCTGCAACTTCAAGTACATGCGTTGAGAAAAAGATTGCCCCGCCATTGTCGCAAAACGCACGCATCATTTCTTTTAACAGATGTGATGCCTTAGGATCAAGTCCTACAAATGGTTCATCCATTATAATAAGCTTTGGTTCATGAAGCCATGCTGAAATAATCGCCAGCTTCTGTTTCATTCCATGTGAATATGCAGCAATCGGCTGTGCCAGATCAGCTGTTATTCCAAATAAATCAGCATATTTGTGAATACGCTCTTTTCTATCTGCTGCACTGACCTTAAATATATCTGCTATAAAATTCAGGTACTTGATTCCGGTCATATAATCATAGAGGTCAGGATTATCCGGGATATATGCAATTTTGCTCTTACATTTCAATGGCTGTTCTTTGACAGACTCCCCGCCTACGTAAATTTCGCCCTCATCAAACTGCAAAATTCCCACAACAGACTTTAATGTGGTTGTTTTACCGGCTCCATTATGACCGATAAATCCATAGATTTCTCCCGACTGTATATGCAAATTCAAATCGTCTACTGCTGTTTTATCACCATATTTCTTTGTCAGATGTTCAATTTTTAACATATCATTTTCCTCATTTCCAAAATATATTTTGTTCAATGTTCTTTATTCATTGCTCTTTTTTCTACGATGCTCTTTGATTTTCCTGTTAATCTTATCAGCCTCTTCTTTTTCCAGATACCACTTTATAAGATATGACAATACATCGAAAAATGCTGTAGAAATTCATAAGTACAATCTCCTCGTATCAAAACTATTCCATGTGATAAATCTCATTGATTCTATTCGATATGTTCCCAATTACTACTTTAGCTGGTACATCCTAAAAAACTGTCGTACATGCCTTTCAATTAAGCCAGTAATCTCCTGCTCTCTCTCAGGTTCTCTGTCGCAAAGATTAATCCAGACTGAAATCGGCAGACAAAGCTGTGCCGCTATAATCTCCGGTTCATCATCTTTCAGCTTTCCATTCTTTATCAGAAAGCTAATAAATCCTGTAAAATAGTTCATTATATCCGAATAATTCTGTTTCGTCTGTAACTGTGAAAGCTGCTCGTTGCGAAACTGTTCTATTGTCAAAAGCTTTCTGATACGGCTGACCTGTGGATCATTTAAAATATAACGGACATGCCCAATGATCATCTGAACAACCTGCTGGACTGTCATATCATCCTTATTCTCAATGAAATCTGCATTGTTCCAATCTGCCTGTGCAAACATGGAATGTTCCTCATACTGCTTTTGAATAATCTCAATAAGCTCATCTAAAATATCCTGTTTGCTAGCAAAATGACTATATAACGATGCCTTACGGATTCCAACCGCTTCTGCAATCTGAGAAATGGATGTTGCTTCATACCCGCCTGTAGAAAACAGAGTCAGTGCAGCATCCAGTATTTCATATTTTGTACTGCCTCTTTCCATCCTGACCTACCTCCATGTGTTTGGTTTGATACCTGTATATTACCTACCGAACGGTCGGCTGTCAAGTATGGATATAAATTCATTTACATACCCCATTAATCATTTATAAACCTCCACCTTTCATCCTTTTCTAGGCTCCTTTACCTGTTTTCTTTTTCCGGCAGACGGGTCATAAATAGAAAAATTGCCCCCAATACCACAATACTGCCTGCCATAATAAATACCATCTGTGTTGTATTAACTACATTTCCACGAAACTGCGGATTGCAGTCTAACGTTTCCCTGATTGCCGTTATCAACTCATCTGGCAGCTTCTCACTTTCCATCTCCTCAAATATGCCACGGAGCATATGATTCTTAATAAGTGAAGTTCCATAAGTCCTAGGAAGATATGACAATGCTTTCTGCAGTCCAGAACCAAAATTAGAGATTGGCATATATGCTCCACAGATAAAGCCATAGCCTGCGCTGACAATCGTTCCCACTGCTGACATCTGCCCCTGCGTAGTAAGCGGATAGCTTATAATACTTGAAAGTGTACTTCCAAATAGCACCAGAAGAAGCTCATCAAAGATAATCCAAAGCACATCCACACAGCTTAAATACCAGCCCATTTTTCCTATGTAAAGAAGTCCGATTACAAGTGCCAGCCCATTTACCAGCAATGAATTCAGCACTGTTGCAAGGAAATATCCAAGATATATCTTTGAGCGGCTTATCGGAGAAACATTTAAGTCTTTCCTGGAACCATTCGCCTTATCCTGCACCATTGTAAGATTCACGCAGAATGTAACTGTTACACAGCTTACTGCTAAGATAGCGGCAACTAGCTGGGATGCAACTGTCCCATCAATCAACTTTTCCGCAATCGTAAATTCTTCCGGAAATGCTGATGTAAAAGAATCTTTATAGACCTTTGCTAAAAATGTGACATACAACACAATCAGAATAATAGGTGTAATCAGAGATGAGAGAAACATTCCTTTATCCCTGAAAAATAATTTCCTGTTCCTGTTCATAAGAGAAATAACTGCCTTCATTAGTTTTCACCTCCCAGTACCTTGCCTGTTACCGCAAGAAATACATCATCCATTCCGCCCTTTACTACCTCGTAATCTCTAAATATATCCTGATGTTTAACTATAAGCTTTGTTGCTTCAATGGTATTTCCTATTTTTATCTGATATCCGTCCCTTATTACCTTATACTTCATACTCAAAGCCTTCATTTCATCTTCTGTCACACCATAGATTGATACTGTATCCTGCACATAGGTGCTCTTTAATTCAAATGGCGTTCCTTCAGCTACTATGCTTCCTCTATCAAGGATTACGACATATCCCGCATTAGCAGCTTCCTCCATATAATGTGTTGTAAGAAAAACTGTAAGATTCTCATCTGTTCTTAGTTTTTCAATAACTTCCCAGATTCTCCTTCTGGTCTGCGGATCAAGACCTGTGGTCGGTTCATCCAAAATCAGTATTTCAGGCTTATGCAACAACGCTCTGGCTATATCAATTCTTCTCCGCTGTCCTCCTGACAATTTACCAACAGGTCTGTTTATATAATCTTCAAATCCAAGAAGTTCTGTAAGTTCCCCAAGCCTCACATCAAATTCCATTCCAGTAATTCCATAGAGCGCAGCCCTGCTTTTCAAGTTTTCTCTTACAGTAAGTGGTTTATCCAGCACACTATCCTGAAATACTATCCCCAGTTTCTTACCCAGCTTATTTCCCAGCTTTTCAGCAGCTACTCCATCAATCTCCACACTTCCACTATCCTTGTGAAGTTGACCACATATAATAGAAATTGTTGTGCTCTTTCCAGCACCATTAACGCCGAGGAAAGCAAACAGTTCTCCTCTTTTAACCTTGAAATTCAGGTCATTAACAGCTTTTACTTCACCGAAGTTCTTGGTTAGATGACTTATTTTTATGATATCTGATTCCATTCTGTTCTCCTTTTTCTCAACCTGCTCTACAATTTTTAACAGCAGAAGCAACAACATTGATATAGATTTTATGTATCTGTTTTTGTTTTATCGTATATTTATCTATGTGTCTATACGAGCAGCACCAAGATGCATAATATATGAACCAAGATGCATTAAAACACAAAAAGGACGCAGGATTACTCCCACGTCCTCACTACTATCTGGCTTTATCTTCTCTTACCTTCGGTACTTCTTTTTCTGCCTCTACCTTAATATCCACACCTCTATAGAACTTTCCTTCATACTCAAGTACATCACTGAAAAGTGCCGGAGTTGTTGTAATCTCCTTAACACCTGTGACAAATACCTGAGAGATTCCAAACAATTCAGATAATTGTTTCTGTGTATACCCTTTTGCCTTTCTTTCATCAGAAATAAACTTTCCAATTTTTACCTGATCCATTGTTTATCTCCACCTCGCTTCACATAGCTGGTAACAGCTGCCGGATTCATGTAAATAATCTCATGTTTGAGATTGCATATAGCAACGGATGCCCTGTCCTGATCCACAATACCTGGTGGGTGAAAAATGAAACGCTACATCAAATGCTGTGCAAAAGTCACCTCGAAAATCGTTCCCCCGGTCTTGCCTGATTTAATACAAATACTGCCATCATGTACTCTAACGATTTCATGGACAAGAGCAAGTCCGAGTCCTACGCCGCCCAGCTCCCGGCTTCTGGATTTATCCACACGGAAGAATGGCTCGAACACTCTCTCCCTAAGCTCCTTTGGTATTCCGCTTCCCGTATCTTCTACGGACAGATAAACATGCTTATTTCTCTGATATGCGGTTACTGTAACCTGTCCGAGCGGATGATTATATTTGATGGCATTCTCAACCAGATTGTATACAAGCCTGTAAATAAGTATATCACTGCCTATCATAGTGGCATCCTCACATTTTCCAATCAGCTTTATATTCTTTTCCACGGCAAGAGGCTCAAGGTCTGCCAAAACCTCTTCAACAATAGCATCCAATATAATTTTATCATCCCTTCCCACCGTCTGAAGCTCACTCATGTCAAGAAGAGTCTTTACCATCCTGTTTAATTTATCATTTTGCTCCGTAACCATTTTTATGGTCTGCAAAGTGTCTGCATCATTTCCCGGGTGAGAGGCAGAATTATATAAATCAAGCTGTACCTGCATTAGCGCTAATGGAGTACGCAGCTCATGTGCTGCATTTGCAGTAAACTGTCTCTGTATCTCAAATGCATCCGACAGACGCTCAAGCATCTTATTATAAGAAATCCCCAGCTGGTTCAGTTCCTTAACATTGTTTTCCTCTATTCTTGAATCAGACAGATTCTGAGCCTGTACCTCTTCAATTTTATCTGAAAACTCCCTGATTGGTCTGAGTGCATGCCCGCTTATAAAATAAGTGACGACACCTCCCAAAAGCGCCAGCAAAACCGTGATTATCAGACTGTTTCTTTTATAGTCGGCCTTATTATTGTACACCTGAACCGAAAATTCATCCGCAAACTCATCCCACTTATCGTCCGGTATGCTGATGTATATTTCATCTGATTTGTTTCCTTTTTCATCCCCCTGTGACTCTACCGCATCCTGCAGAGAATCGATGTAATGCACACCATTTTTATAGACAAACATAGTCAGGCAGCCACATATAATAGCAATACACAATGTAGTAATGCACGTAAGTCTCCATTGTAGCGACATTCTTTTCATCTGTCAGACTCCTCCCGTATTTTATAGCCTTCACCTACCTTGTTCAAAATGGGATCATATCCCAGCTTCGCCTTAAGCTTTTTTCTAAGTGAAGACATATGTACCCTGATTGCTCCGCTAAAGCTGTCTGCCGTGGCATCCCACACATGCTCTATCAGCTCCTCCTGGCTAACCGGTCTGCCTATATTGATAAGTAAATATTCCAAAATACCATTCTCTTTTCTTGTCAGTAAAACCGGCTCTCCCTTTGCATATGCCTCGCGTTTAATCGTATCAAACTTTATTTCTCCGCATTCAAGACATATATCATTCTGTACAAATTTCCTTCTTGTCAGGCTTCTGATACGTGCCTCAAGCTCCTGCAGATGGAATGGTTTTTCCATGTAATCATTTGCTCCTGCATCCAGTCCCTCTACCTTATCAGCAATCTGACCTCTTGCAGATAATATCAAAACCTTAGTTTCATCATTGTATTTTCTAAGCTCCTTAAGAAGCTCCATGCCATCCATCCCCGGCAGATTCAAATCCAAAACTATCAGATCATAATTCTCCGACAGTATACATTCAAGAGCCTCTTTCCCATCATAACTGGTATCCACCTCATAACCGGCAGCATACAGACTCTTTGCAACCATATCACATATTTGTTTCTCATCCTCAACAATTAATAATCTCAAAATTTTCTCCTGCTTCTTAACAATAATTTTACAACCTATATTGTATAATACAAAAGTCAGCTGGTCAACAATACAACAAAAAGGAGCAACATTATGTTGAAATACCAAAAAACATGTCAAATCATTCTGCTTATCCTTGGTGTATCCATGATAAGCTATGGTGCAGTCAGAGGTGAGGCGGCTACCGTGCTTGGTAAAGCAATAAAACTATGTCTGGAGTGTGTCGGAATTGGATAAGAAAAAGAAATTACTATCAAGAAAACTGGCAAAAATACGTGGCTGGATACAGGCCGCAGCAACGCTGCTGACCAATATTCATATCCCGAATTTATTTAAGGGTAAAATATATCAGGGCAATGCAAAAACAGTATGCGTACCCGGATTAAACTGCTACTCCTGCCCTGCCGCGACAGGAGCCTGTCCAATAGGGGCATTTCAGGCAGTCGTCGGATCATCAAGATTTAAGTTTTCATACTACATAACCGGATTTTTTATTTTACTCGGTGTAACTCTCGGCAGATTTATATGTGGTTTTTTGTGCCCATTTGGATGGTTTCAGGATTTACTTCACAAAATACCCGGAAAGAAATTATCCACAGCCAAATTAAAGCCTCTTAGGTACCTAAAATATGTAATTCTTATTGTTTTCGTTATACTTCTTCCGATGATTATGACGAACTCCATAGGAATGGGAGACCCGTTCTTCTGCAAATATATCTGTCCTCAGGGTGTTTTAGAGGGTGCTATACCGTTATCTATTGGAAATGCTGCTATCCGTTCTGCGCTGGGAAAGCTTTTTTCTTTCAAGTGTATGATTTTAATTGCAGTGAGTGTACTAAGTATCTTATTTTACAGGCCCTTCTGTAAATGGATTTGTCCGCTTGG
>ERZ1034804.134-NODE-134-length-15692-cov-5.389141_pt1 | contig 15692 bp, 10 predicted proteins | sample MGYA00520635_ERZ1034804 | MGnify/ENA primary metagenome ERZ1034804 (study PRJEB33766, sample SAMN09781685) | gut metagenome | biome: gut microbiome | host: Homo sapiens | place: Madagascar | study: EMG produced TPA metagenomics assembly of the PRJNA485056 data set...
CCATCCGCTCGTCGGTGGCTATCCTGCAGCAGATCCCCATGAGCATTGAGGAAGCTGCTATCTCGCTGGGCGCTTCCAAGATGAAGGCATTCTTCCGCATCACGGTTCCCATGATGGCTTCCGGCATCATCTCTGGTGCCATCCTGAGCTGGGTCACCATGATCAGTGAACTGTCCACCGCCATCATCCTGTATACCGGCAAGACCAAGACCCTGACAGTCGCAATCTATACCGAGGTCATCCGCGGCAACTACGGCACTGCAGCCGCATTGTCCACCATCATGACCATCCTGACCGTCATTTCCCTGCTGGCCTTCAGCAAGCTCAATGGCGGAAAGGATATCAGCCTTTAAGTAATCCCCCGTTCTCCTTCGATCACTGAGTTTCCAAACCGGGCTGTTTCTCAGCAATGCAAATAGCCCCCAACGGAAAAATGAGACAGGCTTCCCGAAAGGTGGGTCGCCTGTCTCATTTTTGTTGTAAGTTGGACGCTTGGGGACTTCAGACCTTTGCGATCCCGTCCATTCCTTCGCTTGTAAAGATCTGCGATGCTTTTCAGATCACGCTTTCCGAGTTTTTTGCAAAGGCAGAGGGAAGTGAGTCTAAAAGGTCACGACATCCGCAGTATCCGTAACCCGTTCAACGTCCGGGTTGGCAAATCCGCGGCGGATGCGGTCTACAGCTTCTTCCCAGCTCATTCCTTCCGGCAAAGGCAGCTGGCCTCTGTCATGCTCCGGGCCATAGACTTTTTTATAGACATCATCCCGGAAGCCAAAATAGATCACTGCGGCGATCAGAACCCCTAAAAGGACCGACACTGCTCCGGCACCGGTTGCAACACCTGTCACCACGCCCACAACGAACCCCAGCAGCAGCCAGATTTTTAAGGCATCCAGCGCAATGCTTCTGCGGGCAGCTGCGGTAAACAGCGGATGAAAGCCGCTCAGATTTTTGGATTTTCCTTTGGCTTTTTTAGCTTCTGCACTGCCATCATAGATTTCAAATCGTTCTTTCATGGTTTTTCTTCCCATCTCAATGGATGCATAATTCCGTTCGGAATGATTCCAAGGAATCATTTTGATGCTTTTATTATAAAGCGTTGATTGGACACCAATATTGTCCCTCCAGCAAACTTCCATTGGGATTTTTCTATATAGCCTTACATAGAAAAACCGCCCCGGCTTCCTGTATCGGAAACCGAGGCGGTTCGTTTACTTTATGGGTGCTTTTTCAGGCGCTCAACACCAATCAACTGGCTTTCAGTTTTTGAAGTTTTAGTCATATCTGTATTTAGAGGACTTTCCATACACCTTCCGGAGCGATTTTTTCAGGCTGACCACCGTTTCTTTGATGATCTTTGCCTCATCGGCAGAGCAATCTGCAAGCTGTTCGGTCATCCAGCTGTCGAACACCGGCTTTGCTTTTTTGATCTCGATGCAGAGCAGCTCGTCTGCGGAGCAGTCCAGTGCGTTGATGATGTCGATCAGCGTTTTCAGGCTGGGCACGGAGTTGCCTGTTTCGATATGGCTGATGTGCGTGACCACCACGCCGACCTCATTGGCCAGCTGTTCCTGCGTCATGCCCCTTGCAAGGCGGCAGGCACGGATGCGTTTTCCGATGTCGGCGTAGTCCACCATAATACAAGTCCCCTCCGTTTTGTGAAGTGATACTTGTATTGTATGTGCAATCGACCGGGATTGTAATAACCTGAAAGTGCAGTGGACTTATAAATACTGATCGTTCAGAAATACTTTAACTTCCTGCTTTCCGTCAATCGTTGTCACAGCAGTAATGGCATCCGGGCGGAAGGAGTCTCCCGGATAATGCATCTCCAATTTCAGATTGACTTTTTTCCCAGCTTCCACTTCCTGTGCCAGTTTATTCTCAAAATTTTTGAATTCGTTCCGATTTAGTCCAGAATCCTGCGGAATGAGATTTTCCAAATCGTTTGCCCCACCAAAGCGGTCTGCAATCGCGTGTCCACGGTCATCTGTGCTTTTTTCATATCCTTTACCGATGTCATGGATGCTGTCTTTAATTTGCAGACGACCATCATGCTCTTTCAGATGCAGGTCTCCTTCGGCTGTAAACAACCTTCCAAGGTGATCGGTAGTATACCCATATCCGTTTCTTTTATACTCTGCATCCGACAAAAGATCCTGCTCCATACGGTACGGCATTCCATCATCGTTATTTTTGTATTCCAGCTCTTTTTCTAGCTCTGCAAATGACTTTTCCGTAGCAGCATCCAGTTTTTCTTCTGGCTTTTCTATCGCGCCTTTCTGTAGACGCTCAAATGACTGTTTGACGACATCATCCAACCCAATGTGCATTTTTGCTTCCATCGGTTTCGTTTCTGAGATTTCTCGCCTCACAGCACACGACCTCCCTGCTGTTCAAAATTCGTCCTTAGATTATCTACAGCCTTTGCATCCGGGTTCAGGCTCATGCCCATGCTTATCACGCTATTCAGCACCCAGTCTGCGGCAGCAGCTTTCAGGCCGTACTGTCCCTGCAACTGTTCCAGAAATTCTTTACGGGGTGTGAACGATTTTTCGGCTGCGGCACAGTAATCAACGACCGTGCTAATCCCACCAAAGAAATCAAACACAGCTTTCCGGGTCTTAGCCACATCCAGTTCGCCGCCTGCAAAGACCTGTTCCAGGTAGCGGCCGTCCTCCGGCTTCAACATCATCTCATGGCGTTTCAGCCAGAGCTTCAGCTGCTCCATCTCCGAAACGCCCAGCGGTTCCAGCTCTTTGCCCGCTGCCAGTTGTCCAAATACAAACTCTGCGTTGATTTCATGCGGCATTTTTGAAGGCTTGTGGTAAACAGCATTTTCCGGCATGGGATACGCCTCAATCTTGCAGAGCACCGCCTCCGGCCACTCGTTCTGGTAAACGGCAGCCACACCAAGCGGCAGCTTGGACAATTCATCGATCTGTGCCTCCTTCAGGGCGGCAGACTTGCCTACCAGCTTGCGATCCTCTTCGTCCGGCAGGCGCAGGATGATTTTCGTGTTGGTGTTGCGGATGACCGACATATCCAGCAGGCCGGGAGCCTGATCCGCAATGATAAAACCCTCACCATAAGTACGCATCTCCGCAATGGCGTTGGCCAGCATCTCCACCGACTTGCCCTGCAGATTTGCCCCTTCCTGCGGCTGTTCCGCCGACGTCTTGCGCAGCAGATTGTGCGCCTCTTCCAGCACGGTAACATGGCGCAGTCTGCTGTTCATCTCGCTGCCACACATCCGGTATTCCTGCAGCTTCATGACCAGAATGCCCATCAGCAGCGATTTTGTCTCCATCGACCCCACCCGGCTCAGGTCCACGACCACATTGCAGTCAAACAGCTCTGCGTCGCTCAGCGCGTCCTCTGCGCAGAACACACTGCCGTAAATGCCGTTGGTCAGCGACTTCACACGGGTACACAAAGCGCCCACATAATCGCTCTGGGTGTCCTTGGAGTAGTGCGATTCCTCAATGACGCCCGGCAGAATATCCAGCAGGTCGAAGAAGGTCGGGAAAACCCCCTTTTCACTTTCCGAATTGCGCAGATCCCAGCCTGCTTTCTGGTAGCTGCGCTCGATGGCATCCTTCAGCACGGCAGGCATGGCCGCATACATGGGCCAGCAGGCATTGAAGATTTCCACCAGACGGTCGATATGTTCCAGAATGTGGATGTCCTGCGGGAACGCAAAGGGATTGATGCGCAGCAGCGGAGTTTCTCTGGGGTTGGTGCCGAACACCTTTACATCCGCGCGGCTGCCGAACACATTCTTGTACTCGCCCTTGGCCGGTTCCACCACAAGAAACGACGTCCGTCCATCCTTTGTTATCTCGTCCAGAAGATGGTAGACTGCGTTGGACTTGCCCGTACCCGTAGAGCCTGTGACAAAGGTATGGGAGGCCATTGCCTGCCGGTTCAGGATAAGGTCCGCTTTTTCCTCCCTGCCCATATGGTAGATTTTGCCCAGCTCCATCTTGTCCGCATCCGGCACCGTTTCGTCCGGCACATTGCGGCCGAACTCCGCATGCTCGATGATTGGCAAGCCGTGCACTGAGCGGGTGGGCAAGCCAAGGTGCATCGGAAGTTCCCGCCCACTGACCAGTGTTGCTGGCGTGTAAAGCAGGCTGTCCGGCGCACCCGCCCACAGCGGACGGGCAAAGACCGGGTGCATGAATCGCTTGAGGTACTCCCGCAGCTGGGCCACCTGTGCCTCATCGTTCTGCCAGACATTCACAGCACCGCTCTCCACCGAGGAGCCCTCGCCCACCATCAATGCACGGTAAGTATTGGCTGCAAGTATCGCCGTGGACGGGGTAGACGAAAGGAAATAAGCCGCACATTTATAACAGCCGTAATCCTCGCTTTCCTTGGCGCGCTTGAGCTGGTTTTCAATGCGTTCCAGCAATTCTTCCACCGATTTGTTGCACAGCTCGACCTGCTGGGTACGGCCCATGCCGCGGGTGTCTGTTGTGCCGTGGCTCTCCTGCTGGCTGATGGTGTCCGATGTTCCATGCGACGTCCCATCGGAGGTGCTGTGCGAAGTGCCGGTCTGCTCGGTGGCAGAGTGGCTGGTACCCCACGAGGTGTTTACGCCCATGGAGCCACCGATGTTCCGGGCAATGCTGTTGAAAGCCGTTCTGGATGGTGCCATGCCTCCTATGGCCCTGCCAGCCGTGCCCAGCAGCGGTCCAATAACAGCACCTGCCACCGGAATCGCAACCGAGGCTACTGCGCCGCCCAGACCCAGAATGCCTGCAATGCCGCCAGCCACCGGCGAGACCTTTGCGACCGAGGTGCCGGAGCTGCTGCCGACACCGCCGTTGATGCCACCGCTGACCCCTTTCGTTTTCTGGGTGCCATCCGTCACCGAGGAGGACTGGCTCGTGCCGTCCGTTGTGGTCGTGCTGACGGTATCGCTGATGGTGTGGGAAGTCCCGCTGCACAGGCTCTCCATCACAGCCGTGCTCTGATTCTCGCTATAGGACCATGTGCTCTTGCGGAAGGGCGAAAGACTGCTGTAGAGGTTTTCGTACCCGCTGCGTATCTCCGCCTGCGTTTCTGCCGAGACAGGCTCTGCCAGAAACAGCGCCGTGTACACCTCTCCGTCCATGGCGTCCATAAAGCGCTCGATGCCCTGCACAAAGGCTTTGTCTTCCGTCTTGGATTTATCCCGCAGTGCCGCCACGCAGGACACCGAGGCCACAGCTTCCTGCGTATCGCCAAAGGCTCCGTCCAGCAGCTCTTTTTCCTCCTGCCGCGGAATGCCTCTTGTCTCAGAGCCGGGGAAGTTGGAGCTCAGCACCTTTTGCAGCGCCTTGCTGGAAGTATCCAGATCGCGGCTCTTCATGTTCTTTTTCAAGGGATCCTCTCGGACACCCAGATAGATATTCGCGCCGACATTCTCCTCCGGCACATCGATCATCACCGCCAGACTGCAGCCCTGCGCCATGCTGGAATAGTACACCGTAGAAAGCTTCTGGAACATATCCTCGCCCTTTTTCAGGGTCAATTTCTGCAGCTGGAACAGCTGGATGCACTGGGCAGGGTCCTGCACGTCCAGCATCTGCTGGGAAAGCTCCACCATGCCATAGTTCTGCAGTTCCGTCAGATATTTTTTATACACCAGATGGTCTGCAAGGGTCAGCTGGTCCGTCAGGTCATTCAGCGACCGCTGCGCGGAAAGCTGCTGTTTTTCAAGCACCTCAAGCTCGTCTGCCATGATTTATTTTCCTTTCTGCTGTCAGCTGTTCAAAAACTTCCATATCAGGCCCGCACCGGCCAGTGCCGCACCTGCTGCGACGGCAGAGCCAAGGCCGCCGCCTTCCAGTCGCTTGACATCCTTTTCTGCATCTGTACAGCCTTGCTCTGCCGCCTTCTGATACAATTTTATTGCTGTTTCCTTGTCTTTTGGGACACCTTCTCCATATTCGTAGCATACTGCAAGATTGTACAGAGCATACATATGGCCTTGCTCTGCCGCTTTGCGATACCATTCTGCCCCTTTAGCGAAATCTTTTTTCACTCCTCCTTCGCCACGTTTATAGTCAAGCCCCAGAATAAATTGCGCCTCTGCAACACCTTGTTCCGCAGCCTTATAATACCACTTTAAAGCTTCCGCATTATTCACCTTTATACCGCCATATCCATGGCTGTAAAATTCTCCAACGATGTATTGTGCATCTGCCCAGCCTTGTTCTGCGGCTTTGAGGTACCACTCCATAGCTTTTTTTAGGTCTCTCGCCACTCCCTGTTCATTATGATAACAACGGCCCAGATTGTACTGCGCCCACGCATATCCCTGCTCCGCAGATTTGCGGTACCACTCAACTGCCTTGGCGAGGTCTTTTTCAACGCCTCTTCCGTTCTCATAAAAATAGCCGAGATTGCCCTGTGCCCGCGCCCATCCCTGCTCCGCAGATTTGCGGTACCACTCCGCTGCCTTGGCAAAGTCTTGTGTCACACCCCAACCACACTCATAGCAGTAGCCAAGATTGCATTGCGCCCGTGCATATCCCTGCTCTGCAGATTTCCGGTACCACTCAGCTGCTTTTACAAGGTCTTTTGTTATTCCCTTTTCATACTCATAACAAAGGCCAAGATTGCACTGTGCAAATTCATTGCCATTTTCTGCTGATTCGCGATACCACTTTGCTGCTTTGGAAAGGTCTTTTGTTATGCCTTTGCCATACTCATAGCAGTAGCCAAACATATTCTGCGCATCCGCATTGCCCTGATTTGCCGCTTTCTCATACCATTTCACAGCTTCCCAATGATTCGTTTCTACACCACAGCCATAATAATAGCACTCACCAAGCAGATTCTGTGCATCTGCAACACCTTGCTCTGATGCTCTCCGAAGCCACTTTACGGCTTCATTATTATTCATTTCTGTGCCTTTTCCACAATAATAACACTTGCCTAATTTATATTGTGCTCCCGCATCACCCTGCTCCGCCGCTTTCTGGTACCACTCCGCCGCCTTGACAAGGTCTTTTGTTACACCCTCTCCATACTCATAGCAATCGCCGAGTCTACATTGCGCCCGTACCCACCCCTGCTCTGCGGCTTTCCGGTACCACTCCGCTGCCTTGACAAGGTCTTTTGTTACGCCTTCTCCATATTTATAGCAGTAGCCAAGATTACACTGCGCCTGTGCAAGCCCTTGCTCTGCCGCTCTCTCGTACCATTCAGCGGCCTGAGCAGGGTCTTCCACTACACCTTCTCCATTCGTATAGCAAATGCCCAGATTGTTCTGCGCTCTTGCGTTGCCCTGTTTTGCCGCCTTGCTGTAGCATTCAAACGCCTGTTTCAAGTCTTTTGCGACACCTGTGCCATGAGTATAGCAGTCACCCAGTTTTTTCTGTGCCTCCGCATAGCCCTGCACTGCCGCCTTACGGTACAGTTCTGCGGCCTTTGCCTCGTTCTTGCCGACGCCGTCGCCGGCCTCATAGCACACGCCCAGCTCATACTGTGCTTCCGGGCATTCCTGCTCCGCCGCTTTGGTGTACCACTTCACAGCCGCCACATTGTACGAGAGTGCCGCATACAGCCGTCCGGTCATATACTGGGCCGTCACATTTCCCTGAGTCGCCGCCGCTTCGTACCATCTGCGGGCCTCTTTGTCGTCCTTTTCAACGCCCCGAGCCTGATAATAGCACTCGCCCAGTGCGCACTGTGCCTCGGCATCGCACTGCTCTGCGGCCTTTTTGTACCACACGAGCGCATTTTCTTCGCTTTTTTCCACACCCGTGCCGTTCTGATAGCACCGTGCCACTTCAAACTGTGCCTCGGGGTGTCCGTAATCTTTGGCCGCTATCATGTACTGCTGGAACGCCATTTCGGTATTGCCGGCCTGCTGATAATTTTGGGCATTATGCACATAGTCCTGTTCGGTTTCCTTTTTCGTCTCCTGTTGCGCTTCCTCGCCCAGACAGAAGCGTTCCACACAAGCCATAAACTCCTGCTTTTTATCTTCCGGGCCAATAAACAGGAAACTGTACGCGGCATTCTTCTCTCCGCTGATATCCATTTCCTTTATCTCAGCGCCCAGTCCGCCCCACTTCACACGGCCCGCAGCCGGTTCAAACCACTCTTCGACGGGCTTTGCCTTCACGGCTTTCGGGATCTCCATCCCCTTCCCGTTCACGCGGACAGACTCCAGCTTGTCCGTAAAACACACTTCCACCTGAATTTCGCTCATATTCTATCGCTCCTTATGGTTTTATAATCTTTAATGTAATCTCCCTGACTTCTCACCCACATCTGGATGCCCGTGCCAAACACCTCGGCTTCCACGATCCAGCCTTTTTCCGTCACCTGCAAAACCTTTGCAGTGGGCAGTCGGTCGAGCACGGATTCCAGACTCGGCCCGGTATACTCGAACCGGATGGTCTGCAGCTCGCCGCCGTACATAAACTGGATGCGCTTGCGCATCTCGCCCTCCTGAAAGCGGTCGGTATACCGCTGGGCAAAATGCCGGTCGAGCGTCTTATAGCTTTGGATACGGTCAATGCGATAAATGGTCGGAGAATTATCCTGTGGATTTTTGAAGTGCTTGTCCTTATCGATGCCCTCAATAAACGCTGCCAGATAGAAATAATATTCGCTGAATAGAATACCTACTGGCTCGATGGTGCGCACTCGTGTTTCGCCATCGTGGGTGCGGCAGTAAGTAATTTCCATCAGGTTGTGATTTTCCACTGCCGTGCCGATTTCCCACAGGCTCTCGATAAACTTCCGGCCATGCTGCGGCTCGACGTAGTGGAAACGCTCGTTGCTGATGAGGTCTTTGACCTGATTCAGTCTATCCAACGGTGTACAGGCCAGAATGAGCTTATCCAGGATTGGGAACATCTCCTCCTTGACCATGGAGCGGCTTTCCAGCAGAATCTTGCACACTGCCAGAATCTCACTGCTGGTGAGAAAGCGCGAAAGCGTATCATCCAGCAGATAGCCACCCTTTGCGGAGTTGTATAAGATTTCCCGGCGTGGCTCGCTGTCTGCAAAATGATTGCGCAGGGTGTCAAGGTCGCGCTGGATGCTTTTCTCACTGACACCGAAACGGTCAGCCGTCTGCTGTTTGTTCAGCACACCGCCCTGTACCAGCACCTGTTGGATATAGAGTATACGGTCCAATCTACTATTACGCACGGTTTATTCTCCTTCTCTGCTCATTGTAACACAACACAACTATCCCTGCAATTCTTTGTGTGAACTTTTGTCGTTTTACAGAATTACAAAAAAATTTTGTCTCTTTTGCACAACCCCAGTATACAAAAAAGATGGCCCGCCTGTCTGTCCATCTTCTATAGCAGTTTGCGTTTTTAATGCACAAGCAACATCCGCAAACTGCATATCGCAAATATGCCGTTTTGATTGGCGCTATTTTTGAAAATTGCGATAAAAAGTCAAGGTAGACTATTCTTAAATTGCCAACCTCTTTTGAAGCGATAGGCACTGTTCATCAGTTCATCTGTGATGGTGTAAAGCGCCCGGCGTGGCGAACCATATCCGCCAATCAGCCCAATCACAATCGCAAGATTCAGCACAAATGCAATGCTCAACAGCACCATCAAAAATTTTTTCATACGTTTTTCTCCTATTTGACTTATTTTTCTGCCCCCATTATACAGATTGGGCTGGACGGTATGGTTGTCCATCCTACACATTCCACAAAAAAAAGGAACACGGCATTCTCATTTTGAATGTACCGTGTTCCTTCTGTCCGCTTTTGCAGCGCTTCTTCTATGTAGAAAGTCAATCCTTCATTTCTGCGTCCTCCCGAATCTGCCGCTTATATTTGTAATAGGTATTCCGGGCAAGTCCAGTCAATTTCATGCACTCCATGTCATCCAATGTGCCGCCAAACGCCTTACAATGGATACGGATCTGCTCCTTGGCCAACGCCATCAGATACTCGTTGATGCCTTCCAAGATAAAATCCACATTTGTCCCTGTCATGGCAATGCTGCCGGACAGGGCTTTTTTGTAGGTCTCGGTGTCGATGTGGTGCTCTTTCAAGAACACCAGCCGGATGCCCTTGTGGTAAAGGTCTTCGTACAGAGCAAAACCCTCTTCTGCATGTCTGGACATCCGGGATACTGAATCGAATACCTCTATATCACCGGATTTCAAAATCCGGTAGAGCTTCAACCATTCCGGGCGGGTGATGGATGTGCCGGTGTAAGCTATCTTCTCCTTATATAAAGAAGCAGGACAATCCACACGGACTGCCCTGCAAAAGTAAAGGGAGAGCATCCGAAGACACTCCCCCAGTTGTACATAATAATCCTCCAAGTCACGACCCTGCCGCATAGCCCTCCGTCCCTCTCCCCCGCCCGGGGGAGAGGGGTTCCGGTGCATGGCGCAAAACCGCCCCGGCTTCCTGTTACGGAAACCGGGGCGGCTCATATACTTTATTGGTGCTCTCTCAAGCTCTCACGCAATTACTTGCGGGGGTTCTTGATCGCAGCCTGGGCGGGTGCCAAAATTACAGAGCGTTCGGAACAACAGTATGAAATTCAGGAACTACTGTTTTCGCCTTTTGCAATTGCTTCAACCTGATACTGTAATAGGTCCTCCGGCAACATTGAACACTTCTTCTCATCAAGTGTTTTGCGTAGCTTTTGTTCCAATTCCTTAAACAAAAGGTCTTGAAAACACCATGGGCTTGCGCTATTCGAGTACTCTTTAGCTTTTCTCTCAGCCAATGCTTTTTCTTCCCGTAGTTCAGCAATTTTATCTTCCAACTTTGGTGCCCGGCCTATGCACTCTAGCAAACCCTCCAATCGTTTGATTTTCTCTCCTTTTGTATAATATTCTTCAATTATGCTCGCCGCATCCCGTTTCAATGTAGTCTTTGAACGTCCTTCAAATTTAGGATCTGCTGCACACCAAGCATATAACTGATTTAAAAAAATCGCTTGATTTGCAGAGCTTGTATACCATTCAAATGTAGCATTTTCCCAGCTTTGAATCAAATACATCCTTTGAGGATTTTTTTCTAGAGACTCAATGCATTTACAGAGCATTTCATAAGTCTCACCCCCTAATTCTTCTAAGCTTTTTAGAAGTACTGCATAGTCTTCCGTCGTTGTTGGTTTTTCTTTTCTTAGGTGGCGCTGCACCCATTGATCGTATTTTTGTTTCTCAATGTCGTTTGTCTCTTCGGATTGATTGTGCGCCCAAGCCGTTCTCAATGCTTTAATCGTATCAACACATGCCCTTAAATCTTCAGATGCTTCACACGGATACTCATTATTCTTCAACCAACCTTTTTTCGTTAGCTTGCGAATAATACAGCTGCTGTCTATTACCGCCTTATACAAATTCAAACAGCCTGCCACAAATTTTGCATCTTCACTAAATACATCCACACATGGCTCATAATGACATATCAGAAAAAGATGCTCTGCTATTTTTGTTCGGACAAGTTTATTCAACTCTTCTGCAGGAGTATTTGAAAACAGAATATTTTCCATTTTTTACCTCCGCTCCTGCCCATTATCTTTATATGCCGAGAATCCATTATAGCCAATTCCCAAAATCAGCCCACACAGATATTCGTTTTCCCGGGGTGGATTGTTCATACTGGTTACACCAACCATACGGTAACGAACCTTGTGCATCCCACTCAAGTAAGGGTCATCTGTTTCCAAATGGATCCAAGCTGTCCTCCCTTCCAGCTTTTCAATCATACCATTATAATGAATTGGACCATCCTGGTCACAATAAATAAACGGAACTCTCATTCTAGGAGATCTAGTAAAGAGATCCACTCCAATACCTTGAATAATCTCCTCACATTTTTTGAAATCGCGAGTACATTGCAATACCGCCAGCGCTCGAATCAATGAAAAAATCGGCCGTGCGCGGTTTCCAACAGTGTTGCTCTGCGCAGCTTCACAGCACAACTCGCTGATACGCCTTATCTCTTTCCATTGAGTTGGTAAGAGTTGAATTTTTTGTCCTTCTTTTTCCATCAGGCGGTAACCTGTGGCGTTCATCCATACCGCTTTTAGGAGAAGACTCAGTGCAAAGTAATTTCCCTGAATGCATGTTTTATTAGGTTCCTCTTGCATAAATTCTGCAACTTTTCGGCAAGTATTACGCTGCTCTTTCGTAAGTTCTAAGTCGCCAAGCTTCCTGTTTTCTCCCGTAACACCTGCCGCATCCAGTTCTTGCTGGCAAACAAATGTAACCGCCGTTGCCTGATTCGTTTCAATCATCTCATGATATAGCTGTGCAAACTCCGGTTTCATTGTATTTTTCTGAACATCTCGAATTGTAACTTTGTACTCCGTAGCGAACTCTTGAATTTTGAGAAGGTGTTCTTGGATCTCATCGTGGTCATCCGCACCCCTGTTTTGAATCTCAAGAACTGCACAATCATCTGCAATTAGCTTTGTTTCACTTAAGTATTTCAGTTTTTGCTGTTCATTCAGATCTCCGTGTTCATATACTTCCTCAAATGCATCAAAGAGTGCATTATAAACATGGCCATTCTCTGGACTATAAAGGATTGCCTTATAGAGTTGCTCATAGATATCTCTATAATTCAATCCCGGCAACATGCCCATGGTTTTACCAAACTTATCGCGATATCTTCGATAATTTTTCTGCAGCCAAATATTGCAGCGAGTTATTTCAACAATCAAACCGTTTTTCTGATCCGAAAGGTATTTTTTCTCTCTGGTACCTGTCGGCACTTCATCAATTCCTCGTTCAAGATATTCCAGTTGACGATTTGCAAAAGTAATGGTCTCTTCCAACTCTTTAATTCGCTTTTCATAACTTTCTTCTGTGTAAGTCTCCGGCTTAGACTTATAAAGTTCTTCCCACTTTTTTCCATAATATTCACGAGAGTATGTTACTAACAGTGTAGCAAATCCTGCATCCCTGTCTGGAACAACATTGCATACCGTTCTCAATGTTTGAACAATTTTTTCACTTTGCCGTAAAATGTCACTATGTTCCTGCCTTTTTTCACCGTTTTCACGAAATGCTGTATACTGTGAGTTCGGCCCCATCAGTCGGATAAGTTGCTGTAGGTTTCGTGCAAAAGAAGACGGAAGTTCTTCCCAATGTTCTTGATATACTCTCAGAATTTCGCACAGCAGTTCAACCTGTTGATTTGCATTAATTCCATTCCGACTCAAAAAAATCTCTGCCTCTAATGGGTTACGGAAGCTAAATGCGTAATCACTTCCATCTTTCATTTCACTGTAATGAATCCATGGAATTCTTGTTGTAAGAACATTATACAATTCCACATTGATAGGTTTATCTTTTTCATAACTATTTTCTTTTAGCATCCATACCGCAATCGCATATGGAACTTCCAGTTTAAACCGTCCAAACAGCGCAATGCATGCATTAAATTTTTCCAAGTTATATTCGCTTGAACTTTCCTCGGCCTGTTTTTCAATCCGTTGCCGGATACTTTCCATTTCCTCCCTCGAAAGCCCCGCTTCTATAAACGCCTGCGCGATTGAACCCAAATTATTCGTGTTTTCTTGTGAGAACGTCTTGTCCAGTTGTTTCACCACATAATGATTGACCATTAATTCTTCTCGACCAAGTGCTCTTTCCAGATTTGGTCGTAGCAAATTTATGATTCGATAAAAGCATTGGAAAATGTCCATCTGATCCTGAAGATTTTTCTTTTCCAACTGTAATTTCTGATTTTCAATCCCTGAGTATGTCTTAATTTTTTCCCAGAAATCATTTTTTTCCTTGGTATTCATTTCACGGTCAGTGTTAATATAGCAACAGCCATTCTCCAAAAACATTTGTGATGCCACATCTGTACTTTGCACAAAATGTTTTTTTCCATCCTCTATATAAGAGAAACATCTTCTCTTACTTGTTTTCTCAACAGGTGTTTCATATGCACTGCATACCAAAACAAACCTCCGCCCTCGATTCAGTAGCATCTGTGAAAGATGCTGTGCGTTGGAGGTAACATTTCGATACGATGAGCAATCCCAAATCAAAAGAATTCGGGCATCTCCATCACAAGCATCAATTTTTTCCATCAAAGTTTTCAGCGCATCACCTTCTTCGCTTTTATCAGAGAACAGTAGCGTGTCATTGTCAATAAAGATAACAGGATTATTATGCTCACTATAAATTTCATACGCCAATGCTGCAAGAGCAACACTTTTACTGCTACCAGGCGCTCCACACAAAATAATAGGCATTTCCTTATCAGCACCAACAATTGCTTCTCCTAACAGTTCCCGTTTTACGGCACACTTTAATACTATTTCAAATTCTCGTGAAACATGAAAGTCCGAATTTTTCAAATAACCATACCACTGTGGTCCATCCGCAGAACTTCTTATCAAGAAATTATAGAACCATTTTGCTTGCATTACCTTTCCATAAGGTCGCACTGCAAAAACTTTCTGCTCGGTCAAAACAAATGCTAGTTTTCGATATGGTAAGAATTCTCGGCTAGAAATTGTAACTGCCTTTCCATTTTTATAGAAAATTTCATATTCCGCATCAGAGTCGTTAGATTTCACCTCGTCAGATTGATTCCATTCATATCTCGCCTTAAGTACTTCATCCAGCGACTCCGTATGAAATTCTATTCCTTTCAAATCTGCTAATTTTTTCAGTTTTGTTTCTTCACTTTTTTCACTCCAAAACTGAATATTGTCTGCGATTGCACAATCATTATAGACTGCTGTAGCAAAGGCGCGATACGGCATATCATTGTCTGTTTCTGGGGCATATCCAACAACTACCATCGCGTTATGATTGTCAATCATTTTGCACAGTCTCTTCATCATTCCCTGCGCACGCCGAACACGGTATTCTTCTTCACTCTCTCCAGTAATTTCAAGCGTTTGGCATTCTTCCTCATTTAACGACTCATCTTTTTTCCAAACGTACACAACCGGAAATTCATCATTTTTCCATAGATTTGCCGCCGTAATATCGCCTTCATCGCTGTAGATCTTAATATGTATACCTTGAAGTTCTTCCAACGGAAGTGTGTTTCGACTTGTTGCAATAATTTTCCAAGGGTACAAACCTATGATTTGTCTTACTACATCCTCTTTCATATTCCGTCCAATGAACAGGATTGCGTTTTTCATTCTTAACTTGCCTTCAAAATCCGCAGCAAGTCCCACAAATCGTTCTTCACCAAGAGCCATTAAAGGTTCTCCTTTCGTATAATGATTAATTCATCTTTAATTTTCCCATCTGTCTCAAAATCGCATTTTTCGTACCATCATTCAAATAAGCCTCGTTCAGTGTTTTCTTAGTATAATTCAAATACGTTCTAGAAGTTTTTTCTGTCAGAAGTTCTGTAAAGTAACGCTCCCAACTAAAATATTTCTTACTATCGATGTAGTTAGATGGTGTTCGCAAAATCTGTACAATCTCTGCATCTTTTAGAATTCCAGAGGAAAGTATCAGCCATTCAAAAGATTCCGGCAAATAGAGTGCCAGATTCTCTCTTGTCTGCACCAGCTGCAGCACTCTGTCCATCTCCGGGCCAAAGGCAGCGCCATCTGCAATCACCAGAATCTTTTCATCCTTATGCGCCTTCAAATAGGAAAACACATTTGACTTTCCGTTTGCGGTGTCACACTGCATTTGATGCTCTGCACAGACCGCATCAAAGAATTGATAACCCGAATTGCTGTCCTCAGTCAAGATCTTCT
>ERZ1034804.140-NODE-140-length-15342-cov-4.294956_pt1 | contig 15342 bp, 14 predicted proteins | sample MGYA00520635_ERZ1034804 | MGnify/ENA primary metagenome ERZ1034804 (study PRJEB33766, sample SAMN09781685) | gut metagenome | biome: gut microbiome | host: Homo sapiens | place: Madagascar | study: EMG produced TPA metagenomics assembly of the PRJNA485056 data set...
TTCTTTTACATCATTTGTACCAATACTATACTTCATCAAAGTTTGAGTTTCAGCTCCACCCTTATCTTCGTCAATGAATTTATCATACATTGCATTTATATCTTTTAGTTTTACTTTTATAAGGCTTGCTTTATCTTCATATAAACTTTTTGCTGCATCATCCATATCTTTTGAATCTGACACAAAGCCATCTACTCCTGTTGCAACTGTATTTGTTCCTTCCTCCATCATTCCCATTAAAAGTAATGCAGCAAGCACTATTAATATACAAAGAATAACAATTACAATTATTTTTACTTGCAATGGCAAAAATTTCCATAAAGCCTTTAATCCTCTTCCAACTGCACCTTTAAATGAATCCCAACCTTTTTTTACAGTATTTTTCGCTTTTTGCTTAGCTGCTTGTCCAAGAGTAGCCCCCCCTGATGGCATTACATCTGAACTAGTTGAAGGGGTGCTATCATTATTCATATTACTATTTTCATTATTACCTTCATCATTCATTTTATTTTCCCCCTTACAATTAAATGTCTATACTCATATGTTTACCAATTTTTATATTAATTTTTAGCTTATTCAAAAGATAGTGTATATTCATCAGGTTTTGTTTCAATAACATTTACATATTTAGATTTTTTATTACATAAATAACTAAATCTATATACGTAAGTATCTCCATTTTTAATATTTACACTACATTCACCTAACGAAACATCATTTTTGGATATTAAACTAGACTCTTCTAAAAAAAATTGATAATTACTTTCAGTGATATGGTATTTTGATTTATATTCATCATCTAATTTTTGATACAGTTGTTCTAAATCATTTTCTTTTAGAAGTAATGTTACTTTTACTTTATACATATCAATAGCTTCTTGTTTTTCATCTACGTCCTCATAAGTAAATTTAGAGTTTGAAACAAATAAACTATTACCTTTTGGCCACCATATATATATTATAACCAAAACAGCAAGTACAGCATAGGCTATTATAAAAAGTAAAGTAAAATTAAATGTTTTTTTATTAGCATCCATATATAATTACTCCTTAATCTATATAAAAAATATTATAATTTTTGTTTTTAGTATCAAGTATTATCCCTATATAAGCTTCTTCATTATTATTTTTGGTTATTAATTCGCAAATATATGCATTATTATATTCATCCATTTTATATACTGTTTTTATTAATGGCTCTTGAACTGAAGATGATTGATTTTTGTCTTCACCGATAACTTTACTTATAAATTTATTTGAAATTTCAGTATATTTTTTCTTTCCAAGATATTTTTTGTAATTAGGATCTAATGCATTATAATAATACTCAATATTTTTTACCTGATCATTAAAATCAGATTGATAAGTGATTACAAAATCATACACTATACTATTTAAATTCCAATATGTATCTCTATCAGTAGTTTCTGTAGAAAAAACTATAAGCTTATCTATGTTTGTATTTTTATACTCTATTCCTTCTTGCTTTTTTGTAACTATCTTTAGCGTATAGAAAATAACAATTAGGAACAACAATATAGTAATAACTAATATCAATCTTTGATTGGGTTTTATATTACCTTTTATATCTACTAACTTCATAATTATTTTTTATACATATACTGTATTACAAACAATACAGTATATGTATATATCCTCCATTTTAAACTTGAGAATTTTTATCCATTTTTTGCATAATAGCTCTTGTTCGTTTTGCTTGACTTTCTCTTTTACTATTCTGTATTTTAAGTGTATTTTCCATTTGAGATAACTGTTTATCTAAATTACTATTTGCATTTGCTCTTGCCTTAGCACCTTGAGCAACAGTTGACACTGCCTTTGTCAAATTTTCACCTAAAGCATCTCCAGCTCCTATACCATAGGCCATAGCTTTAGGAACTTGATCTAAGTCACCTGTTGCAAGTCCAGAAATACTTCCTATGGAAAGACCGGCCATTCCTCCAATACCAGCTCCTACTGTTTCAGTAGCACCAGAAACAATCTTCTGAATTCCTTGTCTTCTTTTTTCTTTTGCTTTAGCAATTTCATCATCATATGCATCCATAATTTTTTCTGCATCTTTTTCAAATTGTGGTCTTGTTTTTGGAACTGAAATATCCATTCCAACAGCAGCCGATTTATTCAATCTAGATGGAACAGTAGCATTTTGTGACATTGCTTTTTTTGCTTTATTAATTCCAGCTTGAATACCCATATTTTCCCTGTATCCATCCATATCTCCATTTTTCTTTGCCTGCTTTGCTTTTTCGTAATATTCATTTCCTTCTAACAAATTGTTTTCTCCGGTTGGTGCGTTAATTTGTGGAGAACTTCCAAGCGGGTTACCATTTTTATCAATCCCCTTTTTATTTAACCTTGTTAACATTTTGGCATTTGCCTTCTTTTTATCAGTTCCTGCACCAATTATATTTCCTACACCACTAGCCATTTTTGGAATATTGTTAAAAATTCTTCCTGCTGCTTTTAACGCCATATATGAAGCCATTAAACCATGAGGTGGTTTATTTTGTAGTAATCCACTATCAAGTCCAAATATTTTCTTAGTTATTTGCTCCATCTTAGTTAAAGAAGTAAGCAAAATAATGCATAAAACACCTAAAGCTGAAACATCATCTGTATTTTCAAATTTTCCACCTGAAGGCACAATAAATGTGATCAAAATACTTAAAACGATTGCAAGAATAAAAGCTTGTATTGTTTGTACAAAAACCAATGCACAAAGCTCTTTTAGCCAAGTCGTAAAGACACCTTTTTGCATAATTTTTTACCCCCTTTAACCCCCTGCAGATTTCATAAAGAAATCATAAATTACTACAATTGGCCCAAACATCGAAAGCATAATTACATAAAATAATCTTTTTACATACATTATTAAATACATACAAGACTGAAAAATAAATATTGCATAAAGCAAAGCTCCAGTTACTGAAAGTTTACTTGCTCTCCATCCTGTAACCTCTTGTACTTCTTTACCATTTTCATCTGTTGTTTTTTCAGTATTATATACATAAGCTGTTTTCTTGAAGAAATATCCCAAGTTGGCTATTAAATCTTGAGTTTTTCCTTGCGCAGTAGATCCATTACCTGCATTCCATATGTATCCATCGCATTTTAATCTATAATTTGCAATCTTATTTGCTTTGTTTTCTCCACCAACCCATTCTATAAGCTGGTCTAAACTTGCGTTTTGTAAATCACTTTTAACATTACTTGAACCGATTAAATTTACAACTTCTTTTCCAAGAGAAATCAATCCCATACCTCCAACGGCATTTACAATTGAAAAACTTTTATCTAGTGTAGCTGTCCAAAAGTTTGGAGAAAATTCTAAGTCAACTTTATGATTTGGATAATCCCTTATCCAATTAAATAACTTACTTTGACTATTAAAACAGTTTACTGACCATAAATACCTTCTCAAATCATTTTTATAGTCTTCACTCTCTTTGTACTGTTTCATATTTCTCCATATTTTTACTGTGGTATCAGTTTCAAAGTCTCCACTTCCACTTATAGCAACATAGTAACCATTTTTTTCAACGCTTTCTTTAGCACTTTTTAAATTATTTTTAATTTTTGTCGCTGCATTCACATCAGACCTTAATCTTAACATAGCAAGTTTGTTGTTTTCTGCTTCTCCTCCAAAAAATCTTCCAACATTGTCTTGCCATTCATCAGAACTATCAGCAATATATACCATTCTATTTCTTTGATATTCATCTGAACCTAATAAATTTTCTACAATATTAACATCTGCATTTTTTAAATCATCTTGTGCACCATCATAATCATTGCATGATCCCAAAAAATTATCTCTTCTTGTTTCAGGATCAATGGCACTGCTTAAAGCTAATGAATAATCTATGTCTGAGACTCCTGATTTAGCAACAGCTTGAAGAAATATTCCACTTGCAACCTGAACCATTTGTTCATTAATCCAAAAAACAAAAGCTAATACATAATGCATCAAAAATAACATAATCATACAGGTTCCCCAATTTACCAAGGCTTGTTTATACTTAGCTTTTTCAGCAGCAATACTTGAGATTGCTAAACGTATAGCCATTACACCAACAGCAACACCTAAGAAAAGTACAGCAAGAGAAAATATTGTTGAATATACATTTCTTACAACCTTTCCAAGTATTGACGGCTCAATTGTTGAACCAAATAAAGAACTCGGATCTGGATTAAGAAAATTGATATCCAAAAAGGCTATACCATTAAATATAATTCTATCAGCCCATGGAAATATATTATCTCCAGTTAATGCTGAAAATATTGCTCCTATCAGGTATTCTGCCAAAGATGCAACAGCATTTATCATATTTGCCAGTGCATCTAATAAAATAGAATCTTTAATTTTTGAATCTAGAGCCGTTTCAGATACTTTCTTTTCAGGCGTATAATCTGGATTTGTTGCACCAAATACAGATGTAAAATTAGTAAATAACATTACAACAAGACTTATACAAATTATGATTTTATATGTTTTTTTCTTCATTTAATCACCTTATTCTATATAAACTATATAAATTAGTATACTATTTACTAATCTATTCTTTTCTTTTTTAAATTTTCAACAACTCTGTTTAAGTTCGTTTCAACAAATTCAAATTCTCTTTGTGTAGGTTTTATAGCCATAATTGCAGAATCATATCCTATTTTTATCAAACCTTCACCTCTTTGACAAGTAAGAAGGAAATTTTCCTCACCTTCACTAAGTTTAAATACTTCTTTTAAGTAAGAAATTTCAGATTTATCTTGAGCAAGGAACAATTTAGTATCTGCAGATGTTAAAACAACTTGTACGCTTTTGTTTTCATAGAAATCTTGGAATTTCTGTGATACAACAGTAAGAGAAACATTTCTTTTTCTTGCACGTCTTGACATAGTATTTAAGAAATCAACAGCTTCAGGATATGGTAAAAGCATCCAAGCCTCATCTATTAAAACTCTCTTACTTTTTGCCCTATTTTTATCCTCACTATTTTTCTTAACATACTTTTCCCAAATCCAAGATAAAAGAATTTGTTGTGCAAGTGGTCTTGCAAATCTTTCTTCAAGTTCAGATATATTTATATTAATGAAAGGACAATCATCTAGTAATTCAAATGTTGATTGACCATCAAAATATGCCATTTGTCCATCAAATTTCTTACAGAACTGTTTCATAACTTTTATTAAATAATCATAGTGATATTGATATGTAGCGTTTGTATTCTCTGCCGCTTTCTTTTCTAGTCTTTCATACCATGAGCTAACTGTAGGCATATCTTTTTTCTTTTTAGTTGTATCTCCATCTTCCATATCAATTACAGAACCTGTATACAATGAACTAGGATCACTTGTTATTCCTTTATCAGCATATTCTTCTGCAACAATTTCAGCTATAATCTGCTTTGTTAACTCATTAACTTCTTCAGATTTTGTAGCACCACGTGCCATTGTAAGTAACGCTTGTGTTACGTCCTCAACTTTATTTTCTACATTTAAAGCATATCTCTCTTTTCCTGTAATTTCATCTTTTACAATTTCTGTTTCAATATCAAATATATTTATTATTGTACTACTCTTTGGACCAATATTAACATTAATTCCACGTAAAGCTTCTGCAACAACTACATACTCTCCTTCAGCGTCTAGTACTAGATTCTCAACTCCCATAAGTATTGCAGATCTTGCCATAATAGTTTTTATTGTAACTGATTTACCTGCACCAGACTTACCAAATATAATCATATTATAGTTTGTTAAAGTACTACTAAAATTATCAAATATTATAGGAAGTCCTGTTTGTTTGTTAATTCCTATTGGAACTCCCATATTATGACCAGCTTCAGCATTAACAAATGGAAAAACCGTAGCCATAGAACCTCTATCAAATGTATGTTTTCTTGACATTTTATTATTATTAAGTGGTAAATTTGACTGAAATGCTTCTTCTTGAAGAGCCCATGCAGCTTTTAGGCCTAATAAATTCTTGGAAGCTTCCATTGCAAGTAATTCAGATAATTTATCAAGTTCATTTTTGTTATATGCAAACAAAGTACATAAAATTGTTGCATCAAATAATTTATTATATCCTGCAGCAATCTGATCTCTTAGTGCTTCAGCCTCTGCTTGTTTTGTTGTTAATACAGACTCTCTGTTTATATCTCCTCTGTCATGTGCAACATATCTTTCAGATTGTAATTCAACAATTTGTTTATTAAGTTGATTTTGAGATGTTGTTTCAGATATAGGAGTGATATATACTGAAGCATTTATATCACCAAATTCATATATACCAGATAAGAAATATGGAAACGTTGCTTGCCTTGGTATAGTTGTTAAGTAGAAACTTCTTGCAAATCTAGAAATTTTAGAGAAAATCTCTAAATAATCATAATGTGATGCATCTATTCCAGAAGGAGCAAGTAAGTCTTTTAGTGTTGACTTGTTAAGTTCAAGACTATTTGGTAAATTTTCATTTGCTTTAATAAGTTCATCCTGTGGTTGTTGAGTATCAACTTGGCCTTTTTTCTTTTCTTTATTTTTTCCCATATATCAAAATCCTCCTAACCACTATATTATAGAATCATTTTCAGATGAATTTGTCGCATCGTCCAAGCTAGATGACCCCATTCTATCATCGAATCCATCTGATAAGTTGATATCAAAGTCATTATCGCTCTTGTTATCTAAATTTCTATTATATTCAAAATTACTTTCATCAACTTTTATTTTTTGCACAATCGGTCTTTGTTCATGTACAGTATCTTCTTCAGACTTTTCTTCAACGTTTAAATTGTTTTTTGGGGATTCATCAGCATTTTTAGCATCCGTTTTTATTTTTGAATCTTCAATATTTTCATTTGCAACATTAGATTCGCTTGAAATATTATTTTTTTGTTCATTAGCATTCGTATTTTCGTTATCCTTTTTATCTTCATCAAGTCCAACATCAACACCAAGAGTTTCTGTTAATTCTTGGTACTCTGCGCCAGCTTTTTCTAATATATCTTTTTTAGTTTTTCTAAATTCTTGAATTAATTTCTCATTAGCTTTTTCTTTTATATCTACAGGTACATTTTCACGTCTAACAATTTCACTAGCCTTTTTACTTATTTGTTCTTCAATATCAAGTTGTTTAATTCTTGGAGAAATATATTCCCCTTCTTTAATAGATTCCTTTAATGTTTCAAGAGCTTTAATTTTAGCTTCATTATCAATTTCTTCTTGAAGTTTCTTTTGCTTTTTAAGGAATATATCTTCGCTTGTTGAATATAATCTGTAAAATCCTGAATCAAGAGCTTCCTTAACGCTCATAAGTCCTTTATCATCTCTATTATATGCTGTGTACAATACATCTGCAATTTCATTTGAGTTTAAAATTCTTCCGGCAACGGAACATCCAGCAAGACCGTTAATTATAGACTGCGCACGTGTTACAAGTTCATTATAACAAATATTTCTTATTTCTTCCTTTGTAAATCTATCTATAGCATTAATTTCTGAAGAATTATACGATACTAATACAAAAAATGTTCTTTGTAATAAACTTTTGTTTAAGCTTATCCTTTCAACATAATTAACAATATCACTTGCATACTCATATACATTTAAAGTTTTATTTCTTTCTTTTTCAACTTTACTAATTTCATCCTTTGTCGAATCAAAAGCTTCATTTACTCTATTATACTCTTGGTTAACATTTTCAAACTCTTCTTTTATTTTATCAACATGTTGTTTATATACTTTAATTGTTCCTTTAAGATCAAGATTTTGAGCTTGGACATATAACTGAATTGGTGAAGTTAATGTATTCAAAAATGTAATAAAACCTTCTTCAACAGATAATTGTTCAACATCAGACATTAAGTCATAATTAATACCTTTACATTGTATCATCATAGTGTATCTTGTTCCTTTATTTTGTATGATCATGTTGTCTGATATTTCATCAAATTCCATAAAATCAAAAACATCTTCTTTTTTTATTTCATGTTTTTTTTCGTTTCTATTTTCCGATTTATTTTTATTCTCATTCTTTAAATCATCTAAGCCCATTTTTTGCTTTTTAGAATACACAGCAAAAAATATACCAAAAGCAGCCAATATAACCAATAATATAATAGGTATAGCCAAAGTTCCCATATCTATTTTCCTCCCCTTTTCAAATTATATAAATAAATTTTTTTCCTTCTTTTAAAAGTGATTGCCCTGAGTATAATTTCGCTTAAATATTCTCCTCCTGCTTTTCTAAATGGTCCCATAAATTTTGAATCAGGTATTTTGAGGGCTCCAATAACATAACCAATTCCTCCAAAAATTCCTGTTATAACAAGTCCAGGAACAAGCGGAAATCCTCCAAAAATGCTGTAAAGAATAAACCAAATTAAAGCTCCAATAAGTCCAAAAGCAACTGTAAATGCAAAAGATTTTATTGTAAAAACATATAATATTCTTGACTCACCTTTTGCACTACGAGGTACAAAATACGATTTTCCCATATATCAACTTTCTCCTCTCACAAAATAATACCAAATTTATAAATAATTTATTGATTAAGCAAAAAAATCATTTATAACATTAGATAAAAGTGTTAATACAGAAACAGCACAAAAGCTTAATATGATTCCTATAATAAAAAATGCAGATCTTCCTTTTAATTCAGCTTTCCCACTTGCACCTGCAAAAATATACTTAACACCAACAAAAACGATTGCAACAACTGCAGCAATATTAATAGCAAACGTTACAGTTTTAAAAACTCTTCCTATTAATTGTTTATAACTAGTATCTTCTGTGCTACTCCACACTAGCTCTCCGCCCGCCAGGAATTAAAATACTACTTAAATTTGACCATCCAAAGAAAAATACGCATGCAACAAGTAAAGTTATAAGGCTCTCTTTTACTTCTGCTTTCGATTCTACACTTCCAATAATATACTTTAGTCCTAAAAATGCTGTAGCTATTACAATAACAGTTGTTCCAACCACATTTACAATTGAAGAAAACTCTGACACAATATCTGCTGCTTGTTTAGTATTAGCATCCTTATCGACGTTTTTAAACCAAGTACTTGCACTTTTCCACATTTTATCAGCACTTGATTCTTCCTTAGTTTTTTTTGCTGCAACCAATTCTGATTGGCTTGTTTCTGAACTTTCACTCGATGTATAAGATTTAATATTAACTACTCCAGATAAGCCAATATTAACGAAAAAATACAAAAATAGTATCCAAGTTATACATTTTTGTAATCTATTTTTATTAAAAAATTTTTTCATTGTTTCCTCCTTATTTTGTTGTTATATCCGTAAAAGTATTAACTATTAAGTTTACAATTGTACTTGCAGTAAAAACAATCGCCATTCCTATTACCAGATGTATCATACTACTTTTTATATCTGCTTTTGTTTCAGAAGATGCAAACATATATCTTATTCCTGCAAAAGCAATTCCACCTACTGAAGCGATTTGAAGTACAAGCAGAGCGGAAGTATATACCCTTTTTAACGAATTGTTAACATTTTCTCCTTTAGTAAAAGATTCTTGAGGGACATTATTATTATAGTCAAACTCTCCTCCCACTTGGACATTTGGTAAATATCCTGTATTATCATCTGTACTAGAAGTATTTTTTTTATCAGAAGAACTATTATTACCAAAACTACCTGAGCCTCCTCCAGAAGAACCTCCGCCTCCTGAGCCTCCTGTCGCAAACACAACATTAATTGAACTACCAATATTTGCACTTTGAAAAAATATGAATCCAAATACAATAATTAGAAAAATAGTAATAAACTTCTTCTTTATTTTAACCTTTCCCATAATTACCTCACCTACATTTTCATTTATGATTCTTAACATGATATAATCGAGTTTTTATATTACTTATCAAGTATATCAAATAATCTATAATTTTTCTACTATAATAAGTATTTTTTTTATTTTATTACAATATTGTAATATAATTGAAATCAAAAAGTAATATATTGTGATTTTATTTTAATACTTAATAATATCTTTCATAAATTAATAAAAATATGTTCTATCATTTTATATTGATTAAACATCATATTTAAAAGCAGAAAAAGCAGTAATTTTTCAATAAAAAAATCGAGAATAAAAATTCCCGACCTCTTGCAAAATTTACTACATAATTATGCTATTTCCTTAGTTACATTAACAATAACGTTAATAATAGTTGAAGCTGCAAAAACCATTACCGCACCTATGATTAATATTACCATCTGTTTTTTAATATCTGCCTTTGCATCAGCTGAAGCAAACATATATCTTACACCAGCAAAAACTATCGCTGCAACAGCTAAAATTTGTAAAATTAATGTCACTGAACTCCAAATATTCTTAGCAGTATCATTTAATGTAGTCGATCCGCTACCTCCCCCCATACTGCTTAAATCGTTTGAAATAGGTTCAGTAGCACTTTTATTATTTTTAGCAGCAGAAACAAAATTAAAACTAAAAGTAAAAGTAAACATCATAACAGCTATAATAAGCACAGGTAGCACTCTTAAAAATATTTTTTTAGACTTTTTCATAATTTCCTCCTTATGTTCTCATACATAAATTAATTATATCAATAAATAAAAAAAATGCAATACTTTTTTTAAATTTTGTAAAATTTTTTAATCATTTTTTTTACATTTCTAGACATACTATATATTTTATGGTATAAACTAGTTATATTATTGTGGAGGTAACCAATGAAAAAAAGAAAAATATTTTTGAATATTATTTTTGTTATTATATTATTTTTATTTATTTTAGGAGTAGCACCTTTATCTTTCCAAAATGACACATTATTTGATATATCGCTTGGAGATAAATATATAAATGATGGTATATCAACTATTGATGAATATTCCATACATGAAAATTTAGAATATACACCTCAACACTTCATGGTAAATATTATTACATATTTAATATATAACTTCTCTGGATTTTTTGGATTATACATTTGGTGTATTATTCTTACATGTATACTTATATCAATAAGAGCTCAAATGTATAGTTATATATTCTTTTTACTTGAACTTATATTTATTGAGAAATTTTTAAGAAGCAAACAATATAAATACTTAATACCACTTAGTATATTACCATTATTTATAATAAACTTTCATGCAGGTACTATTTATTTTTACTTTATTATAATTTTTGTATATTTACTTAACTACATTAAAATAAAAACAAGTAAAATTGAGTATAACAAAGATTATGTAATAAATTTGAAATATTTATTAATTCCAATAATATTTGGAATCTTATTTACATTTGTAAATCCATTTGGATATAATCAAATAATGTATTGTGTTAAGACTTTAAGTAATTCTTTTATTAATGCATATATATCAGAATTCCAGCCTATTAATATAAAAAACACATGCGGTGAATTTTTCTATATATATTTACTTTTAATAGTAGTTTCTATACTTTATACTAAAAAGAAAATAACGCTAGAAAGATTATTTCTTTTACTTGGAACATCTTTTATGACACTCATGACACTAAGACATTTTTCTTTATTTGTAATATTTACAGTTCCATGTTTAGAATATATAGAAGAACTAGTGATAAAATTTAAAAATTTGTTATATAAAGGTATTACTAAACAAGGTGTAAAAGTATTAAAAATTACTATTATAGCAACTTATTTATGTGTAGCTATTGGATTTTCTTCCAAATATAGTTTAACCAATAATTTGTCAGGGTATCTTCCTAAGTCAGAATATCCAATAGATTCTGTAAATTATATGAAGGAAAATATTGGAAATAATTCTAGGATATTTAACGAATATACTTATGGTAGTTTATTAATGTTTAATGATGTAAAATGCTTCATAGATTCAAGATGTGATCTTTATACTAAAGAGTATAATAAGGACTGTACTGTTGCTGAAGACTATATAAATGCTATTAACTGTACAGGAAATTATGAAGAAATTCTTAGTAAATATAATATTGAATATTTGTTAATTTCAAAAGATTCTGCTTTAGCAAAAAATATCTTTAACAATTCAAAATATGAAAAAATATTTGAAGATAAAATATCATATGTTATTAAAGTTAATCATTAAATATATATTTTTATGGAAAACATTACCAATTATCATATAAAATTTATAGTGAATGTAAAAGAGTCTAATAAAAAATTTACTAAAATTATTATAATTTTTTCTTAAATCAAAAAAACAGCAGGTATGACATTAGTCATATCTGCTTTATGTAAAATATTGCTCTATGCACAATTTTCAATACTCTTTTTACATAGCAACTGTTATTATTTGTATATTTTTGTCGAACACTTTTTCTTTACATTCAAATAAAAATATTATATAATTAATTCATATTTATTAGGAGTGATGTTTTGCTTAAAAAATTTTATATTTCATTCATAATTTTTTTATCTATATTTAGTGTATTTTTTTCAAATAAAATTGATAATAAAAACCAAGATTTAGTAAATTCCTTTGTTTTCCCTATAAATTCAAAAAACTTTTCATCATATTATGGATATAGAGATCTAAATGGCAAAAGTAATTTTCATGACGGAGTTGATATTCCAGCATCTCCAGGAACAAAGATATATTCTTGTAACAATGGCGTAATAATTAATTCATGTTTCTTAAAAGGATATGGTAATTGCGTTATTATACTACATGACGATGGCAAAAAATCATTATATGGTCATCTATCAGAAAACTATATAGTGTCAAACGGAATGTATGTAAAAAAAGGAGAAAATATAGGATATGTAGGGCCGAAATATTTATCTGATGGAAAACTAAATGGATATACAACAGGCCCACACTTACATTTTACAATTTTTCTTCAAAATGGAAAAACAACAAATCCACTTGAATTTTCATATCAAGAAAAAGAGTAAGACTCGCTATAAATCTTACCCTTTAATTATTATTATTTATTCTCATCTACTTCTTCATTTTTATTATTTTCTTCTTCATCTATAACTGAAAACTTAGATACAGAAAGTTCATATGCAACTTTTTCTTCAACAGTTCCATCAGCCTGTTTTTTTTCATATTTTCTTGACTGAATTCTACCGCTTAATTTAACCATTGCTCCAGTTTCTATATTTTCACAAAATTTAGCATTTCTTCCCCAAAGAATACATGGAATGTAATCAGATTTTTTGTATGTTCTATTTACTGCTATAAGTAGGTCTGTTATTTCTCTTCCAAGAGGAGTTTTTCTATATATAGGTGGTTTGCATATATACCCTATAAATGTAGCATCATTTAAAGTAATCATACTTTCATCGTCTATTTTCTCAATCTCTTTTGTAAATATTGTAAGAACAAGCTTACTTTTACCATTTGATGTTGGCTCATTATATGATCTAAACTGTCCTGTTATATGAATTAAATCACCTACATTTAAACTGTCTAAATCAATTATTCTTTCAGAAATTATAACTGGCAATTTGTCAGAATAATTACTAAGTCTATTAGTTTCTATATAAAATTTATAAAATTTTTCATCGTAAACTTCATGACTAAATTCAATAGCTGAAGCTAACCTTCCACCTATTTTAACTATATTATTTTCTAACTCGTTTTCCATTCAAAAACTTCCTCCTTTGAAACTTATATATTACTATTCTTATGTATAAAGAAAAAAATAATTACTAATATACATGCATTATATCATAATATTTCATTTTTGTAAACACCTTATGTAAACATTTGCATATATCTTTTATTATAAATAAAAATTATTCAAAACAAATGTAATATTTTTGTAATATTTATCTTTTATCTGCAACTTCCCTTGTAAGTGCTGTCCAAGTATTGCAACCAACTATTCCATCAGCTTTTAATCCTTTGGATTTTTGGTAATTAATAACAGCATTTTTAGTATATGTTCCAAATATGCCATCTATATTTCCCACGTTATATCCTAAAAAATCTAAAGCATCTTGAAGTGTTGCAACATAAACACCCTTACTTCCCTGTCTAATTGTTGGATATCCACCTCTTGCACAAGCAGGATTCTTAGCTCTTGTATCTATATGTACCCACGTAGGTGTTAAACTTTCTGGTTCAACATATGTATATAATTTGTAATTTGTTGCAAGTTTTCTTAATTTTGTTCTCTCTTCATTATTAAGTTTTTGCCCAACATCAAGTGCAACACCAGCATAATGTTGACTCATTGCAGAATGTCCACCCTCTCTTATCCTCTTAAATCCATAACCAACGGGTATTGGTTTTCCATATAACTCTCTTAACTTATTAAAAGCTTCCATTGTTCTCCTATCTGTCCATAAGACATCAGAATTCGAAGAGCCCTTAAATTCTTTTACAGTTAAATACCTATCTTTTGAATATGGCATTGGTTCATTCAATTCTCTATAATATGTTTCCATCCTATTTGTTGTAGGATTATATACTAAAATTTTCATACTTATTTCCTCCTCGTAATATTATATGAAATTTTTACTTTAAGGGTTAGAAAAAAATAATAACTACAACAATTTATAATTGTAGTTAAACTAAATAATTTTTTATTTGACATATTTCTACTTTTTCTATATAATATATAACAATAAAAGGACGTGATATTATGCAGTTTAATACTATATTTATGTATCTTTTTATATATAGCGTTATAGGTTGGATATGTGAAGTAATCTTTTGTAGAATAGTACATGGAAAGTGGACAAACAGAGGATTTCTCTCTGGTCCATATTGCCCTATTTATGGATTTGGTGCTTTATTTATATTGCTATTACTAAAACCATTTACATCAAACCCAATTTTAATATTTGTTTTATCAGTTTTAATAACTACCACTCTTGAATATATAACAAGCTTTGCAATGGAAAAAATATTTAATGCAAAATGGTGGGATTACTCTAATGAACCTTTAAATATAAATGGTAGAGTTTGTATAGGTACAGCTATACCATTTGGAATTCTTGGAATTATTTTAGTTTATTTTGTACATCCATATGTAACTATAGCAATACGTTTAATTCCAGATTTTTTAGCAAACTATATCATAGGTGGTCTAGTTTCATTAGTTCTTTTAGATATTGTAACTACCCTAAGTACTTTATTTAATCTTAAAGATAAACTTGAAGAAGCAAAACTACTTGCAGAGAAAATATCAGAAGATGGTAAAGATAAAGCTAAAAACAGTGAAGTTATAAAACAACTAGAGGAAGTTAAGAATTCAATTATAAATAAAACAAATTTCATACATGATAGAATAATTGATGCATTTCCAAAACTTGAATTTAAAAAATACAAAATACAATTTGGCGAACTAAAAGAAGG
>ERZ1034804.148-NODE-148-length-14997-cov-9.397403_pt1 | contig 14997 bp, 10 predicted proteins | sample MGYA00520635_ERZ1034804 | MGnify/ENA primary metagenome ERZ1034804 (study PRJEB33766, sample SAMN09781685) | gut metagenome | biome: gut microbiome | host: Homo sapiens | place: Madagascar | study: EMG produced TPA metagenomics assembly of the PRJNA485056 data set...
GCGCTTTTGGCTTAGCAGCTGCCGTGCCTCGCTCGCCGTATCGGCACTTAGAATTATGCGGTATTGCCTTAGAATGATGCAGAATTGCCCTGTTATAAAAGTATAAAATGCGCAGAATGTAAAATTACAGTTTATTATAGCAGTTCGCAGCCCGTTTGCCAACTGTTGAATTCCCTTTACTTTTGCCCCCCGGCAGGATATACTTAAAAGCAGAACAATACGGGCAGCCAGAAGCCCGGCCAAATATAAGGATGTGTTATCATGAACCTGAAAGGCAAAACCATTGTGCTGGGCATTACCGGCGGGATTGCTGCTTATAAAATGCCCAATGTGGCCCATGCCCTGGCCAAAGCCGGCGCCAATGTGCATGTGCTGATGACCAAAAACGCCACGGAGTTTATCACCCCGCTGGTGTTTGAAACCCTGACCAACAACCGCTGCATTGTGGATACCTTTGACCGCAACTTCCAGTATGATGTGGCCCATGTTTCGCTGGCCAACGCGGCGGATTTGATGCTGATCGCCCCGGCAACCGCAAATGTGATCGCCAAGCTGGCCCACGGCCTGGCGGATGACATGCTGACCACCGTTACCCTGGCGGCCCGCTGCCCCAAGCTGGTGGCCCCCGCCATGAACACCCATATGCTGGAAAACCCCATCACCCAGGATAACCTGAAAACGCTGGAGCATTACGGTTTCACCGTCATTCCCTCCGGTTCCGGCCTGCTGGCCTGCGGCGATACGGGCTCCGGCCGCTTGCCCGATGAGGGCGTTCTGGTGGACTATGTGGCACGGGAGCTGGAACACGAAAAAGACATGCAGGGCATGAAAGTGGTGGTTTCCGCCGGCGGCACCCGCGAACCGATGGACCCGGTGCGCTACCTGACCAACCATTCCACCGGCAAAATGGGCTATGCCGTGGCCCGCGCCTGTATGCTGCGCGGCGCGGATGTGACGCTGCTGACATCTTCCGACTTGCCGCCGGTTCCGTTTGTCAAAATGGTGCCCTTTGCCACCGCGGCAGAACTGTTTGAAGCCGTCAAGGCCAACGCCATGGACGCGGATGCCCTGGTGATGGCCGCCGCTGTGGCGGACTACCGCCCGGCCCAGGTGGCGCAGGATAAGATCAAAAAGCACGATGGTGAACTTTCAATTGCGCTGGAACGCACGGATGACATTCTGGGCTGGGTCGGCGAGCACAAGCCGGAGCAGTTGTTTGTCTGCGGCTTTTCGATGGAAACGAAAGATCTGATCGAAAATTCTACTGCCAAGCTGCACAAGAAAAACATGGATATGATTGTGGCCAACAATGTCAAGGTGCCCGGCGCCGGTTTTGGCGTGGATACCAACGTTGTAACCCTGATTACCGAAAGCATTTCCACCGCGCTGCCGCTGCAAAGCAAGGATGATGTTGCCATGCACATTGCGGACGTCATTGTGGAAGCAAAGCAGAGAAAACAGAAAAAGTAAAGCTGCCCCCCGCAAAAGAAACGAAGCAGCAAAAGAATAAGCTGATTTGGCACCCCTGCAGCCGCGCAGGGGTGCTTTTGCATGTGCACACAATTTTCACATCCTGGCAAAAAAACGACGCACAATTTTCACAAATAGGCAGTATACTTCTGGATAGTTCAGGGGTACGCCTGCCCTGCGGCGGGCAGCCCCCAAGAAAAGGGGAGTGCATCCATTGATCGAAGTCAAGCATTTGACCAAGCGTTACGGAAAACACACCGCGGTCGATGATATCAGCTTCACTGTGCAGGACGGCTGTATTTACGGCTTGCTGGGGCCAAACGGCGCCGGCAAATCCACCACAATGAACATGATCACCGGGTATCTTGCGCCCACGGGCGGCACCGTTACCATTGACGGCCATGATATTCAGGAAGAGCCCAAGGAGGCCAAAGCCTGCATCGGCTACCTGCCGGAAATTCCGCCGCTGTATACCGATATGACCGTGCAGGAATACCTGCTGTTTGTCAGCGAGCTGAAAGGCAAAAAGAAAAAAGCGGACCGCGTGCAGGATGTAGCGCAGGCCGTGCAGCGCGCCGGGCTGCAGGAGATGGAAAAGCGGCTGATCCGCAACCTGTCCAAAGGTTACCGCCAGCGCGTTGGCATTGCCGCCGCGCTGCTGGGCAGCCCCAAAGTGATTATTCTGGACGAACCCACCGTTGGCCTGGATCCCGCCCAGATGATCGAGATCCGCAACCTCATCCATGACCTGGGAGAGACCCACACCGTCATCCTTTCCAGCCATATTTTGAGCGAAGTGCAGACGATCTGTGACCGCGTGCTGATTATTGCGCACGGTAAAGTGGCCGCCCAAGGCACGCCGGAAGAGCTGGCCGCCCAGCTGGCTGCCCGCGGCATGATTGCCGCCACGGCACTTGGCACCAAGGAGCAGATTCTGGCCGCTGCCGCCAAGGTGGAGGGCCTGACCGACCTGCGCGTGACCGCAGAAAAGGGCGAAGAAGTGAGCTTTACCGCCACCAGCACTGCCGGTGCGGACCTGCGCGCAGCGCTTTCCAAGGCGCTGGCCGAAGCTGGCTGCCCGGTTGTATCCCTGACAAGCGATACGATGAGTTTGGAGGATATCTTCCTGCAGATCACCGAGACTGCACCGGAGGAAGCCCAGCCGGAAGAAACCGAAGAACCGGCTGCCGCACAGCCGGAACAGCCTGCTGAGCCTGCCGAACCGCAGGCCCCGGCGGATGATACTCCGGAACAGCCGGAAGCCGAAAACGACCAAAAGGAGGAAGAGTGAGCCATGTTTGCCATTTTTAAGCGGGAACTGCGCAGCTATTTCACCAGCCTGGTCGGCTATGTTGTCATTGGTGTTATGCTGGCGTTTATCGGGTTATATTACTCCGCCAACTGCCTGGTGTATGGCACGTCGGATTTTTCAACCGTTTTGTATTCTACCACGCTGGTCATGCTGTTTTTGCTGCCGGCGCTGACCATGCGCAGCTTTGCGGATGAACGCCGCAATAAAACCGACCAGCTGCTGCTCACCAGCCCGGTGGGCATCCCTTCTATCGTGATGGGTAAGTACTTTGCCCAGCTGGCGGTGTTTGCCGTGCCCATGGCGGCAGCGGCCATCATGCCGCTGGTGCTCACGGCCTTTGGCACCATCTCCCTTACCAGCGCTTACGCCACCTGGCTGGCCTACTTTTTGATGGGCGCTGCCTGCATTGCCATCGGCACCTTTGTCTCCGCCCTGACGGAAAACCAGATCATTGCGTACCTGGCAACCTTTGGCACACTGCTGCTCTGCTACCTGATGAACGGCATCAAGAGCCTGTTCACCAGCGGCAACACGCTGGCATTCATCGTGTTCTGCGTGGTGCTGGCGGTTGTGGCTCTGCTGGTTGGTCTGGCCTGCAAAAATGTCACGGCGGGCAGCGCGGTGTTCTGCGGCGGTGCCGTGGTGCTGGTGCTGCTGTTTAAGCTGCGTCCGGCCTGGCTGCTGACTGGATTTAACAGCGTGCTTGGCGCGCTGGCACTGTTCCAGCCGTTTACGGATTTTGTGGGCGGCATGTTCAGCGTGACCGGCATTGTGTATTATCTATCGGTGGCGGGGCTGTTCCTCTTCCTGACGGGTCAGGCACTGGAACGCCGCCGCTGGAATTAAAGAGGGGAGGGTTCCGACGATGAACTTTAAGAAAAAGAACGCGGCCAATGCCCCTGCCCCTAACCAGGCACAGCAGGCAGCGCGCCGCCGCAGCCTGCGCAGCGGTGCTTACGCCAGCGTGCTGGCCGTTGTGGTGCTGGTGCTGGTAATTCTGCTCAACCTTGTGGTGGGCGCGGTGCCCACCAAGTTTACCCAGTTTGATATTTCCACCGGCAAAATGTTCACCCTGAGCGATACCACCAAAACCATGCTGCAGGAACTGAACACCGATGTGACCGCCTATTACCTGGCGGAAACCGGCAACGAGGATTCCAACATTACGCGCATTTTGGACCGCTATGCGGGCGAAAGCAGCCATTTTACCTGGCAGCAGCGCGACCCCGCGCTGTACCCCACCTTTGCACAGCAGTATGACGCGCAGGACGCAAGCTCCTCCAGCGTGATCCTTGTATGCGGGGATAACCACACCGTGGTGGACTACAATGATATGTATACGGCGGATTATTCCAGCTATTATACCACCGGCAGTTATACAATGAGCTTCTCCGCTGAGAACGCGCTGTCCTCCGGCATTGCCAAGGTCACGCGGGAGAACAGCTATGTGCTGTACCAGCTGACCGGCCACGGCGAATCCAGCCTGGAAAGCGATTTTACCGAAACGCTGGATAATTCCGGCGTTACCGTGCAGGACCTGAACCTGCTGACCACCGATACAGTGCCCGAAGATGCCGCTGCCCTGCTGATCAACGACCCGCAGGCGGACCTTTCCACCCTGGATGCCGCTGCCATCAAGACCTATCTGGAAAACGGCGGCAACCTGTTTGTGACCACTGATCTAACAGTGGATACCCCCAATTTGGATGCCCTGCTGGCAGAATACGGCATGACCCGCCAGGAAGGCCTTGTGATTGAAAATGACAGCAACTATTACGCTTACCGCTACCCGCAGACCTACCTGCTGCCGAGCCTGAGCTCCAACGATATCACCACGGGCATAACTGACGGCATGTATGTTTTTACCCCCGTGGCACAGGGCATTGTGAAAGGCGACAGCACCGATGACCTGACCCTGACCACCCTGCTGAGCACCAGCAGCACGGCTTATGCGATGCAGGATTATGCCGAGGCAACCACTGCTGAACAGGGTGCAAATGACCCCAACGGCCCCTTTAACATTGCCGTTGCCGCCAGCAACAGCGCTACCGGCGCCAAAGTGGTTTGGGTGAACTGCCCCAACATGCTGAACAGCCAGATGAACAGCGCGGTTTCCGGCGGCAATGCCCAGCTGCTGACCAGCGCCGTGAACTGGATGACCGGCGAAGAAAACGGTGTGGTGATTGACAGCAAGAGCATGAGCGCCGAAACCCTGACGGTACCTGCCAAGGCCACCATGCTGCTTGGCCTGCTGTTTACCATCGTGGTGCCGCTGGCCTTTATTGTGGCCGGTATCGCCATCACCTTGGTGCGCCGCCGCCGTTGATATTTCCAGTGCCGCAGAAACCTTAGGAGATAACAGCCAATGAACACAAAGAAAATGTTGCCCCTTTTTGTGCTGGTTCCCGTGGTGGTTGTGCTGGGCGTTGCCCTTGGCGTGCTGAACCATGCAGACACCGAGGAAGAGGATACCAGCATTGCACTGTGCAGCCTGGATGCTGACAGTGTGATCGCGATTGCCTACAAAGACGCCAGCGATGGCGCAACGTTGGAATCCGCCCTGACCAAAACGGATGATACCTGGACACTGGATTCTGACCCCGCGCTGCCCCTTGACCAGAGCAAGGCCCAGGGCATTGCCGACAGCGTGACCGCCCTGACCGCGCTGCGCGAACTGAGCGATGACGCCGATGTTGCCAGCATGGGCTTTGATACCCCGACCTATGAGCTGAGCCTGAAAACGGCGGATGCCGAATGGACGCTGACCGTTGGCAGCAAGAACTCCATCACAAACAACTGGTATGCCCGCCTGAGCGCAGACGGCCCGGTGTATACGCTGGACAGTTCGGCCCTGAGCGGCATCTGCAAAACCGCAAAGCAGCTGTACGCCGCCCAGAGCATTACGGACATAGATGTGGACGATGTGACCAAGATGGTGGTGCAGACCGCCAACGGCGGAACCCTGAGCTTTGCCCAGAATGACGGCACCTGGACGCTGACCGATGATGCGGAGTATAACCTGGATCAGGATATCGTCAAAAAGATGGCAAGCACCATCTGCGATCTGAAAACCAAGTGGAGCGTGACCGAACCGCAGGCCGATGCCGTGTATGGTCTGGATACCCCCAATGCCATCGTTACCCTGATCGCATCGGACGGCACCAGCATCCAGTGCAGCTTTGGCGGCAACGACGCCGAGGACGATACCCTGTGCTACCTGCGCAGCTCCGGCGCAGCAGGCGTTGTGTATGAAGTGAGCACTGACGCCCTGAACGCCTTTGCCTATGACAAGGCAGTGCTGGAAGCCGAGGAGGAAGCCACCCCCGAAACCGCCGATGTTGCCGCCGAAGACCCGGTTGGCAATGACAATACCGTTGATGATGAATAATCGGTCCGGCAGCAAAGCCTGAACCAATGCAAAGCCCCCGGTACGGTGCCAAACCACTGTGCCGGGGGCTTTTTGCAGAGTAATGCGGGATTTTACCACTTGATTCCTGTAAATTCCGTTCCATTCTGCCGCGAGGCATGGTATAATCAAAATACAATAAAACACGCCGCAAGGCCAGCATATGCAGCAGGGCGCGTTGTGCGGGGAAAATGGCATTTCCCTATAGTGACCGCAGGGGCGCACATTGTGCGCCAGCCAACCTAAGGCAAAGATATTTCCCTGTGAAAATATGGATAGGAAAAATGCCTTTTTATGTAACAATTTGGATGACTTCTTCGTTTATCTTATTAGAGGATACACCCTAGACAAACAACAGGGGGCGGTAAGGATGAAAAAAAGATTCGCGGCATTTGTGTCAACCGTTTTGGCGGCAGCCTTGTGCGCCTGTTCTGCTGCCCCAAAAGATGTACTCCCCAATAAGGCGGCCCAGCCGACCGAAGCACCAACACAGCAAGCCCAAACCACGCAGGCAGCACCCACGGAACAGCCCACCCCGGAGCCGGACCCCGTGCAGCAGCTGCTGGAGGAGATGACGCTGGAACAAAAGGTGGGGCAGCTCTTTCTTGTTCGACCCGATTCCCTGGACTTGAGCCAGACGCAGGACCAGATCAACGATGCCAAGGCGGACGGCGTGACCGAACTGACGGATGCCATGCGCCAGACTTTGGCGGAGTACCCGGTGGGCGGCGTGGTGATCTTTGGCAAAAATCTGGAAAGCCCGCAGCAGATCACCCAATTCCTGGACGATTTGCAGCAGGCGAGCGATACGCCGCTCTTTACTGCCATTGATGAGGAGGGCGGCCTGGTGGCGCGCCTTGCCAACAATGCCGCGTTTGACCTGCCCCAATACGAAAGCGCTGCGGCGGTGGGAACATCCGGTAACCCGGAAGATGCCCGCGCCATGGGCCGCACCATTGGCGGCTACTTAAAAGAATACGGCTTTAACTTGGATTTTGCCCCTGTGGCCGATGTGAACACCAACCCCGATAACCCGGTCATCGGTACCCGCGCGTTCAGCAGTGAACCGCAGACCGCCGCCGACCTTGTGGGCGGGGCGTGCGCCGGGTTTGCCGATGCGGGCATTGCCTGCACCCTCAAGCATTTCCCCGGCCATGGCGATACCAGCGAGGATACCCACGTTGACACCGTAACGCTGAACAAAACGCTGGATGACCTGCGCAGCTGTGAGCTGGTGCCCTTTGCCCAAAATGTGAACAATGCTCCGCTGATTATGGCGGCCCACATTACCGTGCCGCAGGTAACAGGGGACGATACCCCGGCCTCCCTTTCCAGCGTCATGCTGACCGATCTTTTGCGCGGGGAGCTGGGCTATCAGGGCTTGATCGTGACGGATTCGCTGGCGATGCAGGCCATCACCGATGCGTATACCCCCGGCCAGGCGGCGGTCAAGGCGCTGCAGGCCGGTGCAGACCTGCTGCTGATGCCCAACGGCCTTGCCGATGCCTATACCGCCGTGCTGGAAGCTGTGCAGGATGGTACCATCCCCCAGCAGCGACTGGACGAAAGCGTGCAGCGCATTTTGCAGTGCAAATACCAATACGGCATCCTGACGCAGTAACGCGGTGCCGTTTATAAGGAGAATGAAAATGCCCAAGTATACAGTAGACGGTTCGTTTTTTGTGCAGCAGCTTTCCGGCATCCAGCGCTATGCGCGGGAAATACTCGCTGCCATGGACCCCATGCTGGAACCCGGCGAGCTGGAAGTGGCGGTTCCGCCGGATTGCATCGTTCCCGAATACCGCAATATCAAGGTTGTTACCCTGCCGCAATCCAGCGGCATTTTGGGCTGGCAGCGGGTGTATGGCCGATATCTGGCCCAAAGCGGGCGCTGCTGGCTGGGCATGTGCAACGTTATTCCCATGTTCCACCGTGGGAACGAGGGCATTGCCGTGGTGCATGATGTGTGCTATAAGGCCCGCCCGGATTTTTATACCGACCTGCGCGGCCGCACCAGCGCTGTCTGGCACTGCATGCAGTATGCGGCCATTGCCAAAAAGGCCAGAAAGATCGTGACGGTCTCGGAATTTTCCAAAAGCGAGATCGTGAAATATTACCATGTGAACCCCGAAAAAATCACCGTGGTGTATAACGCCTGGCAGCATATGCAGCGCGTGCGCCCTGACCCCATGCTGTTTGGTGAGTACAGCAAGTGGCCGCAGCTGAAAAAGGGCGAGTATTATTTCTCAATGTCCAACCTACTTAAAAATAAGAACTTTCCCTGGGTGCTGCGCGCTGCGCAGAGCAAACCCCAGGTCATGTTTGCCATTGCGGGCGGCGGCAGCCTTGCCAAAGAGGCCGCTGCCCTGGGGTTGGACCACCTGAACAACGTGATGTACCTTGGCTATGTGACGGACGGCGAAGCCAAAAGCCTGATGGAAAACTGCAAGGCATTTTTGTTCCCCACGCTGTATGAGGGGTTCGGCATCCCCCCGCTGGAAGCCATCGCCTGCGGTGCTCCACGCGTGATGGTGAGCAATACCCCCTGCATGCGGGAAATTTACGGCTCCCACGCCGATTACATTGACCTTTCCACCAACCACGGCAGTGTGGACCATGTAACCCCCGGCCGGGATGCCGCCGCCGTACTGCAAAAATACTCGTGGGAAGGCAGCGCCCGCCGCATGCTGGAGGTGCTGCGCGAGCCATGACCGTAACGATACCGGATGATTTCGATCTGCAAAAAATAGCCGCCAGCGGCCAGGCGTTCCGCATTGCGCAAACGCCGCAGGGCTGGCGGCTTTTGGCAGGGGATAAGCTTTTGTACCTGCAGCTCGGCAGCGGTGATACGTATACAGCTAGCTGTACCCCGGAAGAATGGCAGGGCTTCTGGCACCGCTATTTTGATTTGAACCGCAATTATGCGGCCATCCGCGCCGCGGTGCCCAAACAGGATGCCTACCTTTGCGCAGCGGCCCGGGCCGGGGCGGGCATCCGCATTCTGCGCCAGGACTCCTGGGAGATGCTGGTTACCTTTATCATCAGTCAGCGCAAAAATATCCCGGCCATTCAGGCTTGCGTGGAAACGCTGTGTACCCGGTACGGTGCGCCGCTGCTGCAGCCGGGCGGGAAAGTGCTGTATGCGTTCCCAACGGCGCAGGCGCTCGCCGCGGCAGGGGAGCAGGCATTGCGGGACTGCGCGCTGGGCTACCGCGCCCCGTATGTTCTGGCTGCCGCCCAGGCGGTTGCAGCGGGAGCGCTGGACCTTGCCGCGCTGGAAACCCTGCCCGATGCCCAGCTGCTGGAAGTTTTGATGCAGCAGCACGGCGTGGGCATCAAGGTGGCCAACTGCGTAGCCCTGTTTGCCTATGGCCGCATGGAGTGTGCCCCCGTGGATGTGTGGATCCAGCGTGTGATCGACCAGCATTACGCCGGGCAGAACCCCTTCCCGGCTTATGGCAATGCCGGAATTTTGCAGCAGTGGATGTTCTATTTCGCCCGTTCCGAAAAGGAACGAGTCAAATAGAAAGAATAATGAAAAAAGAATAAAGAATAATGCAGGTGGACCGCAGTGCTGCGCACTGCTCAGAAATATTAGTGCTCTATGGATTACAGAACTCTAATATTTTTTGAGCGTTGCGCCAGCAACGCGGTCCACCAACATTTTTAATTATTCTTTATTATTTATTCATTGGGCAAATAAGGTCAAGCACTTATTTGCCCACCGCCCTGTCCATTCTCCGGTATTGCAGCGCTTCCATCAGCTCTGCGGCGCCGATCTGTTCCACACCGTTCATGTCGGCAATGGTGCGGGCAACGCGCAGGATGCGGTCATAGGCGCGGGCGCTGTAGCCCATGCGTTCAAACGCACCGCGCAGCAGCTTTTCGGCGGCGGGGGCAAGCGGGCAGTAGCGGCGCAGCATACCGCTGGGCAGCTGGGCGTTGCAGGTAAAGCCAAGGCCTTGGTAGCGCTGGGCCTGAATGGCGCGTACCGCGGCCACCCGCGTGCGGATGTCAGCGCTCGGCTCGCCGCCGGTTTTTGCGGCAAGGGCGTCGTACTCCACGGGGCGGGCCTCCACATGCAGGTCAATGCGGTCCAACAGCGGGCCGGAAATCCGCTGCCGGTAGCGCTCGATCGCACTGGGCGTGCAGCTGCATTCCCGCACGCCGGAACCATAATACCCGCACTTGCAGGGGTTCATGGCGGCAACCAGCATAAAACGGCAGGGGTAGGTGGCGGTACCGTGTACCCGGCTCACGGAGATGCACCCGTCCTCGATTGGCTGGCGCAGCACCTCCAGCGCTTCGCGGCTGAACTCTGGCAGCTCGTCCAAAAACAGTACGCCGTTGTGGGCCAGGCTGACCTCGCCGGGGCGGGGCACCGTGCCGCCGCCCGCAATGGCTGCGGCGCTGACACTGTGGTGGGGGCTGCGGAACGGTCGCTGCTGCAATAATCCGGTCCCGGCCTGCACCAGCCCGGCAACGGAATAAATCGCGGTGGTTTCCAGCGCTTCCTCATAACTGAGCGGCGGCAGGATGCCCGGCAGGCGCTTGGCCAGCATGCTTTTGCCGGTGCCCGGCGGGCCCACCATCAACAGGTTGTGCCCACCCGCAGCGGCAACTTCCAGCGCGCGGCGGGCCTCCGCCTGGCCGCGCACATCCGCAAAATCGGGGCCAAGCCACTGCCCGGCGGCATCGTATCCTGTGCGGCTGGCGGGGCTGAGCTTTGCCTGCCCCGCCAGGTGGCGGATCACATCCGCAGCGCTGCGGGCGGGGTAAACTGTCAGCTGCTCGGCCACGGCAGCTTCGGCGGCGTTTTCGGCAGGAACAAACAGCTCGGTCACGCCCGCCTTTTGGGCGGCAAGGGCCATGGGCAGGGCACCGGCAATGGGGCGCAGTGTGCCATCCAGCCCAAGCTCACCCAAAAATGCCTGGTGCGGCTCTGGCTGTGGGATGTACTGCTGCGCCGCCAAAATGCCGATGAACACCGGCAGGTCATACAAACTGCCGGTCTTGCGCACATCGGCGGGGGCCAGGTTGACGGTAACATGGCTGGCGGGCCAGGGGCAGTTCAGGTTTTTGATGGCGCTGCGCACCCGCTCACTGCTTTCCTTCACGGCGGAATCCGGCAGGCCCACCATAGCAAATTTGGGCAGACCGCCGCTGATGTGGGTTTCCACGGTAACGGGGTAGCCATCCAGCCCCGTTACCCCCAGGCTGACAACGTGTGCATACATGGCGCAGCCAACTCCTTTTTTCAACAAATTGCGTACTTTGATTATTTTCAGTATATCCTGTTCCGCCCGCGGCGGCAAGCATATTTTTTGTGCCCAAAATCTGCCTTGACGCTGTAGGGTAAAAAACAGGCAAAGCCCCGGCAAAAGGCCGGAATTCCAGCTTTTTTTGATTGACAACGCAAACTAAAATTGATATATTTAATTTGAACAAGTAAATTTACCCAAAACTTTTACAGGGTAAGAAAGTGATGGTGTCCAAAATGTATAAAGAAATGTACAGCCGTTGGCTTGCTGCCAACCTGGATGACCCCGACCTGAAGCCGGAGCTGGAATCGATTCAGAACGATGACGCTGCCATTCAGGATCGTTTTGCCGTTGCCCTTAAGTTCGGCACTGCCGGTCTGCGCGGTGTGATCGGCGCCGGTACCAACCGCATGAACGTGTATGTTGTGCGCCAGGCTACCCAGGGCCTTGCCAACTGGGTCAAGACCCAGGGCGGCACCCAGACCGTTGCCATCAGCTATGACAGCCGCATCAAGAGCGATGTGTTTGCCAAGGCTGCTGCCGAAGTTCTGGCCGCCAACGGCGTAAAGGTGCGCATTTACAGCGCCCTGATGCCGGTTCCCGCACTGAGCTTTGCTACCCGTTATTATAACTGCAACGCCGGTATCATGGTAACGGCATCCCACAACCCGGCCAAGTACAACGGCTATAAGGCTTACGGCCCCGATGGCTGCCAGATGACCGATGAGGCTGCGGACATCGTGTACGCCGAAATCCAGAAGACCGACATCCTAACCGGTGCCAAAACCATGCCGTTTGCCGAGGGGCTGGAAAAGGGCATCATCGAATACGTTGGCGATGACTGCATCAACGCCCTGTACGAAGCAATCGAAGCCCGCTCCATCCGTCCCGGTATCTGCAAGACCGCCGGCCTGAAGCTGGTTTACAGCCCGCTGAACGGCTCCGGCCTGGTTCCGGTCACCCATGTTCTGCACGACATCGGCATTACCGATATCACCGTTGTGCCGGAACAGGAAAAGCCGGACGGCAATTTCCCCACCTGCCCGTACCCCAACCCCGAAATTTTCGAGGCTCTGCGCCTTGGCCTGGAACTGGCCGAAAAGTCCGGCGCAGACCTGATGCTGGCCACCGACCCCGATGCTGACCGCGTTGGTATTGCCGTTAAGTGCAAGGACGGCAGCTATGAGCTGCTTTCCGGCAACGAAGTCGGTGTTCTGCTGCTGGATTACATCTGCGCGGGCCGCATTGAGCAGGGGACCATGCCCAAAGACCCCGTCATGTGCAAGTCCATCGTGTCCACCCCGCTGGCGGACAAGGTGGCCGAGCATTACGGCGTTGAGTGCCGCAATGTGCTGACCGGCTTCAAGTGGATCGGCGATCAGATCGCCAAGCTGGAAGCTGCCGGTCAGGTTGACCGCTTCATCTTTGGCTTTGAGGAAAGCTATGGCTACCTGGCTGGTCCTTACGTCCGCGATAAGGATGCCATCATCGGCTCTATGCTGATCTGCGAAATGGCCGCTTATTACCGCGCAAAGGGCAGCTGCATCAAGGAAGAGCTGGAGCGCATTTACGCCGAGTATGGCCGTTACCTGAACGAGGTTGACAGCTTTGAGTTCCCGGGCCTGTCCGGCATGGACAAGATGGCTGGCATTATGTCCGGCCTGCGCGAGAACCCGCCCAAGGACTTTGGCGGTGACGCCGTTGTAAAGGTTGTGGACTATAAAAAGCCCGAAGAGACCGGCCTGCCCGCAGCCAACGTGCTGATCTACACCCTGGCATCCGGCTGCACCGTTGTGGTGCGCCCCTCCGGCACCGAGCCGAAGATCAAGACTTACTTTACCACCAAGGGCAAAGACCTGGCCGAAGCCGAAGCCAAGAAAGAAGAACTGGCCGCTGCCGTTAAGCCGCTGCTGGCATAATGTAATACCATAAGTTTAGCGCTTTTGGGCCGCCTGCTGTAATATGCAGGCGGCCTTTTTTGTATGTGGTCAACCAACGAACACCCGGTAGGGCGGGGTCACCCGACCCCGCCGAAACCTTGCCGGAGCGGAGATGAAAAATGTGCGATGCCCCCTTGCCCCACAGTAGGGGACGGCGTCCTCGACGTCCCGTTGCTCTTTTGCTGGCAAATTACGCAGTAGGGTGGCCAGCCCCCCTGGCCGCCGTATTGCGGGCCTTGATATTATTAGGCTCTGCGTGGGGAACCACCCCTCAGTCACCTGCGGTGATAGCTCCCCTCCAGGGGAGCCAATCATGCGGGCAGGCCTTGCGGCAAATCACATCATGTCATCTACCACAAAGCCCCGGAACGGTCAAGACCGTTCCCTACAGTGTGTTTTATGGTGTGCGGCAACCCACAAACAGCCGGTAGGGCGGGATGCCCTCATCCCGCCGGGGAACATTGAGGTGGGAACAAACGCTGAAAAAACCGGTAGGGCGGGGTCACCTGACCCCGCCGAAACTTTGCAGGCGGAACCAGCGTCAATCCTCACCTGCGGCAAGCACCCCGTAAAGCAAAATATGCGAAACACTATCAACAATAAAACATTTTAACAAACAATCCAGGAATGTATTGACAAGGACCGGCTGGCAGGGATAAACTCAAAGCAGCAGGTATAACAAAGCCTTGAAAAATCAAAAGGGCAGGGAGGTGAAAATTATGCAGGAATATGAAGATCAATCCCAAAACGTGCGGGAAAATGCGGACCCCGGCCGGGAATACGCGGCCCCTGGGCTGGAAATCCAGCAGGAGCAGCCCCGCCATTATACCCCAACCCCGGCAGACCAGCGCCAGAACAGAAAAAACGCCCAGCGCGAAAAAATGCTGCGCACATTGCTGTTAAGCACCGCTGTGGTTGCCACTGCCGCAGCGGCAACGGGGCAGCTGAAACCAAAAACTACTTGGCAGGTAGCACACCACGATGCGATTACAGACATATATCATGAATGGGTTGGGGATAAATGCCGACTGTATTTTACAACGGACGATAGCTATGACCCGGAACAAAGACCTTACATCGCGCCATCGAACCGTGACGAGAACGATCAGGAACATCATATTGCAATGACCCCATATGACGCAGATCCGTATGGCATGGCAGAATCGCATCTTGAAGACCATTTGAATGGTGACGGATATCTGAGCGAAGAAAGAATAAAACAAATCGAAAACGCGCAGTTAGATGTTATCTGTTTCTATATTGAAGATAAAGAGCCTGGAGTTTCACTGAAAGGAACGGACAATGAAGATGGGACAAGAAGCTATTATTATGAAATAGACCAATATGATGCAGGCGACCCAGATATGTTGGAAGTTACAGATGATACAGTAGCGGTTATTGAAGTCAAGTATCCCGAAGGTGAAAGTTATTACGCAGATAAATATTACTATCAGTTTGGCAATGGAAGTGTTCGAGTAGAACCCCATGTGTATTGTGTACCAGGAGAAGGCCTGAACTGGTGGTAAAGTAAAAAAGAAAAGAGGTAACCCATTATGAACTGCACCCCATTTGTTAGACAGTATGATATACTATCTAACAAGTGGGGTG
>ERZ1034804.150-NODE-150-length-14884-cov-15.453503_pt1 | contig 14884 bp, 8 predicted proteins | sample MGYA00520635_ERZ1034804 | MGnify/ENA primary metagenome ERZ1034804 (study PRJEB33766, sample SAMN09781685) | gut metagenome | biome: gut microbiome | host: Homo sapiens | place: Madagascar | study: EMG produced TPA metagenomics assembly of the PRJNA485056 data set...
CCGGTCAGCTCATCCATGTAGCGGCACTTTGAGAACATATCCGAAGATTTCTGCGCATCGGTGGTGGAAAGCCCTGCCACGTTGCGCATCTTCGTATAGAGGAAAAGATTTTTGTAATTGTCCGACTCGTCCACGAACATCCTGTCTACGCCGAGCTGTTCAAAGTAAATCACATCATCCTTGCGGTCGCTGGCTTGCAGCTTTTTCAGCCGCGCCTCCAGCCCCTTTTTCGTGCGCTCCAAGCTCTTGATGGTAAAGCTGTTGCCGCCTGCGAGCTTGGTATCCTGAATGCCATCGGTGATTTCCTCAATCTGTTGATAAAGAAGTCGCTCCTGCCGCTCCGGGCTGATGGGAATACGCTCAAACTGGCTGTGGCCGATGATAACAGCGTCATAGTCGCCGGTGGCGATACGGGCGCAGAATTTCTTGCGGTTGTGGGTTTCAAAGTCTTTCTTGGTAGTGACAAGGATGTTGGCCGAAGGGTAGAGCCGCAGAAACTCGGATGCCCACTGTTCCGTCAGATGGTTTGGCACGACAAAAATGGATTTCTGGCACAGTCCCAATCTCTTAGATTCCATCGCAGAGGCTACCATTTCAAAGGTTTTTCCCGCGCCAACTTCGTGTGCCAGCAGCGTATTCCCGCCGTACAGCACATGGGCGATGGCGTTTTTCTGATGCTCTCGGAGGGTGATTTCCGGGTTCATACCGGAGAAAACGATGTGGCTGCCGTCATACTCGCGGGGACGAGTGCTGTTCATTTCTTCGTTGTATTGCCGTACCAGCGTTTCGCGCCGCTCCGGGTCTTTCCAAATCCAGTCCTTGAACGCATCCCGGATAAGCTGCTGCTTCTGCGCGGCAAGGGTGGTTTCCTTGGCGTTGAGGACACGGCGCTCCCGTCCGTCTGCGTCCTCAATGGTATCGTAGATACGAATGTCGCGGAGGTTCAGCGCATCCTCCAGCAGCCGGTAGGCGCTGGCGCGGTCTGTGCCGTAGGTGGTGAATGCCGCCACGTCGTTGTAGCGCACCATGCTCTTGCGGGAAACCTGCCATTCTGCGGTGTACGGGACATAGCTGATCTCGATCTGTCCGCGCAGATAGCGGGGCGTTTCAAAGGTTTCGTACATGAATTGCTCGATGTACTTCTTATCAAGCCATGTCGCACCCAGCCGCACCTCAATCTCGCTGGCTTCAAGGTCTTTCGGCTGTGCGGCAATCAGGGCATCCACATTCCCGGCAAAGAATGGGTCGCGCGCTGCCACACGCTGCGCGGTGCGAAGCTTCTGCCGGACGTTGCCAGAGAGATATTCGTCCGCCGTCTGCCAGCCCTTCGCCCAATGCTCGCCGCCGTCCTCCAAGTCAAACGGGCCGCTGTTGGGTTCCTTGTAAATGACACCCTTCAAATCCTCAACGATCTGCGGGATTTTCTCGCTGCCGCCCATGAGGGAGGCCATGAAGTCGAGATCGACGCAGGCTTTTTCTCCGATGCAGACAGCAAGGGCTTCACTGGCGGTATCCACAGAATCTACGCTGCGCTGCTGCTTGATGGTGCGCTTATGGAACATATCCGCCTTGCGCTCCAGCTTTCCGTCGTCGTCCAGCACTTCCAGCGAACACAGGAGGTAGTAAGAGGAATCGTCAGAGAACGCAAGACGGTTCGCACGGTCATTGATTAGGCCATGTTTTGCGGAGAACGCATCGTAGAGGCGGTTTAGCTCGGTCTGCGCTTCCTGAATCCGGCTTTCTGCGCTGTACTCGTCCATTTGCAGGGCAATCAGCTCATTCACGCAATCCCGCAGCGCGACCATGCCCTTGACACGCTCGGCGGCGGTGGCGTTCAGCTCCGGTTTGACCATGCGGCTGTTTTCCCGGTAGTACACCTCGCCGTCCACCACGGTGTAGGAGTAGTTTTTCACATTGGGGTCTGCGGGGATAGACGTGTCGATCTGTTCGCCCTCGCCCAGCTCTGGCAGTTCCGCCTCCTGATAGGTGCCGCGAATGTTTTTCACGGCATCATGGAGCTGATCTGCAAGCGCCAGCCCCTCAATGGGGACAACGGTGAAATCCTGCTTGCCGTATTGGGTGCTTTCGGAGGTCTGCCTGCCTAAAATCATCTCCGGGTGGTCAACAAAATAGCGGTTGATGGCAAAGCCATCCTCGTTCTGGCCGAGGTGTACCCAATCCGGTTCGATCTCAATGGGACGGTCACGCTTTTGGAGAAAGAGAATGTCCGAAACCACATCCGTACCGGCGTTGGCGCGGAACGCATTGTTGGGCAGACGAATGGCACCCAGCAACTCCGCCCGCTGCGCGATGTACCTGCGGACTTCGGGCGATTGCTTGTCCATCGTGTAGCGGGAGGTCACAAACGCGATCACACCGCCCGGACGCACTTGGTCGAGGGTTTTGGCAAAGAAGTAGTCGTGAATGGAAAAACCGAGCTTGTTATAAGCCCGGTCATCTACCTGATATTGTCCGAACGGGACGTTGCCCACGGCGAGGTCGTAAAAGTCTTTTCTGTCCGTTGTTTCAAAGCCTGCGATGGTAATGTCCGCCTTGGGATAAAGCTGCTTGGCAATACGTCCGGTGATGCTGTCCAGCTCCACGCCGTAGAGCTTGCTGCCCTGCATCTGCTCCGGCAGCAGGCCAAAAAAGTTGCCAACGCCCATAGACGGCTCCAGAATATTACCGCTCTGGAAGCCCATATTGCCGACCGCTTCATAGATTGCCTTGATGACGGTGGGGCTGGTGTAGTGGGCGTTCAGCGTGGACGCACGGGCGGCAGCGTATTCCTCCGGGGAAAGTGTGGCGTAAAGCTCTGCAAACTCGTCCGACCAGTTTGGCTTATTCTCGTCGAAGGCATCCGCAAGACCGCCCCAGCCCACATAGCGGGAGAGGATTTCCTGCTGCTCCGGGCTGGCCTGTAAGCCCTCAAACTCCAGCTCTTGCAGGAGGCGGATCGCCGCCATATTTGCCCGAAACTTTGCTTTTGCGCCGCCGACGCCGAGGGCATCATCGGTGATGTGGAAATTCTGCGCGTCGCGGTGGCTTGCCGCCTTGAAGTCAGCGTAAGCGGCCTGCTCCGCAGCGGCAACGCTGGGAAAGCCCTGCCACTCGCCGTCAACGGGGATAGATACCGCAGGACGGTGTGCGGGAGGCTCGTCGATCTCAGCCTGTGAGATGGCATCATCAGGATCAGGCACAAACTCGCCCATTTCCGAGAGTGCCGCGCGCCCTTCCTGCTCCAGAATCAGCCTTTCTTCATCGCTCATGGCGGGCGGTTCAGGCTCGGCGGGTTCCGTAGAGGGCGGGTCATGCTCCGGTTCCGGGATGTGCAGCGTTTGGATTTCTATGTCGTAGGGCAAGTGCGTTTTCTCGGCAGGATAGAACGCGACGGGTTTGGTGACAGGCTGCGGCTGCTCCCGTTCCTGCTCTTCAACAAACGAGCGTATAAACGCAATGTGTTCAGCGCGGAAGATGGGAAAGCCCTGCCTGTTTTGAAAAGTCACATCGCGCAGAGATACTTCATCCGTGCCGAAATTTACGCTGTCAATGACAAACTTCCGTCCGTCAATCTCCAGCTCCATGCCAATGGGGATATACTCCTTGGCATCGGCCTCGTTGATAACATCATAGCCGTCGGTTTCATTTGGCTGCGCAAACACGAAGCTGTGTCCATGCTCCAGCAGCCGCTTTGCGGCGCTTGCCCATTGTCCAAAATCATAGCCGGTCACAGCGGTTTCGCCCATACCGGGAATATCGCGTTGCAGCAGGCGGCGATTCAAAGCGCTGGCGGCTCGTTTTGCATCCGCGCCATAAAAAAGCAGCCGTTCTCCGACACGGACACCGATGAGCTTTTCGGGATGCTCTGCACGAAGCGCCTGATATGCCGAAATATTCGGCGCAAGCTCACGACCCTGATCTGCAATTCGTGTGAGGACAGCGGAAAGCGGCTCGGTTCTGTGTTCCGGCTCGTGATTGCTCTCGCTGGAGGATGGAACGTTGCTGAGATGCGCGACAGTTTCATCTGTGGAATCAATAGTATAGAGCGTACCGTCAATTTCCACGCGTTGCCCCATAAGGTTTTGAACCGCTTGCGGCGTCTCCGGGGTTGGCTGTTCTGTGTGCTGCGCCGCAATGACGCGCTGCGGCTCCGGTTCAGAAACCTCGAAATATCTGGTGTCGAGGTAGCGTTCAAAGGAATTGCGGTCGATGCTGACAGGTTCCTGTCCGGGTACGTTCGGTAACGTGTGCCAGACGTGATCTTCATCTACACGCGCGATAACGCCGACTGCTGCTATGTGGTCTAACTCTATGGATGAAATGCGATCTCCAATATGATAAGTATAGCCAAGCGGTGTTGTAAACGTCGGAGGGGATAGCTCAATTCCCATATCCCGTTTGATGCCATCCAAGTAAGCAATGGCGTTATTCTGTTCTGCAAAGCGGAGCGTTTGTTCCCCATCTCCGCAGAACCGTTCCAACACCTCATCCCAAATGCCGGTAATTCCGCCCTCGCCGGGATGCAGACGAATGGAGTATCGGTCAGGTGAAAATAACCGCAGTCGCTCATTCTCATCGTAAAATTTATTCTCGCGGATGAGCTGTGCCAACCGCCGCTGTACCTGCGCCCATGTGAGCGTCACCGGCTCGGCGTTTCCTACATGGATATACATGGGAGTTTTGCTATCTTCCCAGCCATATTTTGCAGCCAGCCATGCGGCGGTGCTGCGTTCTCGCCCATGCGCCTGCATATATAGTGCGACTTCCTGCTTGCCCTTTAGGTTGTTGTGCCAATCCAGAAGCGCGTTGTCAATGTCCTCCTGTGTGATCTGATAGGGAGAGGGTGCGACCGTCGCTGCCAGCGTGGGATACAGTTCCTCCAAAAGCTCCTGATGCAGCCGGTTATGGAACGCGGGCATATCAAAGTACAGGCGGACAAGCTGGAGATCATCAGATGCCGTGACAATACGACGGATAGCGTCCGCACCCTCCAGATAAGCGTTCTGGCGGTCTGAATTGCGGCAGGCATTGACAAAAGCCGTATCTTTGGAAAGCGCGTTGCCGACGGTCAGCTTGTACCCGTCAAACAGCTCTCGCACGGTAGGCTGTGGTGGCAGCTCGGCGGCGGGGTCGCGGAACACCCGCGTCCCATCCGCGCCGAACTCTGCTTCATAGGCATTGATGGCCTGTTCTGCCTCGTGGTCGATGGACGGAAGCGTATATGCCGTGTGTTCATGGCTGGAATCGCCAATGCGCGAAATTGTTACATCATGCTTTTCCCGCAGCTTTTCAACGTATTTCTCCAAATCCTTTGCAGGGAAGCCGCACATGGTAACACGGCCTACTCCCTCCAAATTGCGGCGCGTCAGCTCAAGGCTGAGATCATCTGCAACTGCCCGCGCATCCTCGCCATACAGCTCGAAGAAGTCCCCAACCTGATACAGCACAATTTCATCGGGGTGCGCCGCCTTTACGTCGTTATAGTCGTTATAAACCGCGTTCCGCATGGCGTCCTGCGCCATTTCCTTGTCATAGGCTGCCTGCTCATCCGGCGTAAGGTAGCGGTTCAACCGAACCAGCTCCGAGATGCGCGAAGCGACCTTGTTCCAATTCATCTGAATGTCTGCACAGCCGTTCTTTTTCAGCACAATGCCTTTGCTGCCGTGATCTTCATAGCTGCCGCTTTCTCTGGATACAGCATGGGTGCGTCCTCCGATTCCGTATTCCTTTTTCAGAAAATCAGCGCTCTCTTTTGTCGTGTGCGGAGTCTGGAAAAACTCATGGATGCGGGTCTTTCCACCCTCAAAGCTGCTCCCGTTTGCAAGAGAAGCCGCAATTTCATCTTCAGTGATAAACCGGCCCGTCTTCGGAACAGCCGCCATATCGGAGTGATATTCTTTGCGCGGCAATGACAGATCTTCCATACGTGTAAGAAGCGCCTGCAGACGGTGGAAATGGAAACGCAGAAGCTCCCGGTTCTCACGGTATGCGTCAAGAAATACTCTGTGTTCTGCCAGAAGCCTTTCCCGAAACTCCGGATTCAGCAGATCGTCCGTCAGACGCTCCGTTTCCTCTGGAAAGCTGGTGCTATGGATATTACCCAAGCAGGACAGATACCCCAGCGACTTTGCTTCATCCGAGAAATCGTGATAAAGGTTCCAAACATCCACAGCAATACCCAGCCGCTCATAGCGCGGGGCTTCCGTGACCTCAAGATTGGTGGCAAATGCGCCGCCGTCCAGAAGTTCCTCAATACGCTCCGCCGCATCTGCCCAGCCTATCACTTGGGCAGAACGAAGATAGCGAGAGGTATCTCCGGTTGCAATATGGATACCATCGTCCCCGTACCATGCGGAAAACCTGCCGTTATCCGTAATCAGGCCGTTGCCGCCGTAGTAGAGCTTTTTGAGAAATACCGCGCGATCCTCTAAAGGCTTTTGCTTGGAGAATTCCGCAGCAATTTTCATCCGCGCTGCATCCGCATTACCGCCCGCGCGCAGGATGTGGTCAATATCATCCTGAGAAATGAACATAGAAAAAGCGGAGGGTGTTACACTCTCCGCTTCTGCGATGGATTGAATTTGTTCTGCCTCTGAGGGGAAGAAGGACATCTGCGCCCCAGCAGGGGCATCGAACATATTTAGCTGAACACCAGTTCCGTGAGGATCGTTTCCTCGGCCTGCGCTTTCAGCGTGTTCATCAGCCCTACCCACTTCATCGGGTCGCTGGCTTTCAGCGCTTCCGTCACGCCCGCTGACTTCATCAGCTCCGGCATCATCTGTTCCAGTCGGTTGTTCGCTGCCTCGTCGATCTCCCGCAGATGGGGGTACAGCCTCTCGGACAGCAGCAGGCTGTTCCACAGCACCGGACGATGCTCCTTCAAGTAATCCTTCCGCATCCTGCCGTACTTGCCCAGCGGGGCTTGCGGCTGCTCTGTCAGGCTCAGGTTGGGAATCAGATAATCCCCGCTGCGGGTGTAGGTCAGTTCGCTCATGGCTTTCGCTCCTTTCCGCGATTTTCTCGCGCTCATAATTCTTGATGGTGACTTCGATCTGCCGCAGCACCAGCTCGCTGGACTGGCTGATGGCCGTTCCAAGAGCGGCGACGGTCTGAGGGGTGTTGAAATCAAAGACGTTCAGAAAATCCTCATGCTCGAAGTAATCTCCCGGCTGCATCCCGCAGCGGGACAGCAGCGCATAGGTGGTGCTGACAACGGCGGCGTTCCGAAAAGCGGCTCCGATGTTGAACTCATCATAGTCCTCCAAAAAGGAACCGTCAACGATGCCGACAATATCGCGCCGATTGTCGTGCCAGTATTCATCTACAAGCTGCGCCGCCACACGCTCCAACTGATCGGCAAGCCCGCTTTCACCGGAAACGTCGAAGCGCTGCTCCAGCGCCGCAGATACCACCTCACGATGCTCCTGCCGGTATTCCCAAAGATAAGGGCGGCGAGAGTTCTCGCCGCCGCTGGTATCGGAAACATCGAATACATATCGGAGTTTGGGTTGGTCGCTGCTGGTATCCACAAGGGCGATGCCTTTGCTGCCTCGCCGCACATAGCGGCGCATCTGCTTATTCCAGAGGTCGTATTCCGCGCAGGCCGTGGCTTCCGGGCGCTGGGCGAAGATCATGAGCTGCTCGTTGTAGGGGTATTTATACAGCCTTGCGGCGGTGGTCAGAAATGCCGTCCACTTCTGGTAGCTGCCCGTGATCTGCTCCGCCGTGCGGTCTGCCATCTGCGCATAGAGCTGTACTTTACTCGGCATCCATATCCTCCTTTTCAAAATCGGGGAACAGGTCAAGCGCGTCATATTCCGCGTCGCTCATCCTGCGCAGCTTTGCGATGGCGCTGTCCGTCAGCTCCCGCAGCTCCGTTTCATCCGCAGCGAGGTAGCCGCGCATTTCCTCCAGCGCCGCGATCAAGCCCGTGCGGGTGCCGGTGTTGTAGAGGCTCATGAGCTGGCGTTCTTCAAAGGTGATGTTCATATCAAAGCTCCTTTTCCGCGCTCTTTTTGGGCGCTGTTTTGTGTGGACGTTCTTGGGCCGGTTGGCTTTTGAGCTGCTCCAGCACAGATTTTTTCTTTTCCCGGTGTGCCGCGTCCGCCAAATCCATCAAGGAGATGGACATACCGGCCTTGACCTGTGCTTCAAGGTCGGCGACGGTGGGCTGTTTGGGGCCGTTGTTGATAATGCCGTCGATCATGCCGTAATCATCCTCCATCGACATTTCGGCGGCTTTCAGGTAATTCTCCGGTTTCTGAAAGGCGGGCAGCTCCTGAAATCCCATGCTGTCACAGTAGTGATAGGATACCTTGCCGTCCTGTTTCAGCGCAACGATGTCACTGACGGAGAGGCTGTGTCCCACAAAATCGCCGGGGCGCTCATCGTTGAAAATGTAGTAGAAGTTTTCAAGGATTCTGCCGGTATCATCGTCCGGGTACACCTCACGGGTATAGACAGCTTCATAGTTGGCAGGGTCAGGCGGCGCGGCCAGACTGCCGAGATTGGCAAAACGAAGCTCCACCGGCGCATCCCGGCGCAGTTGGTAGATCGCCATAGAATCGGTGGGACTGTTCAAAAAACGCTGCTCCACATCGCGGGGCGGGATATGGCCTTTGACCGCATCCCAATCCGGTCTTGTGACGCCGAACATTCCGTCGTGCTTGATGATGTCCTCGGCTTCAAAGACCATTTCCTCGGCGTTGTCGGGATAGAGCATATAAACCGTGATGTCATGCTCCAGCAGCTCCACCGCCCGATCCTTGGAAAGTGGGAGCATATCGCTATCCAGATACCCATAGCTGCGCATATCGTCCACCGTCAGCGTGGGGTCAGGCATCGGGACGGCCTGTTCCAGCTCCAGGAGCATATTATCTGCCGCATCGGTGGGAACAGCGACTGCGCCGGTGATCTGTTCGCTGTCCAAGGACGGCGTAATCTGCGCCTCCTGTAAATCCTCCAGAATTTCCATATCTGCAAAGGTCACCTTGGTTGGTGTCATGCCCTGAATGGCAAATACCTCCGTTCGGACAGCCCCGGCAACAGATGCAACCGGCGAATCTTCAATGGCGCTGCTGTCAATAACACCGCCATCCAGCAGCTTTTTGCTTTCCTTGTCGTAGAGCGAATAGTCCCAACCGCCGTCTGTATGCTGCACATGGAGATATACCGAGCCATCCACAAGATAAAGCGCTTCGTCTGTTTGTGTGGCGCTCACTTCTTCACGATTGATGCCGCGCTCCTTGCAAATCTCCGCAAAGTGCCGGTCAATATCCGTAATCAGCTCGGAGGCAGTCTTGTTGATGGTTTCCAGACTGGCGCGAAGTTCTTTCAGCTCCTTGCCCTTTGACCATGTGGCGATATAGCCGAAGCTGTTTTCTCCCGTTTCAATACCGTAATACTGGCAGACCGCATAGGAGATGCTTTCGGCCTCGACCTCCTCGGTGTTGCGGCTCTTTTCGCCGGGGACAAGGATCGTCTCACCATCGTCCGCAAGCTCCGTCATGTGTTCGTAGTCGTGGAGCTTGGCGTGGGCGATCTCATGGACGGCGGCGCATACCGTCTGCACCTCACTCATACCGGCGCGGATGGTGATGCTCTGCGCCTTAATGCTGAAAAAGCCGTCCGTATCCCGCGCAACGGGCTTTATCTCCATCGGAACGGGAGAAGCACGGCGCAGCGCCTCCATGAAAACCTCATACTGCTGCACATTGCCGCTCAGATCGGCGGCAAGCTGGGGCAAGAGCTTTCCAGAAGTCTGCGACACGTCAAAGACGGATACCACCTTGAACATAGGGATACGGATTTCCTTTTCCTCAATGATGGCCTTGCCGTCTGCATCCAGTATCGGCGCGTTGGTTTCGGGGTCGGTCTTGATTTCCTCGACCTTTTTCTTATAGGGAGTAGGAGCGATGATGCGGATACCTTTTTCGCCTTTCAGGACGTTCCTGCCGAACTGATCGCGCCACTTGTTGAAGCCCGCCACATGGGTGGCGTCGGGGCGCTGCATATAGATGAGCATGGTATTATTGACCGAGTAGCGGTGAAAGCGGCTCATAGTGGAGAGATACTGCTGGTACTTATCGCTCTCGAACAGCTCCTTGATGCCATTTTCGATGCTGTCAACGATCTCCCGCATCCGGTCTTTGCTGGTTTGTTTTTCAGCCATGATGATCTCCTTTCAGAAAAAATAGCGCCCCTGCGCAGAAGAAAACACATCCTGCACAGGGGCGATTCTCCGCAGATAGACGTTGTTTTTGAGCTTGCGGATAGAATGACGCAGCCCCTTGTGATTCCGCATGGAAAAAGCCTTGCGGCACGGGGCTTTTACGCCCTCTATTTGCGGAGGTTCCAGTATTGTTCACGCTTCCGTTTGGCGTCCTGCTTTCGACGCTCCTGCTTGGCGCAGGCGGGGCAATATTTGGTGCGATTGGAGGAAGAATAGACCGGCTTACCGCAGACGGCGCAGCGCTTTCCCGGCCTTTCCCGCATCACGTCGGCCAGCAGCTCATGGTCGGCGGGAAGTACCGCGTTTCGGAACCAGTTGCACAGCAGCGAGTAGGAAATACCCTGTACGCAGACGCAAGGCTCTCCATCATCCAGCGCGAGGCAGTTGCCGTGATCGTAATTGCAGCAGAGCTTCCGAATGAGCTTCTTGGTGCGGCGGAGCTGCTTGTGATCCATACGCGGCGCATCAGCCATTGTCGAACACCATCTTATAGCCCGCGCGTTGCCCATCATCCTCCAGAAGAACGACGGCATCATAGGTTTTCCCGGCTTTTTCCGAGTAGCAGCCTTTCAGCGGGGCGCGGCCATTTTTCAAAAGCGCAGCGGCAAGAGATTTTGTCAGCGCCTTTTTCTTGGCGATGAAAAAGCGGCTGTTTTTCCAGAGAACAAAGGTGCAAGAACGATTCTCACAGAAAAAGCCTTTCTGCGATTCTGTCACCTTGGTCCCGCAGCGGGGACACTTTCCGACCGCCTCACGCCCGGAGGGGAACAGGACTTCCGCACCGGGGATGGGCTTGTAGGTTTGCACCAGCTCATTGAGCATGGCGGCGATCCCGTCCATGAAGCTGTCCGGGACGATTTCGCCGCGCTCGATCTCTTTCAGGCGGTGTTCCCATTCAGCGGTGAGCTGCGGAGACTGGAGCTGTTCGGGCAGAACGGTGATAAGCGCCGTGCCGGTGGAGGTGGGCAGCAGATTTGTGATCTTCTTGGACTTCCTGCGCTCCACAAAACCGGAGGACACCAGCTTTTCAATGATACCGGAACGGGTCGCCGGGGTGCCAATGCCCTTGCGCTCGGCATCGTCGGGCATATCCTCCTTGCCCGCGTTTTCCATCGCGGCCAGCAGCGTATCCTCGGTGAAGTGCTTGGGCGACGTGGTTTTTCCGGTCTTGACCGATGCGGCAGATACGGAAAGCGTCTGATTCTCCGTTACCACCGGCAGCGCGGGCGCTGCCTCTGCCTGCTCCTGCTCATAGCGCTTCCAGCCGGGAGCAAGGACGGTTTTGCCCTTGGCGGTGAAGCTCTGACCAGCGCAGTCCACCGTAATGACCGTTTCTGCGTAGCGATGTGGTTCATCCACCGCACGAAGCAAGCCCCTTGCCGCCAGCTTCAGCACCTCGCGTTCGCCCAGCGGCAGAGAGGCCATATCTACCTTTTCCGCGCTGATGGTGGGAACAATGGCGTGGTGATCGGTGACTTTTTTACTGCTGCATACCTGCTTGGCGCAGATGGTCGGAGGCTTCTCCATGCCGCAGACAGCGGCAGCGGCGGCGACAAGGCCGGGGACGCTGCCCTCCATATCGTCGGTCAGATAGCGGCTGTCGGTGCGCGGGTAGGTACAGAGCTTCTTTTCATAGAGCGCTTGGAGATAGTCGAGGGTCTGCTGAGAGGTGTAGCCGAGAACGCGGTTGGCATCGCGCTGGAGGGAGGTCAAATCGTAGAGCGCGGGCGCTTTCTCAGACTTTTCCTTGCGCTCCACGCTTTTGACGGTTACTGCCTTGCCCTTGCAGGCGTTGGCGATGGCGTCGGCGTCCTTCCTGTCCTTCATTCGGCCTGCCGTGGCGGGAAAGCCGCAATCGAGCTGGACGGTGTAGAACGGTTCTGCCGCAAATGCGGAGATCTCCGCCTCGCGCTGTACCAGCAGCGCCAGCGTGGGCGACATGACGCGCCCGATGTTCAATGTGCGGCCATACGTCAGGGAGAAATACCGCGTGGCGTTGATGCCAACCAGCCAATCAGCCTTGGCACGGCACAGGGCGGATTGATGCAGGCCGTCATAGTCGCACCCAGACTTAAGCTGCTGGAAGCCGCTGCGGATGGCATCATCCTCCATTGAAGAAATCCAAAGCCGCAGAATCGGCTTGGAGCATCCCGCAAGGCAGTAAACCGTGCGGAAGATCAGCTCACCCTCGCGCCCAGCGTCGCAGGCGTTGACCACTTCGGTCACATCCTCCCGGCGCATCAGCTCCCGCAGAATGTCAAACTGCTTCTGCTTGTCCGCATGGACGATGAAGCGGAACGAGGTAGGAATGATGGGCAGCGCCGCCAGCGTCCATTTGGCATCATCGGCATTGTAAACGGCGGCGTCGGCCAGCTCTGCCAGATGCCCGAAGCACCACGACACGATGTACCCGCCGCCCTCCAGATACCCGTCATGCCGTGATTTAGCGCCCAGCACGGCGGCGATGCTCTGCGCCACGGAGGGTTTTTCGGCGATCACAAGGCGCATGGTGCAGCCTCCATTCTCTTTACGTCACGGTAGCAGGGGCGAACGCAGCTCTGTCCGAAGCGCTTGCAGCCATAGCAGAAATGTTCCTTGGCAGCGGCGGGAGGGCTGTCCTCCCGCGCTGCTTTCGGCTTCTGCATCATCAGGCGTTCCAGCGGATTATTGGTGAAATATCTCATGCGTCCGTATCCTCCGTAGTATCCTGTTCCGGTTCGTCCTCATACGGCTCAAACTCATATTCGTCCTCGCCGTAGTCATAATCGTCCAGATCGGCGCTGCCTTTGGTCTGCGGCCTGGCCTTTTTCTGCTTGAAAATGTAGAACGCGGCACCGCCGCCCAGCGAGACGATCAGCAGAACGACAAGGATGCCGCCCACGCCGCTCTTTTTCTCCGGTTCCTCGGCGGCGGGTTCTGTCGGCTCGGTGGGGACTTCGGGCTTTGCCTCCTTGCCCACGCACTCGGTCATGTTGACCGCGCAGACGGGGCAGGATGTATTGACCGTACCGGCCACGCATTTTGTGGTGCAGGAGCAAGTGGCGGGCGTTTCTTCCTCGCCGGTCAGCGCCATCAGGTCAGCCTCATCCACCTGATTTAAGAAGTGGACGGTTTCTTCGCCCTCATCGTCACGGTCAATAATCATGTAAAATACATTGCCGTTCTTGCTTTCCAGTGTAATGAACTGTTTCCCCACCTTGGTGCTGGAGCCAATATCGTCGATCAGCGTCAGATTGCCGTCCGGTGTCAGCGCGTCGCTGCCGCCCGTCATGCTGCCGAGAAGGAGCTGCCAGAGGTCGGCCAGCTCTTTTTCATCAAACGGAAGCGTAATGCCGCCGATGCTCACGGTGCTGTCGGCGGCATCGGTGACGGTCAGATAGCTGCCGTACACATAGCCCACACGGGCAGGCAGCAGGATTTTTACCCAATCGCCGTCCCTGCCAATCACATCGACCACCGTGCCGTTGGGGAGCTGCGTAAACGCGGTGTTGTCCAGTCCCGCGCCGGTGCGGACGTTCAGGTTGCCGCCGTTGGTCGTGACCGTGCCGATCTGTTTTGTTTCCTGTGCGTCTGCGGCGCTGCTTTCGGCGGTGGGCAGCGCATTATCAGGATAATCACCGCCGCTGGCAAAGGCGGAAACAGGGAGAATCCCGATACACAGGAGCATCAGCAGCAGGCTGATAAAAATGCGTGGTGTGTTCTTAGTCATGGTTCAACGCCTCCTTTTCCGAAGTGGCCGGTGCAGGCGCGGCCTGCATACGGCGGAACAGCTCGGCAAACTGCTCTATCGTCATGCCGTTCTCACGCACCATGCCGATGATGTCGGTGTCCTCCAGCTCACGAATCTGCTTTTCCAGCTCGCGGTTGCGACCTTGCAGATCGGAAATTTTGCCTTTGTTCTTCTCCAGCTCTCCACGGAGCTTCATAATTTTCGGGTTCATATCGTTCACTCTCCTTTACGGCAAGCGCCCATAACGGTAGAAATGGGACTGCCAATAGCTTGAATTTAAGTTCGCATAAGAGATCGGATCTCCGCAGTGGATCATCATATTGTTGCCAACATAGATACCCACATGGCTGACACCGGGGGTATCATACGTTCCGGTGAAAAACACCAGATCGCCCGGCTTGACGTTGGCAGAGGATACGGGCGTACAGATATTGCAAAGCCCCTGCGCGCCCAGCCTGCCCACATCCCAACCGGAATGATTGATGACCCAACTGACGAAGCCCGAACAGTCAAATGAGGTAGAGGGACTGCTGCCGCCCCAAACGTAGGGGTAGCCGAGATACTTTTCCGCTTCCTTGATGATGGTGGCAAATACCTCATCGTCCAGCGCCTCCGGGGGAATGTCGTAGTCGGTATAGCTGCCCTCCACATACTTGCCGATGTAGCCTGAACCGGGGAACAGGTCGGGACGGTTGCCGAGGGTCGCCATGTAGGTGGCGTACATTCCGAGCTGTTCTTCGCTCATAATGTAAACGGGAACATGGGAGAGATTTAAGTTTTCCAGCGTGACCGTGCAGATGTAGTAGTCATACGGCACCTGATAGGTGTCCGTATGGGTGTTGCCGTCCGCGTCCGTCCATGTGTCGGTTTCTGTGCGGTAGCGGGTTTCCACCACCACATCCTCGGTCAAAATGTACTGGCGG
>ERZ1034804.156-NODE-156-length-14606-cov-3.927290_pt1 | contig 14606 bp, 18 predicted proteins | sample MGYA00520635_ERZ1034804 | MGnify/ENA primary metagenome ERZ1034804 (study PRJEB33766, sample SAMN09781685) | gut metagenome | biome: gut microbiome | host: Homo sapiens | place: Madagascar | study: EMG produced TPA metagenomics assembly of the PRJNA485056 data set...
GAGCCAGCAGAAATTGGCGGCACGGATGGGTGTGAATCGTGGCACGATTGCCAACTGGGAGCAAGGTCTTGCGGCTATCTCCCTGCCGATGGCTATGCGCTGGTTCACTTGTTGCGGCGTATCAGCGGTTCGGTATATGGACGCTTGCATTCATCCCGGCTTGCTGGAGCACCTAGAGGATGACTTGACCGGCATCGAGAAGCGCCAAATATTGATGGAGGGCATCAAGGAGTGTTCTTCCTATGAGGTGGACGCCTTGCTATACATCCGATACGGCGATCACGGTTCAGACCACATCGGCGTGCTGACTGAGGTTCTGGCAAACCTTCACACGCCGCTCAAGGACAGGGTCACTGTCTGCCGGATGGTGTCCGGTAGCTATGAGATAGCACAGGCTACCGGAACAGACCCAGACCCGAACGGCACGCAGCCGAAGATGGAAGCCCTCTATCAGGCACAGGACGCTGGAACGGAAGCTGCCATGCGGTCTGACGATTCTTATACTGTGAATCCAAATAATATAAGTGGTTGATTGTCGAATTATCGCATTTTTTGAAGAACATTTTGTCCGCGTTCATCCACTTTTTGTACACCTATCGGGCAAATTCGCCTTGTCATTCCGTCCCCCATAGGCTGTAAATCGGCAATATTGGCGCAGAATAAATAACGAATTATCGTCAATCTATTACCTGTGATTGGTTGGCTTTTCAATCTGTCCCCCATAGCATTGAATTAAAAGTTTTTCATCCACTTTTTGTACACGTTAGGTAAACCTAACCGTTAAGCGTTTCAACCTTTCGGATGTTAAACATCTGTTTATTTAGCAGTATTCGCTTTGTGTTTTCCACTTTTCAAGAGAGAAAAAAAGATTTTGTGGAAAATTTTCTTCTTCTGCTATTAGTAGAAGTTATTTTATAATCTTGTTAATAGTCTTGTTTTATATAATGTAAAGAGGTGTACAAAAAATGGATATAGGTGTACAGATTGTGGAAATGGGTGTACGAAATGTGGATAGTTAGGTGTACAAGAAGTGGAAACAGGTGTACACTTGCTATTGATTTGTACACCTGTTTGTGATATACTCTTATACGAGAGGAGGCGTGATAAGATTGTCTGATATTAAAGGCGGGAACTTGGTTGAAAAAAGTAGACAGCTTGTTTGGGCAAAGTTCACTGACTATACAGCAGGAGAACTACGGTTACTTGAAGTGTATCTTAGCCGTATCAATCCGAGAGACCCCGAAACTTCAACGGTTCAGTTTACGTTACAAGAATATTGCGAATTTTTGGGGTTAAAAATCAACTCTAGGAATTTGAAAGCACAGGTTAAGCATTTCATCGACAACTCTGTTGAAGTTCCTAGAGGTGACGGTTCAGGCTCGTTTGACCTGTATCCACTGTTCAGTAGAGCAACTGTAAACTTTGAACCTAGTTTGATGAATATTACTGTGTCATTGTGTTGCAATCCGCTTCTGCAACCTGTTTTCTTTGACATTGCGGAGCGTGGATATGTCAAGTATCGCTTGCGATACACAGCGAATATGAAATCGCAGTATAGCATTTTGCTGTATTCAATTCTCCGAGAGTTCATCGGACGTGGCGTAAGCCAGCCCGAAATTACGTTGGATAGATTAAGGGAACAGCTTGGCGCAAGAGAACCTAGCTATCAAGAGTTCAAGCATCTTAGGCGGCGTGTCATTGATATTGCGGTAGCTGAAATAAACGAAGTATCAGACCTGTGCGTTGAATATGACAAGGTCATGAGAGGTCGCAATGCGGTTGCTGTGAAGTTCAATGTAGCTTTCAAGTCTAATGAGCCAGTCATAGACGTGGAAGCTAACGAGGTTGAAAGCGTAGAGCTAAAAGATGTTCCAAAGAGCCAACGACCTGCCAGAAAGCCCCGCAGCGGCGCATACGAGGATGTGGATTGGGCATCTATTGCGCCGGAGATGTCTAAAAGCCAGTGTATCTTGACCGCAAAGCTGGTGGCAAAGAGATTGCCGGAAAAGTATCCGAACATCAAGCCTAACAAGAAAAAAGAAGCTGTTGTGAACATTATTGAGAACGCATACAGGATCCTTGTCAGTGAGCGACTTGATAAGATTGAAAAAGACCCCGGCGCTTATATGTACTCAATTTTGAAAGAAGCAGACCTTGACGATTATGCTACGTTTAACGATAGCTTCTTGAAGTAGTCAGATGCAGCACATTAAGTAGAATGAGCACAGTGGGCAGATAAATCAGAAAGGAGCGGTATGAAGAAGCAGGAAATTGTGTGGTATTCCGTTAAAGATGATGGGATGCCGACACCGGAAATCATTGAAAGAACGAAAGGTTTGTTCTTGTGTTCGGTAAAAACGACCTATCTGAAAGATGAATCTATAACGGCAACAAACACAGTCGCAGCGTTTATTGAAAAAGGCGAGTTTGTAAGCACATCGTTTCAGAGGTTGAACATTTCTTCGTGCGCTTGCTTTATTGCAAGAGTGGAAGCGTGGGCAGAAATGCCGATATACGAATAAAGAAAGAGTGATAAAATGGCAAAAATCATAGCTGTCGCCAACCAGAAGGGCGGCACAGGAAAGACCACCACAAGCACCTGTCTGGCTGGTGCATTGCAGTTGCTCGGAAAGAAAGTCCTGCTGGTGGACTGCGATGCCCAGTGCAACGCAACGGACACATACGGCGCACAGACAGAGGATGTGTGCACCTTGTTTGATGTGATGACACGGCAAGGCACGGTCGAAGAGGGAATCCAGCACTGTGAAGCTGGTGACATTCTGCCGTCCGACAGCGCATTGAAGGACATTGACGAGCAGCTTGTCCGGGACATTGGCAAGAACTTTCGGCTGCGAGAAGCCCTTGAAAGCGTGTCTAAGCGGTATGATTACATTGTGCTGGACACACCGCCGCAGCTTGGTCTTGCGCTTGTGAATGCACTGATCGCCGCTAACAGCATCATCGTGCCCATTACGGCAGACCGATACGCGCTGGCTGGTTTGAGTCAGCTTTCGCAGACCATCGGCGATGTTCGCAGATACTTCACCCCGACCTTGAAGATTGAAGGTCTGCTCCTGAACCAGTACAAGAGCCGCGAAAATTTGTCCAAAGAAGTTGTGGAGCAGCTTCCTGTGATTGCACAGAGCATGGGGACAACCCTGCTGGACGTGAAGATTAGACCGTCTATGGGCGTTCGTAAGGCACAAGCAGAACGGCACAGCCTGTTTAGCGGCGACACGGAAAAGAGCACCAGCGCAGAGGACTTTAAGGCGTTGGCAGAGATGGTTGTAAAAGGAAAAGAAAAATGCGATTGATTGATGCAGAAAATTTAAAAGAAACATACAAAAGCTGGATTTTAGAATATATTCAAAAAGGCAACAATTCTTCTAAAGTAGAAGCAACCAGAAAATGTATCATGATGATAGACTATATAAATTCTTATAACGAAGAAGACGCAAGGCCTTCTGCGGAATGGGTTGTTACGGACGAAAAGAGAGATTGTGCTTGTTGCAGTAGGTGTGGATGGTATATCGACAGACCGAATGCTTCGTTTGCAATTCCGAAATATAAATATTGCCCAAATTGTGGTGCATGGATGGGAGAAATTGTGAGATGAAGTCAACCAGCAAAAAATCGTCCGGCTTGTTGGGCGGGTTTGATTTCCAGCCTGTTTTTTCGGAGCAGACATTAAGCCGAAGTGAGCCAAAGGAAGAAGAAGTAAGCCAAGCAAAGCCGAACGAAGCCGAACAAGTACAGATTAAGCCAAGTGAAGCTACAGACAGCCATACACAGCCTAATAAAGCGAAATTAAGCGGTATTAAGCCGAAGCAAGCCAAAGACAGCGAAACACAGCCGAGTGATGCCGTGTTAGGCGAAAGCAAGCCGAAGAAGCTGAAACAAGCGAAAGAAGTTCAACGTCTTATCGAACATGGTGATGTTACCGGCGCACTAGCCGAAGCTGGTTTGACAAAGAAAAAAATCCCGATGCCAGAATCGCATCAGGGCGTTGCAAGCGGTGATGGCAAGCGTTCTAAGCGCATTACCATCCTTATGAGCGAGGAGGAACGCAAGTACATCAACCGTGAAGCCAGACGGCATGGAATGACGATTGGACAGTTCGTGTACGCTCTGGCGGTTGCAGCGGCAGACGGAAAGATTGAATTGGAGGATTTCTTAGATGAATGATAGCGAACGATGCCTTATTCGATTTGTTTGCGATGGCGATATGCGAAACGCACAAAAAGCCGTTAAAATCATTTTGGATTCTATATCATCCAAAAAAGATGAGCAGTTCAAAGAAAATATGTTTCGCAAGTTGGAAAGCAAAAGAGAATTTATTGAATTGCCATATAACTTACAGCATCTTTTGATTGCAGAGGATACAGAAGAATTTCCAGAAGCAAGATTCCTTCTTAGAAACGAAGAAAAAAGTATAACGCAGAAAATCGTTGCTATTTATCAAGCATCTGAAAAACTGAACGAAATGGGCATTTCTTATTTGCCAGCATTGATGCTTTATGGGCAAAGCGGATGCGGAAAAACCATGCTGGCTAGGTATATCGCGCATAAAGCAAAACTTCCGTTTTTGAGGATTCAATTTTCAAGTCTAGTTGATTCGCACTTAGGGCAAACGCAATCTAACCTTGCAAGAATTTTTGATTATGTGAGAACTGCTCCTTGCGTTCTTTGTTTTGATGAAATAGATGCGGTCGGAATGGCTCGTGGGCAAAAAGATGACGTTGGGGAAATGAACCGTGTGGTTATTGCGATTATGCAGGAAATGGATAGATTGCCGAACAATGTCATTATTATCGGAACGACAAACCGATTTGATAGGCTTGACCCTGCACTTACAAGAAGATTTCCGTTGCAATACGAATTAAAGCCGTTGTGCCGTGCGGATGCAGAAATACTTTCTAAAAAGTTCTTTGAATACGCAAAAGCGCAATATAAAAACATACCTTATGAAGATAATGTCCCTGCATCTACGGTTATCAAAGAATGTACAGAACGAATTGTAAATCAAGTTCTGAATCAAGAGGATTTTTTGGAGGATTGACGTGACGAAACAAGAGCAAGTTGCAAGAATCGCAAAATACTACACAACCTTCCATCTTTTTGGAGATTGGTATCTTATTCGGTGTTATCCTAGACGCTGCCATAGCTGGAAACGGTTTATTCCGTTTTATACGCTAACACACATTAAAGAAGAATAATCTATGTGAAAGGAGAAAAATGCGCACATACAAGCCACACAGGCACAGAAGCAAAGAGGAACAAGACAAAATAAACGCAGAGGTAGCAAAACGTAAAGCAAAACTGGCTGAAAAGTACAATACTGACACGCAGTATTACAAGGGCATTCCTGTTGAGCTGATTGTAAGAGAGGACTACGGTTGCTACAAAGCAAAGCGTTTCAAAATCAACGGAAGTAATCAAAACGTGTGGATTCCGAACTGTTATCTTGAAGATGACGGAACAATCAAGGAGAATATGAACATTGATTTTGTATTCCGTAAGTCTGTAAACCAGTTAAACAAAGCTGGAATCACGCAAGCGATTATTGGCATCAAACGTAAAATGCCGGAAAAAAATGTGCCAAATCTCAAAAGCACCATGCAAAAAATTGGAGATACAGGAGGAATTACATGGGCGTAACCATCAAATGCAAAAAGACTGGGCGTGAAATGGATGTGGGCTATTTCGGCTTTTTCAAGTTGAGAGCGAAAGTTGCAGAACTTGTTGGTTCGGAAGTCGGAGAACACTATAAAAAACTTGATGACATTTTTGATATGCCATCTCTCGAAAAAGAACACGCTCTTGAATCGTACAATGAAGAAACAGAGCGATTGGTTGAAAGCAAGGAACTTCCAATCAAAATTGCAGATTTTCTTTATCAATCGGACTGTGACGGAAAAATCCGATACGGTGCCTGCAAGGAAATCTTGAAAGTTATAGGTGATTATGACGATAGCATTATTTACGGATATACTGGCAGAGAGAATCCTGCAAAGTTCAAAGACTTCAAAGAAATCCTTCAAGATTGCGTAGACAATAAGTGTTTTATGATTTGGAGATAACAATAAACCCCTGTGTAGCCGTAACGACCGCACAGGGGAGAAAGGAAGAATATGATGGAAGTAGAACACTCTAGCGAAACAGATTCATTGGCATATGAAGAATGGGCTAAAGAACGACTGGATTGTACAAATGTCAATTATGTTAAAACGGGATGTATAATTTGGCACTCTATCGAAAAAGAAGGATTCCCACCAGAACAAACTTGCGAAAAATATCTTATTTCCGTTGAGGATGGGTATACGGGAAAAAGTTATGTAAATGCCGCATATTTTATTAGGAAGGGATGGTTCGACAGAACGTATACGGAAGAAGGGAAAATAATACCAGAACGTGACATTGTAACACACTGGGCGAATTTGCCAAAACCAGCACAACTCACCCACAAACCAAGATTTACATTGCAAAATCAAACGGCAGAAGAAATAGAAGTTGAAGCAAAAGAAAAGGCTAAACAACTGCAAGAAAAAATAATGAAAATGTTTGGTTATAGCAAATAACAAATCCCCTGCATGGACAATAAAGCCGTGCAGGGGATATTTTTTACTTCTCCGTGATGTATTCCCGGTATGCATACGCCTTTCCGTCCACAGCGTCCGCGTCCTCAAGGAACGCCTTTGCCATGTCAGCGTAGAAGCCCGGAGTGTCAACGGACTGACGCTTTGCGACCTGACAATAATCCGAGTACATCATATTCATGACAGCCCAGAAATCGTTCGGGTCACAGGTGATATTGCGCTGCTTTGCAACGTCCTGCGTCTGTTCCAGTGTCCAGTGACAGCCTTTCGTGCCGTCAGCGTTCACCATGTTGTCGCACCATTCCTCTGCTTCGTCGTGGGTGAGGTGCTGGCGGGGCATCCTGATTGAGCGGCTGTCTGCACCGCCACGTTCGTACTGCCCAGACCGCTTGTCCCAGTCACCGTTCTGCGAGAAGCCAATTTGGGGCATCTTGCGCCCATACTCTACGTCAGGGTAGCGGGGGATAGGGTAAGGGTCGATGTAGCGATTCTCCTCCTGCGGATAGTAGGGATAGCGGTCGTTGCCGCCTTCCAGCTTACGCAGACGGCGTTCCAGCTCACGTTCCCTGCGGTCACGCTCTTCCTCAAGGCGGTCGCGCTCCGGTTCACGGTCTTTGTTGTGGCCACGAAGCATCATCATGCGGCGAAAATTAGTCTTGCCCATAATCTATACCTCCTCAAGAAATGGACGCAGGCGCACCGGCGTGGGAGCGGCAGAAGCAGCCAAGATACTTGAACGTGCCGGTGCCGGTTGCAGACGTTGCAACGCGGGTAGCGTAACGGGTGCGAGTGTGGATGCTCTCGGCGGTTGCCTGAGCGCAGTTGCAGTCGGTCAGAGGGTATGCGGTAGTTCCTGCGCCGATGGTAATGACCACAGGGGCGTTGATGGTGGTCGTGTCCGGGATGCTCTGGGCAACCACGATGCAATACTTCTCTCCGTTCTGATATGCGCCAGCAGGAATATTGATGGTCAGCGTGTCGTTGGCAAACGTCACAGACTGGCTCAAGACCAGATGCGGGCAGAGTTTGCAGCTTGTTTTGCAAGCCATAATGTTTTCCTCCTAAAAAATCAGGGGCAGAGGTGTTTTACCCCTGCCCCGATGGTTCACCCGGTGTTATCGGGGAGTGTGTTGGTTAGCAGCAGCCGCAGCAGTTTACGCCCAAGTTGGGGTTTGCCACCTGATAAGCGGGAATCGGACGAGGATTGACCCGGTTCAGGATGGTATCAGTCTGCTGGGACATCACGGTGGTCAGAAATGCATTCTGCCGATCCTGAGAAGCGGCGAACTTCAGGCTCTGGTTCTCAGCGGTCAGAGTGGCAATCTTATCCTGCGTGAAGTAGTCCATCATAGCGCGGTAGTTCGCGTTGCAGTTGTCGATAACTGCACGGGCGTTGTCTGCGATAGCCTGACGGGTAGCGCAGTCCTCCGTTGCGATGGTGTACTTCAGGTCGCCAATCAGCTGCTTGTTCTCGCAGCAGCAAGATGCCAGCTGCGTGGCAAGAGCAGTCTGACCAGCCTGCCGTGCGTTGCCCTCCTGCATGATGGCGAGGTTAATGGCGTTGTCACCGTTGGACACGCTGCGTTCCAGGCCGTTCACGAGCTGTGCGTTCTGGTATCCAAGCTGACAGATCGCACTGTTCACGCCAGCAAAGCCGTTCGCGATGTTGGCGTTGATACCGTTGATCTGCGCCAGTTGGTCATAGCCCAGAGAGCAGATACCGCTCTGGATGCCCGCCAGAGAGCGGGAGGTATCCTGCTGATAGAAGCCCTCAGACAGAGCCGCGCGGGTGTCTGCACCGCCCTGACCGGTTGCGCCGGTGCCTACAAGATAGGGGATGTAGCTCGCCATACCGTTGTCGCTGCCGTTGCGTCCGTTGCCGTAGTTGCCCCAGCCGAAGATGATAGCGAGGATGATGACAGCCCACAGGCCCTCGTTGCCGAAGAATCCGCCGTTGTTATTGCCGCCGTCCTGCCCAGCCAGATAGCCAGTTGCAAAATCGTCCATAACAAAACTCCTTTCAGTTTTGCGTTATGCCATCCCACCGCCGTATGCGATGGGCGAAGCCAGATAAAAGCGGTTTTTATCAAGTCCGCAAGACTGAGAAGCGTTTCGCTTAAAGGGATGCGTTATCGGGGCAGCGTCAGATTCAAAACGCTTGCCAGCTGGTTCAGGTCGATACCACGCTCTTTGGCGAGGTTCTGCGCCATTGTTCGGAGCTGTGCTTCGTTCTTACCCTGAATCAGGTTCAGCCCCTGCATAATGGGTGCGCTCTGACCGCCCAACTGCTGGATAAGCCCCATCGGGTTTTGTCCGGCGCGGGCCAGATTTGCAAGCTGCATGATAGGGCTGTGAGTAATCATATCAAACGGAGAGGACATCGCTTATTCTCCTTTCTTCGCTGTGGCAGCGGGCTTAGAAAAGCTCTTCTGCCACTTTTCCAGTTCATCCAGCCGATGGACAAGAGCGTTGTACTCTTCAACAGGCACATATTGCTGTGTCGGTGCAGCGGTCTGCTGTGCCTGTTGTGCCTGCATCTGCCGCCATGCTTCCGGACTGTAAAAATCTAACACGTCAGATTCACAAGTGTTTGGATTCAAACGTTTGCAGTAGATGACCCCACTACGCAAATCCGGGCAATACGTCCATCTTCCGTACAGGTCTGACGGTATTGCCAAAAATTCTTCCCTGCTAGAAACGGGTCTGCCGAGCAGCCAACCGCCGTCTTGTGCCGACTGCTGAACGGGCTGCTGCCCATTCATCGGCTGCGGACGCTGCGGCTGTGCCTGTTGCATCTGCGTGTTGGGCAGGGAAGTGGCAAGACCAACTGTGCCAATGCCACCGTAAGAATTGACAGGCTGCTGCGGAACATAAGGCGTTCCGGGTGTTGGATAATAGCTCATAAAACATCCCTCCTTGTGTATCCAGTGTACTGCATCGGCAGAGAACGAGAGACAACGAACGCACAACGAAGGACAAAAAAGAAAAGCGCCCACACGGAAAAATCCGCATGAGCGCTTAAAAATATAATCCCCCACTTTGCCTACAAAGTACCCCGCGTGAAACGCAAAGCTTCGACAAAGCAGGGGATTTTTATGCCGCCGAAACGGCGAAGTCTAAAATCAAGAGCGGAACTGCCCACAGGTAATGCCGCTCTCTACAAAGGCCGTAGCCTTTCAAGTTATAAATCGTACGGCACATAATGCAAAGACGCATACATGGATAAAGCTGCGCCTAAAACCGTGCTATGCCAAAACGGAAGGATGACTTTTAGAGCGCTTGACGACGCACCAAAAACAACCAGAGCAAACAAGACACGAGATAAAAAGCGATATATTTTATTTGCCATAATCTTATACAAAAGCGTCTCCCGCATGGTACGCACTGTGAGTAGGCGGGCGGGAGACTATTCAGCGCCGAATCTGGCGACTGCTTTTTTAATTCTCCGTTGAGCACGGAGTTAGCTTTTGGACGACCCGACCTAATGCGCATCGTTGAGAGGCCGGTCGGGTTTCCTTGGGTATATTATACCACAAATCGTGCAAAAAGAAAACAGCGTAACCATGATGGCTGGAACCCATCAAGATTACGCTGTAGACCGAGCCATATAGAACTAAACCTCTAAGTAAGATATAATTCTAAAGGCACTTAGCACGTGTTATGAGTATATCACACATCAAGCACTTTGTCAATGCCTTTCAGCCGGTAGCCTATTGCCGTCCGGCTGTAATGGGTCTGCGCTGCAATGTCGGGCAGCGGAAGCCGCTCAACGTACCGCAGTAAGGCTATCTTACGGTCTACCCTCCCAAGCGGTGCGCTTTTGATGGCGGCGGTCATCTGCTGTCGGTCAAGTCCTTGCAGCGCAGCGGGCAGCACTACGCGAGCCGCTGCCACAGGCAGTACCGAGCCAGAAAGGCTGCGGCAGCTGTCCGGCGTTGCGCACCATTACGGGGACGTTGCCGAGAAGGTCAATTTCCCCGCATCTCTTGATTTCGCAAAATCGTTTCTGCTCGTATGTAGTGCTTGCCATGATATCCTCCTTACTGTGTGATTTCCTCAAAGCCGCTCTTGATAAGAATTGCCTTGACCTTCTCCTTCAGCAAGCGAGGGCAACGCTTATACAGAGCCTTTGCCTCCTCCATAGTCTCAGCAGACATGATTTCCTGTGCCCATAACATAGCCATCATAAGTACCATCCTTTCGATTTTTTGTGTGATTTTAAGCATACACAATCTCCGACATTTCCATCAGACATTGTGTCAGCATCTCGTTTTTCTCCTGGAGCTCTTTGATTTTCTCGGCGTCCGTTTTCTCGACAGGCTCTACCCAATCCAGATACTTTTCAGGAGCAGCCGTGACCTTTTCAAGGTCGATTTTGCTTTCATCCGCCACGATTTCCCGGTAGTCGCATTCCCACACCCGCTGTGCAGGTTGAGATTCATCGTATTTTCGTTCCGTCCACTGGCCGTTGACGCAGATGAAGATATACAGTGTGTGTCCGTCACGCACAGATCGGACATCTGGCTGCTCTGCATCGAAGTTTGCTTTCATGTGCAACAACTCCTTTCGCTTGTTTTATTGTTCTGAATACGTGGTATTTCTTTGCAAACCGTATCAGATTCGTTCCCTTGATGCACCCGAAATAGCTGACGCACTTTTGTGCCTGCTTCTCGGTCATCTTGCGGTAACGCTTCTTTGTGGGCTTCTTGTATGCCCGTCTGACACGCAAGAAAACACGTCGTCTGATGGTCACATGGTCACCGTAGACCCGGAATCCCATGGTATCCACAAAGTCCGTATCACTTACCTTACGCACGTTCCAGGTTGGTTTTATGGTCAAGCCCATCTCGCCACTGGCATAAGCGATAATGGCATCAACCGCCTTGTGCATGGCCTTTGCATTGCAGCCAATCAGCAGTATATCATCCATGTAAAACAGGACGTGCTTCACATACGAAATCTGTTTGTCACGGCGCGTATAAAACATCCGTTCGGATATCTCGTGATATAACTGGCTCATGTAAAGGTTACAAAGGTATTGGCTCAGGTACGACCCGATGGATAGACCTGTATCAAACGTGCTAACCAACCTATGTACAAGCCATTTCACATCATCATTCGCAACGTATTTATCTACATAGGCGAGTAACTTGTCCTGTGGAATACTTGGAAAGCATTTCTTCACATCAAGCTGTGCGACATATTTCACATCTTTTTCTTTTAGCCACTTGCGGACATGTTTCATCCCGTAGTTTGGCCCGCGACCGGGTATACTTGCGCACTGGTATTCTCCAATGCGTTTTAGCATATCTTTCATCGCCCAGACTGCAACATAATCATAGAGCTGCTGGCTGACATGCTGGATACCAATCCGTCGCAATTTATGATTCGATGAGTCTATCTTTTCTTTGTACCAGATTGGTACGAAATTAAGTTCTCGTGCTTTGAGCTGCTTTTGCATATGATGTGCGGCGACGATAACCAATCCTGGCTTTTCTCCGTTCTTGATGGCGTAAAGAATTTCTTCTTTTGACCGTCCAGTCAGTCCAGAGAAATATTCCAACACATCGCGCCGTTTCCATTTCTTGCGCAAACACTCAGCAGCACAGAACTGTAAAAATTCAAAATCAAGGATATCCACGTCCTTACAATAACGTTTCATACACATCCTTTCTAAGGTCAACCGAATTATCTCGATTGTTTGCTATACAGGGCTTTCACTTGCATTACTAACCCCGCCCTTCTATGAGCAATTTTCAGCCAGTGACGTAATTGCCACATCAGCTGAGGAGCCAAAAACCGGCTACAACTTCAGTTGCGAAAGATAGAGCAAAATACAAAAACAATAATAGATACAAACAATCTGCGGCCAAGTAATTCCAGCTCCCGTTCCCGACCCAGTTCCTGCAATTCACATACGATGCGCCTGCGTTCGACCTGTTCCTGAGATTACCGCTGCTCTACCAGTCCCTTATATAAATGTTGATATTCGATTTGTTGCCTCATGCCACCTTGCTTTCAGTGGGGCTTCCCCCTCTGCCGCAATCGGCATTCACCCCCAGCGCAAGGTGTCAATCGGCGGCCAAGCAATCCCAGTCCCCGACCCCGACCCAGTACCCGCAATTCACAGACGAAGCGCCCGCGTTCGACCAGTTCCAGAGAGAACCGCCTTGCAGATACTCACGCATGGTGTTCTTGTTTGCATTACCGCCCCCGTAGACCATATCGCCAGTTCCAGTTTTATTTCCTGAGCCTTTTGCGGCAGGCCACGTCACGCAAGTCTCGGGGTCGAAGCCAATATCGCCGATCCACCAGTCGCCCGCAGGGAAGTTACCGACCTTCTTGTACTTCGCCAGAATCTCAGCGTCGGTCTTAGTGTGAGCTACACCAGCAGGGCAGACGTACACATCCTTACCGTTACTGTCGTCAAAGGCAAGTACCATATCACTAAGGACTTCATAGCCACCCACAGCGTACTCGATACCCTGCACGCGGTATGGATGTTTGGAATCCGTATTACTGGCAGGACTGCCATCATGGTGCCCGATAACAGCATCCGTTGTGCCGCTGTGCCAGTGCATCGTTGTCAGTGTGATAGGCGCATTCAGAGTATCAGTCAAGGTAACAGGCATGGTATCAAAAGCATCGCAATCCAGATACACAGCACTAGTCGTATCATCGATGGGTTCAATCTTGAGGATTTTTACGCTGTCTGCATAATTATGGATAGTTGTAGCGCCACGGTCATTATTGACAGTGCCATTGCTGCCCTTAGAGCCGTATCCTACGGAGACACGGCTACCAATTACAAGCTGATCTGCCTGTGCCTTCGTAACAGGGAAGTATGTAAGTTTCTCGCTTCGCTGTACAGCTGCAGGATACTGCAAATTATAGCCAGTGCAACCTGCGTACTTTTCCTGGCTGGATTTCACCACGCACTTGATAGAGTTGAACAGAATTTGCCATGCAACCTTTTCGCCGCCTGCGCCCTTGTAACCGGGGCCCTTCTTGGCGTAGTCCGTGATCAAACTGTTATGCGACTGATTGCGTGCCGGAACGAGGTCATACACGCTTCGCAACAGACCGTCCTCGCCCACACCGCTGAAAAACTTGGAATGGATGACGTAAGGGTATACAGCATCACCGACCTTTGCGACTGCCCATGGAGTATACCCATCACGAGGAGAATCGGTAATGGACCACAAGACATAGTCCGGGTTGCTATCATCCCACTTGACATAAGGGGTCATCTGGATAACGCCCACGTCCACAGTGCCAGTCTTACGGTAATCGTCGCTCAGATGCTCAATGGCTGTCGGGTAGGCGTGGCCGCTTGCGTCTCGCTTATAGTTGCAGTTGTACCACTTGAACAAGGGGATATCTGCGTAGTCATCCTGCCCCTCAACCGTGTCGGTGGACGGTTCGCACACAAGCCCTGCGTTGTCGTCCAGCTTTTCACAGTTGACGGTGGGGTTCGTGGCAAATCGTGGGATTTTTACGGTGTAGACCTTTCCCGTGCGAGGGAGTTTAAAGAGCACGTCAACGGCGATGTCCAGTGCGCTTGCGGTGGGAATGCCAAAGTCCAGTACAGCATTATGCTCATCGCCGGAATTAGTCACAGTCGGTGCGGAGCCAGCATCAAGGCCGGTTACAGTACCAACTGTGACAGTAGCGGCAGGGCCAACGGGGCCTGTAGAACCAGTTTCGCCCTTGGGGCCCTGATGGCCAACGTCACCTTTTTCGCCTTGCGGTCCCTGTTCACCACGAGGCCCGGTTTCACCCTGAGGGCCAGCGGCTCCGGTAGCGCCAGTGGGGCCTTGCGGGCCCTGCGGGCCCTGTGGGCCGACCGGGCCGGGGTCGCCCTTTTCACCCTTAAAGTCGCCGTTTGCGATGCCGTCCTTCAGCTCCTGCAGGCTGCCAGCGGCTTCCTGAGCGCTCTGGTCTGCATTGCCCGCACTGGTGGCGGCTTCACTGGCAGCGGTCTGGGCGGCTTCTGTAGAGGCTTCCACC
>ERZ1034804.157-NODE-157-length-14594-cov-6.212944_pt1 | contig 14594 bp, 10 predicted proteins | sample MGYA00520635_ERZ1034804 | MGnify/ENA primary metagenome ERZ1034804 (study PRJEB33766, sample SAMN09781685) | gut metagenome | biome: gut microbiome | host: Homo sapiens | place: Madagascar | study: EMG produced TPA metagenomics assembly of the PRJNA485056 data set...
GACCGTCCAGATCATCCCCCACATCACCAACGAGATCAAGAGCTACATCTACAACATGGCTTCCTCCACCGGGGCCGATGTGGTCATTACCGAGATCGGCGGCACCACCGGCGACATCGAGAGCCAGCCCTTCCTCGAGGCCATCCGTCAGGTGGGCCTCGAGCAGGGCAAGGAGAACTGCTGCTTCATCCATGTGGTGCTGGTGCCTTACATCTCCGGCTCCGATGAGTACAAGTCCAAACCCGCACAGCACTCCGTCAAGGAGCTGCAGGGCATGGGCGTCAGCCCCGACATCATCATCCTGCGCGCCGACGGCAGCGTGGGCAGCGACATCCGCCGGAAGATCAGCACCTTCTGCAACGTCAGGCCGGAGTGCGTCATCGAGAACCTGACCATGCCCAGCCTCTACCAGTGTCCGCTGATGCTCCACACCGGCGGCCTCGACGACGTGGTGGTCAAACAGCTGCATCTGGATGTTCCCCCTGCCGACCTCACCGAGTGGAAAGAGATGCTGGCCCGGATCGCCACCCGCACCAAGACCTGCACCATCGCCCTCGTGGGCAAGTACGTCAAGCTGCATGACGCCTATCTGTCCGTCATGGAAAGTCTCTACCACGCCGGCTTTGAGAACGACAGCCAGGTAGAGATCAAGTGGGTAGAGAGCGAGGACCTGCCCGACCAGGCAGCCTGCAGGGAAGCCTTTGCGGACGTGGACGGCATCATCGTCCCCGGCGGCTTTGGCGACCGCGGCATCGAAGGCATGATACAGGCCGCACAGTACGCCCGCGAGAACGATGTCCCCTACTTCGGCATCTGCCTCGGTATGCAGATCATGGTCATGGAGTTCGCCCGCCACGTTCTGGGCTACGCCGACGCCAACTCCAGCGAGTTCACCCCCGAGGGTCATCACAACGTCATCGACCTGATGGCCGACCAGCAGGGCAACATTCCCAAGGGCGGCACCATGCGTCTGGGCAAGTACCCCTGCACCGTCCTGCCCGGCACCAAGATGGCCGAGTGCTACGGCCAGAGCGAGATCTGGGAGCGCCACCGCCACCGCTACGAGTTCAACAACGACTACCGTCAGGAGATGCAGGACGCCGGTCTGGTCATCTCCGGCACCAGCCCCGATGGCCGCCTTGTGGAGACCGTGGAGCTGCCGGGCCGTGACTTCCACCTCGGCGCACAGTTCCACCCCGAGTTCAAGAGCCGTCCCAACCGCGCACATCCCCTGTTCAAGGGCTTCATCGCAGCGGCGCTGAAGTTCAAGAAGGGCAAGATGGGGCACTGACCCTCTCAGGCGCTTCGCGCCAGCTCCCCCAGAGGGGGAGCCTTTGGCAGGCCGGGCAGCTCAAAGCTGACTGCTGAAAGCCTGATATAACGCAAAAAAGAGTGCCCTGCTACAGAGGGCAGCAGCTTCGGAACAATATCCTTGTCAAGCTGCTGTGAGTCTCTGTAGCAGGGCACTCCTGTTTATGATAGACTAAACTTTGTTCATTCAGACGAAACCTGACCGACACGCCAGAGGTGCTTCGCACCCGGGTTGCGGCACCCGGCATCCGCGGCGCTTCGCTTGCGTCTTGCTGGCCGCTGCCCCAACAACGACTCCCTGTTTCCGCCACTGGCGGCGGTCGTCGTTGTTGCCCCCTCTGGGGGAGCTGTCACGCCGCAGGCGTGACTGAGAGGGCTTCTGCCGGGCAAGCTCTCTATGTAAAAAGCTTACTTGCTGGCCTTCGTGGTCTTCTTACGGGCAGCGGTCTTGCGGACAGGCTTTGCAGCAGGAGCAGCCTCGGCGGGCTTTTCCTCGGCCTTGGCGGGTGCGGCTTCGGCCTTTGCCCCAGCGGACTTCGCAGCAGTCTTGGCGGCGGTCTTCTTTGCCGCAGGCTTTCTGGTGGTCTTCTTCACAGCAGGTGCAGCCTTTTCCTCAACCGGCTTTTCCTCGGCGGGAGCAGCGGCCTCGGCCTTGACCTCAGCGGGCTTTTCCTCCGCCTTGGGGGCGTGCTTTGCGCGGTCCTTCACCTCGGAGATGGTCCACAGCTGGTCCTCGCCGGCAGTCTCCTGCCAGATCTGGAGCACAGCGCCGTCCGCAGTACCCATGCCCACGGTGTCGATGCACTTGCCGGCAGCCCACATGGAGCGCAGGCGGACGGTGCCGGCCGGGGTGGGCTCCATCTTCCACATCTGGGAAGTGCCGCCCACGTCCTCCCACAGGTGGAGCCAGGTGCCGTTGGCGGTGCCGGTCATCATCAGGTCGATGAGCTTGCCGGAGGCGCGGTTGCGGATACGGTAAACGCCGTCGCCCTCGCGGACGAAAGCCCACTCCTGCTCGGGCTTGCGCTCGTACCTGCCCAGACGGATGTTGCCGCCGTCCTTGACGCTCTCCACAGCCTGAATGACGCTGCCGGTCTTGGCGGCGATGGTGTAGAAGCGGTCTGCTTCAATGATAGTCTGTGCCACAGATTTCATAAGATTTCCCTCCGTATCCCGGGGCAGGATCTCCCCGGAACTCTTCTCTGCGCTGTTTTTTATCTTCGCGCTTTTGTTTCTTTCCATAAATTATACCACTTGACGTGATTTTCTACAAGCAATTCGACCTTTCTTTGGCAAATTTGCCAAAAGGCATTCCATTTTCTCCTGCTTTTGCACTCAATACCCTAACTTTTTACAACGGAGCCGACCGCCGCCAGCGGCGGAAACAGGGAGGAGCTGTTGGGGCCGCGGCCAGCAGGATGCAAGCAACAGCGCGGCAGACGCCGGGAGCCGCAACCCGGTCACCGTATCCGAGGAGAAAGCTTCCACCGTGCCTGCCCGCACTGCTGTCTCGACATTTCCCCCAATCTGCGCTATACTTATTATGTATCTGCATTTTACCCGTTCTTTGCACAAAGAGCGGTATTTTCTTTGATTTCCGAAAGTGAGGTATCTCTTCATGCCGTCTTCCCCCCGCACCGCATCCGACGCCGCCGAGCTGGAGCGCAGCAGGCTCCAGTTCGAGAAAATGACCCAGACCCCCGTGCCGAAGCTCATTCTCGGCCTCGCGGCCCCCACCATCCTGAGTATGCTCATCACCAGCATCTACAATCTGGCCGACACCTTCTTTGTGGGCCAGCTGTCCACCAGCGCGTCGGGCGCGGTGGGCGTCGTGTCGAGCCTGATGGCCATTATTCAGGCCCTCGGCTTCATGCTGGGCCACGGCGCGGGCGGCATCATCAGCCGCAGCCTCGGCAGTCAGGACACCCACGCGGCCACAAAGTTCGCCTCCACCAGCTTCTTCACGGCGCTGGCCTTCGGCGCAGTGCTGGCCGTTCTCGGTCTCGCTGCCCTGCCCGACTTCATGATGCTGCTGGGCAGCACCGACACCATCCTGCCCCACGCCTGCGCCTACGCGCGGCCCATCCTCATCGCGGCCCCGCTCATGATGTCGAGCCTCGTGATGAACAACATCCTCCGCTACGAGGGCAAGGCCAGCTTCGCCATGATCGGCCTCGTCACCGGCGGTGTGCTCAACATCGTGCTGGACCCCGTCTTCATCTTCGGCCTCGGCATGGGGACCGGCGGCGCAGGCGCGGCCACCGCCCTGAGCCAGAGCATCAGCTTCTGCATCCTGCTTTCCATGTTTCTGCGGGGCAAGACCGTCAGCCGATTCCGCATCACCCAGGTCACCCGCAGCGCCCGGGACTTCGGGCAGATCTTCTTCAACGGTGCGCCCAGCTTCGGCCGTCAGGGCCTGAACAGCATCGGCAGTATGCTGCTGAACGTTGCCGCCCGCAACTACGGCGACGCCGCCGTGGCCGGCATGAGCATCGTGTCCCGCATCTTCCAGTTCGTGCTGTCGGTGGCTATCGGCGTCGGACAGGGCCTGCAGCCTGTAGCGGCCTTCAACTACGGCGCCCGCCGCTTTGCCCGGGTGCAGAAAGCGGCCATCTTCACCATTTCCACCGCTTTCGTCTTTATGGCGGTGCTCAACTCCCTCTGCTGGTTCAACGCCGAGCCCCTCATCCGCCTCTTCCGCGATGACCCCGAGGTCACCGCCGTGGCTCTGCCCGCCCTGCGGTATCAGTGCGTCGCCATGTTCTTACAGCCCGTCATCATCGTGACGAATATGATGTTCCAGTCCATCGGCAAGTCGGGCCGGGCTACCTTCCTCGCCTGCTGCCGTCAGGGCGTCTGCTTCATCCCGCTCATCCTCACCCTGCCCCGCATCTGGGGCCTGAGCGGCATCGAGCTGTGCCAGCCCATCGCCGATGGCCTCACCTTCTGCATCTCGGTGCCTTTCCTGCTGCCCTTCCTGAAGGAATTGAAGGAACAGGGAGACGAAGAATAAGCTTGTCATAAAACTGTAACCAGGCCCGTCCACATTTCTGCAATGAAATGTCCGGGTCTTTCGTATATACTATAGATGGGAAAGTCAAATTCTGGGAGACTGTGAGGTGTTTCTATGAAGACCACTCTGCTTCGACTCAGCCGCCGCGCCGCCTGCCTCGTGCTGGCGGGCGGGCTGCTGACGAGCTGTTCGCTGCTGCCTGCGGCGTCGCCCCGGCACGAGGGGACGGCGTCCTCGCAGGCAGCGCAGTATTACAGCGACGCATGGCTCAGCGACGACTCGCTCCACTACCTCTACTCTTACGCCGGGAACGGCGGCGGCACCATCCTCCGGGGCGGCAGGGTGCTCTACAAAGCCAGCAGCTCCGACAGCATCCAGCTGCTGAAGGACACCCTCACCGGCGAGACAGGCCACTACCTCGTGGCCCACTCCATCCTTGGCACGGAGGAGCGCACTTCCACCCTTTACGACGCCGACGGCAATCCGGTCATGACCTTTCCCTACGCCGTGAGCGCCACCCTCTCGGGCGGGCTGCTCATCCTGCGGGACGACGCTGACATCTGGGCCTTCGAGAACGGAACCACCGGCGGCATCCGGGTGTACGACCTCGCCACCGGGGCTGAGCTGCCCGTACCTGAGACGGCCCTTGACTGTCTCGTGGTAGATGAGGGCGGCCAGCGCCTCGTCTTCAACTGCTACGACCTGCCCGAGGGCCTTACTTACGCCTACGATGACCCCGACCAGCCCCTCCACCAATACGTCCTCATCACCGACCGGGAGGGCAATGTGCTGATGCGGGAGGACGGCTGCACGGCCAGCTCCCTCGCATCGTACCGCAGCGGCTTTGCCGACTGGCTCGATTTGAGCTGGTTCCGCGGCTCAGACTGGGGCATCGCCCGCGAAGCCCTCTACAACGTCACCACCGGCGAACTGCTCACCAGCGAAGACGACAGCGCCGTCTCGGCCTGCGGCGTGGGCGTCGCCTGCCTCCAGAGCCGTCAGGACAGCCGCTCCGTCCTCTACGATTTGAACGGCGGCGAGGCCGTGGAGCTGGGCCGCTTCGACCGGGCCGTGAACACTTACACCCCCGGCTGCGTCGTCCTCTCCGGCAGCGATGACCCGGACAGCCCCTACACCCTCATCGACCTCGCCAGCGGCGAAAGCATCGGCGTCCAGCGGTACGATACCGACTACCGCTCCGGCAACGTCTCTGTGCTGACGACGGACAACATTCTCAAAGTCTACGACGGCACCACCGGTGCGCTGTTGACCGATGTGGAGGCAGCGCCCGTGGAAGAAGCACAGTCCGTCAGTGTGACGGCCCTGCCCGACGGCTACGCCCTGCTGCAGTACAATGACGAAAATTACGACACCATCGCCATCCAGACCTACGGCGGAGAGGGTCTGCTCTGGTCATCCGCCGGTGAGGCCCAGCAGTACACCTACGCTTCCTACCTCACCAGCACCGCCAGCGGCCCCCTGCTCACAGCCTGCCGGGACAGCCGTGACGGCAGCAGCCTCTACGATGTGCTGGACATGGAGGGCAATCTGCTTCTCCGCCGCCTCGGCAGCTGCTACAGCCCGGACGACCTGCCCGACGACTGCTTTGTTGCGCGGCAGGGCTTCGACTACGGCCTGATGGACTCCACCGGCCAGTGGCTCTACCGCGAAAGCATCTTCTCCTCCCCCAGCGACGACGCTGGCGGGGGCTACCTGTACTGACACGGAGGTTTTTGATATGAAAGAGATGATCTCCCGCCGCAGCTTCCTGCGCGTGATGGGCCTCGGCTTCGGGGCGGCGATGCTCACCGCCTGCAAGACCGGCACTGCGGACTCCCCCGCCGACTCTCCGGCGGCGTCCGTCCCCGATGTGGACACGCCCGTCCCCTTCCTGACCGAGGACGAGTTCCCCCGCCTCGACGGCTCCACGGCCTGCATCCCCCTGATGGCTCAGATGAAGGCTGATGTCACCGGCATGGACCTTCTCGAGGCCCAGACCAGCATCACCGTCAGCACCACGGCCTATGCCTGGGAGAACTTCGGCCTCTGGTCCCGCAGCGACAGCGAGGACTACGGCGCACAGCTGCTCATCGTCTACGAGGCCCCCGAGTACGTCAAGGAAGAGCTGGCCGAGGCCGACGCAAAGCTCGAACAGAAAGCCATCGGCCGGGACGCGCTGGTGTTCATCGTCAACGAAGAGAATCCCGTCCAGAGCCTGACCCAGCAGCAGCTGCGGGATATTTATGCGGGCCGCATCACCAGCTGGAAGGACGTGGGCGGCGCGGACGCCCCCATCGTGGCGTTCCAGCGGGGCGTGGACTCGGGCAGTCAGACCCTCTTCAAAAAGCTGCTCATCGACAAGGGCGACGGCCAGCTGATGGCCGCGCCCACCGAGCTTGCCCCCGCCGACATGGGCGGCCTCGTGGACAGCATCGCCGAGTATAACAACTCCGCCAACGCCATCGGCTTTTCGGTCTACTACTACATCGACCAGATGTACTCGAGGCCCGGCCTCCGCCTGCTGGCCGTGGATGGCGTGACCCCCGGCAATGACACCATCGCCGATGAGAGCTACCCGCTCTGCAACGAGTTCTACGCAGTCGTCCACGCGGACGCCGCCCCCGACAGCCCCCAGCGGAAGGTCTACGACTGGCTGGACACCGACGAGGGACGCAGGTGCATCAAGAAGGCGGGGTATGTAGCAGTGGATTAAACCTCTCCGTCATCGCTGCGCGATGCCACCTCCCCTACCGAGGGGAGGCCTTGGCATTTCGTGAAGCTTCGCCTCTTCGCCAGAGGCTCCCCTACTAGGGGCAACGGCGACGACCGCCGCCAGCGGCGGAAACAGGGAGTCGTTGTTGGGGCAGCGGCCAGCAAGACGCAAGCGAAGCGCCGCGGATGCCGGGTGCCGCAACCCGGCCTTGTCTGCGAAGCAGACTGAGAGGTTGTACAAAGGACAGCCTGCCAATTATACAAAAGCGTCCCCGGGATTTTTTCCGAGGACGCTTGCTTTTTATTACACCACCAAACACCACAGCGGCGTCGTGATGAGCCGATTTCAACACCCGCGCCCCGCCGGGCGGCATGATTTTTCTGCATCCCTTGCAGAAAAAGAGACCAAGACCCATTCTGTCAGGTCTTGGCCTCTTTCCTGTTTCCTTTATAGGCCGAACAAATCGGCGTGTGTGCCAGTAGCAACCAAGTACAGCTCCGTATCTGTCTGCCGATAAATCAGCAGCCAGTCCGGCTGTATATGGCATTCACGGCAGCCGGTATAGTTGCCTGTTAAGCTGTGGTCTCGGTTCTTCGGGGGCAGCATGTCCGGCACGCGCAGCACATCAACGACCGCCTGCAGCAGATCCATGTTATAGTGCCGCCTCATGCAGGTTTTATAATCCTTTTTGAACTGCGTGGAAGTGTTCAGCTTTAACACGGTTTAGCCCTCCGCCGCCAGTTGAGCGAAGAGATCAGCGGTAGAACCCTCAAAATGTTCTCCTTTGCCTGTTTCAATCATATTTTCAACTTCCTCAATCGCGGCCAGAGTCTTCGCATTGGGCGTTTCCACATCATCGGGGAGCGCAGCCCCCTGCAAGTAGGCAATAACATACAGCAGCTTGTTTTCCGGCACTTGGTCAATCAAGCTCTTCGCCAATTCTCTTGTACTCATAACACACCCACCCTTTCGTGTAAAGTTTCAGGCTTATAAGTATTATAGCACTTTTTTTCTTTATTGAACAGTCCTGCGTACCTTTTCTCAAAAAGCAAAAGCCCCACGACACACGCCGCTTTTCAGCGGTATATCGTAGGACTTTTTTGGAGCTGGTGACAGGAGTTGAACCTGCAACCCACTGATTACAAATCAGTTGCGCTGCCATTGCGCCACACCAGCGAGTATCGTTTGCACAGGGTACTTTAGTAGAATACCAGAAACCTCCCCGCTTGTCAATATCTTTGTCTGCCCCCGGCCCCGACGCCGACAATGCCATCCGAAGCCGCGACGGCAAAAAGCTGCTGGACGAGGTCATCCACCTCATGGATAAAAACAACAAGCTGGGCCTCGTGAAGCTCATAGAGAACGGCGAGAACGTCAAAACGCTGCACTTCCACCCTCTCCCTCTCCGATGTTGCAGCCCTCGGTGCGGACGATACGCCTTTCACCCTCCGCCACAGCGGCTCCACCGCCACCTTCACCGTGGGCGGCGCAGACCACAGCGCACTGCTGAGGTAAGCAGACCACCATCCTCCATTCCTTCCACATAACGACCAAGGCCCCCGCAGTTCTGTTCCGGACTGCGGGGGCCTTGGCGTTTTATTCTGATAAACTTTTACTTCAGCTCCCGCTGTACGGCAGCAAAGTCCTCGAGGGTCAGGGCCTCGGGGCGGATGCGGGCGTCGAAGCCCGCCGCCTCGATGGCCGCGATGACCTTATCTTTCGGCAGTCCGAGGCCGCTGGCGATGGCGTTGGCGGCGGTCTTACGGCGCTGGCCGAAAGCGGCACGGATGAGGGCAAAGTAGCCGTCCTCGTCCTCCACCTGTACGGCGGGAGTGGGGCGGATGTCCATCCGCACCACAGCGCTGGTGACCTTCGGGGCCGGGTAGAAGCTGCCCGGCGCGGCGGTGAACATCAGTTTTGAGGTGGCGTAGTAGCTCACGGCACAGCTGATGGCGCTGGACGCCCGGGTGCCGGGGGCAGCGGCCAGACGGTCGGCGGCCTCCTTCTGCACCATGACGGTGAGGTTCCGGATGGGCAGGCGGTCGCCCAGCAGCTTCATGACGATGGGGCTGGTGATGTAGTAAGGCAGATTGGCGCAGACAGCCACCGGCATCCCGGGGAACTCCTCCTCGATGAGGGCGCGAAGATCTACTTTCAGAACGTCCTGCAATACCAGCTTGAAGTTCTCCACGCCCGCCATGGTCTCGGCCAGCAGGGGCGGCAGGCGCTCGTCCACCTCGATGGACACCACCTTGGCGGCGCGCTGGGCCAGCTCTTTGGTCAGCACGCCGATGCCGGGGCCGATCTCCAGCACGCCCCAGCTCTTATCGACGCCGCTGGCGTCCACGATCTTGGGCGGCAGGCCGGGATTGATGATGAAGTTCTGTCCAAAGCCCTTGGAGAGCGCGAAATCGTATTTTTCGCACAGGGTGCGGATAACGGAGAGGTCGGTCAGCTCCGGCATAGTGGTTTTCCTTTCTGTTTCTTGCTAAAACAGCAAAACCTCTCCGTCACGCCTGCGGCGTGCCACCTCCCCTATCGAGGGGAGGCTTTGGCATTCCGCAAAGCTTATTCTCTTCGCCAGAGGCTCCCCTCGGTAGGGGAGCTGTCTGCGAAGCAGACTGAGAGGTTGAGCTATTTACACGACTAAAGTTATTTTCAAAAAGTGTTTACTGCGCACTTGCAGCCTCCTGCTCCCCTTCCGCACCGGTCTCGGAGGAAGCGGTGCTCTCGGCTGCGGCCTCCGAAGAGGCTGCGGCGGAGTCGGCGGCGATGTCAGCGTCGTTCACGCCGCCCACGGTGGTGACACCGGTGAGCTGCTGTGCGCAGCTGACGGCGCGCTGTATCTGCGGGTCCGTGTCGAGGGTGTAGTCATAGTAGCTGGCCTGCTCGTCGGCAGTCAGCGGGCGCTCCACGTCCACGGTCAGGCCGGTGCCGTCGAAGCAGGAGCCGTCGCCGCAGATGAGCTTTGCCACCGTGACCACGACGGCGCTGCCGTCCGAGAGGCGCTGGGGGCTGCTCTGGATGGTGCCTTTTCCCATCGTGGTGCTGCCTACGAGGCGGGTGCCGCACAGGGTGCGCAGGCTGGATGCAAAGAGTTCTGCCGCGCTGGCGGTGTTCTCGTTCACGAGGCAGACGGTGGGCTGGCTGATGACCGAGTCGCCGGTGCTGCTGCCCAGCAGGGTGCGGTTGCCTGCCTTATCCTCCGCGTAGGCCAGCACGCCTTCCGGCGCGACGAGCTCGATGCAGCTGATGGCGTCGTCAAGGATGCCGCCGCCGTTGTCGCGCAGGTCGAAGATGAAGCTCTGGGCGCCGCTGGCGGTCAGGCTGCGGAGCGCAAAGTCCAGCTCACTGGGGGTGGAGTTATCGAACTGCCAGATCTTGATGTAGCCCACATTGCCCTGCACCAGCGCGGAATCGACGCTGTTGGCCGTAAAGCCGGAGTGGGTCAGGTCGGCGGTGTGCTGGGCGTTCTCGCTGTCCAGCCAGCCTACATTGACGCTCGTGCCGCTCTCGCCCCGGAGTTTGTTCTGGACAGCCTCCACGCTGCCCAGACTTTTGATGTCTGCGCCGTCGATGGTGGTGATGTAATCGCCCCGCTGGAGGCCGGCCTCCTTGGCAGGAGACTCGTCATACACTTTGATGACCTTGGCGTAGCCGGACTGGTCGATGGCCAGCTCCACGCCAATGCCCATCAGCTTGCCGCTCTGGGCGTTGAGCAGGTCGGTATAGGCCGAGGCGGTGTAGTAGCGGGCGTACTTGTCGCCGGTACCCAGCAGATAACCGGCAGTCAGACGGTCGTACAGCATGGTCTCGTCGATGTCGTAGTAGTCGTTGGCGCGCACATAGCGGTCTACCTCGGCCACCTTGTTGTACATGCTCTCCTTTTCCTTCACGCTGGTGACGGTGTGGTCAAACAGCCGCATCGCCATCAGCATCGTGATGGAAAAAGTGACCGTCATTGCCAGAATGACGATGGTCACGGTCATCCCTACGGAAATTTTGCGATTCATTCAGTGTCCTCCCCCAGTTCAGACCAAAAACATCAGGATGACACTGCCCAGTACCGACAGCAGGAACACTCCTGCCAGAATCAGACAGCCCACCCGAAGGATACGCTTGCGTTTTTGCTCGTTCATTTCGCCTTGTGGCCTCCTTTGACCCCTCGACTTCAATTACAGTTGTATTATCTTATCGGAATATAACCGCGGGGGTTGACCGCATTGGCCTTGGAGCCGCCCTTCCACACCTCGAGATGGAGGTGGTTGCCGGTAGAGTTGCCGGTGGAGCCCACATAGCCGATGAGGTCGCCCTGGTTGACATACTTGCCCGCCGACGTTGCCACCGAGCGCATATGGCCGTAGAGGGTGGAGTAGGCGTTGCCGTCTGTCATTTTGCCGTGATAGATGACGACATAGTTGCCATAGCCGCCGCTGGACCAGCCGGCCACCTGCACATAGCCGCTGGCGGCTGCGTAGATGGGAGTGCCTGCGGGGGCGGCAAAGTCGATGCCGGCGTGGAGCTTGTTGACGCCGGAGACCGGGTTCTTGCGCCAGCCGTACTCGCTGGAGATGCGGGTATAGCTCTTGAGCGGGCAGATAAAGCCGCTGAAGCTCAGCTGGGGCTTGCTGGCCGCTGCCGCTGCGATGAGCTTCTGGATCTCCTTCTTGACGGCCTCGTAGTTCATCTCGTCCGACTCGATGGCCGCCTGGGCGTTCTTCTGGGCCTGCTGGGCCTCAGCGGCGCTCAGACGGGCCTCCTTGACGCTGTTGTTGAGCTCGCTCTGCTTGGACTGCATCTGCTTGTTCTGGGCGTCCAGCTCAGCCTTTTTGTTCTGCAGCTGGGTGCGCTCCTCCACGAGCTGGGTGCGGTCGGCCACAAGGGCTTCCTTCGCAGCCTTCATGTTGTCGAGTATCTCGGTGTCCTTCACCGAGATGTCCTGCATGACCTCATTGAAGGTCAGAAGCTCGTACAGATCGTTCACAGACCGGAGCATGGCGACGCTGCCGCCGTCCCGCAGCTCCTGCATCGCGGCCATATGGCTCTTGAAATCGTCCCACTGGTCAGCGATCTCCTGCTCTTTCCGGGCGATCTCGTTCTGCTTGGCGGTGATCTCCTGCTCTTTGACGCCGATGCTGTTCTGCACCTCGGAGATCTGGCTCTTGAGGACGCCGATCTGGCTCTGGAGCACCGAGACTTTTTCCTTCAGCTCAGACTCGAGGGCCTTGGCAGCAGCTTCCTTCTTTTTGGCGTCGCTCAGCTCCGTCTTATGCTGCTTGATGGACGCAGAGATCTTGTCCAGCTTGTTCTGCAGCGAGCTCATGCTGGTGGCCGCACTGGCCGGGTAGACCGTCACGCTCAGCACGAGGCAGGCGGCGGCCAGAAAGGCGCAGGCGGCGCGCATCATGGCCGAATGGCCCGACGGCTTTGCGTGGCGGGGCGGATGGTGCAGGACAAAGCCTGCGGAATGCTTGTCGTGGTACACAGTAGGCCCTCCTTACACGTTCAGGTGCTTTCGGATGGAGAACATACTGCCCAGACCGCCCACCAGAGCGCCGCCCGCGAGGCTGTAGGTCAGGATGGTGGGCCAGACATTCTCCAGCGGCACCAGAGCCGTACCCATGAGCATCTGCCACAGGCCGCCCAGCGTGGGCGACAGCTGAACGATGTAGGCATAGCCGCCGATGGTGGCAGCTGCCGTCAGGATGCCGGAGAGCAGGCCCATAGTCAGGCCCTCGATGACGAAAGGCAGGGTGACGAGGGCGTTGGTAGCACCGACATACTTCATGATCTCGATCTCACGGCGGCGGGCAAAGACGCTCAGCCGGATGGTGGTACCCACCGTGATGATGCTGACAGCCATCAGCACCAGCACCAGACCGCGCCCGACCTTGGTGACAGCCTGCTGGACCTCCACAAAGGTCCTGGTCATCTCGATGGGAGCCGTGACGCTGTAGACGCCGCTGATGTTCTCGAACTGCTTGCTGATGGTCTCCATCTGGCTCAAATCAGACAGGGAGACGCGGTAATTGGCCTTAAAGGGGTTGTCGTTCTCGAACTCGTTCAGCAGGGCGGCATAGTCAGACATATAGCCCTTGTACTGGTTGAGGACGTCTTCTTTGGACATATACTGCACCCGGCTCACACCTGCGGTGCCGCTGAGGGCATTGCCCACAGACTGGATGGTGGCGTCATCGGCCTCGGGGTCCACGTAGACCACCATCTCGTTCTGGCTGCCCAGATAACTCACCATGCTGTCCACATTGACTTCAATGAGGCTGGCGAAGATGTTCAGGGTCATGCAGACGCTGAGGGAGGCGATGCAGGCGATGGTCATGGCCCAGTGCTTGCCGAGGTTGCGCACGCCGCGCCGGGTGAGGAACCCAAACGTAGAGATCTTCATACGTGCACCTCCTCGCCGAAACTGGCCGGAACATCGGAGATGATGCGGCCCTGCTTCAGAGTGATGGTGCGGCGGTTGAAGCGGCGCACCAGTTCATGCTCGTGGGTGACGACAAGCACCGTGATGCCCATCTCGCTGACGCGTTCCAGCAGTTCCATCATCTCAAGGCTCATCTCGGGGTCGATGTTGCCGGTGGGCTCGTCCGCAATGACGAGGCGGGGGCTGTGGGCCAGAGCGCGGGCCACGGCCACGCGCTGCTGCTCACCGCCGGAGAGGAACTCGGGGTAGACCTTTGCCTTATCTTCCAGATGCACCAGCTCCAGCATGTAGTTGACGCGCTCTTTGATGTCTTTTTTGCCGATGTTGGTGACATGCATGGCAAACGCCACATTCTCGTAGACCGTCATGGTGGGGATGAGGCGGAAATCCTGGAAGATGATGCCCATCTGGCGGCGAAGGAAAGGCACTTTGCCCCGGCGCAGCCGGGCGACGTCCTTGCCGTCCACCATGACGCGGCCCTCGGTGGGCAGTTCTTCGCGGAGGATGAGCTTGAGCAGAGTGGACTTGCCGGCGCCGGAGTGGCCCACCAGAAAGACGAACTCGCCGTCGTCTACATGGAAGTCGATGTCCTCCAGAGCGGGAGTGTCACTCCGTTTGTATATCTTGGTGACATGTTCAAAATCTATCATGAGTATCTTGCTCCTGAAAAATTTATTTGGCACAGAAGTTCCAGACCATTACAAAAGAAACCGGCCAGCATCGGGGTCGAGCGGCCGGTTTCGGCGTCCGCAGCCGAAGCGGCTGAGACGAAATATCAATATTTGGCCGGGTTGTTGGACAGGTACTTCTTGACCATGAGCGCTACCTTGAACACGATAGCGTCGTCGAACTCACGCAGATCCAGACCGGTCAGCTTTTTGATCTTTTCCAGACGATACACCAGCGTGTTGCGGTGGACGAACAGGCCGCGGCTGGTCTCGGAGACGTTCAGGTTGTTCTCGAAGAAGCGCTGGATGGTGAACAGGGTCTCCTGGTCCAGGCTCTCGATGCTGCCCTGCTTGAACACTTCGCGCAGGAACATCTCGCAGACCGTGGTGGGCAGCTGGTAGATAAGACGTGCGATGCCCAGATTGTCGTAGCGGATGATCTGCTTC
>ERZ1034804.158-NODE-158-length-14547-cov-15.604917_pt1 | contig 14547 bp, 21 predicted proteins | sample MGYA00520635_ERZ1034804 | MGnify/ENA primary metagenome ERZ1034804 (study PRJEB33766, sample SAMN09781685) | gut metagenome | biome: gut microbiome | host: Homo sapiens | place: Madagascar | study: EMG produced TPA metagenomics assembly of the PRJNA485056 data...
TATTTGCGGGGTATGGTATTATAATCTTGCAAGGAAAAGTTCCTTGTACAACAAACTGAATGTACACCAATTTGTAAAGGAGTAATACATATGAAAATTCGTATTCCGTATGTGGTCATTACGGCGGTTGAAGGCCGTACCGTGAATGACTATTGTTTCATCGACACTACCAGCCGCCGGACCCTTGCGCAGTTCGTATACGACCAGACGTGCGCCAAGGTGATTCACACGGAACAGAAAGTCCATACCGTGGACATGGCCTATACGGAAGTAGGCCCGGAAACCGTTTTCACTGAGGTTTGCAAGGCGTCGGGTGCTAACAAGGCGTGGGACGACCTCACCGAAAAGTTCATCGACATTCCGGCAGAAAGCGACGGTGAGACCCATGCCTGATACTTGCCCGAACACCTGCCCCGCCACCACCAACGTTTCGCACGTTATGTTGTACGAAGATGCCGCGCAGAACATTTACGGTATCGTGTACGACAAGGAAGGAACCGTTCTGAACGTGGTTTCCGGCGTCGGCAAACTGGACCCCCTGCCCATCCACGCATTTGAGGAAGCGGCACGGCGCGGCTTTCCGTACTCCCCGCAGTGGAACCCGTGCAATCATGACGGCAAAACTATGGAACAGATTGTAGCGGAACTGGAAGCCCAGCGGCACCACATCGCCACTATCTTCACCAACCAGTCGCCGACCGCCCTTTATCCGGGCAACGGCGATTCCACGGCAAAGCAATTCCTGTTGCGCTGGATTTTCTGAGGGGGTGAACGTATGCAGGATATCAATAACAAGCTGGCCGAAATCGTGGAATTGCTGAAAGATATTAGCAAAACGGCGCTGTCCATGATGGCGACGCAGAACGCAATTAACGCCAAGCTCGACACCGTCAACAACAAACTGGATGACCTCATCCGCAAATAACAAAAGGAGATTATTACTATGGCTATCATTAAAAAGACCGTTGACCCCGCACCCGAAACCATGAACGACCGCCCCACGCTGTGCATGACCGGAGCGACCATTCAGGCCGCGTATCAGTTGAGCGATACCTGTATCGTGTTCACCCTGAACATTCCCGGCGCGTCCTTGCGTGGTATGCGTCTGGTTGAAAAGAAAGCGGGCGGCTACTTCATCAGCACCCCGCAGGACAAAGGCAAGGATGGACAGTACCATGACCGGTTCCTTGTGTATCTGTCCGCGGACGATGAACAGCGGGTTATTAAGGCCGTGTTGGACCACTTCACGGGCACGAACGAAAAGCGGGATTTCAAAACCCGTTACGAGGTGTAACGAATATGAGCAAGCGGAGCGAAACCCCGCTTGACCTTTACGAGGGCGGCGGCTGGATTAACATTCCGGCTGTCGCCCATTTGGGTTGTTGGTGTAACATCCTAATAGGTAAACGTCAAGTTGGCAAGACCTACGGCACATTAAAGTTTATGCTTGAGAATAACCGCCATTTTCTGTATCTCAGGCGCACAACGACGGAGTTTGATGCTATTACATCCGACCCCGATTTAAACCCGTTTTTGCCCCTTAAAAATGAAGGGTTTGACGTTGATGTTGTGAAAAGTGGCAAAGTTACCTATACAATCGGGAAATTTGAATATGAGGATGGCAAGCCGAAACAGTGTCTTGAAAAATACGGGATTGGAATGACCTTGCCCAGCATTGCAAACATTCGCGGCTTCAACGGTTCCCAGTTTGAGGATGTTGTTTTCGATGAATTTATCCCGGAAAGAATCGTGATGAAACGCAAGGCAGAGGGCGACGCACTTTTGAATGCCTATGTTACTATTAACGGTAATAGGGAATTGGAAGGTTGTCCACCTCTTAGAATCTGGCTGTTGGCGAATGCTTTTGATATTGCGTCCCCAATTCTGGTTGAACTTGGTGTGGTGGATGAAATCGCAAAACTTGCCCGAACGGGCAAAGAGTGGACCGCTACCAAGTCGGGAATTTTTATCGGAATGCCGAAAAGTGCCGCTGTATCAGCCAAACGTGCCAACACTGCATTTATGCGTCACATGATGAAAAACCCGGATAGCAAGTTCTATCAGATGGCAATGGAAAACAAGTTCTCGTATAACAACTTGGAACAGGTCCGGCCTATGAATTTGCGGGGGATGAAACCTGAATTTCAGGTTGCGGGCCTGTACTGCTACCAGTACGATGGAAACCATTACTATCTGTGCCAGTCGCCGCACCAGTCTCGTGAAATCTACCCTGATACTAATTCCGGGAAGCAGGCGTTTCGGTTGGCCCACCCGTATTTCCAAACCATGCTTGTTTTGAATCAGGTATGGGTTTCCGATGTTCCTACCCTGATAAAGATAAAACAATATCTTGACATTCAGGATTAAATCCGCTATTATAATAAGTAGCGGGGGACCCCCGAAAGCAAAGCGCCCCGGAAGGGCGTGGGGTTGCATTCTTTGCTTGCATACCCCCGCATTCTAAGAAATGAGGTGAACAAACTTGCTCACATTTTCATACAGCGCGGATAAAGAGAAATACATATCCGCTCATTTTCAGGTAAAAGAGTTTCACAGTAGGAAGGATTCCGCCGACCTTGTGAAGGTTGACGAACGGTTGCTTGAACTGCTGGAAAACATCCGGAATCATACCGGCAAACCGGTTATCATTAACAGCGGTTACCGGAGCGCGGCATACAATGCCACAATCAAAGGTGCGGTCTCTAATTCCCAGCATGTGCAGGGCAAGGCCGCAGATATCCGGATTGCAGGCGTCACCCCCGCCAAGGTTGCCGAAATCGCAGAATGCTATTTGGGCAGTTCCGGCGGTATCGGTATTTATTCGACTTTCACCCACGTTGACGTGCGCAAGTCGTGCGCACGCTGGAAAGGAGCTTACTAATATGGCACTTACTTTGAATGATGTTTTGACCCTTGGCAAGATGGGCTTTACCAAAACTGACATTGCCGCACTGATGGGTGCACAGCCCGCAACCCCGGTGCAGACCACCCCGCCCCCTATTGCAACGCAGTCTGCCGCGATTGCTACCCCTGCCCCTGCTCCTGCCGCTGTTCCGGCGGCACAGACCCCTGCTCCTGCCGCTGTTCCGGCGGCACAGACCCCGGCACCCGCCGCGCCTGATTACGGCGCACTTGTGGCCGGTCTGGCTGACCTGTCTGCCAAGGTTTCCGCGCTTTCTGTTCCGTCTGCTGGTGTCGTTGGGTCCGTTGCCCCGGAGACCAGTATTGAAGATATCATTTTGAGCGCCTACCAGCCCAAACAGACCGACGCACCCGCGCCGGATTTCTCGAAAGGAGTGAACTAACATGGCAAATCCCAACATTCCCGCCAAAGCGGGTATGAGCGTTTTTCGACCGCAGGATATTTACACCATTGCTAATGCACTGGTGAAGGAAGTCACCGGCCAGACCCCGGCAATCACTGCTGTTGACACAAGCTCATTTGTCAACGTCGGGCAGATGTGTCTGGACCAGAGCAAAGAGGGCACGTTGCAGGCCCTTTCTAACATGATTGCCCGCACCATTATTGCGGTGCGCCCCTACTCTGGCCGCTTCACCAGCATTGAAGCAAGTTCGCAGGAATGGGGCCTATTCATTCGCAAAATCGCCTTTTTCAGCGGCGACTTTGACGAAACGAAGTTCATCAACACGGCACAGAACCCCGAAACCCTGAGGGACGGTAACAGTGTTGATATGTATCGTATCAAAAAGCGGTACCCGCTCGAGATGTTCTATACCGGTGAAAGCACCATGAACCAGCGGTACACCACATTCCGGGAACAGCTGAAAACCGCTTTCCAGAGCGAAAGCGAATTTTCGGAATTTCTGAACGGCATGATGGTGGAAATCGGTAACGACGTGGCCCGCTGGAAAACCGCCGAAAACCGTGCAGTTGTTATGAACTTTATCGGCAGTCTGTACAACACGGGCAAGGCGGGCCAGAAGGTCAACCTCACGGAACAGTTCAACGCGGCCCGTGATACTAACTATACCACCCGCGAACTGCTGACCACTCATTTGCAGGAATTTCTGTCGTTCTTTGTGTCCTATCTGGAAACGCTGACCGGCCTGCTGACTGAATCCAGCGAATTGTACCACCTGACCCCCGCCTGTACCGATGACAGCGGCAACACCCTGCATCTGTTCCGGCACACTCCCAAGAGCGAACAGAAGTTGCTCTTGTATCAGCCGCTTATCAACGACGCCAAGGCGTGGGTTTATCCCGCGATTTTCGGCCCCGGCTACCTGAGCTTTGGCAACTATGAGGGCGTTCAGTTCTGGCAGAACATCAACAACAGGTCTGCCGTGTCGGTCACCCCCGCGCAGTTCAACGTGAACACTGCAAAGCAGGAGAAGGGCAAGGCGGTTCAGCTGGATTACGTTGTCGGCCTGCTGTACGACCGCCGCGCACTGGCTACCGCCTACCGGCAGGACAGCGTTTATACTACCCCGTTTAACATTTCGGGTGAGTATTACAACACTGAGCATCACTGGAAGATGAACTATATGCAGGACCCGACCGAAAACGCCGTGCTTTTCTACATGGCTGACCCGGTTGTTGGTCCGTAACAAGCCGAAAAGGCCCGACCGTAAAAGGCCGGGCCTTATTTTATAGAAAGGTAGGTGTATTAAATGGCACGCGGTGAATTTCGTGGCGCGGTTCCGGAACCTACGGTAGAGCACGGCTACCATTTCCACTTTGGAAACGTCGATAAAAAACTGAACAGCACTAAAATTTTTGGGTACGATGTTTTGAAGGACGAAGAACGGTGTGATTTCAAGAAAGTAACCAGCATGGAACATCCGGTGATTTTTGTGAACCTGAATAGCCTGAACATTTCCCCGCAATGGAATTACTGCCACTGTGAGGAAACCGAAAGTTATTATTGGATTCGTGATATTTCCGTCGGCGTATATGGACGCGGAACCGCGAATATCTGGCAGTTTGCATTGGAGCTTGACCCGCTGGCAACGTATCGGAGCACCATTTTAAAAACTAAGGCTTTTATCGAGTATGGCTTCAACAGTGATGCCAGCGGCGCACAGTATCGGTTGCAGGATTCACGGCAGGCGGTTGCCATGAAACCGACGATTGCCACTGTTACCGCTGATATCACGGACGGCAAACTTGGTGATACTGCCGGTATCTATATTCTGTCCGCTGTGGGTAAAAGCGGCCTGCTATCTTATAAAATCGACCAGACGCAGTTGGAAAGCCTGCTGACCGCTGTTTCCGCAACGTGGGAAGGTCTAACTAAAGCGTTTGTTAAGTGGGAAGTGGCTTTGCCGGAGTTTATGAACAAGCTAGTGTTTGGTGATACTGCAACCAGCTGTATTCGTTCCTGTATCTGGTTGCCCATTGCACCGGGTGGAGCAGGACGCGGTAAAGCCATTACGTTAGGCCAGTTCGATACCGGCGTTATGGGCCGTGTTGTTACAAAGGACGATAATTTTACCGTGCATACCGATATTGCAATTCCTTGGCCCGCCGCAGACTGGAAACGTCTGAATTGTCAAATTCAGTTGTATATCCCTATGGTTGGCGTTGTCGGTATTCCGGTTGACCAGTGCAACAATGCCGCAACGGTCGGTGTTGACTGGTGTTTGACCTACATTGACGGCAGTGTTACAATTCGCGTAACCGCTGGAAATTACTGCTGTTATGTAGGTTCCACCAACATTTCCAGCGTGTACGGTATCGGCACATCCAACATTGACCCCGTGAAAGCAGTTTCCGGTTCTATTTCGGCAGTAGGTTCCGCAATGCAATTTGGCGGTGGTGTCGGTGCGGCAATGGGGCCTTTTGGAGCCGCCGCCGGTGTGGCCGCAGGCGTTGAGGGTATCAAGCAGAGCATTCAGCCCATCAACCAGTGCGTCGGCATGACTACCGGTGCAAGTCAAACTCTGTTACCGACTGATGCCCAGCTAACGTTGTTGTATTACCCACCCATTGACGATGCCGGATATCAGGGTTTATACGGTTACCCGGTTATGCGTGTAGCGACCCCGGCAAACGGCTATTGCAAGACACGCGGTTTTAGTTGCCAGCCGAAAGGCGCAAAGCCGGATGAAATCGCATACATCAACGCGGCTATGGATTCTGGAGTTTTCATTGAGTAAGGAGATGATTATAAATGTATCAGTGTTACGATGGGCATTACGACTGCATTCCGATGCCGTGCGGCAGGTTTGACCGCACGTTTTCCACCGACGCGTTGACCTATTGGGAGCGCTCTTTCTTCCAGCGTATGCGCGGTATGTTCGAGTTCACGGGCCTGCCGGAAGCGGGTGAGGGTCAAATCGCGTGGGATTATGACGCGTTTTTGTACCAGCTTTTCCGGATGGGTTACGCGGTTGTTTTTCAGTCGAAAAAATACGGTGTTGTTGTACAACCCGGCGTGCCGACGGGTTACGGTCTGCAATTCCAGCCGCGCGGCATGCAGATTTCCACACCGTTTTTCAACTTCCCCCGTCCTCTGGAAATTGGCCGGGAATGCGGCGTTATCAAGCTGACCCCGGACTATCGCGGCGCGTGGGATATCATCCTGAAATATGCGCGTGAAATGCAACTGGCAGAGGTTGCAATTCGTCAATCCGCTTTGAACGCACGGTTTGCGTATGGCGCGTTCGCCAAAGATGACAAACAGAAACGGTCATTAGAAATGTTGTTTAACAAACTGGCAAACGGTGAACCCGCTATTATTGTTAATGCCGACCTTAAAAAGTCCATTGGTACGGGAAGTAAAGAGGAATCCTATGAACTGCCCATTATGCAGTTTGACCGCGATTTGTCCAAAAATTTTATTCTGCCCGATTTGATGGAGTACCGGCGCAATATCCTTTGTGACTTCTACCGGGAGTTGGGCGTGTCTGTCCAGCCCAACAAAAAGGAACGCATGGTGGTGCAGGAAAGCAAGGCCGCAGACGCGGAAACGTTCAACCGTCGGGAAGTGTGGCGTATCACATTAAAAAAATCCTTGGATATCGTAAACAAAATGTATGGAACCAACATCAACTTTGAAATCGTGGAACCTGACCTTTCGGAAATTGACGAAAGTTCCACATGGAACAATGAGGGGGTGAAGAACAATGCTGGTGAATGAGCTTGTATCTTCCTGTAATCTGGAAGCCCTGTTAATGGTTGACCCGGACCTTTTTGCAAATATGGTGGTGCCGGACGGCGTTGAAAAGACGGGTGTTATTGCCGCTATTCGGCGTTCTCACGGTCTGGCCCCGCTTTATCATCCCGACCCGTTTTGGATGAAACAGGAACTTTATTGGTGGAGCCGGGAAAATTTGCCCATCTGGAAAAAGCTGTTTGCCACCACTCAGTTGGACTACAATCCCATCTGGAACACGGATATGTCGGAACGCACCCGCGATACGACCGAAACGACCCGGGACACATCTGAACAGACCACTCAGCATTCGCAGGGCGGGGCACATGACCAGAAACAGAGTGCAGATGACCGACATACTATGGAAACGACGGGCAATTTGTACCACGAAAACACCAAGGGTGACGGGTTTACCACCGATAACACCGCAGGGCATGGCGAAACGACCGCCGATGAAACCCGGAACACGGTTGGCAGTTTGAACCGCTTAACTACCGGAAACCGGAACACGGCGCATGATGAAACTATGACCGATAAAATCAGCACCACCAAAGACGGCACAAGCAAAGTTATCAACGATGTATCAGCCGAAAACGAAGCGGAATACCAGCCCTATGACCAGACCAACACCACCACTCATGAAGAGGGAACCAGCGATGAGACCCGGAAAACGAACTGGACCGAAACGGAAGATACCACGGGCACCCAGACCGACGGAACCAAAGAGGATATGACCGACAAGCAGGCCACCACGTCGGACACCATCGGCAGGGCACACGGCACTTACGGCGATACCGGCAGTACCGACGGGCACGGGCACACGGAACGGCAGAACGGAGAACGGGGAACCGCTCAGGAAACGGCAGTTAATGCCCACGATGAACACGCCCACGGTATGACCACCGGTAAAATCACCGAAACTGTGGTGATGACCCACGAATATACCAAAGGCGGCAACATCGGCGTCACAACCACGCAACAAATGATTGAGGCAGAGCGTGAAAGCGTGCTTTTCAACATCTATAAGGTCATTGCCGATTCTTTCCACCGCGCATTTTGTCTTGACGTTTACTGATAGGGGTGATACAATATGTATACAGAGATTTTGTGCGCGGTCATTTCGGGGGCGGTCACACTGGTAGGTGTGTTGATTGCGAACAGTAGGTCCCAAGCGGTGACGGAAACGCGGCTGAACGAACTGACCCGGGAAGTCCGCGAACACAACAACTTTGCCCAGCGCGTGCCCGTGCTGGAAGAAAAAATCAACGTTGCAAATCACAGAATTTCCGACTTGGAAGAAAGGAGCAAAAACCATGAAACTTCCTATTAAGCCCGAAACTATCGCAAGAACTTTTGTGTTGGTGCTGGCCCTCATTAACCAGTGCCTGAGTGCGGCGGGCAAGTCCCCGCTCCCCATCGACAACGAGACGCTGGAACAGTTCATCACCGCTGGCATTACCACCGCCGCCGCCCTGTGGGCGTGGTGGGAAAACAACAGCTTCACCCAGAACGCCCTGCAGGCGGACGAACTGCTGGCAAGCCTGAACCACAAAAACAAGTGAGGTGCTATCCATGGATTACCCGTTTTGCGCAAATCCGGGGTACACCCCCGGTGACCCCGCAATGTACGATTTGCGGTGGATGGTCGCCCAGATTCAGAGCTTGACCACCCTTGTGCAGGGTATCGCACGCGGACAGGAAGCACAGGGCGGCAACATTACCGCCCTGAACACCGCATTGTCCGACCTTACCAAGGCGCAGGAGTGTATCAACCGGCGTCTGGACGCAGGCGACTTTGAGAACGAAAACTTTATCGAGTGGGCAGACAAAAATCTGTCTGCCATGGTAAACGAAATGGTGCATTTTGTTTGGTTTGGCCTGACCCCGGACGGTCATTTCGCGGCATACGTTCCGCAAAATTGGCGCTGGCTCATTTTTAACACCGGCGTTGATATCACCAAACCAGACTACGGGCACCTTATCATTACCTATTAAGAAAGGAGAAAGCATCATGAGTTGTTGCGACAAAGACATACATTGCCACCCGTACCCCATCGAACCGGCACCGTTTGCCCCCGGCGGTTGTGACCCGCACCCGCCTTGCCCGCCCAGACCGCCGCGCCCCCCGTACAAGCCGGGGTGCCCGCCGTCTCAGTACATCGGTTCCCGGTATGTGCCGATTTTTGCGGACCCCATCGAGTGGGACAAATCCAAGGCGTATGAAAGCCTGACCATTGTTGTCCATGAGGGGGAGAGCTACACCAGTCGTTGCAACGTCGGCCCCGGTATTGATATCACCAATACCACTTATTGGGCAAAGACCGGTGCATACAATGCCATTCTGGAACAGTACCGGAAAGAGGTTGGGGACCTGAGTTCGCAGGTCACCGGCTTTGCATCCGATAACGAAGAGTTCCGGAAGAAAATCGACGGGTACGACAAGGACAACGCCGCCATGAAGGAAACCGTTTCCGAATACACGGAAAAGGTGGAAAAGCTGACGGAGCGTGTCACCGCCGACGAAGCAGACATTGACGCATTGCAGGCGACGACCGCCCAGCATACTAAGGACATTGCAGACCTCAAAGCCAAGGACGCCGACCTGCAACAGCAGATTACCGCGAATGATACGGATATTGCAAACATCAACGACCATCAGGCAGAGCAGGATTCCCGGCTGGACAGTATCGAAGCTACCAACGCCAAGCAGGAGAACGCAATCGCTAAGAATGCGTCTGATATCGCCGCAGAAACAAGTCGTGCCAGCGCCGCAGAGGTTGCGAACGGCAAACTGATTGCCCGGAACGCTGAGGAACTGGCAAAACATGCTACGGAACTGGCCGACCATGAAAAGCGTATTACTGCACTGGAAACGGATAACGCCACCAACAAGGCCGATATTCGCGCCAACGCGGCAAAAAACACGGCACAGGATGCCGAAATCGCCGCCGCCAAGGACGCCGCCACCCACGCGCAGGAAACCGCCGACGGGTGCCGTGCTGATATCGGCAATTGGAGCGCTACCCACCCCGGGCAGACTATCGCGGAGTGCGTAACGTCTCAGGAAACGGAGCTGGAAGAGCACGCGGGAAACATTGCCCGTCTGGACACGGACAAGGCAGACAAAACCGACCTGAGCAAGTATGTGACCACTACCACATACAACGCAGGCCAGAAAACGCAGGATGACCGGATTACCGCGCTGGAAAACAAGCCTGCCAGCGATTTCCGTATGACGTGGGGGCAGTTCACGGCAAACCCTGTAACCGGACCGATTGCCGCGTTCAACGGGGTTGGTTATATGGTTTCCGGTACCCCTAAGGCCCTCGACGTGGTTCTGGCAGGGTCCTTGCCTGTTGAGGATAACCCCATTGCTGACGGCAATTTCATCCCTTATAAATTTGACGCGCCCTTATTTGTAAACTTCTCCATTCATCTTCTGTTCTTCACGGCCGTCCAAATCTTCCATACGGAGATTCCCCTTGGTCCGGGTGCGGGGCCTGCAAGTGGCGGCGTTACTGTTGCCAACGGATTGTATAAGATGACTGTTACGGGCACTTCCGTTGATGCAGAGGTAACTGATATCAAGCAGATTTACGGTTATTCGTGGTGCATTGGCCCCAGAACCGCCGGTGATGCTGGCTAACTGCTTATAACCAAGCGCCCCCGCTCTATGAGCGGGGGCGCTTTTATGTTCCATGTGGAACAATTACTCTAAGAGTAGAAAACCTATTAACATAATATCAAGACCTAGAAAAGGCCACATTGCCACCCACCCTACAACGTAAACGCAAGCAATTATTTCGATACTAACAATAAAAATAAACGCGCCAAGCAGAACCATAATATCACTCAGTTTCATAAAATTACCCCATCTTTGTTTCTTCAAAATCGACCTTTTGACCGCCGACTTCATAACGACGCGGTTCCATCACAATCCAAGACGCGGATTCCGTCGGCTTGGCAAAATCGGCGCGGTGCTTGATTGGGCTATCGTGGTATGTGAGCATCTGCCCGCCTGCATCAACCACTACCAAAAAATCATTCAAGTTGTTAATGTCATCTTTAAGGGCGGCAACGCCCTCTTTTTTTCCAACGCCTGCAATTGTGCTTTCTAGTGCACCATCACAGGTACGGGCGGCATAGCACTTTGCATGAAGAAATCTGAATTCCTTATAGCCGTATTCCAAAGTCGGGTGTTCATCCTCTGCAATGCCGATATAGATTTTCTTTCCGTCTTTGCGTTCCACAACGACTTTCCGCACAACGCACTGTTGCATGATTTCACGGTTGTATGCTTCCACACCCGGGACTTTTGGACCTTGGAATTTGCAACTGTCTGTGTCCCAATAAATCACGTTTTCCCAACCAACGATTTTTAACAACTGCCAGAGCTTGAGACGGGTCAAACTGGCCGTCCACAAGCCCCACAAGAAGGGAAATTTACTTTCTTGGCTTTTGGCAACGTCATCCGGCGTTTTGCTGTCCAGATTTGTTTCCCAGTCGGTGCGGGTAAATTCGATTGTGTCCGCGATATTCGCGGCATATTCATCCCGGACCGTCTTTTGGGCACAGGCACCGAAAATAGTGTTGACGCAGATTTTGGAAAACATATAATCCGGGGTGCCTTTCATGGTTTCTTTCACGCGGAACTTCTCGTATATCGCTTTACGGAAGCTATCCGGCAAATAGGCCAACCGGAAACATACACTTTCCATAGCAACCATGTTGTCAAAAGTGTATGCTTCACGAATGCGTTGCCAGTCGTTACTATCGCAGTACAAATAGCATCCATCGGCACCCAGCAGACGACCGTTGTCTACACCGCGTTCTCCCTCAATCGCGGCGCATTTGCTAACACTAATTACGGGGTCCGGGCATTCTGGCCTGATATCTGGATTGACAAGCAGGATTTTTGCGACCCAGCCGAACCCGTTATCTATCAGATTTTCCATATCTTCCATCGGGGTTTCGTCTGGCAGGTCGATGATATGACCCGCCGGGAATTTCCACAGAAGCTGTTGCGACGGGTGCGCACTCTTGAAATCGTAGCTGTTGCAATTGGTGTACGTCTGTCCGGCGCGCCACCGCGTGCCGTGGGTATCACCACCCGCCATTGCTTTATAACACAGCTTCATCTGCTTTGCGTTCATTTTCAGCGCGTCCATACGTCGGCGGCAGTTCTGGTCATGCGATATTTCACCATTGACCGCCTGAATCACCATGCCTGTATTTGTAAGAGGGATGGATGCCGCGTTATAATCGCGTTCTTTCTTCATGCGTTCAATTGCTTCCCATAGGCCCAACACATCGTTAACACAATATGCAAATTCAGTATCATCCAAGGGTGTGTCCGGGGTGCGATATATGCTATAATCCAAATCGCCCTTTAACTTTGCGTGCAAACACCCCTCAGTTGCCCGGGCAAGGGACTTTTGGAAAAGTTTCAAGCTGTCCCGGAATTCAATTCCGTTATTAAATTCCAGATATAGCGGCTTACGACTTTTGGTGTACAGGGCTTTGCAGTCGCCCCAACGGTCGCACAACATTTGAATTAAATATGTGTATTCATAACCCAGATTGTGCACATACACAACAAGGCGGTTCTTTTCGCTGATGTGCCATTTTCCCACTAATGTTTCCATGATTTCGGCCCATTCCTCAAAGTATCGCGGAACAACCACGGCACCACCAATACAGGTTTGAAAACTATATGCAAACCCGTCCGCGTCATTGTTGGTGGTCTCAATATCAAACGTACAAGTTGTATCAAGATACTTTTTACCAAAATATTTGCGTTCGCCGCTTTTGCATTTTTTCCGACCTTTAGTAACCGTTTTCGGTCGTTTGAGCATTGGCAAAAACTCTTGCAAATTTTCGGCAATGTACGTGTCTTGACTGTACCGCATTATAGCGTGCCTTTCTTTCTCCCGTGTTTCCGGAGTGATGCCAAGAGGGCCGCGCCCTCTTTTCGGTCATCATCCACCATCTGTCCCAATTCTTGCGAACGTGTGCGCTGTTGTCTGATTTCATCCAGTGAGCCGTCGGCGGCGCGGCCCGAAACAATTTCTTCATAAATGATATCGGACCCCAGAAGATTTTCCCATTCTGCCGTCATGTATTTTTCAAACAGTGCCGACATGTTGGTTATATCGCCTTTAAAACCCATTTCTTGAGCGGCTTTTAATACACGCTGTTGGTGTTCCCGCATACCACCAACTGTTGACGTCGGCGCGGTCATGAAATCGCGGAGTTGGTAAAACTCTTTTTGGAGTTCCTGCCGGGTTGCGCTGGAAACCTTTTCGCGGTATCGCGGGATATCTTTGCCGGTCTGCCTAACCGCACGTTGATATGCGGATTTCGTCATTCCTGCTTTTTCCAGTGCCCGCAGGCGGTTATTTGCCGCCTTGGCGGCACGCTTGACGATATCCCGGAGTTCGTCGGTGCTGTATGCGTTCGCCGCACGTTCTCCCTTGGCATAATCGGCCCACGGTTTGGCGCGGAAAGGGCGACCTTTGCCGCCCTGCTTGCGCTTTGCTTTGGTTTCTTTCTTGGCTTTCAGCTTTTCCGCTTTCCGCTGTTTGGCAACTTTCTTGTTGCTGGCCTTTTTGGGCTTCTGAATCATTCGGGATTCTTTACCCGCCGGTTCTTCCCTCACAAGGCCGGTTTGTGTTTTGGCTTTCTTCATCGGGTGCCCTCACCTTTCTTGAAATACTGAATTCGGATATCGCCGTTCGGAAGTTCCGTCATGTACGGACGGTTCCCGTTTACCCGCAGATAGTTGTACAGATTGCGAATGCCCGCGTTGCTGTACGCCTGTTTCGTTGCGGCAATGACCTTGTAACCGCTCAAACGAACCCGTTCACCGTCTTTCAGCTGGCTAACGTCAACCGATTTTTTGTTGGTCCAGTACAGTTCATACAGATGCAACATACGCATTATTCCAAGTCCCCCTTGTTATAGTAGGCAACCAATTCCTTTTCGCCTTTCTTGTGCCCCCGGTCATTTCGGAGCGCTTCACGCATGAGCTTTGCGCAAGCCCCGACCGGCTCCAAATAATACTTGAATCGGTCCGTGATATACGGTTCTTCCGGGTGCGATAACACCCGGTTTTCAACCGTATCAAAATTGGTAATGCTGATGTATTTAATCATTGTTATTGCCCCCTATCATTAAGAGTGTCTAAAGTAGTTGGTGTAAAACGGTTCTTGTTCGCCCACCTCATATACACAAATATAAGTGCTGTCACCGTGGTCAACGGCGTCGTAGTGTAAACCATTAGAATTTCTGACGGCTGTTCCGGCTTTAGATGCCTTTTCAATCAATTCCATAATAATGTTCATATCAATCATGGTGTTCATCCTTTCTCTTGAGGTGTGTTCCTTTCACTGTCTATAGTATACACTAAAATTGTGAACTAGAAATTAAC
>ERZ1034804.160-NODE-160-length-14483-cov-7.974355_pt1 | contig 14483 bp, 7 predicted proteins | sample MGYA00520635_ERZ1034804 | MGnify/ENA primary metagenome ERZ1034804 (study PRJEB33766, sample SAMN09781685) | gut metagenome | biome: gut microbiome | host: Homo sapiens | place: Madagascar | study: EMG produced TPA metagenomics assembly of the PRJNA485056 data set...
GAGAGATACCTGACAATCACGATTGAGAGAAAGAACTTTGAGGAGGCAAAGGCACAGTTTGCAACCCTTGAGGCAACGATACACAAGGCTTTCATTGAGCTTGGGGCAGAGATTGTGCCGCTTAATGGCAATGAGAGACTGAAAGTGCTCTATGACTATTATCATCTTGGAGATGAGGGCAGCTTTGATTTTGATATCAAAAAGGCAAAGAAGGTCGGGGCAGATTTTAGAAATGATCTGTGCAATGGGATGGTGAAATATTTCCCGGACCATTTTGAGGATGAGAGTAAATTCTGCAAGGCACTTTTTATCAAAAAGTATCCGAGTAGTTTATCAGACAGATTCATCAATGAGATCACTTCCCTTCCGGTTCATTCCATCACGAGCATTGATGTGGTGCCTGTGCCAAAGGATCTGACTACAAAGGTGCTTCAGAAGAAATACCTTGGTATTGAGTCGGATATCATTAAGCAGCAGAGAGTCCGTAATAAGAATAACGATTTTTCTACGGAAATCTCATATGCCAAAAGAACGGAGAAAAAGGAGATTGAGGAAATCATGGATGATGTCCGTGAGAATGACCAGTGCCTTTTCTTTGTAGGAGTAACCATTATTCTTATGGCAGAAAGCAAGAAGGAGCTTGAGAGTGTATGTGAGACAGTAGAGACTATCGGAAAGCGTAACAGCTGCACGATTGACACACACTACTTAAAGCAGAGGGAGGCACTCAACACAGCACTTCCGATTGGTGTAAGACAGGTGGAGACAATGCGTACACTTCTTACCCAGTCACTTGCGGTGCTTATGCCATTTAATGTGCAGGAATTAAATGACAGCACAGGAAACTATTATGGCATCAACCAGATCAGCAAGAATGTGAATATCGGCAACAGAAAGAAGCTCATTAACGGAAATGGATTCGTATTCGGAGTGCCTGGTTCCGGTAAATCGTTCTTCTGTAAGATGGAAATGGGCAGCGTATTCTTGTCGGGTGATGATGAGATAATCGTCATAGATCCAATGAATGAGTACTTTGATATTGCAGAAACCTATGGCGGAACTGTAGTAAATATGTCTACCTACACGGATAACTATGTGAATCCGCTGGAGATGGATGTATGGAGCCTTGATCCGAATGATTCCAAGGGAATGGTAAGAGAAAAAGGCGAGTTCATGCTTGGACTTTGTGAGCAGTGTATCGGGGACAGCTTAAATTCAAGACAGAAGTCAATCATTGATCGTTGTGTGAGAAAGCTGTATATCGACATTGCAAGGAGCAAAGAGAAGTATATCCCGGTGATGAGTGATTTTTACGATATCCTTATGGCACAGCCGGAGGATGAGGCAAAGGACATTGCATTGTCACTAGAGCTTTTCGTAAATGGTTCACTTAATATCTTCAATCATCAGACAAATGTGGATGTGGATAACAGATTTACAGTATATGGCATCAGGGACTTAGGTACGGAGCTTAGTCCTATCACAATGCTTGTCATGATGGAGTCTATTCAGAACAGGATTGTTGAGAATGGCAAGAGAGGCAAGGCAACATGGCTCTATATTGATGAGTTTCACGTCCTGCTTAATTCCGAGTATTCTGCAAAATATCTGCAGCAGCTCTGGAAGAAAGTAAGAAAGCAGGGAGGACTTTGTACCGGTATCACGCAGAATGTCGTCGATCTGTTGCAGAACTATACAGCAACCACAATGCTTGCAAACTCTGAGTTTGTGGCACTCTTAAAACAGGCGAATACAGACAGTTCCAAGATGGCGGAAGTTATCGGGGTATCAGAGGCACAGCTAAGATTCGTAACCAATACTGCATCGGGAATGGGACTTATCAAGTGTGGCTCGGTGGTGATTCCGTTTGATAATCAGATTAGTAAGGATACAGATTTGTACAGGCTGTATAATACCAACATTCATGAGAAGATTGCGGAACAGAAGAAAAAAGAAGCAATGCTGCAGTGATAACAGATGAATTTTTATAGAATCTATAGTATAATCAAGAGGTCGGATGAATGTCCGACCTTGATGATAATAAATTAGATATTCCCTATTTTAAAGAAAAAAGCATATAAGATTCGATATGAAAAATAAATAAGGAAGCAGTTCTAAAATGTATCATTTGTACCGGAGAACATGTGGCTGGATTTTAAGATATGCATATCGTACACTTTGACGAGAATATGTTGATTGGAGATGCAGCGGACCTGGATGCATTTATGGAAATGTATGGTGTGGAAGCAATTTCCAAGGAATATTTGTAATTAATAGGGAAAAGAAAATTTGAATTTTACGGCTCTTAACTTATGGGTATAAAGTGCCGATATTACAGATATAGAAACGGATTTCTTTAATCAATTTCAAGGAGGATGATATCATGATTAGAGCAACTAATTTAACACAAGTAACAGAGTATTATAAGAATAATACAGTTAGTAAGCAAAATAGCACAGAGAAAACGAAGGATGCGCAGGCAAATGCTGCGAAAATTAAATCCAGCGAAGATAAGTTGTCTTCTAAGGCACAGAAATATTTAGAAACATTGCGTAAGGATAACGCAGATTTTGATTTTATTATTGCTGATAAGGGCGATGATTTTAGAGGATTGGTAGACCAAAGTGATAAGGAATTTACAGTTGTATTTTCGAGTGCTGAGCTTGAAAGAATGGCATCTGATGAGAAATACGCACAAGAGAAGTTATCTATGGTAAAAACAGCGGTTGTAATGTCGGATAAAATCAATGAACAGTTTGGTTTTGAACGTGCGTGGGGAAAGACAGAAAATAATGGAACTGTATTAAGTAAGCTAACTATGTCCTTTGATGATAGTGGAAAAATGACGTTATTTGCTGATTTGGAGAAGATTACAGAAAAGCAACAAGAATGGCTGGAAGAATTAAAAGAAAAACGTGCAGAAGAAAAACAGCAGGAAAAGAAGGATTTAACTGTTAAGCGTACTACCATTCAGGCAAATTCAGAAGAAGAATTGATTGAAAAGATTTCTGAACTGGATTGGAGTAAGATAGCTGAAGAAAAAGCGACACAGGGCATGAAGTTCGATACCACTATTTAATCGGTAGCATTAACCGGGAATTGGAGGTGTGCTATGATTGCAGGTACAATACGAAACGCTGTGAATCAGATGCAGTTAGTAAATGATTGGAAGCAAAAGAAGGCTACCGGGAATGTTGTAAAGAAACAAGAGGGTATGACTGTAACAAGCCAGGAAGAAAATATGATTCAGCATTTCCAAGAGCAACTTGAGCGAGATAAAGAAAGTTCCGCATATAGTCAGATTTATAATAAGATTGCAAGTGGTCAAGAATTAACCGCTTCGGAAGAAGATGCTATTCGCCAGAAAGACCCTAAAGCCTATATGGAATATAAAGCTGCAAGAATGGAACAAGAAGCTTATGAGCGTAGATTGAAAAACTGTAAAACAAAAGAAGAAGCTCAAAGACTTCAAGTAAATGAACGGTAATTTAGCGGAACTAAAAAGTATCGTGAATAATCCGAATATTCCAAAGAGCGAAAAGCTTAAGGAAGCTCAACGTATTATGGGAAATACCTTTAGAGCAGTAGAAACATTTACGAAGTTTGTAAAGAGTGCGGAATTTAAGGATTTGCCTACAGAAGAGGATATTGTTGAGGCTTCTAAGTCAGAAACATCGGTTGTAGAGGAATTAACAGATGCTGAAACATTTGAACAATCAAGCGATTCCTTAATATCTCAGACAACAGATTCCGTAGATGATGATGCAAAAATAATAGATGATTCGAAGCCGGATGCTCAATTAGAAGAGGTTCATCAGATTGAAAAGGATGTTATGGAGGAAATGAAGGACATCGAAATAAAGCATTTTGGTGAGAAGAAATCATCTGTGAGAATAGATATTACGGTATAGAAAATGTCTGCGTGAAATTCCAGTTTCATGTTGCTTTTAATAATTGAATATTGAATGATTTTACATAGCCGTTAAGGAGTAATTTTTGCTCCCTAGCGGCTTATTTTATTTTTCAAAGTAGGAGGTGAGAAAATTGAAAATTAGAAAGGTTGATGACAAGCCAATGGTCATTCACACCAAGGAGAAAGCCAAGATTCATGCCCACGAACCAAAGGGAGCCAAGATTAAAGGCAGCAACATCTATACAGTAGAGAGAGGTCCTAAGACTATCGGTGCAAAGGTATCTGATGATAAAAAGAAGTCCTATCGCAAGAGTACCATTCATCAGTCGGAGCCGAAGAATAAGGGATTATCAAGATTCAAGCGAAACCTTAAAGAATCCAACACTTCCATCAAGACTAAGAACACCAATCTTCACATTGCAGGAAGAACTGGAGCACTTGCAGCCGGGGCAGTAACTGAGCAGGTAGAAGGTGGGCATGAGGTATCGCAGGCAGCATATCTTGCATATGAAGCAAGCCGCCCTGTTACCGGAACTGCTTCTAAGGGTGCTGCACTTTTCAGGAAAAAGGCGGCAGCCGAGGCAAAGAAGCGTATCAAGAAGGTAGAAGCAGGAAAGAATCTGGCAAAAAAGACAGCAAAGAAAGCTGGCAAAGATACAGCCAAGACTGTAGCTAAAGAGACGGCAAAAGAAACAGCAAAGACTACTGCTAAGGTTGCAACGAAAACTGCTACAAAGGCAGCTGCTACGGCGGCAGGAACAGCGGTTGCACCGGGAGCAGGCACGGCAATCGGTATGGCAGCCGGATATGCGGCAGGTGCGTCCATAGAGGTCAAGGATGAAAAAATGACCAACCGGAGCAGGAAGATAAAATTCTTTCTGGATAAGATGAAAGCACAGGAGAATCAGACAGACAGCGTGGCAAAGCTGGTAAAGGATCTGATTGTGCGAAAAGCGATTACCTGGGTAAAGGCAGCGGCACCGATTGTTGGATTGGTGCTTTTATTACTTGTTCTTGTAGTTGCCATGATTGCGGTTCCGGTTATAGCGGTGATAGCAATCCTTTACAATTCACCATTTGCTTTATTTCTGCCACCACTTGAATCAGGAGATACCGTGCAGACAGTAACGAGTGCTTATGTGCAGGAGTTTAACCGGGATGTGAACACGAAGGTTAATGAGCATACCGGATATGATCTTGGAGAGCTTGTATATGTGGACTATGAAGGTATGGAAGAAAACCCAAGCAATTACTATGACATCATGGCAGTCTATATGGTCAAGCATGGTGTCGGAGATACTGCAACAGTCATGAATGATACTTCTAAAGGCTGGCTGCAGGCAGTTGTAAATGATATGTGTTCATACACCACAAGCACCGGAACAAAGGATGTGGAAGAAACGGATGCAGACGGCAATGTGACTACTGTCACGAAGTCTGTTCTGTATGTGAATGTAACGCTGAAATCGTACAGGGATATGATTTCGGTCTATGGGTTTAACTCTGATCATGTGGAAATGCTTGAGCAGATCATGAGTCCGGAGTTTATGGGACAGCTTGGATATGCCGGAAGCGGAAGTGGCGGCGGAGGCGGAAGTCCGGGAGTAAGCTCCATGACTGAGGATGAAATCAATGCCATCCTAAACGAAATTACAGACAGCAGGCAGAAAACAGTCTGCTCCTATGCACTTCACAGAGTTGGCTTTCCTTATAGTCAAGATTTAAGAGATAGCGGTAACTATTATGACTGCAGCTCCTTAGCCTATTATTCATGGAAAGATGCAGGTGTGGATATTAGTTACGGCGGTGCAACCACAGCGGCAGCGGAGGCACAGGGACTGGATGAAGCCGGAAAGACTGTCTCCTTTGATGAGTTACAGCCGGGAGACCTTATCTTCTACAGTTTTACAAGCAACGGAAGATATAAGAACATCAGCCATGTGGCAGTATATGTCGGAAATGGCAAGGTGGTAGAGGCACTTAATGAAAGTCTTGGTGTGGTCTACAGAGATGTGGCAAGCACAGGAAAGATTGTTGTGATAGGAAGACCATAACAGGAAATTTGCAGAGAGGGCATAGTCCCTCTCTGAGACTGGAGGTAAGAATGGATTTAAAAGATATGATACTGGTAACAGAAAACGACAGGGGAACAGAGACAAATATGCTGATGGCTCTGGATGATTATAAGAGTTTTATAGCAATTGATGACATGTCAGAGCTTGCAGACAATTTGTTGCAGCTTGGAAGGACACTTGGTGAAGCAGATAACTTCACAGAGTATTACAGGGCAGCAAATGTAACTGTATCTGCGAGATTCTGTCTGGATGATATTCAGCTGGGACATTTTCTTCAGGGGTTTTATAATGATTCCAAAAAATTTCGGTTTGATAAAGAAGCCAGTTCTTCTGAATGTGTTGCAAAGCTTAAGGAGATTGGAATGACCGATAAGGGCTGGGTGGATGATTTTAACCTGCATTATGAAATGGAGAACCGCTCATTTGAAAGGGGACAGACATTTCATAACTTCAATGACCATGATTACATGGTGCTTGAAGCATTATCACCAAGGAATCTTGTGGTGATGGATATGAAGTCAGGTTCCCTTACAATCGCCCTTGGTGCGACAGAGTATAAGCGTTATCCGAAGGATGAGAAGCCTACAAAGGACAATACCACAATCGGGGTATCGTGGGAGCATGGGATTTATCTTGGTTCCACACTCTCAACCACGAATTTCAAGGCATACAAGAGGGAGTATGGTACACCGGAAAAGATAGAGGATATCTATGATTACAGGGCAAAGCTAAAGCAAAAGTTCTATTTTTATCAGGATATGTCAAAGGATGATGATGTACCAAAGAAGCTGCAGAATGACTTCCTTCACCAGATGTATGAGGATTTCGGAACGATTGAAGAAGACTGTTTTTACGACAGGCTGGAAGATGGAAAGTACGATGAAGGCTTTAAGGAAAGACAGGTAAAGGAAGAAAAGAGCCGATGATGAGATTTTTACAGGAGGCGATATCATATGGAACAGGAATTTGATGTTGAGATAAAAGAAGTGCTTTCACGAGTACAGAAAGTAAAGGCAGAGTCGCTTGACGATGCCATCAATAAGGCAATGGATATGTATTATGCAGAGCAGATAGTCCTTGGAGCAGAGGACATGAAGGGAGTTGATTTTGCACCTATCAGCGAAAGTCAGCTCCCTTCTTCATTAAAAGAAAACGGAGGAAGAGCAAGATGAAAAGTGATTCAACAACAGTAATTAAGAACATGGAGTTTTTAGTAAAGGAACTTCATAAGGAGTGGGACAGATCGGGTGCTTCTAAGGCATCCGTTATTATTTCCCTTGAGGAAGTAGATGGTATCAATGATAAGTTAAAAGAGATTATCTATCAGACACAGAAGTCAGTCGATGAGGATGAGCTGACCTTTAAACAGAGCATTGCAAAGTCCAAGGAGTGCTATGTGCTTCTTCGTGTGGTGCGTAAGATTGCAAAGAAAAAGGATAAATGCGAAAAACAGGCAATCGACAATGAATTTGCAATCGAGCTGGATAAGGATGAGTTAAAGCTATTTAAGGGATCGTTTGCAGAGATGTTTAAGTAGAGGAGGACAAAGGTATGGGCGTTGATATGAAGGTCAAAGCGATATACGATTCTGAGATTGGTAACATCACAAGATCAGAAAAGAACTGGAAGGATGTGTTAAAGGTCGCAGGTCAGTTATACCGCTATGAATTTGACAATATCGTTATGGTAACAGCTCAGAGACCTCCGGAAAAAAGCACACTCATGGCAGATTATGATACCTGGAAAAAGGTGGGAAGATATGTAAAGCGTGGTGCGAAAGGCTGCGCTATCTTCCCGTCGAGGGCACTGAATCCACGCATGAGGTATATCTTTGATATCAGTGATACCGGAGGGAAGAATGTCAAACTGACATGGGACCTTGAGGGAGAAAATCTTAAGGATTATGTGGATTTTCTTGTGTCAGAAGGTCAGATTGAGCAGTACGATAACAGCGACAGGGAGTCTCTAAAAAATATATTAAAACAGTTTACAGGAACAGATGTTTGGCTTATAATAAAAGAAGAGTTCGGAGACCGAATGACCGAGCTTATGCAGCTATCAGGTAGTGTGATAAAGGAAGAAAGTAAGAAACGCAATGGCTTACAGCAGGAAATGGACATGGAGCAGCTTGTATATGCAAGTGTCATGTATGCTGTAGGGACGAGATGCGGATTTGACTTATCTGTGCAAGAACAGGATTTTAGTCAGATCGTAAATATCAAAGACGAAGAGATCATTTACCGTCTTGGTTCCATTGTATGCGATGTCTCCTGTAGTGTTCTTAGAGAATTTAGTCGTAACTTAAAGGCAATCGAGAGCGAAAGGAGAATTGGATATGTTAGAAGAAATGACTTACAAGGAAGTGGACGGACTGTTTTATCCGCAGATAGAGATGCCGGACGAGACGGAGGATCTCACGAAGCTGGGCAAATACGGAAGGATGGCGATGAACTATCTAAAGGAGAACGAGCCGGCAAGATACAAGACGCTGATGAGATTTGGGAAGATGTACGAGAAGATGTCAGCGGTAGAGGAGGAAGCGAATCAGCTGTACGACCAGCTGGAGATGCAGTATCTGGCGAAGCACAAGCCACAGAATCCGTCATCGACAATGGAGATGTGGAAGATAAGAGAGCAGGCGAAGATGCAGGCAGAGGAAGTGGTACTCCATCAGGTAGTGATGCGATTCAACTAGAATCAGATGATACAGAACTGAATAGGGAACTTGATGAAATCAATTCATTGGGTGTTAGTAAGGAAGCCGAATATACACAGGCTTCCTTTTTTTTCGACCAGAACGGGCAGGCAAGCATTGGCACCATTCATACTGAGGACGAAAACAATAATCAGTTTATGCGTCAGTTCGAGCAGGACAGAAAAGCTGCATTAGCAGGTAAATACAATTATCTGAATCCCAAAAAGTCTGCAACAGTACCAGGTGAGTATATCAAACAGGTGCTTATGAGAGGTACAGGCTTTGTCGGTGGCAAGGGCAGGGTATGCAAGATTTTTGAAACAGAGATTGATGCAGGAACCAGGGCAAAGCGTATCAAAGCAGAGTATGGTCAGGGAGGTGCAGGCTGGCCGGTTGACGGACTAGGGCTGCACGGATATGACACATTTCATGGGAATGGACTGCGTTTTCAGTGGCGAGATGAGGATGGAGAGGTTGAAGGATATGTTTCGTGGAAAGATATCGAAAAAGAGCTTGGTGTCCTTATTCTTACAGGGGAATACCAGTCTGAGACACCTCGTATTGATGAGCTTGCGATGGACGGACTCCGTGAGGATGATGAGGTCATTGATGCCGAATACCGGGAAGTGGAACCGGAGGAGGCAGAATCAGAGATTGATGATTATGCAATCCCTGATGAGCCGGAGAGCTATGCTTCTAACAGAGATTATGTAAGTGCAAAAGGCATGACACCACAGGAAGCTGCCGATGAAGACCGCATGGTAACACAGGCAGAATATGGTGCTGAGATAGAAGCTGAAACAACTGAAAAAGATCCATCAGAGCTTAAGTATATTACACCGATTGATTATGCCAAGCGTATTGCAGAGCTTGATGAAGACCTGCGTGATGCGGCGGAGATTCTTGTAACAGATTGCAGCTGCTACACTCCGTTTAGGGCATTCCTTATGGATGTGGTGCAGTCTGATTTTGCATTTATGCCCAATAAACTTGACCTTATCAGGGATATTGCATTAGGGACAGATAATGCAGAAAGAAAAGCATATTCCAACAATAAGTATGGTCTTGTGGAGTACTCAATCAGAAGCGGATATGTGAAGATCAGCTATAAGAACAGGAATGGTGTGCGTAAGGAAGGTGCACTCGATTGGCGTGAGTTATACGAGATTTTATCCTATATGGTAAAACAGCCATTTTACTGTGGAGAAGACCAGAAAAAGTATTATCAGGAGACAAAGCAGAAAGCTGACAGGGATAAGATGAATCCGGTCTATAAGAGATTCTTTGATATCGAGGATAGTGTAAGAGCCAATCGTCTTGAAACCAGGGAAAGAGCGATTGCAAATGGCTGGAATACCAAGATTGACGAGAATGGTCGTATTGTGTCAGATAATGTCGAACCAGCGTCAGTTGATGTATCTGATGATTTGCATCGAGATGACAGTCAAAGAGAATCAACCGAAGAATCTCAGTTACAGGATGAAACAGAACTGGCAGTTGCTGACAATCAGAAAAAGCACAACTTCCATTACAATCTCTGGGAGTTGGAAAAAGGCGGTGCCAAGACCAGATACAAGTGGAACATTGACGCAATCCGTACTTTAAAGCAGATTGAGTCAGAGAACCGCCTTGCCACACCTGAGGAGCAGAGAATTTTGTCGAAGTTTGTCGGATGGGGCGGATTATCACAGGCATTTGATGATAACAATGAAAGCTGGAGTAAGGAGTATGAAGAGCTGAAAGAACTTCTGACCGATGAGGAATATAGTGCTGCAAGGGCAACTGTAAACAATGCCTTTTATACTTCACCAGAGATTGCATCCTGCATGAATCAGGCACTTGTGCAGTTTGGTTTCAGAAGTGGCAATGTATTGGAGCCATCTATGGGAATTGGTAATTTCTTTGGAAGTATGCCGGCACCAATGCAGAGAAGCAAGCTGTATGGGGTGGAGCTTGACAGCATTTCAGGAAGAATTGCAAAGCAGCTTTATCAGAATGCCAATATCAGTATCACAGGATTTGAGAATACCTCATATCCGGATAACTTCTTTGATGTGGTTATTGGAAATGTGCCTTTCGGAGATTATAAGGTCTACGATCCGAAGTACAACAAGTATAACTTCCGTATCCACGACTATTTCCTTGCAAAAGCACTTGATCAGGTAAGACCGGGAGGAATGGTTGCGGTAATTACCACAAAGGGAACGCTTGATAAAGCAAATCCTACCATCAGAAAGTATCTAGCAGAGAGAGCAGAGCTTGTGGGAGCAGTCAGACTTCCGAATACTGCGTTTAAGGATAATGCAGGAACAGAAGTAACAGCGGATATTCTGTTTTTACAGAAAAGGGAGCGAAAGATTGCAATAGAGCCTGACTGGGTACACTTGGGCGTTACGGAGGATGGCATTGCAGTCAACTCCTATTTTGCCGAACATCCGGAGATGATGCTTGGATCTATGGAATATGATACAAGGATTTATGGACAGGACAGCAGATATACAGTCTGTGTGAATGATGATGAGAACTTCAATATGTACGAGGCTCTCAATAAGGCAATCGGAAATATCAAAGCACAGATGACAGATTTTGAGAGAGTGGCAGATGAGGCGGAGCAGACAGAGGAAGTTATCCCGGCTGATCCGGATGTGAGAAACTACACTTACACATTTTATGAAGGAAAGCTCTATTACAGGGAAAATTCCGAGATGGTAAGAAAAGAAGTATCACAGACTGCTGAGGAGCGAATCCGAAGTCTTGATGAAATCAGACAGATAACAAGAGAGCTGATTGATATCCAGATGGATGGCTGCAGCGAGAAGGAGCTTTCTGATAAGCAGAGACTTCTTAATGTAAAATATGATGCCTTCGTAAAGCAGTATGGAGCCATTACTTCAAAAGCAAACAGAATAGCTTTCAGGGATGACAGCGATTACCCACTTCTTTGCAGTCTTGAGGAAGTAAATGAAGACGGGGAGGTGAAAAAAGCGGATATGTTTTATAAGCAGACGATTAAGGCAAAGACTGTCATAGACAGGGTTGAGACTGCTGTGGAAGCATTAAATGTATCCGTCAATGAATTTGGATATGTGAATCTTGCCTATATGCTTTCTATCTATGAGCCGGATATTACAAATGCAAAGGAAGAGCTTGCAGAAAAGTCCGGGCAGACAGCGGATGAGATAACGCTAAGTGATGATGCTTTGGCAGAGCTTAGAAGGGCAGTTCTTGTGGAAGAGCTGGACGGACTGATTTTCCTTAATCCCGACCGTTACAACGAGAACAATCCTGATATCGGCTGGGAGACAGCAGACGAGTATCTTTCCGGCAATGTGAGAGACAAGCTACGAGTAGCAAAAGCTATGGCAGCGAATACAGACAATCCACAGGCAGAAAGATTTGCAGGCAATGTGGCAGCACTTGAAAAGGTGCAGCCGGAGTGGATTGAAGCTTCAGATATTGATGTAAAGATTGGTACAACATGGATTGAGCCGCTTGATTATGAGCAGTTTATCTATGAGCTTCTCAATACACCAAGAAGAGCAAGGGCAGTCAGAAGCCAGTTTTACAATACAGGCATTCAGGTACACTTAAATAAGATGAGCATGGAATGGTTCATCGAGAATAAAAGCATGGATAAGCATTCAGTGGCAGCTACTAAGACTTATGGTACAAGCCGCATGGATGCTTATTCTATTTTTGAGGATACGCTGAATCTTAAAACTGTAACAGTAAGGGACAGGATTGATGATGGTGATGGCAAGTATCATTATGAAGTCAATAAGAATGAGACGATGCTTGCAAGAGAAAAGCAGAACATGATCAAGGAAAAGTTCAAGGAATGGCTGTTTTCAGAGCCGGAACGCAGGCAGAAGTATGTAGAGTATTATAACGAGACATTCAACAATATCCGTCTGCGTGAGTATGACGGAAGCCACTTACAGTTTCCGGGAATGAATCCGGCGATTGAGCTAAAGCCGCATCAGAAGAATGCGGTGGCAAGAATCCTTCTTGGAGGAAACACCCTGTTGGCACACTGTGTCGGTGCCGGAAAGTCCTTTGAAATGATGGCTGCATGCATGGAGCAGAAGAGACTCGGACTTGCCAATAAGACGATCATGGTTGTTCCAAAGCCACTTATCGGTCAGACGGCATCAGAGTTTTTAAGGCTTTATCCGTCAGCAAATATCCTGGTTGCCACAGAGCGTGATTTTGAAAAGAGCCGCAGGAAGCAGTTCGTATCAAGGATTGCAACAGGTGATTATGACTGTATCATCATGTCGCACTCGCAGTTTGAGAAAATTCCAATCTCAGCAGAGAGAAAGGAGCGGATGCTTAATGAGCAGATTGATGAAATCAGCTATGCGATTGATGAGATGAAGGAGCGTAACGGAGAGCGATGGACTGTAAAGCAGATGGAAAGCCAGAAGAAAAAACTGGAGGAACAGCTGAAATCCTTGTCAGATGAGAGCAGGAAGGATGACCTTATTACCTTTGAGGAACTGGGTGTAGATTCTATTATGGTAGACGAAGCACATAATTTTAAGAACCTTGCGATTTTTTCCAAGATGAATAATGTGTCCGGTATCAGCAGCAGTGGAGCGAAAAAGTCAACGGATATGCAGCTTAAATGCCAGTATCTATCAGAGATAAATGATGGCAGAGGCATTGTATTTGCAACAGGTACACCAATATCCAATACCATGTGTGAGATGTATGTCATGCAGCTTTACTTGCAGAAAGCGGCACTTGAAGAGATGGGGATTTATCACTTTGATTCATGGGCAGCAAACTTTGGCGAAGTGACAACTGCACTTGAACTTACTGTAGAAGGAAGTGGATTCCGTTTTAAGAGTAGATTTAATAAGTTTACAAATCTGCCGGAACTTATGAACATTTTCCGTGAGGTAGCAGATGTGCAGACAGCAGACATGCTTGACCTTGATGTACCTGCTCTTCGTGGCGGAAAGCCTATTATTGTGGAGTCGGAGCCTGACTGGTATGTAAAGCAGGTCATGGAAGACTTTGTTGTGAGGGCAGAGCGTATCAGAGGCGGTGGAGTTGATCCAAGCGTGGATAACTTCCTAAAGATTACCCATGAGGCAAGACTTCTTGGAACAGATGCCAGACTGATTGATAAGGATGCACCAAACAATCCGGACGGAAAGCTCAATAAGGTAGCGGAGAATGTCTGGAAGGAATATGAGAAAGGAAATGCCAACGGTCATATAGGCTGCCAGCTTATTTTTTCGGACATCGGCACACCGGGACCGGATAAGGACTTTACCATCTATGATTATTTGAAAGAAACACTTATCCAGTATGGTATTCCGGCAGATGAGATAGCTTTTATCCATGATGCCAAGACTGATGCTCAAAGGGACGCACTTTTTAAGGAGATGAGGACAGGTAAAAAGAAGGTTCTTATCGGTTCAACGGACAAGTGTGGAACAGGTGTCAATGTGCAGACACACCTTGTTGCAATGCATCATGTGGACTGCCCTTGGAAGCCAAGCTCAATAGAACAGAGGGAAGGACGAGGCATACGACAAGGCAACGAAAATGAAGAGGTGGCAATCTACAGATATGTTACCAAAGGAACCTTTGATGCATACAACTGGTCACTTGTCGAGAATAAGCAGCGTTTTATCAGTCAGGTTATGACAAGCAAGGCTGTAAGCCGAAGCTGCGAGGATATCGACGAGGCTACACTTTCCTATGCAGAGATCAAGGCGGTTGCTACAGGTAATCCTCTGATCAAGGAAAAGATGGAGATTGACAATGATGTCCAGAGATTAAAGCT
>ERZ1034804.162-NODE-162-length-14454-cov-5.222238_pt1 | contig 14454 bp, 9 predicted proteins | sample MGYA00520635_ERZ1034804 | MGnify/ENA primary metagenome ERZ1034804 (study PRJEB33766, sample SAMN09781685) | gut metagenome | biome: gut microbiome | host: Homo sapiens | place: Madagascar | study: EMG produced TPA metagenomics assembly of the PRJNA485056 data set...
CCGTACCAGTGACGGGTGTCCTGCACGTTGCCGTTCTGCTCGATGACGCGGAAGTTCAGGCCGTTGGCGGCTGCGTAGGCAGCGGCAAACATGCCGCCGTTGCCGGCGCCTACGATGAGGATGTCGGTGTCCACCGTCTCGGTGATGGCAGCCTCGTCGATGTCGGGCTCGGTGCCCAGCCAGTCGTTCTCGTCGCCGGTGGGCAGCTGAACGGAGGACACAACGGCCTCGCCCTTGGCCTGTGCATAGCAGCTCTTGGCAGCCTTCATGACGGCCTCGGAGGTGATGGTGGAGCCGGACACGCCGTCGATCTCGGCAGAACCGGCAGCCAGCAGCTGATCGCGCAGCTCGTCGGCAGCAGCAGCACCGATGGAAGCGGTCTCGCCGGAGGTGTCCACGACCACGTCGGTCACGGCGCTGTCGGAGAAGGTCATGGTGACCTTGACGGTAGAGGAAATGCCCTCGGCAGTGCCCTCATAGGTGCCGGGGATGTAGGTGCCGGTTGCACCGGAAGCGGCAGCGCTGCCGGAAGCAGCGGTGGAGGTGGAGCCGGAGGCTGCATTGCAGGCAGCCAGAGCACCGGCGGTGACACCGCTCATAGCGGCGGCAGCGGCGATCTTCAGAAAGCCTTTGCGGGAGATCTTGTTCATAGTGGTTTCGTTCTCTTTCTCTTCTTGTGTCTCTTCGTGATTTTTGGCCCTGCTCTGTGAAAAAATCTGCACAGAACCAACAAAAACAGTTTAGCATACCTGTGAAAAGTATGTCAATCAATTTGGGGGCACGGAACGCCTTAAACTTTGTTAAACATTTGGCGCAGGTACGGCCCGGTCAATGGAGAAAAATGCAGGCTCTGCGGGTATTTTTGCCAAAAACAATGCACGGAAATGTTGCGCAGGTGTTGCGGGTATGTTACAATTGAGTTGCACACAGAAGCCGGCCAGCCACGACCGGCAGAACGGCAGCAAACGCTGTCACGGAAAGGGAGATTTTGGTATGAAGGTGGCAATGATCGGGCACAAGGACTTCCCGTCCCGTTCGGGCGGCGTGGAGGTCATGGTCGGCGGGCTGGCAACCAGTCTCGTCAAGCGCGGCTATGAGGTCACCGTGTACAACCGCGGGCTGCAGAAAGGGCATAACATTTACACTGCGGACGGCGTGCAGGCCCGCCGCATTTTCACGTTTAAAAAGGCGGCGCTGAACGCTATGGTCTACTCGTTCCTGGCCACTTTTGATGCGCTGATCCGGAACTATGATGTGATCCACTACCACGCCATCGGCCCATCGGTGCCGCTGGTGATCGCCAAACTGTTCGGCAAGCACACCGTGTGCACCGTGCACGGCCTGAACTGGAAGGTAGATAAATGGGGCGGCTTTGCCAGCGCCTACCTGAAACTGGGCGAAAAGATCGCTGCAAAGTATGCAGATGATCTGGTGGTACTGTCGGAGAGTGAGTGGAACTACTTTGATGAAAAATATAACCGCTCCGCTATCCTCATCCCCAATGCGGTGCAGATGCGTCAGCCGCTGCTCTGCAGCCTGATCCGGGAAAAATACGGGCTGGAAGCCGGGAGCTACATTCTGTATGTGGGCCGCATCTCGCCGGAGAAAGGCCCGCTGGACCTGGTGGAGGGCTATCTGAAAGCCCACACGGACAAAAAACTGGTGCTGGCCGGCCCCTTTGCGGAGACCGAGTACTGCACCACGGTGCGGGAGAAGATCGCGGGCAACCCCAATATCATCGCCACGGGCTATGTGGTGGGTGACACGCTGCGGGAACTGTACAGCAACTGTGGGCTGTTCGTGCTGCCCAGCCACACCGAGGGCCTCTCGCTGGCACTGCTGGAGGCGCTGTCGCTGGGGGTGAAGTGCCTCGTGAGCGACATCCCGGAGAACACCACTGTGACCGCCGACTACGGCACCGAATTCCGCACCGAGGACACCGACAGTCTGGCCCGGGCACTGGAGCGGGACACCGCCCAGCCCCTCACGCCGGAACAGCGCGAGGCACAGGTGGACTATGTGCGCACCAACTTTGATTATGATGTCATGCTGGATCGGTACGAGGAAGTGTATCACCATGTGATCGGTGACCCGCTCAAGGAGATACCTTCGCAGGCTAAGGCACACCGCAAGGCCGCAGCCGCCCAGGGAGGCGCAGCATGATAAAGGAAGAACAGAACCCGGTCGGGCCGGTGCTGACTGCGGCCGAAAGCCGCCGCCGGGTGCTGCACAACATGTGCTCGTCGCTGTTGTACAACCTGTCGGTGATCCTGTTCGGCCTGCTGCTGCCGCGGCTGTACCTCACCAGCTTCGGTTCGGAGCTCAACGGTCTGGACAGCACCATCAAGCAGATCTTTTCCTGTCTGACTCTGCTGGAAGCGGGCGTGGGCCTGGCCTCGCAGCAGGCCTATTACCTTCCGGTGGCCGTGGGCGACCGGAAAGCCATCAACGGCATTTTTTCGGCCACGCATCACTATTACCGCCGCACCGGTATCGTGTATCTGCTGGTCACGGTGGTGTTTGCGCTGCTGTACCCCCTGTGCATCAACACAGTGCTGTCCTACGGCACCGTGAGCCTGATCGTGGTGTTCTACGGCATCCCGGGCATCGTGAGCTATCTGGTGCAGGGCAAATACCGCTCCTTTATGGAAGTGGAAGGCAAAAACTATGTGATCACCTACATCACCACGGCCACCATGGCGGCGGGCAACCTGCTGCGCATGCTGGCGCTGCTGTTTACCCGCAGCATCCTGTTGGTGCAGGTGACCTACTGCGTGCCTTCGGTGTTCCAGGTGCTGGTGCTTACGGCCTATATGCGCAAAAGCTATCCGTGGCTCAACGCGCACGATACCCCCAATCTGGAGGCGCTGGCCCAGCGCGGCTCGGTGCTGGTGCATCAGCTCACGAGCATCGTGTTCAACAACACCGACACGATCCTGATCTCCAGCCTGTGCGGTCTGGCGTCGGCCAGTGTGTACACCATTTATATGCTGTTTTTCTCCAACATCGAAAAGCTGTTCTACTCGATCGTCAACAGCATCAGCTTTCGGCTGGGGCAGCTGTTCTATGTGGAGCCGGAAAAGTTCAAGCGGCTGTACCGGCTGTACGATGCCCTTTACCTTTCCGCGGCCTTTGCACTGTTCACAACTGTGGCTGTGTTCCTGATGCCCATCATCGCGCTGTACACGGCGGGCGTGACCGATGCCGAGTACCTTGACACCCGCCTGCTGGTGCTGTTCACGGCGGTGGAGCTGCTGTCCAGCGCCAAGCAGCCGTTGGGGATGCTGCTGAACATCAGCGGCCGCTTTGAAGAGACCCGGCAGCAGGCCCTGATCGAGATGGGCATCAACCTGCTGGTGTCGGTGATGTCGGTGCTGCGGTTCGGCATCGCGGGCTGCCTGTTCGGCACGCTGGCGGCGCACCTGTACCGCTATACGGCGTTGATCCTTTTTACCCGGACCAAAGTGCTGGGAGAGTCGCCGGTGGGCGATTTTGTGCGGCTGGGCGTCAACGGGCTGCTCTGCTTTGTGCTGCTGTACCTGCTGGGATTTGACCGCTGCTATGGCGGCGGCTACCTGATGGTGTGCCTGAAGGGTGCGTTGTTCGGGCTGTGGGTGCTGCCGCTGTTCCTTGTGGTGAACGCGGTGCTGGACTGGCACAATGTGGACACCCTGCGCGGGCTGCTGCACACGCTTACGATCAAAAAAGGAGCGACGGAGGAAAAACACGATGCGGAATGAAGAAACGATGTGCGAGGGCCTGCTCTCGGTCGTGATCCCGGTGTACAACATCCGGGACTATGTGGAGCGCTGTGTCCGCTCGGTGCTGGCGCAGCCGGATGTGCCGCTGGAAGTGCTCATCGTGGATGACGGCAGCACCGATGACAGCGGCGCGGTGTGTGACGCACTGGCGGCGGAGGACAGCCGGGTCACAGTGTTCCACAAGCCCAACGGCGGCCTGTCGGACGCCCGCAATTACGGGCTGTGCCATGCACAGGGCGAGTATATCCTGTTCATGGACGGTGATGACTGGCTGGCAGAGAACGTTTGCCCCGGCCTGCTGCAGATGGCGCTGCAGGACCGGGCCGATGTGGTCATCGGCAAGGTGCATTTTCTGCGCGAGGAACCGGTGATGACCCGCTGGGAAGAAGCGGTGGAAAAAAACTTCACCTTTCACACAGTTTACACCGGTAAGGAGTATCTTTTGAAATGCCTGCAGACCGGTGGCCTGCGGGTGGAAGTGGGGCGGCACCTGTACCGCACCGGCTTTTTGCGGGCGAACGGCCTGCAGTTCTGCAAGGGCATCCTGCACGAGGACGAAGAGTTCACGCCGCGGGTGCTGCTGCAGGCGCAGCGGGTGGTGCTGACCGGGCAGGAGATCTACTATTACGATAACTGCCGCGCCGGTTCCATCACGCACGCGGAAGGGTTGAGCACCCGCCGTGTTCAGGACCGGCTGCGCATCTACGACAGTCTGGCGGAGATCTACCGTACGGTGACCCCGCGGGCGCTGCGCCGCCGCCTGCAGGATGACCTGTGCTGGAAGTATCTGGACTGCGCGGCGCGGTTCGATTGCAGGACCCTGCCGGGCTACCGCCCGCAGCGGCTGCGGATGCTGCAGTTTGCCTGCACGCCCCGCCGCCGGGCCAAGGCAGCGCTGTTTGCCCTCTCGCCGGAGCTGTTCCGGCGGGTGATGAATCATTGACCTACTGACCGAAGAAAGGCAGAATATGTCGGCTCAACATACCAAGAAGAGAAGAGCGCCTGCACCGGACGGCGCACGCCGCCGATGGTGGCAGAACCGGCTGCTGCAGCTGCTGGCGGCTTTTGTGCTGCTGTGCGGCGTGGCAGCTGCCGGACTGAAACTGTACACGGATTATACGAATAGTCATTTTCAGGTGACCTTTTACCGGGTAACCTCCAGCCATGTGTCGGAAAAGCTGCGGGTCCTGTTTTTGTCGGACCTGCACCTGCGGGAATACGGCGAGCACAACGAGGAGCTGATCCAGACCGTGCAGGAGCTGGACCCGGACCTGATCCTGCTGGGCGGTGACCTTGTCACCTTCCCGAACCCGGAGTATGAGAATATGCTTTCGCTGTGCCGCAGCCTTGCCGATGTGGCCCCGCTGTACGGGGTGCTGGGCAACCACGAAAGCGAGATGATCTACGGCGGGGTGGATGACCAGCTGGCCGAAAAATTTTCGGAGGCCGGGGTGCAGCTGCTGCGCAATAAGACCCGCACCATCCAGATCGGGGAAAACAACGTGGAGCTCATCGGGCTGGAAGGTGCCCTGAAGGACTTTTACAAATACGGTGCCAGCGACTGTGTGGAGAGCCTGAGCCGCCAGTACGACACCTTCCGCATCTGCATCAACCATGTGCCCATGGCCTTTGTGGACTACATGCAGGATGCGCCCTTTGACCTGGCGCTGGCCGGGCACACCCACGGCGGCCTGATCCGCCTGCCGGTGGTGGGGCGGCTGTACACCGCAGAGGAGGGGCTGTTCCCGGAGTATGCGGGCGGCATGTACCAGCTGGACAGCGGGGCACCCCTCATCGTGGGCTGCGGCCTGGGCGACTCCAACCAGATCCCCCGCGTATACAATCCGCCGGAGCTGGTTCTGGTGGATGTGAACTGGTACTGAGATGAACGAACTTGAAAGGAGGCCCGGAGACGTGGTGACAAAGATCAAGCAGATCTTCAAACAGGCTGTGCTGCGCTTCTGGAGCCTGCGGGTGCCGTTGATCGTGGTGTGCATCCTGCTCGCGGCACTGCTGTGCACCGCACAATATCAGGACAGCAGCCGGGTGGCCTCGGCCCAGATGACCCTGAACTACTCCGAGGCATCGCAGGGGCTCAACCCCAACCGCACCCGGTTTACGACTACCGACCTGACCTCCGACGAGGTGCTGCAGAGCACCCTGTACAACGCCGGACTGGAAGGTCAGATGACGGTGGAACAGCTGCGCAAGGCCATTACGGTGGAACCCACCGATGTGACCAACGTGAGCAGCTCGGAAAACTACATCACCACCAGCTGCAGCATCAGCCTGCAGCTGGAAGAACCCTGCCAGCACCTGACCGCAGCCACGCTGCTCCGGATCTTCTGCGGCAGCTACAAGGATTATTTCATGGAGCACTACGGCGAGAACCAGAGCGTGTTCTCCTGCACCATGCCGGATTACTTTGACACCGAGCCGTATCTGCGCCTCAAGAGCCTGACGCTGCGGGCCGACCAGCTGGACCGCTACCTCACGGCCCGTGTCAGCGAGAACAAGAGCTATCAGGACGCCACCACCGGCAACACCTTCCTGAGCCTGTCCAAGCAGATCCAGAACGTGATCAACTACGAGATCCCGCGCATCCAGGCCTATATCCTGCGGGGCGGCCTGTCGGCGGACGTTTCTTCCCTGACGGCCATGCTGCAATACAAGCTGCAGATCGAGCAGCTGGACTATCAGAAGCAGATGGCCTACTACAACTCCGACAATCTGGGCATTGGCCTGTACGATGAGAGCATGAGCGCCATCGTCATGATCCCCACGCTGGACGAGAACCGCGAGTTCTATATGTCCCGCACCAAAACGGCGCTGGACACCATGGCCAGCGACGCCGACGGTGCCCTGGCGGAGGCGACCTCCCATCAGGATGTGATCACCACCACCCAGTATGTGGTGCAGCAAATGCAGACCATGAGCGACCCGGCGGGCCTGACCACGGTGAACGCCATGCTGCAGGAACTGGAAACCACCATGGATCAGATCCAGCAGGCACTGCGGGTGACGGATGCCTCCTATATCATCTATAAGACCCAGAACTACCTGGTGTTCAACTATGCGGCCGGCTCCTTTGTGCAGCAGATCGGCCTCAAGCGGGTGATCGTGGAAATGGCAGTCTTTGTGGTGCTGTGCTTCGGCCTGTGCATGGTGCGCACCGCCCGGCAGATCCGGAAGGAGGAACAGCGTTGAAAAAGTTTGATATCCTGCGCTACCTCCGGCGGTTCTTTGCACTGGTGCTGGCCGTGACCATGGCGGGCACAGTGGTGGTGTACTGGTACTGCAAGAACAACCAGACCTACACCGCCAGTGTGAACATCAAGTACCTGCACGACGGCATCAAGGACGGCTTTGCCCCGGACGGCACCGCCATGAACGTGGACGAGATCTATTCTTCCAAGGTCATCTCGCAGGCCATGGAGAGCCTTGGGCTGCAAAGCGGCATCAACCTTGTGCGCTCCCACTGCACGGTGGAAGAGCTGATCCCGGACGACCAGAAGGCCCTGCAGGAAGCTCTCATCGACAAGGGGGAAGAGTCTACCTACTTCCCGGACGAATACAAGGTGACGCTGGTGGTGGACGGCAGCCTGGGTGCGAGCTACGCCCGCCGGGTGCTGGATGCCATCATCAGCAGCTATTCCACCATCTACACGGAGGAATATGTGGAGCTGCCCCTGACCATGAACCCCTCCAGCGGCCTGCTGAACAGCGGCTACGACTATTACGAGTGCGTGGACGTGCTGTCGGCCGACACCACCGAAGTGCTGAACTATCTGGAGGATAAAAAGACAAACTATCCCAACTTCCGCTCTTCGGTCACGGGTTATTCCTACGAGGACCTGTACGACATCTATAAGATGCTGTACGACTACGAGATCCCGTCGCTGTACGCGAATGTGATGACCGGGCCGCAGGTGCGCAACGCCGACAAGCTGTGCCGCAACCTGACCCAGAGCATCGAGAGCAGCGTGCAGAACGAGCAGGTGTATCAGGAGCGGGAAGCCTACCTCAGCGGCCTGATCCAGAACTACTCGGAGAAGAACCGCGACCTGATCAACTACCATTACCACAACGACGCCAACGACAGCGGCACCGACTACATCCTGAAGAACGTAGAGGCCTACGATGACAACCAGAGCAAGCAGATCACCTACGATTCGCTGATTTTGGAGTATGTGGAGATCGACAAGACCCTGCGCAGCAGCGCCATCCGCCGGGCCTACACCCAGCAGCTGCTGGACACCTTCCAGGCAGCCGGCGGGGTGGGCGGCGATGAGGCCTCCCATGCCGCGATCGAGTCGGAGATCAACAAGTACGAGCAGACGCTGGTGGACTACTACCAGATCGTGAACCAGACCAGCATGGAGCACAACCGCTCCCTGAGCGCGGACTATCTGCAGACCACCAGCTCCACCAGAGTGTGGCCCAGCATCAACACCAAGCTGTATCTGGCCATCGGCTTTGTATTCTTCTTCCTCGTGGGCTGCGCACTGGCCGTTGTGGTGGGCCGTTCCCGCGACTTTGTGGAATACTTTATGTATGTGGACAAAAAGACCGGTCTGCCCAACCGCGACCGTGTGGATGCCATGATGGCACGGCTGGAAAAGCAGGGCCTGCTGCCCAGCCACTTTACCTGCATGTGCTTCCAGTTTACCAGCCTGAACCATCTCTCGCGGGAGTATGGTTACTCGGTGGGCAACCATGTCCTGCGGGACTTTGCCGGGCTGGTGGCGGCCCTTGGCACCGAGGAGAGTTTCATCGGTTCCAACGGTGCGGGCCAGATCGTGGGCCTCTTCCGGGAATGCAACGCCGTCAAGGCGGAGGCCATTCTGGAAGTGCTGGACGAGCAGATCCAGGAGTACAACAGCCTGAACCCGGATTACGCCATCGAGTACAGGGCAGCCAGTGCCACCTCGGATGACGAAAAGGAATTCAACATCCGGGACCTGCTGCGCTGCGCATTCAAGAAGCTGCGGGATGCCAATAAGCCGCAGCCGGAGACCGCACACGAGACGGTGTAAAAAAGATAAGGAGGCGGCAGTCATGCTGCAGAATCAACGGGCCTGCCAGCTCGTCCGTTCCAAAATCGGCTGTGAGCCGTTGGCGCTTGCCGTGGCGTGGGGTGCCCGCACGGCGGGCCGCTGCGCCGCCGGGGTGCTGGGAGCCGTGAAGCATCAGCGCTTTTCCGACCAGCAGCTGGAGACCTTTGCCGCCCGCGCGCCGGGCATCTGCCCGAAGCCGGTGTGCGATGCCGGGGAGCCCTGCCCGCTGCCGCCGCAGGACGATGCGGTGGATGTGTCGGTGATCGTGCCGGTGCACAACGGGGAGCGCTTTTTGCGCGCCTGTCTGGACAGCATCCTGCTCCAGAACACCACTCGCCGCCTGCAGGTGCTGGCGGTGGAGGACGGCTCCACCGACGGCAGCGGGGCCATTCTGGCCGAGTACGCCCGGCAGGGAGGGGTCACCGTGCTGCACCCGGAGCAGGGCGGCAGCGCGGCCCGCGCCCGCAACACCGGTCTGGCCCGGGCGGTGGGCCGCTGGGTCCTGTTTGTGGATTGCGATGACTGCCTGCTGCCAGACACAGTGGAGACGCTGCTGGCGGCACAGGCGCGTACCGGGGCGGATATCGTGCAGGGCGGCTGGCAGTATTGCGACGAAGCCGACACCTGCGGTGCGGTGCAGCAGTACGCAGAAGCGTGCTACACCGGCCCCCGGCGGCTGGATGTGGTGGAGCTGCCCGGCACTCCCTGGGGCAAGCTGTACCGCCGGACCCTGTTTGAACGGGTACGGTTCCCCTCCGGGTACACCTGTTTTGAGGATGCCATGATCCATTTCTGGGTCTTTCCGCGGGCGAAGTGCATTGCTTCGACAAAACCTGTGGTATATTTGTGGCGCAAAAATACAATGGGGCTCACCGCGACCTCCCAGAATACGGCCAAAGCAGTGCAGGCCTACTGGGTGGCTGAAGAAATGCTGGACGGTGCGGTGCGTCTGGGCCTGCCGCCGGATGCGCTGTTTGCCTGCAACCTGATCCTGCAGCTGGCCAATTACTGCTATGTGTGTGTGGCCGGTCTGCCGGAGGCGGACCGGCAGACGGCCTTTGCCTGCTGCTGCCTGCTGTACCGCCGGTGGGCAACGAAGCTGCCGGACCCCCGGATGCTGCCCTATGCCGTGCGGCTGGCGCAGCGGGCGCTGGAACAGGCGGACTATGGGCTATGGCAGCTGCAGGGCAGACTGTTCCAGCTGATCAACTGACCGGTTTACACCGGCACGGAAAGCGAGGTGGACCGCGTGCAGGATGTTTCCAAGATCCTGACCCGGAAATATTACGGCAAAAAAGACCCGTTCCGCAGCCGGGAGTTCCGCCAGCCCCGCTGGATGGAACTGTTGGCGGTGCTGCTGTTCACCGTGTCCGGGCTGGGCGAAGGCAAAAGCATCAATGTGGTGCTGGGCGGTCTGCCCAAGGCGGTGACGCTGGCCTTTGTGGGGCTGGCCGGGCTGGAATTTTTCATCCGGGGCGATTTTGACCGGTTGAAAAAACTGGCCGGGCCGTCCGGGCTGTACATCCTGTATCTGGCGGTGCTTGCCGCCTGGTCCATGTTCATCTGGGTGCGCAACTTCACGGCCTTTGCCTCCATCACCCGCGGCGTGGAAAAGATCCTGTATCAGAGCATCGCCACGGTGGTGGCCATCTGCTGCGTGTACCTGTACGGGCGGTTCAGCATCGACCTGTTCACCATCGGCATCTGCTGCGCAAACCTCTTCATCCTGTTCAGCGAGGTGCCCGCCTATGGTGTGGGCGAGAGCGTGAGCTCCCTGCTCACCAGCATCCTGTCGCTGGGCAACAACACCTATGGCTATGCCGAGCGGCTGGAGATCCACGAGGTGACCTTTCTGGAGGGCATCTTTGTGCTGTACTACCTGTTCTTTTCGCCAAAAGAAACCAAGCAGCAGCGCACCCGCAACTGGGTGCTGGCGGGCTGCTCCTTCTTTTTTGTACTGGCGGGCATGAAGCGCATCCTGCTGCCGGCGCTGGTGGTCTCGGCCTTTTACATCTGGGTGCTGCGCCGCAGCCATGCCAAGGAAAAGCTGATCATGCTCACCGGTGCGGCCTGGGTGACCCTGTTCTGGGTGTATCTGTATCTGGTGCACACCGGGGCTATCTCCCGGCTGCTGAACGCTGTGGGCATCAACATGATGGGCCGCGATTACATCTGGAGCCTGGCCAAACCCTATTATCAGTTCTCGCCCACCTTCATCGGGCTGGGGTTCGAGGCAGTGGACGCCATGGTCACCCGCTTTTATGAGATCGGCCTCATTGATGTGGCCTACCCGCTGCACAACGATATCCTCAAGGTGTTCGTGGAACTGGGCTTTCCGGGGCTGTGCTTCTGGTGCGCGTTCCTGTACCTGATCCTGCCCTGGTTCTGGATCAAGCGCTATGGTGCCGAGGCCGGCATCTTGTATTTTGCCATCCTCAACCCGCTGTCCATGACCTACCTCACCGACAACACGGCCTTTTATTTCTGGTGCACCATGGGCCTGCGCATGATCCCGCTGGCGGTGTGCTGCTTTGCAAAGCCGACGAAGGACCCTGCCGCCCAAAAACAGACATGGCAGCCGCCCTCGGCGCAGGAGGTGCAGCGGCGCATCCGGGCGCAGTACCGGGAGAAAGGAAGTTCTTCATGATCCATATCCTGCAGTCGGTCAGCAACATGGACCGGGGCGGCATCGAGTCGATGCTGATGAACTATTACCGGCATCTGGACCGCACGCGGTTCCAGTTCGATTTTCTGGTCAACAAGAAAAAGCCCGGCTTTTTTGATGACGAGATCCGCGCACTGGGCGGGCGCATCTTCCAGAGCCCCGGCGTAGCCCCGCAGAGCTACCCGGCCTACCTGCGCTCTATGCAGCAGCTGCTGGCCCAGCACCCGGAGATCAAGGTGCTGCACGCCCACAACGAGGCCATGCAGCTTTTTGCGCTGGAGGGCGCTAAAAAGGCGGGCCTGCCGGTGCGCATCGCCCACGCCCACAACACCCGTCTGCCCAAGGACGCCAAGCTGCCGATCAAATGGTTCTGCAAACAGTTCATTCCCGGCGCGGCCACCGATTACTGGGCCTGCGGGCGGGAGGCCGGCATCTACTACTTTGGACAGAGCGCGTGGGATGCCCGGGGCGTGACCCTGCGCAACGCCATCGACCTGGACCGCTTTGGCTACCGGCCACAGGTGCGCGCAAAGCTGCGGGCGGAATACGGCCTGAACGGCAAACTGGTGGTGGGGTGCGTGGCCCGCTTTATGGTGCAGAAGAACCATACCCGCCTGCTGGACATCTTTGCGGCCCTGAAAAAGGTGCGGCCGGACAGCTGCCTGCTGCTGGTGGGCGAGGGCGAGCTGCGGGCCGAGCTGGAAGCCAAGGCCGCCCGGATGGGCATTGCGCAGGATGTGAAGTTCCTGGGCGTGCAGAGCGACACCTCCGTCTGGTATCAGGCCATGGATGTGTTCGTGATGCCCTCGCTGTTTGAGGGCCTGCCCGTGGTGGGCATGGAAGCGCAGGCGTCCGGTCTGCCCTGCGTGTTCTCCACCGGCGTCACCGAGGAGGTCCTGCTGCGGCCGGACAGCTGCCGCATTTCGCTGGAACAGCCGGACGAAGCATGGGCCGCAGTGCTGAAGGATGCGGACCGCAATCTGCCCGACCGTGCGCAGGCGGCGGCACAGGTGCGGGCTGCCGGGTACGACATCCGGCAGGAGACCCTGCGCCTGCAGCAGCTGTACACCGGCCTGATCGCCAAAAGGAGCGCGGCCCATGCCTGAGATCAGTATTATTGTTCCGGTTTATAACGTAGAGCAATATCTCCCGGCGGCACTGGACTCTCTGCGGGCCCAGACCTGCCCGGACTGGGAGGCTATTCTGGTGGACGACGGCTCCCCGGACGGCTGCGGGGCGCTGTGTGATGCGGCCGCCCGGCAGGATGCCCGCTTCCGGGTGATCCACCAGAAGAACGCCGGGGTCGGGGCCGCCCGCAACGCCGGGTTGGCTGCAGCCCGCGGCACCTATGTGCAGTTTCTGGACAGTGATGACGCACTGGAGCCCCAGATGGTGGAGGTGCTGTGCCGCACGGCAAAGCAGACGGATGCAGACCTGATTTTGTTCGGCGGCTATGAGGAGCACTACGCGGCCGACGGCACCCGTACCAGCTGCATCGACATTGCCCCGGTGCTGGAAGGGGTGTACCGCAGCGACCCCTGCCCGCAGCTGTTCCCGCAGCTGTCGGCCATGTCGCTGGTCACGCGGCAGCTGTTCCGCCGCCGCTGCATCGAAGAGGGCAACTGCCGCTTTACCGATCATAAGATCGCGGAGGACGCCCTGTTTTTCGTGTCCTTTTACCGGCAGCACCTGCACTGTGTGGTGGGCATCCCGGAAAAGCTCTACCGCTATAAGCTGCGTGCCTCGGGGTCGGCCTCCCAGAGCTACCACCCGGAGCGGCTGGCCGATAACTTTTACCTCTCGGACGCGGTGGAAGCCGTGGCAAGGGACTGGGGCCTGAACGATGACCCCGCCTGCCGCCGGGCCGTAAACCACAGCCGGGTGCTGGACCTGCAGCTGGGCATCAAGAACGTCTGCCTGGGGCCGCTGAGCTTCCGGCAGTGCACCGCATGGCTGCGGCAGGCCCTGCGCATCCCGGCGGTACGAGCCGCTGTGCGGGACATGCCCCTGCAGGACGCCCGCAGCCGCAACGACCGCATCAAACTGGCCTTGCTGAAGATGCGGCTGTGCGCGGTGGTCGTTGCCCTGTCCAGCTGGAACAACCGCCGCTGAAAAACCAAAAACAACAAAGCGCCCCTGTGCACCGGATGGGTTCCGTGCACAGGGGCGCTGTATTTTATAAGGGAAAAGCGGGGGCTCAATCGTCGTCGCTGTCCAGCTTGAGCACAGCGGTAAAGGCCTCGCTGGGCAGGGAAACGCTGCCCAGCTGGCGCATCTTCTTTTTGCCTTCCTTCTGCTTTTCCAGCAGCTTTTTCTTGCGGGTGATATCGCCGCCGTAGCACTTGGCCAGCACGTCCTTGCGCATGGCCTTGACCGTCTCACGGGCGATGATCTTGCCGCCGATGGCGGCCTGCACCGGGATCTCGAACAGGTTGCGGGGGATGTTGTCCCGCAGCTTTTCGCAGATGCGGCGGCCCTTGGCGTAGGCGTTATCCCGGAACACGATCATGGACAGCGCATCCACGGGGTCGCCGTTGAGCAGGAAGTCCAGCTTGACCAGGTCGCTCTCGCGGTACTCCTTGAACTCGTAGTCGTAGCTGGCGTAACCGCGGCTGCGGCTCTTGATGGCATCAAAGAAGTCGTACACGATCTCGCCCAGCGGCATGGCGTAGTGCAGATCCACGCGCACATCGTCCAGATACTTCATGTCGATGAGGGTGCCGCGCTTGTTCTGGCACAGATCCATCAGGCCGCCCACATAGTCGTTGGGGGTGTACAGGTGCACGTCCACAAAAGGCTCTTCCTGCTTGACGATGTTGGAGGGATCCGGGTAGCTGGAGGGGTTGTCGATCATCTCCACAGTGCCGTCGGTCAGGGTCAGGCGGTAGCGCACGCTGGGCGTGGTGGTGATGATGTCCAGATCGAACTCGCGTTCCAGACGCTCGGTGATGATCTCCATGTGCAGCAGGCC
>ERZ1034804.164-NODE-164-length-14439-cov-6.036777_pt1 | contig 14439 bp, 15 predicted proteins | sample MGYA00520635_ERZ1034804 | MGnify/ENA primary metagenome ERZ1034804 (study PRJEB33766, sample SAMN09781685) | gut metagenome | biome: gut microbiome | host: Homo sapiens | place: Madagascar | study: EMG produced TPA metagenomics assembly of the PRJNA485056 data set...
AAGAAAGGCCGATGTCCAGAGTCTTATCGGTAGCGCCGGTGATGCCTGCGCCGGAACCGGTGGGGTCATAGCTGATGGTGACATCCGGCTCGATCTCAGCAAAGCCCTCGGTCAGGGCGGCGATGACGTTCTTCATAGAGGTGGAACCGCCAGTGGCGACATTGCCGGACAGCGCAGCCGTAGAAGAAGCGGAAGCTGCGGTGCTGGATGCGGCGGCAGAAGAGGCAGCAGTGGAAGAAGCTGCACCGCCGCAGGCGGTCAGGGCAGCAGCAGCGGCAGCGGCGCCGCAGACGGACAGGAACGAACGACGAGTGATCTTTTTCATCATAATATCTCCTTCAACTGGGCCGGCCCTTTTGTTCTGGCCGGGCTGTTTTCCTTTTCTTCGTTGTGTCTCTCTTGGGACGCCTTTATTGTAGCGCACCGCCCATCCGGCTGCGACCATGGCGGCGCAAAATGCAGGTAAAGCTTTGTGCGGTGTTTTTGCGCTGTTGTCATCCTCTGGTAAAGTCGGTGTGGAAAACAGGACACTCGATTTTACATTTCCGGTCAAACTGTCAAAAATCCGCACGTTCGTTTGTGCATCCCGCCCGCTGATGGGCGCAAAAAGCCCCGGGGTTTCGAGGGGAAACGCCCGGGGCTGATACTCTTATGTATTATTTTTCAGGCATTCTCGACTTTGGGAGTGATCGTGCCGTTTTCATCGTCATCCGTGAACACAGCCTTCTGGCCTTTGTACTCAATGGTAAAGATGGCTTTCTTATATTTAAAACTTCTAAGGCTCGAATTCTCTGCCACTGTCCCTGTGGTTTGCAGCCAGAAGTTTTTAATCTCGACCTTACCGCTGTTTCCCTCCAGCTCAATATCCTCACCAGTATATTTCATCTCATACGAGTTTCCCGTGAGATCGTAGATTTTGCCGGTGATATTCGCCTTCGGAATTGTCACAGAGTCAGAGTTCTTGTTTCGAACATAAAAATTCGTGCTGTACCTTATAGAGCCATCCGTACTGTTACTGTTCAGTATAGCATAATCCGTTATAAATGTCACATTGCTGATGGTCGCTCTTGCTGCGCCCTCATCCTCAAGTGCTTCCTTGATACTGTCCACTACATCGCATCCGCTCAGCATCCCCGCACAGGAAACAGCCAGCACACCGGCACCGGCCACTTTGATAAATTCACGCCGCGTCATCATAGTGTTTTCTCCTTTCATATCAGCAAAGCCCTACCGGAAAATACCCGGTCTTTTCCTAAGGATACTTTTTTTTTTTTTCGGGATTGTCAATGAACTCCTACAAGAAATCTCAGAATTTCTCTTCCGTGCCGTCCGGGCGGTAGAGCTGGACATATCTGCGCCACTTGTCCGCGCCCATCACCCGGCTGTAGCAGTCGGCCAGCTCTCTGTTGGCCGTCTCTGCATCCAGCGTCTCCCCCTCGGCAGGCAGGACCAGCACCCGGAACCATGCGTCGAAAAGACGCTCCGTCCAGCCGGTGTCAACGGCCCCGCAGCGGGCATAAAAGCCCAGACGCCGGACGGCCATGGCCTCGTCGTCGGCCTTCTCGGGACACTCGGCCTCGATGAGGATGGCCTTTGCGCCCTCCTCGTGGGCGGGCAGAGCGGCCAGCAGACGTGCGCCAATGCCGGTGCTGCGGTAGGCGGGCAGGACGGAGAAATAGTCCAGCTGGCTCACTTCACAGCCCATAGGCTGCACCATCAGCAGATAGGACACCAGCGTCTCCCCCTCGAACACGCCCCAGGTGTGGGCCATACCGACGGCTTCACTGTTCAGTATCATGCTCAGGGGTTTCAGCTCGCTGGGCGGGAAGTCGCGGCGCATCTCGTCCAGATACACCCGCGTCAGCTCGTCGGCGGTGAGTTTCTTCCACGTAAAGGTCTGGGGCTTCATATCAAAATTCCTTTCCGATAAAAATACCGCCGGGCCGGGCGCAGCGGCCCGTTCCCGGCGGTGTTCGAGAAGCTGTTTGCGTAAGAAAACAGCTTCTTCGTTACAGCTGCTTGCGCAGGGCATCGTACACAGCCTGCACATCGCCCTTGATGACCACCTGGCAGGCGTTCTTGGCCGGGCGGATGACGCCCTCTGCGCCTGCGGCCTTGGCAGCGGCCTCGTCCACGGAGGCGTAGCTGTGTACCTCAAAGCGGAGGCGGGTGGCGCAGTAGTCCACCTTGGCGATATTATCCTTGCCGCCGAGGGCTTTCAGGATGCCGGAGGCCAGTGCCTCGCTCTCGGCAGAGCTCATGCTGGGCGTCTTGGCCCCGCCGTTCTTATGGTTGTGATAATACTTGCGTCCAAAATAGAAGCAGGCCATGGCCACCATGGCGAGAACGATCTTGAACGGCAGCGTGATAGGCAGGAATGTGACGATGAGCGCGATGACGATAGCGGCGATCCAGCTGTAAATATCCATTCCCAAAAACATACGATAATTCCTCCTTTGGGGAACGATGCGGCGGGCGCTTCCGGCAGGAAGCCGCCCGGACCCAGTCCGGGTACAACACCATATTAACATACTGCCGGGAAAAAAGAAAGCCTTTTCGGGTATCTTTCGGCCCGAGAGCTTGCATCCCGGGCCGGAATCGGGTACTATAAAGACAGTATATCCCCAATACACGAAAGGAGCATCCTTATGGAATGGACTGATATTCGCCTGACCGTATCCAAAGCCGACGCCGAGGCCGCCGAGGCCGTGGCCACCATGATCGCGGAGGGCGGCATTTATATCGAAGACTACAGCGACATCGAGGAACAGGTGGAGCAGATCGCCCACGTGGACCTCATCGAGCAGGAGCTGCTGGACAAACCCCGGGACACCGTCATCATCCACATGTACCTCGAGCCGGGCGCTTCGCCGGTGGAGACGCTGGCCCTCATCGCGGCCCGGATGGAGGCCGCAGGCATCCCCTACACCTCTGAGACCGAGGGCGTGGAGCAGGAGGACTGGCAGAACGGCTGGCGCAAATACTACCACCCGATGGATGTGGGCCAGCGCCTCGCCATCGTGCCGTCCTGGCAGGACTACGACACCGACCGCGTCAAGCTCATCCTCGACCCGGGCCTTGCTTTCGGCACCGGCGGCCATGAGACCACCAACCTCTGCCTCGAAGTGCTGGACGAGCGGGTCAAGGGCGGCGAGCGGGTGCTGGACATCGGCACCGGCAGCGGCATCCTCGCCATCGCAGCCCTCAAGCTGGGCGCAGCCGTGGCTGAGGGCGTGGACATTGACCCCGTGGCCGTCCGCACCGCCGGCGAGAACGCCGCCCTCAACGGCGTAGCCGACAAGCTGACCGTCCTCGTGGGCGATCTGTCCGACAAGGCCAGCGGCAAGTACGACATCATCACGGCCAACATCGTGGCCAACGCCATCATGTCCCTGGCCCCCGCCGTCCCCGGCCTGATGGCCGACGACGCCGTCTTTATCGCCAGCGGCATCATCGACAGCCGGAAGGATGAGGTCATCGCCGCGCTGGAAGCCGCCGGCCTCGCCGTGCTGGAAGTGAAGGAGAAGCGCGGCTGGGAGTGCATCGTCTGCAAGAAAGCGTAAATTTTTTAACAGGCTTAAAGCTGACCGCTGCGTCTTTGGCTCTCCCTTTGAGGAAAGACTTCCCCCGGCCGGGGGAAGATGTCGCGCAAGCGACAAAAAGGGGAATCTGTCACCGAAGGTGACTGAGAGGGCAAGGACGCTCAAGGAGGAACCATGCCGCACCGTTATTTTACCACTGAAATTTCCGACGGCACCGCCGTGCTGCGGGGGGCCGACGCCCACCATCTCTCCCGCGTGATGCGGGGCAAGCTGGGGGACACCGTCATCCTCTGCGACGGCAGCGCCGTCGAGTATACTGCCACCATTACCGGTTTCGGCGACGAGACGGTAGAGTTCAGCGTGGAGCCGGGCTACCCCAGCGCCGCAGAACCCACCGTAGACGTCACCCTGCTGGTGGGTTATCCCAAGCAGGATAAACTGGAGCAGGTCATCCGCCACGGCGTCGAGCTGGGCTGTGACCACTTCATCCCGTTTTTCAGCCGCTACTGCGTGGCCGCGCCCAAAAAGGAAGAGCAGAAAAACGAGCGCTACAACCGCATCGCCTTTGAAGCCGCCAAGCAGTGCGGCCGGGGCATCCTGCCGGATGTGGCCCTTCCGCTGCCCAACTTCGGGGCCGTCTGCCGCAGCCTCGACCAGTATGACCTCGTGCTCTTCTGCTACGAGTGCGGCGGCGCACCCCTGCGCCAGCTTCTGGCTGAGGCCACGCCCGCCGATGGCGAAAAGCTGAAGATCGCCATCATCACCGGCGCAGAGGGCGGCTTCGCCGCCGAGGAAGCCGAGATGGCCGCAAAAGCCGGCGCAAAGACCGTCGGCCTCGGCCCCCGCATCCTCCGCTGTGAGACGGCCCCGCTGGCCGTTGTCTCTGCCGTCATGACCCTGACGGGGAATCTTGAATAAGTTCTGACATCAGAAACGGCGTCCCGCCGAGGTGGGACGCCGTTTTGCTGTATTCAGTTCTGATACACTTCACGCCGATGGCCTACTGTCAGAGCCAGGATCACCAGCTCTTCATCCTCAATGAGGCAGAGCAGACGGTAATCTCCAATGCGATACCTCCACTGTCCACTCCGGTTGGCCGTCAGGCCCTTGCCGTGGGCGCGTGGGTCAGCGCAGTCCACGAGGTTTTTGTCTATCCACGCTTTCAGCATCCGCTGGGTATAGCGGTCTAATTTGCGAAATTCCTTTTCAAATCGCGGCGTCGTTTCCACCCGGTATTTCATAAGTCGAGTTCCTTCCAGAACTCGCCCACCGGGCGGCTCTTCTTTCCGCTGCGCTGATACTCGCCGTAGGCTTCCTCTGCGACAGTAACGTCATAATCCTCTTCGATCTTGTCGAACAGCGCCCGCTTGAATGCTTCGCCCATCGACATGGAATGGAGCTTTGCATAGCTGTCGGCCAGCTGCCGTTCTTCTTCCGATAACCGAATCGAGAATGCCATACCATCATCTCCTTTTCATAGTACATTGTACTACATCAACTTCAAACTGTCAATGGCACGGTTTATTTCGCATCTGCATCCCGCAGAGCCTTTTTGATGGTCAGCAGATTCTGCGGGCTCATGGAGAAGCTGCGCAGGCCGAGGCGGAGATACTGGGTCGCGTTGACGGCATTGCCGACGGCGAGGCCGCAGATGGTGACGGGGATGTCCGCTTTCCTGGCGGCGTCCACCACCATGGCGATGAGCTTTTTCATGGCCGGGCTGGCGGGACGGTAGTAGTGCTCGGCAATGGCCAGTTCCCGGCTCACCGCGTGGGTGTACTGGGTCAGATCGTTGGTGCCGATAACGAAGAACCGGCAGCCGTGAGCCGTGAAGTCCTCTGCCGTCAGGCAGGCGGCGGGTACGCTGAGCATGACGCCGAAGGGGACGTCAGGCTCGAACTCCACGCCCCGCTCGGCGAGCTTGCGGCGGCAGTAGTCCACCACCTGCATGGCGGAATCCCAGTCCTCGATGTCTGTCACCATGGGGAACATGACCCGCAGCGGGCCTTTTGCGGCGGCACGCATGAGGGCGCAGATCTGTACTGCCATCTGGGGCAGATCGCGCAGGCTGCTGCGGATGCCCCGCAGGCCCAGCTTGGAGGACTGGACGCCCTGATAGGCGTCGGCCATGGTGCGGTCGGCACCGAAGTCGAAGGTGCGCACCGTCACCGTCCTGCCCCTGGCGACGGCGAGGCAGGAGGTGTAGAACAGATACTGCTCCTGCTCGTCCATGGCGTGGCCGGGCATCATCATGTAGCTGCTGCGCAGCAGGCCCACGCCGGACGCACCGGACTCCATCGCGGTCCCCACGTCCTCGGGGCCGAAGCAGTTGGCCAGAAGCTCGAACTCCTCGCCGTCCCGGGTGCGGTTGGGCAGCTCGAGCTGGGCGTTCAGCTCCTCGTTCTGGCGCTGCATCTCGCAGATGCAGGTGATAGCGCTCTGCCGGGCGGCGACATCCGGGTCAAGGATGCACTCACCCTCGGTGGCGTTCAGGATGACCTCGCGGCCGTCGCAGTCTTTCAGGAAATCTTCGCCCACCTGGGTGATGCCCGGGATATTCAGCGAGCGGGCGATGATGGCTGCATGGCTCTGGCCGCTGCCCTCGGCGGTGATGAGGCCGAGGATGCGGCCCGCCGGGACGCTGAACAGATCGGTGGGCATGAGCAGGTCAGACGCAAGGATGACCGGGTGGTCGAGGGCCAGCCAGCTGCGGAGCCGGTGGCAGAGGATGTTGGTGATGCGCTGGGTCACGTCGAGGATGTCCACGCTCCGCAGCTGCATGTAGGCGTTGTCCTTCATGGCGGCCAGCTGGGCGGCGTAGCGGCGGCCCACACGGTCCATCGCCTCGGCGGCACCGACGCCGGCTTTTATCTGGAAAGCCACCTCATTCATGAAGCCCTCGTCTTCCAGCATCATGCTCTGGAACAGGAAGATGGCCTGCTCCGAGGGCGCGGCGCGGCCTGCCATCTCGTCCAGCTCCTGCTGAGCCACCTTGATGGCGTCTTCCAGCGCCTGCTTTTCCTGTTCGGGGTGGAAAGGCCCCTCGCCGAACACCAGCGGCGGGCGGTCCAGCCGGCTGACCTGACCCAGCACGAGGCCGGGCGATGCGGTAAAGCCCTTATATACCTTCATGTTTTCATCTCCTCCGGCGGCACTCTGCCGGTCAGCGCCCGGCAGACCAGTGCCTGCAAAAAGGTGTTGGGCAGCAGAGCGGCCCGCGCGGCCTGCGCCGGGCCTGCTTCGCCCTCGAACAGCGGCTCGAAGCTCCTGAGGCGCTCGAAGTCGCATTTTGCAAGGAAAGCTTCTCCCAAAGTACGGGTGGTGTAGTAGGGGGCGGGGTCTACGCCCACGTCCTCGGCCGCGGCTTCCAGCGGGGCAAGCTCTGCATCCGAGAGTTTTGCCAGCAGGAGAGCAGCGTCTGCCGTCAGGGTGGAGGGGTGCTTTTCCCGCACGTCCTTCTGGACGGCCTCGAAGGCCGCATGGAATGCGGCGGCATCCGCGCTGCTCTCAGCCCCGCTGTCCACAGCGTAGGCGCAGCCCCGCAGCCGCCCGAAGGCCCGCAATGTATCGTGGTAGCCCAGCTCGATGTTCCGCCGGGCGGTGGCGGGCTCGAAGCGGAGGATGTCGCCCAGCTCCCAGTAGCTTCGGATGAGGGTGGTGGGCAGGCCGGTGCGGTTGGGGCGGGTGATGCCCACCCCCTCCAGGTCCACACAGACCAGCTCTTCTGCGCCCATCTTCTGGGCCAGCGCGGTGGGCATATTGTCCCGGTAGCCGCCGTCGAGGTAAGACACCCCGTCGATGGTGTGGGCCCGCAGGGCGGGGAAGCAGGCCGCAGAGGCCAGCAGGTAGTCTTTCACCTTCCCCTCGGGGATGTCTTCCAGCGGAAGCTCCCGGGCCTTGAGGGTCTTCTGCTCCACGGTCACAAGGCCCAGCCGGATGGGGCTTTTGCGGAGTTTATCTTCGTCCAGCACCCGCTCGACGATCTCTTCCAGCGGCGTGACGTCCATGCCGCCCTGAGTCACAGCGTCTTTGAGGAATGCGTGCAGCTCAGGAAGCGGCGCATCCTCGGCGGGCAGCTCCATCACGTCCTGGCTGCGGATGGTCAGCCACATGTCCCGGGCCGTCTCGTAGAGGTCGAGGGCGAACATGGCGCCGTTCAGGCTGCCGACGCTGGTACCCGTAATGATCTGGGGCCGCCAGCCCAGCTCGGTCAGCGCCCGCCAGACTCCCACCTGATAGCTGCCGCGGGCGCCCCCGCCCGCCAGCACCAGCGCCTTTACGGGGGTGTTGTTCTGCGCCATGTTTTCTGCCTCCTTTGATGTGTTCCGGTTTTGCCTAGATTATAGCATATTTCCCGGGAGATTTCTCTCTGTTTTTGTAACAAAAAATGTGCTATAATAAATTCACCTTGCCAGAACGATTCAGGAGGACGACAGATGCACCGCAAGCAATGGATTTTCGACATGGACGGCACCCTCACCGACAGCATGACTGTGGTGTGGCAGGGCGCACCGCTGGAGCTGCTGCGCCGCTATGGCCGCACCGCAAGACCCGGCATCCACGATGTTCTTCTGAGCATGGGGATGGTGGAGGGCGCGGAGTATCTCATCCGCACCTACGATCTGCCCCTGACCCTCCGGGACTACGAGCCTGCCATGCGGCAGGTCATCCGGGACCTGTACAAAAAAGTTGAGCTGAAGCCCGGCGTCCGGGAGATGCTGGCCCGGCTGAAAGCCGAGGGCGTGCGGATGTGCATCTGCTCCAACACCTGGGCAGAGCAGTGCGAAGAGGTGCTCACCCGGCTGGGCGTCGCAGACTATTTCGAGTTCTTCTACACCGCACAGGGCGCGAAGAGCAAAGCTCACCCCGAGGTGTTCCACGAAGTCCTCGAGCGGCTGGGCGGCAGCGAACCCGCCGACGCCGTCGTCTGCGAGGATGCTGTCTACGCCACCCGTACGGCCAGGCAGTGCGGCTTTTACCTCATCGACATCGAGGACGAGACCAGCGCCGCCGATAAGCCCGAATTGCAGCGCCTTGCCGACCAATACATAACGGATTGGACGCAGCTGGACTGGACAAAATTATAAAGCAATGGGGAGGCCCGGAAGGGCCTCCCCATTGCTTTATCGGAACTGCTTTTCCAGATAATCTTTCAGCGCCGTGCGGGCCGCAGGCTCCCGCCCGCGGGGGACAGGGACCCGTGCGCCGCTCTGCATCCAGAACTCGCCCGCCGCCAGCTGGGACACCGCCGCCAGATTGACCACATAGGAGCGGTGGAGCTGGACGAAGCGCTCATCCGCCAAAAGCGGCTGGGCCACCTGCGCGAACGGCACCCGGACGGACAGGGACGGCACATCCTCGCCGCTGGCGAGATGGAAATGCACCACATGGTGGGTACACTCGAGGTATTCGATGTCCGCGAAGGGCAGCACCCGCAGACCCGACGCCGTGGCTACCGGGATGGCCGGGCCGTACTCCGGCTCGGTGGCCCGGGCCAGCAGAGCGTCCAGTTGTTCCGGCGGGACAGGCAGCAATAAATACTGCATGGCGTCCACCCGGTAGGCACTGTAGGCGTGGGCGGGCGTGTGGGCCAGAAAAGCCAGCGGGCTGCGCCGCCCCCGGCTGCGGAGTGCAGCCGCCGCCTGCAGCGACGCGGCGGCTGCCGTGGACGGCAGCTCAATAAGGTACAGCTCGTACCGCTCCCCGGCGTCGTCCCGGGCCAGCAGGGCTTCCGGGCTGTCCAGCTGCTCGATGATGCAGGCGTCGTCCCGCCGGGCATAATAGTCGAGACACTGCCGCTCCACCCGGCTGCGGAGGACGCTGTCCGGGCTGCACACCGCGATATGAAATATCATTCCGAAGCCCCCTTTCGGGCCTGCCGCCGGCGCTTGCTTTTTCGGCCCGGCGGGAGTATCATTGCTCTGAGAAGCCGTTTTCATAAGCATTGCGCTCACGAAAACAGCTTCTGAAAAACAGAAGGAGAAACTGCTATGGAAATGCCTCTCGTCAGCATCATCGTCCCTGTGTACAATGCCCAGAGCCACCTGAGCCGCTGCCTCGAAAGCATCTGCGGGCAGGAGTACAAGAATCTCGAGCTCATCGTCATCAACGACGGCTCCAAAGATAAGAGCCTGCCCGTCTGCGAGGAGTTCCGCAAAAAGGACAGCCGCATCCTGCTGGTGGACAAGGCAAACTCCGGCGTGTCCGACACCCGGAACCTCGGCCTGAAGCTTGCCGGCGGCAAGTACGTCCAGTTCGTGGACAGCGATGACTACATCGCCCCGGACTACACGGCCCGGCTGGTAGAGGCGGCAGAGAAGACCGGTGCCGACCTCGTCATCTCGCCCTACACCATGGTCATCCCCGCCGGGGCGTCGAAGCCGGAACAGGTGCTGGAAAAGATCCAGGACGACCTCGGCGTCATGCACGTTGCACGCCCGCCGGAGAACCGGGAATACGGTTTCCTGCCCGAGGGCGTCTACGACAAGGACACCTTCGCCCGCCGCCTGATGGATAAGCCCGCCTCTTACTTTTACAGCGTGCTCTGGAACAAGCTCTACCGCCGCGACATCCTCACCCGGCACGACATCCGCTTTACCAGCGAGATGCGCTGGGCCGAAGACCTCGTGTTCAACATGCAGTATATCCAGTACGCCGAAGTCTTTGCGTCCATCCCGCAGCCCGGCTACTACTACGTCCAGAACCCTCAGAGCATCTGCCACACCCAGATAAAGCCTGCCACTCTGGTGCAGAACAAGATCCAGGTGTTCCACTACTACAAGGACCTCTACACCCGGCTTGGGATGTATGAGCAGGTGCGGCCCCAGCTCTACAAATTCCTCATCGACATCGCCGAGAGCACTTACCCCTCCGGCCCCTTCAAGAAGGTCATCGACGAGGCGAAAGCCTACTGGAAAGAGCACAAGGCAGAGATCTCATCCTAAAGAAAAGCGGGAGGCCCCTGCGGGGCCTCCCGCTTTTTTATTTACGCTCCGATGGCGGCACACTTCTTGGCCAGCCAGTCGCGCTCGTCCTCGGTCAGGCGGGGAGCCAGCTTCTCGAAGACCTCGCGGTGGTAGGCGTTCAGCCAATCCAGCTCGTCGCGGCTCAGAACGCCCGGGACGATGGGGGAGGTGGCGATGGGCACGAACGTGATGGGGCGGAATGCCAGGAACTCGCCGTACTGGTTGGATGCTTTGTGGCAGCACTCCAGCTCATTCTCGATGCGGATGCCGACGACGCCGCCCTCATAGACGCCCGGCTCGTCGGTGACGATCATGCCCGGCTTGAAAACGGTGGTGTTGCGGCCGTTCAGGGCGTGGGGGCCTTCGTGGACGTTGCCCACATGGCTGACGCTGTGGCCGGTGCCGCAGCGGTAGTTGATGAGGTGGCGCCACAGCGGCTCACGGGCGATGGTGTCCAGCATATGGCCGTCGCAGTAGTCCAGCCAGACAGCCCGGGCGATGTCGATATGGCACTGTAAAGTCCAGGTGTAGAACAGGCGCTCGTCCTCGGTCAGCTCACCCAGCGGGTAGGTGCGGGTGATGTCGGTGGTGCCGTCCATATAGGTCGCGCCGCTGTCCACCAGCAAGAAGCCCTTCTTCTCGAGCTTTGCGTGGTCTTCCTCGGTGGCGTGGTAGTGCATCATGGCGGCGTTGGAGCCGTAAGCTGCAATGGTGCCGAAGCTCTCAGTCAGGAACTTGTCCTGTGCGCTGCGGTACTTGTGGAGGATCTCGTCGATGGTCAGCTCCGTCAGCTCTTCGCCGGCGGCCAGACGGTTCTCCAGCTCGATCTGGAAGCGCACCATAGCCACGCCGTCGCGGATGTGAGCTTCGCGGGTGTGAGCCAGCTCGACTTCGTTCTTGACGCCCTTCATGGGCAGCAGGGGGTCGGCCTCGTCCTTGACGGTCAGAGCCGGGTTGGCCTGCAGGGTCTGGTAAACGGCGTAGTTGACGGAAGCGGGGTCGGCCAGAACGGTCTGCTCTTCGGTCTGGGCGGCGAGGACGGTAAGCACATCGTCGTACTCAGCCAGCTCCACGCCGTTTGCCTTCAGCTCCGCGGCAGCCTCGGCGCTGATGCGGGCGGTGTTGATGAAGAGGGTCGCCTTATCGGGGGTCACATAGCAGTAAGCCATTGCATAAGGGGTGCATTGAATGTCCATGGCGCGGAGGTTGAGCAGCCATGCAAGGTTGTCCAGCTTGCCCACCAGCTGTGCGGTGCAGCCCAGCTCAGAGAGCTTCGCACGCAGCTGGCCCAGCTTCTCGGCAGGGGAGAAGCCTGCGTACTCTTTCGGCAGGAGCCATGCCGGGGTAGCGGGCAGGGCGGGACGGCCCTCCGTCCACAGCTCGTCCTCAAGGTCCAGCAGCTTGATGGTGCCTTTCTTGGCGTCCAGTTCTTTCTGCAGGCTGCGCACCAGACCGCAGGAAGCAGTCAGGCCGCAGAGGCCCAGCGTGCCGCCCTCGGGCAGGACTTTGCCGCAGTACTGCTCGGCGGTCGGCACGCCCGGCTCGCCCATCCGCATCAGCTGGATCTCCGTGCCGGCGATCTCCTTCTCGGCCTGCACGAAGTAACGGCCATCGGCCCAGACAGCGCTCTCGGTCATGGTGACGACGAAGTTGGAGTTCTCGCCGTGGAAGCCGGAGAAGTAGGTCAGGGCAGTGTAGTGGTCGGGCATATACTCGCTGGCGTGCGGGTCTCCCACCGGGATGAGGTAGACGTCCACGCCGTTTGCCTTCATGGCCTCGCGCAGGGCGGCCAGACGTTCGGGAACGGTATTCATGCTCATGTCAAAAAGCCTTCTTTCTTTATTCTGCCGGAAAAACGTCCGGCGGCGATGGTTTGCTGTACCTTATTGTATCATTCCGGGACGCAGAATGCAATTCGCAGGGTTCATTTTGGTCCTGCCGCCCGAAAACGCAAGCAAATTGCAAAAAATGTTACAAATTTCTCATCAAAAAGGCCGGTTTGCCATTGACAGCCTTGTTATAATAGGAGTGTAGGAATTTTACGGGTCAGCACTCAGCGGCCCGGACTGCTTGTAAGGCCCGACGGGCCTGCTGGGCAGCGCCTTTGCGGCGTCTGCATAAAAGAAAGAGGCATTTCAGACTATGACCAAGATCGATATTTTCTCCGGCTTCCTTGGCGCCGGTAAGACCACCCTTATCAAGAAGCTCATCAAAGAGTCCTTTGCAGGCCAGAAGGTCGTGCTCATCGAGAACGAGTTCGGCGAGATCGGCATCGACGGCGGCTTTTTGAAGGAGTCCGGCATCCAGATCAATGAGCTGAACGCCGGCTGCATCTGCTGCTCTCTGGTGGGCGATTTCCGCGCCGCTCTGCAGCAGGTGGTGGAGCAGTACCACCCCGACCGCATCGTCATCGAGCCCTCCGGCGTGGGCAAGCTCTCCGATGTGACCCGCGCTGTGGAAGGCGTGGCCGAACATCTGGATGTTCAGCTGAACAGCTTTGTCACCGTGGCCGATGTGAACAAGGTCAAGATGTATATGAAGAACTTCGGTGAGTTCTACGACGACCAGATCAGCCACGCAAGCTGCATCATCCTGAGCCGCACCCAGAACGCCACCGAGGAAAAGATCGCCGCCGCTGTGGCCATGCTGCGCGAGAAGAACCCCACCGCCACCATCGTCACCACCGCCTGGGACGCCCTGACCGGCGAGCAGATCCTGAAGGCCATGTCCACCAAGGACGACTTCAAGACTGAGCTGATCGCTATGGCTGCCAAGGCTAACGCAGAGCACGCCCACGAGGACGAGGAAGAAGAGCACGAACACCATCATCACCACGACCACGATGATGACCATGATGAGCATTGCTGCTGCGGCCATCATCATGATGATGACTACGATGATGAGGATGAGCACTAGCACCATCACCACCACGACCATGATGACCACGACGAGCATTGCTGCTGCGGCCATCACCATGACCACGATGACGATGATGAAGACGAGCATGAGCATCATCACCACCACGATCATGACGACCACGACGAGCATTGCTGCTGCGGCCATCACCACCATCATCATGACCACGACGCCGATGAGGTCTTCACCAGCTGGGGCGTCGAGACGGCCAAGAAGTTCTCCAAGGCTGACATTGAGCACGCCCTCACCGAGCTGGACACCGGCAATTACGGCATGATCCTCCGCTCCAAGGGCATCGTGGACGGCGGCGCAGACGGCTGGCTGGAGTTCGACTACGTTCCCGGCGAGTGGGAAGTCCGCGCACGCGGCGCAGACGTCGGCGGCAAGCTGGTGGTCATCGGCTCCAAGCTGGATGAAAAGGCCATCGCCGCACTGTTCGGCTGCTGATCGGCCCCGACCCTGAAAGGATAAAAGATTATGGCAAATGAGATCCCGGTTTACCTGTTTGTGGGCTTCCTCGAGAGCGGCAAGACCAAGTTCATTCAGGAGACCTTTGAAGACCCCAACTTCGACTCCGGCGACAAGACCCTTCTGCTGGTCTGCGAGGAGGGCGAAGAAGAGTACAATGAGAAGAAGTTCGCCTTCCCCGGCGTGACCCTCTACAACCTCGAGGACAAGGCTGAGCTGAACCCCCAGAACCTCGCAAAGCTGGCCAAAGAGGCCGACGCAGGCCGCGTGGTCATCGAGTACAACGGTATGTGGATGCTGCAGGATCTGGCAAACAATCTGCCCGAAAACTGGATCGTCTACCAGTGCATCGCCACCGCCGACGGCACTACCGCACTGACCTACGCCCGCGACAACTCCATGCGTGCGCTGATGCTGGACAAGATCGCCCGCAGTGAGCTCATCGTCTTCAACCGCGCCGAGGCCGTCAACAACGACGCCGCCCGTCAGGAGTTGCACAAGCTGGTGCGTCAGGCATCCCGCAAGTGCGACATCGCCTACGAGTTCAA
>ERZ1034804.167-NODE-167-length-14380-cov-5.655567_pt1 | contig 14380 bp, 14 predicted proteins | sample MGYA00520635_ERZ1034804 | MGnify/ENA primary metagenome ERZ1034804 (study PRJEB33766, sample SAMN09781685) | gut metagenome | biome: gut microbiome | host: Homo sapiens | place: Madagascar | study: EMG produced TPA metagenomics assembly of the PRJNA485056 data set...
TCTGCCACGGCACCGATACGCTGGCCTATTCCGCAGCGGCACTTTCTTACCTCATCCAGAACGCGGATAAGCCCATCATCCTCACCGGCGCCCAGCAGCCCATCTCCAATGAGATCACCGACGCAAAGAAAAACCTGCGTGACAGCGTGATCTGCGCCCTGGATCAGGGCAGCCGGGGCGTGATGGTGGTGTTCGGCGGCCATGTCATCGCCGGCACCCGCGCCAAGAAGAACAAGACCATCAGCTACGACGCCTTTGCCTCGGTGAATTTCCCGGCGCTGGCACTGGTACAGGGCGACCGTCTGGTGCGGTATGTGCCTTCGCCCTGGCCCACCGGCCCTGTGGAGTTTGGCCGCTCGCTCAGCCCCCGCGTCTTTCTGCTCAAGCTGACGCCCGGCCTCAGCCCCGATTTGATCCCCGACATTTTCCGCCTCTACGACTGCGTCATCGTGGAGAGCTTTGGCGTAGGCGGCATCCCCCAGCGGCTGATGGACGCCTTCGCCGAGGGCCTCGGCGACTACGACAAGACCCACAAAGTGCTCATCCTCACCACCCAGGTCACTTACGAGGGCAGCGACGTGGGCATCTACGAGGTGGGCAAGCGGGTCAAGAACCGCTTCCGCTTCCTCGAGGCCCACGACATGACCATTGAGGCCGTCGTGACGAAGATCATGTGGCTGCTGGCGCAGGACTGCGACAGCTTCGACCAGCTGCAGCAGCGGTTCTACCGGCAGATCAATTTTGATACATTCTATCACTGAGCACGAAAAAGGACACGGCAGTGCCGTGTCCTTTTTGCATTCTCAAAACACCATCTGCACCAGCAGCACATAGCACAGCGTGCCGCCGGCGATGGAAACCAGCGTCTGATGCTTCCACTTATGGAGGGCGACGGTCACGCCGATGGCGATGGCCTCCGGGATGCCGTGGCTGCCCGAGGTGAGGCTGACGCCCTTGAGGCAGTAGACGATGAGCATCCCGAAGATGGCGGCGGGCAGCACATGGCCCAGATACTCCACCACCTCAGGCACCTTGCCGCCCCGGGAGCCGAACACCAGAAAGGGCAGAAAGCGGGTGAGCATGGTCGCCGCCGCGCAGACGGCGATGGTCAGGATGAACTGGATCTTGCTCATTTTGCCGCCTCGCTTTCTTTGGCCTCGATGGGGCGGCGGAACAGCAGCAGTGCCACAAGGATGCAGACCATCGAGGGGATGAGGAAGCTGCCTGAGCCGAAGATGCGCAGGCAGACCAGCGGGGCGGCAATGCCGATGATGGCGCTGGCGTGCTGTTTTTCCTTCTCCCACTGGTTGAGGAAGATGACCACGAACATGGCCGTCATGACGAAATCGACGCCCTCGGTGCTGAAGGGCAGGACAGCGCCGAGGGCCGCACCCATGGCCGCGCTGGTGGCCCAGTAGATCTGATCCAGCAGGGTGATGAAGAACATGAACCAGCCCTTATCCACGCCCTCGGGCGGCTCTGCCGAGCAGGTGATGGAGAAGGTCTCGTCGCTCATGGCGAAGATCATGTAGGCGCTGCGCAGGCCGTAGCCGCGGTAGCGCTGCAGCATGGTCAGGCCGTAAAAAAGATGCCGCGCCTGGATCATCAGCGCCATCAGAAAGGCCGACACCGGCGCAAAGCTGCCCAGAAGCAGCGACGCCAGCACGAATTCCAGCGAGCCGCCGTACACTACCGTACCCATCAGGGGCGGCAGCCAGACCGGCAGGCCCAGCGACTGCACATAGATGCCGTAGCCGAGGCCCAGCACCAAATATCCGGCAAACACCGGCAGCGTCTGAGGCGCTGCGGCCCGGAAGGCGCGCCACGCCGGCGCACGGCTCAAATTTGTTTTGTTTTCTTCCTGCATTTATTTCAACCCTCCAATACAGTAGTATAACAGGTTTATCTGCATTTGCAAGAACTATTTATAAGGCAAAGAGGGTCCTGCGCGGATGCACAGGACCCTCTTTGCCTTCTATCTTTTATTTTTTAGTGAGGTCTTTCGTGTAGAGGGCGCGGGTCGCATTCAGGACAGCGAGGACCATGACACCGACGTCGGCGAAGATGGCCGCCCACATATTGGCGATACCCAGAGCACCCAGCAGCAGGCAGGCCGCCTTGATGGCCAGAGCAAAGACGATGTTCTGGTAGACGATGCTCTTGGTGCGGCGGGCAATGCGCATGGCGAGGGCGATCTTGGCCGGGTCGTCATCCATCAGGACGACGTCGGCGGCCTCAATGGCGGCGTCAGAGCCCAGAGCACCCATGGCGATGCCCACATCCACACGGGAGAGGACAGGGGCGTCGTTGATGCCGTCGCCCACGAAGGCCAGCATCTCTTTGGGGTTCTTGGCGGCCAGGAGCTTCTCAATCTGGTCCACCTTATCGCCGGGCAGCAGGCCGGCGTGGTACTCGTCGATGCCCAGCTCTGCCGAGACAGCCTTTGCCACCGGCTCTGCGTCGCCGGTGAGCATGACGGTCTTGCGGACGCCGGCCTGCTTGAGGCCCTTGATGGCCTGTGCGCTGTGGGGCTTCACCACGTCGGAGATGAGCAGATAGCCCGCATACTTGCTGTCGATGGCCACATGGACGATGGTGCCGGTCTGGGGGACATCGGGGACGGTGAGGCCCAGCTTTGCCATCAGGCGGGCATTACCGGCAGCGACCAGCTTGCCGTCCACCTTGGCGGTGACGCCGTGGCCGCCCAGCTCCTCCACGTCGGTGACGCGGGCAGCGTCGATGTCCTTGCCGTAAGCAGCCTTGATGCTCAGGGAGATGGGGTGCTTCGACCAGCTCTCGGCCAGCGCAGCGGCTTCCACAAGGCTGTCTTCCGTACCGCCCTCCACGGGGCAGACCTTGACGACCTTGAAGGTACCCTGGGTCAGGGTGCCGGTCTTATCGAAGACGACGACGCGGGTATCGGCCAGCTCTTCCAGATAGGTCGAGCCCTTGACGAGGATGCCGCAGGCGGAAGCGCCGCCGATGCCGCCGAAGAAGCTCAGCGGGATAGAGATGACCAGAGCGCAGGGGCAGCTGATGACGAGGAAGGTAAGGGCGCGGTAGACCCAATCGCCGAAGCGGGCGGGCTGGCCCATCAGCAGCAGAACGATGGGGGGAATGAAGGCCAGCGCCAGCGCACCGTAGCAGACCGCCGGGGTATACACCCGGGCAAAGCGGGTGATAAAGTTCTCGGCGCGGGCCTTTTTCATGCTGGAATTTTCCACGAGGTCGAGAATTTTAGAGACGGTGGATTCGCCGAACTCCTTGGTGGTCCTGACCTTGAGCAGACCGCTCATGTTGACACAGCCGCTGATGACCTCATCGCCGGACCGGACATCCCGGGGCAGGCTCTCGCCGGTGAGGGCGGCGGTGTTGAGGGTGGAAGCGCCCTCGACGATGACGCCGTCGATGGGCACACGCTCGCCGGGCTGGACCACGATGATGGTGCCGATCTCGACCTCATCGGGGTCCACCTGCTCCAGCTTGCCGTCCTCGCCCTCGATGTTGGCGTAGTCGGGCCGGATGTCCATCAGGGCCGAGATGCTTCGGCGGCTCTTGCCGACGGCAACGCCCTGGAACAGCTCGCCGATCTGGTAGAAGATGATAACGGCACAGCCCTCGACGTAATCGCCCAGCGCGAAGGCACCCACGGTGGCGACGGCCATCAGGAAGCATTCGTCAAAGGGCTGACGGTTCTTGATGCCCAGAAGGGCCTTGCGGAGCACGTCCCAGCCCACCACGAGGTAGGGGATGCAGTAGAGCAGCAGCTCCACCGACGTGGGCAGAGGCGGCAGCAGCTTGAGCACCAGCACCAGCGCCAGAGCGGCGATGATGCGGTACAGCATTTTCTTTTGTTTTTTCGTCACGGGTACCAGCCTCCTTTTGGGGCAGTTTTCTCAGATTCAACAGGTTTTCCCCACAAGGGGCTTGTTTTCCACGCTTTCCCCCGGCTTTTCCACGAGGTTTTCCCGCAAAAAGCCGCAAATGCGCGTTCATTTTTCTTTTTTTGCGTCCAGAATGTTGAAAACGCCGTGGAAATTGTTGAAAACTGATTTATTTTTCCACATTTTCCACGCGCATCCCGGCAGTATAAGTCGAAACTCAGATGCCGAAGATCTCGCAGTCGTCCTCGACCTTCTTGCAGGCGGAGAGGACATTCTGCATGGTAGTCTTGACGTCCGCGCCCTCATCGAACTCGACGTTCATCTTCTGGGTCATGAAGCTGACGGTAGCCTTTGCGACGCCGGCGACCGTGTTGGCGGCATCCTCCATCTTCTGGGCGCAGTTTGCGCAGTCAACTTCGATCTTGTAGCTCTTTTTCATAATAAATACCAGCCTTTCTTTCTATATCCCCGCTCCGCCGCAGGGTGCGGCAGAGCTTGCAGCGTTTTGGGGGCATCACTCTTCGATGTGGTCCATGCCCATGGAGAGGATGCTGCGCACATGGTCATCGTCCAGCGCATAGTAAATGGTCTTGCCGTCGCGGCGGAAGCGGACGAGCTTTGAGTCCTTGAGCACCCGCAGCTGATGGCTCACCGCCGACTGGCTGAGCTGGACGGCATTTGCAATGTCCTGCACGCACAGCTCATCGTCGTGGAGGGCGTAGAGGATCTTGATGCGGGTGGAATCGCCGAACACCCGGAACAAATCGGCCAGCTCGTAGAGCACCTCATCGTCCGGTAGCTCCGGCGGGGCCTTGGGCAGCTTCTGTTCTGGGGCAAGAGCATTCTCAGCCATCGTTGTCATCCTTTCGCTTCAATATATGAACATCTGTTCATGTGTTCATGATAACACGCTGTATGACTCCTGTCAAGGGGATTTGCACAAAAAATCAGCATTCTCTTAAAATTGATAAAACAGACCGCAAAACGCAAGAAATTTGCGGATTTATTTTGCAGGAAGGGTGCGATTTAGGGCAAAAGAAAAAGGCAGTCCTGACCGAACTGCCTTTTTCTAAAGCACTGCATTCATGCCCGCTTCTTCTTTTTATCGTCCGCCTCCCACGGCAGATACATGAGGAACAGCGCCAGCGCGGTGGCAGGCAGGAAGCCAAGGATATAATATTTTTCGCCCAGCAGGGCCGTGAAGGTGCTGGTGATGATGTTCCCGTAGGGATTATTGAGGAAATAGAAGTTGGTGTTAAGGAACTGATTCAGAAAGTAGATGGGCAGGGCAGAGCCGAACAGGAACGCCAGCACCTGCGGCACCCGCCGAGGACTGGGACGGTAGCCGCCCGCCACCAGCAGGACTGGATAGAGTACCAGCAGGGCATGGATACTGACGGAGTGCAGATTGATGAGCGTCCACCAAGAGGGGACATCCAGCCAGCTGGGGCAGAGCAGGGCCAGCATTGCGCCCGGGATACAGAGGGCATACAGCTCCTCTTTGCACCAGTTTCTGTCCGTGATCGTGTTGTACAGACAGACGAAGACATTGATATTGCACAGGTGCAGGGGCAGATAGCTCCAATTCCACTGGCCGGTCAGGGCCATCCCCAGCAGAAGGGCAGCTTCGTCCAGCAGGAGCAAAGCGGTGACTCCGACTAAAATGCGCCGCCGGGTGCGGGCAGAACTGCGGCGATACCACAGGGCCGCCCCCACGATAAAGGCAAGCGAAATGGCCAGCTCCATGAGGTGAACCGTGCCATACAGCGGGTAGCATCGGTAATCGGCCCCGTATTCGGCATGGGTGATGTCGTAGGATTTCCAGAAATCGTTCATCTTCTTTCCCTCCTTGTCCAGCTTATGATACCGCGTTTGGCCTCAGACGGAAAGAGTTTTGAAGGAAAATCCCGAAAACAGGTGCAATAGTGTGAGTTTTGTGGTATCCTTACAAATGTGAAATTATCTGCCGCAAACCGCGGCATCACGACAAATTAAGAAAGAGGGAATTTTTATATGTTAGAAACCGGAATCCGCGGCAAGCAGAGCGTCGCCGTGACCCCCGAGAACACCGCCAAGACCATGGGCAGCGGCACGCTGAATGTCTTCGCCACCCCCGCACTGGTGGCGCTGGCCGAAAAGACCTGCTGGATGAGCGTCGCCGACGCTCTGGACGAGGGCTGCGGCTCTGTGGGCACCAAGCTGGAGCTGGAGCACACCGCACCCACCCCCGTGGGCATGACCGTCACCTGCGAGAGCGAGTTGACCGCTGTGGAAGGCCGCAAGCTGGTGTTCAAAGTCTCCCTGTACGACGAGAAAGGCCCCGTGGGCGGCGGCGTCCACGAGCGCTTTGTGGTCAACGACGCAAAGTTTGCCGCCAAGGCCGAGAGCAAGAAGGGCTAAGACTCTTTTTTCTCGGCAAGCTCGATGGGCGGCGGGTCGGCAGCCAGCAGCTGCTGCTCGGCCCGGGCCTGAGCTTCCTGCAAAAGCCGTGCCGCCTGTTCGCTGGCACGGAACAGCTCTAAATACATCGCTTTATAGTCCGGCGCAGCCAACACCCCCTTCCGTGTCCCATCACGTTAGAAGCTGTTTTTGTAAGCAGAGTGCATCGAACGACGAGAATTTTTGCTCGCAGACAAGGCGATTTTCCGCAGCAATCCTGAGCGGATTGCAAGGGAAAGCAACGCAGTATGCGGGCAAAAAGGCCGTTCGGGCGGTGTGCAATGCTTATGAAAACGGCTTCTAAAGGGTTAGTCTGCCCGGCAGGCTGCAAAAAAATCACCTGAGGAGTTTATCATGAAAAAAACCAATCTCTCGTGGGTGGGTGCTCTGTTGGTATTTGCCCTGCTGCTGTGGTGTACCGCCGCAACGCCCGGCAAGATCGACGACCCTTCCACCTACACCTGCGCCGTGTACAGCTCGGCGCTGTCCCTGCTGCCCCCTGTGGTAGCCATCGTGCTGGCCCTGAACACCAAAGAGGTCTACACCTCGCTGCTGGTGGGCATCGCCACCGGCGCACTGCTCTACGCCAACGGCAATCTTGAGCTGGCGCTGACCACCCTCTTCTTCAACGAAGACGGCGGCATGGTGTCCAAGCTGTCCGATTCCAGCAACGTGGGCATCCTCGTCTTTCTGGTGATGCTGGGCATCCTGGTGGCCCTGATGAACAAGGCCGGCGGCAGCGCCGCCTTTGGCCGCTGGGCCTCCACCCACATCCACACCCGGGCGGGCGCGCAGTTCGCCACCCTGCTGCTGGGCATCCTCATCTTTGTGGACGACTACTTCAACTGCCTGACCGTCGGCTCCGTCATGCGCCCGGTCACTGACCGGCAGAAGGTCTCCCGCGCAAAGCTGGCCTACCTCATCGACGCCACCGCAGCACCCATCTGCATCATCGCGCCGGTGTCCAGCTGGGCTGCCGCCGTCACATCCTCCGTGCCGGAAGGCTCGGGCATCAACGGCTTTACCATGTTCCTGCGCACCATCCCTTATAACTACTACGCCATCCTCACCATGGTGATGAGCCTCTTCCTCATCTTCAGCGGCCTCGACTACGGTCCCATGAAGAAGCACGAGGATAACGCCCTGCTGGGCGACCTCTTCACCACCGACGACCGCCCCTACGGCGACGACGTGGACGACGGCAGCGATACCCGCGGCCATGTGGTAGACCTCATCGCGCCGGTGCTGGTGCTCATCGCGGCCTGCATCTTCGGCATGGTGTACACCGGCGGCTTCTTCGAGGGTGTGGACTTCATCACCGCCTTCGCAAATTGCAGCGCCTCTGTGGGCCTCGTGATGGGCAGCGCCATCGCCCTGATGTTCACCTTCGTCTTCTACCGGGTGCGGGGCGTCATGACCTTTCAGGACTTCGCCGCCTGCATCCCCGAGGGCTTCAAGGCCATGGTCAGCCCCATGCTCATTCTGACGCTGGCATGGACGCTTTCCGGCATGACCGGCCTGCTGGGTGCAAAATACTACGTCGCAAGCCTGCTCAGCGGCTCTGCGGCGGCTCTGCAGTACCTGCTGCCCATCATCATCTTTGTGGTGGCGGTCTTCCTGGCCTTTGCCACCGGCACGTCCTGGGGTACCTTCTCGATCCTGGTCCCCATCGTCTGCCACGCCTTCCCGGAGGGTGAGATGCTGGTGGTCTCCATCGCCGCCTGCCTGTCCGGCGCGGTCTGCGGCGACCACTGCTCGCCCATCTCCGACACCACCATCATGGCCTCTGCCGGCGCGCATTGCAGCCACGTGAACCATGTCTCCACCCAGCTGCCCTACGCCATGACCGCCGCCGCCATCTCGGCGGGCTGCTATCTGCTCTGCGGTGCAGCACAGGCTGTCCTCGGCGATGCCGCCAACACCCTGACCTCCTTCGTGCTGCTGGCCTGTGCCATCGTCATCGAACTCGTCGTGCTCAGCATCGTCAGGGCGCGGATGGGCCATACTGGGAAGGAAGAGGTCACAAAATCTTAACGGAATCGTAGATTTTTGTCTTCCCCTCCGGCGCAAATCATGGTATACTTATCAAAAGAGTAAATTTTTTGAGCTATTTGCTCACTGGAGGAAAACCCCATGCTGGAAGAAGTCTTTCAGGACGTCTATACAAAATTCAAGCTGCATTTTTATCAGAATGTATTTCAGCGCTTTGCCACCCGCGAAGCCACGCTGACTACGGTGGAGTCCTTCTGCATGGAGGGCATCATGGCGATGGGGGAGCCCACCATTGCAGAGTTTTCCCGCATGATGGGCATTTCCACCCCCAACGCGGCCTATAAGATCGGCAGCCTCGTCAAAAAGGGCTATGTGGAAAAAATTCAGTCCACCACCGACCGCCGCGAATACTTCCTGCGCCCCACCCAGAAATACATCGATTACTACAGCATCAGCTATTCTTACCTGCACACGGTCATCGAGCGTGTGCGCAAGCGCTTCCCGGCTGAGGACTGCGACAAGATGGAGCAGATGCTCTCGGTCATCAGCACCGAGCTGATGCCGGAGCTGGATATGCTGGCCAAGTGCCGCCACCCCGAAGCTCCTAAATCGGAAGAATAAAATACAGCACGACGAAAGCCCCCGGCAATGCCGGGGGCTTTCTCATTATCCTATAAAAGCGAAGCGCGGCCGCCCCGACGGAACGGGACAGCCGCAGCTTCATGGGAATGTAAAAGACAGAGCTTGTCTGGATGTTGGGGTTATGCGTTCTCCTTCGCGGCGTTTGCAGCAGCACGCTTGTTGATCTTGCTCTGGTTGTAGACAGAGTAGACGATGACCAGAATAGCGACCGTTGCAAAGACCATTGCGATGGGAGAAGTGGTGATGGCGAAGAAGTTGCCGCGCTGGATGTTCATGTAACGCACGAAGTTCTTCTCGCACATGGGTCCCAGAATGAGGGCCAGCAGGATGGGAGAAAGCGGGAACTCGTACTTGTTCATCAGCCAGCCGATGATGCCAAAGGCGACACAGACGCCCACATCAAAGGCATTCTTGTTGATGGAGAAAGCACCCAGCAGGGAGATGACAAGGATGATGGGGTAGAGCATCTTCTTCTCGACGGAGACGATCTTTGCAAAGAAGCGGACGCCCAGGCAGCCGACGACCAGCATGCAGAGGTTTGCCAGCATCAGAGCCGCAAAGACGCGGTAGACGGTGGGCAGCTCGGTGACGTACATCATGGGGCCGGGGGTGATGCCCTTCATGATGAAGGCACCCAGCAGGATGGCGGTGACGGAGTCGCCGGGGACGCCCAGAGACAGCAGGGGGATCATAGCGCCGCCGGAGCAGCCGTTGTTGGCGGACTCGGTAGCCGCAACGCCGTTGGGGATGCCGGTGCCGTACAGCTCGGGGTGCTTGCTGGCGGACTTGCTGGCGCCGTAGGAAACGAAGACGGCGATATCACCGCCTGCGCCGGGGATGGCACCGATGAAGGTGCCGATGAGGCCGCCGGAGAGGATGTTGGGCCAGATCTTCTTGATGGTCTTCCAATCGGGCAGGACGTTGGTGATCTTCTCGTTGGACTTCTGCTCATGCTCTTCGCCGCGGATGATGCGCTCAACGCCGGCGATGACTTCAGAGACAGCGAACAGACCGATCAGAGTGGGGATGAACTGGAAGCCATCCAGCAGGCCGGTCTGCTTGGTGGTGATGAAGCGGGGGATGCCGTTGGTGGGGTCGAGGCCGACGGTGCAGAGCAGCATACCGAAGAAGGCGCTGATGAGGCCCTTGGCCACAGACTTGCCGGAAATTGCGACGATGACCGACAGACCGAAGACGGCCAGCATGAACATCTCGCCGGGGCCGAAGTTCATGGCCATGTCAGCGACCAGCGGAGACAGGAAGGTCATGACCAGTGCGCCGATGACGCCGCCGCAGAAGGACGAGAACATGGCAACGGACAGTGCCTTGCCGGCCTGACCCTTCTTACACATGGGGTAGCCGTCCAGCAGGGTGGCGGCTGCGGCGGGCGTGCCGGGGGCGTGGATGAGGATAGCGGAAATGGAACCGCCGTACATACCGCCGCAGTAGATGCCCAGCAGCAGGCCGATGGACGGGATGAGGTCCATGCCGAAGGAGAAGGGGATGAGCAGCGCCACGCCCATGGTGGCGGTCATGCCCGGGATCGCGCCCAGCAGAACGCCGCCCAGTGCGCCGATGAAGGTCATCAGAAGGACCTCGGGGTTGGACCAGACAGTCGCATAGCCGGAAAGAAGCAGACTAAAATCCATAACTGTGCTCCCTCCTTATATCATGTCCACGAGGGTGCGCAGGAAGTTCAGCGGACCCAGCGGAATATTGACGGTAAGCACCTTGTAGAACACCAGCCACATCAGCAGCGGCACCAGAACGCTCACAAGGACCATCTGCACCCAGTTGCGCTTGCCGATGAGGAACATGATGATCATCGAGAGCACCACAGCGCACAGGATGTAGCCGCAGCTCTTGAACAGAGCAGCGAACAGCACACAGAGGAGCATGACGAGGTAAGCAGCGGCCACGCCCTTATCCTTGAGGGGATTCAGGGTGCCGACTTCGACAGCAACGGGGTCGGTGGGCTTCATGGTACCCATCAGCTTGAAGATGGACTGGATGAGCAGGACCACCGAGAAGATGAGCATGCCCACGATCATGACGCGGGGGAAGGTGGAAGCCTGCACATAGGTGTTGGCCACCTCAGGGAAATTATCGGTCTGGAACCACGCCCAGATGCCGATGGCGAGGAAAATGATGGAGCCTACCAGATTGGAGAAGGCCATCGTTTTCATTTTGTCTTTGTTCAAAAGGGGTTCCTCCTCTCTATATCTTCTCATAAAAAAGGGCAGGCATGAACTGCCTGCCCCAGCAAATACTCAGAGAGACAAATCAGAGGCCGACAGCGTCCATAGCAGCTGCGACATCGACAGCAGCCTGCTTCAGGTAGTCAGCATAACCCTGTGCATCCAGATAGGAGATGGCCTGACCGTTGTTGTTCATGAAGGTCACGAAGTCCGGGTCCTCGATGGCAGCGGCGCAGGCCTCTTCCAGACGGGTCATGATGGCATCATCAACGCCCAGAGGAGCGGCCATACCGCGCTGGGTGTAGTAGGTGATGTCGTAGCCCTGCTCCTTACAGGTAGGAACATCGGGGAAGACGGGGTTGCGCTCTTCGTCCATGACGCCCAGGCAGATCAGGTCGCCGGACTCGATGAAGCTGCGAGCTTCGGCCAGAGAGACGGTAACGCCCTGAATGAAGCCGCCGGCTGCGTTCTGGACAGCGGTAGCAGCGCCTTCCTGATAGGTGATCATCTGGATGTCGATGCCGGTAGCGCTCATCAGGTAGCCGCCGGCGATGTGCCAGACAGAAGCGTTGGAAGAACCGCCCATCTGCACCTCACCGGGGTGAGCCTTGCAGTAATCGATGAAACCGGGCAGGTCGGTGATGCCGTTGTCAGCAGCCCACTTTGCGCCGACGGTGATGGCAGCTGCGTCGGTGTTGACGCGGCACAGGGGAGCGTAATTCTCCCAGGTCAGTTCACTGGTGCCCAGCTTCTTGTAGGTAGCCAGCTCGAAGGTGATCATACCGATGGTGTAGCCGTCGGTGTTGGCGTCTGCGATCGCCTGATGGCCCAGGATGCCGCCGCCGCCAGTCTGGTTATCGACGGTCAGGGTGACGCCCAGGTTCTTGCCCATAGCCTCGCAGAATGCGCGCAGGCAGGAGTCCGTGCCGCCGCCTGCAGACCAGGGGCAGATGACGGAAATACCCTTGGTGGGGTAGTCGGTGGACTTGCCGCCGGCAGCGGTGCTGGCTGCAGCAGAACCTGCGGTGGATGCTGCGGTGCTGGAAGAGCCGCCGCAAGCGGTCAGGACGCCAGCTGCACCCACAGCAGCAGAAGCTGCGAGGAAGTCACGACGAGAGATCTTTTTCATTTCTTGTTACCTCCGATTCACGTTGCGTTTATCCGTATTATGGCAGCGCCGTGCTTTGCTCACAGCGCCATTCCTTCCGCATACGGGTCGCCTTTGGATATTATGATAGCGCATATTTTCTCATCCCGCAATTAGATTCAAGCACAAATTTTTCAGGCAATGTTTGTACAAAGTGACCCGTTTGATTAGTTTTTGAAGCCTTCTGCAAGCCTTCCTTTCGATTCTTAGCTCTTACATCCAAAATTCTTTGCTGATGTATTTTTGATGCATCCAGTCATTCTGAAATTCCATCTGTTCATCGTCCGGATTTCATTGTATAATAATAAGGAAGCATATCATTACGAAAAGCATCCGATCCTGTTCGCAAACACAGCCCTTATCGTCATGGGCCTGCGGCGGTCAAGGCCGTGGTGGAGCTGCTGGAAAGTTCTTCCCGATAAGTAAAAGCCATCCCGCAGGCAATGCCCGCAGGATGGCTTTATTTCCTGTGAAATCATACCTCCCCGGCACCCTTGTCCAGTATCTTGTCGAATCGGGAGAAGAAGGTGATGGCGGTAATGGTCGCTGCCAGAATATCACTGACCGGCTCGGCGAGAAAGACGCCGAAACATTTGTTGGCCACAAAGTGGGGCAGGATGAAGATGAGGGGGATCAGCAGGATGATCTTCCGCAGACAGGCCAGCAGGAGGCTGACTTTGGCCTGACCCAGCGCCATAAAGCTCTGCTGGCAGGCGATCTGAACGCCCATGGCGAGGATGCCCGCCATGTAGATGCGCATAGCCCATGTGGTGTATTCGATGAGGGCGGCATCCGAGGTAAAGATGCCCGCCACCATGCCGGGGGCCAGCATCATGAGCAGCCAGAACAGGGTGGTATAGCCGAAGCAGAGGGTGAGCTGGAAGCGGAACGCCTCCTTGACGCGGGGCTTTTTGCCTGCGCCGAAGTTGAAGCTCATGACCGGCTGGCCGCCCTGACAGATGCCCTGAATGGGCAGGGTGCAGAGCTGGGAGGCGCTGGTGATCACCGTCATGGCACCCACCGCCACATCACCGCCGTAGCGGGCCAGACTGGAGCTGAAGCTGATGGAGAGCAGGCTCTCGGTGGAGAGCATCACAAAGGTGGAGATGCCCAGCCCCAGCACCGGCAGGATGATGTTCCGCTCCACTTTGAGGTTTTCTTTCCGCAGCTTGAGGATGGTCTTGGGGCCGGTGAGGAACTTCAATATCCAGCAGGCACCCACGGCCTGACTGAGCACCGTGGCCACTGCCGCACCTCGGACGCCCCAGCCAAGACCAAAAATCAGGATGGGGTCGAGGATGATGTTGATGACTGCGCCGATGACTGTCGTGAGCATACTGATCTTCGCAAAGCCCTGGGTCGTGATGAAGGGGTTCATGCCCATGACCAGCAGCACGAACACCGAGCCGAGGATGTAGATGCGGCCATAGGCCACCGCATAGGGGAGAGTGGCGTCACTGGCACCGAAGAGCCGCAGCAGGGCGGGCGCACCGGCATAGAAGCCCGCCGTCAGCACCACAGCGAAAAACAGCAGCATGGTAAAGCTGTTGCCGATGATTTTTTCGGCCTCGTCTTTATTGCCCTGTCCCAGCGCGATGGCCGTGCGGGGCGCACCGCCCGCGCCGATGAGCATGGCGAAGGCGTTCAGGAGCATAAGGATCGGCGCAAACAGACCCACGCCCGTCAGCGCCGCCGCACCGATGCCCTCGATGTGACCGATGTAAATGCGGTCTACGATGTTATAGAGCAGATTGACCACCTGCGCCACCACGGCGGGTATCATCAGCTGCAAAAGCAGGGGTTTGACCGGCCCGCTGCCCATATCCTGTCGATTCTGTGCCATAGGTTCTCCTTTGAGTGCATACTTCAAATTTGAAATAAATATAGCACGCCCCGCTCTGCCTGTCAAGCACAAGGGGAAGGGCTTTTTGTATTTCCAGTTGACGGAAAGGCGGGATTTTGCTATAATAATTAAGCTGTATTGTGAATATGGAGCATTACTCAAGTGGTCGTAAGAGGTCGCACTCGAAATGCGATAGGCCGGGAGACCGGTGCCAGGGTTCGACTCCCTGATGCTC
>ERZ1034804.170-NODE-170-length-14148-cov-3.607536_pt1 | contig 14148 bp, 10 predicted proteins | sample MGYA00520635_ERZ1034804 | MGnify/ENA primary metagenome ERZ1034804 (study PRJEB33766, sample SAMN09781685) | gut metagenome | biome: gut microbiome | host: Homo sapiens | place: Madagascar | study: EMG produced TPA metagenomics assembly of the PRJNA485056 data set...
AAGATGGCTTTTCATTCAATCGTCAAAAACGTGCTAGGTGCTGAGGACGAGAGCACGGATGACAAGCTGCTTGATATCCAGCAGAATCTGTCCGAGATGGCCGATGACTACGCTGAGACTCACGATGATGACGATGATCCGTTCATTCTCGACAGCGAGACTATGAACAAGGTGCTTAGTGACTGCCATGTCTCTGAGGAAAAGATTTCACGCATTGAAAAATCCGTCAATGAGGCCTTCGGTGACAAGCCGCCTATCGCAGCCAATGTCATTGATTCAAAGGCTCTTGCAGCTAATGAAATCCGCGTGGAAAAGCTTGCTCTTGAGAGCCAGGTCGGCGATTTAACTCTCGAGCTCAATGAAAAAAATGCACAGCTTGAGGAGAAGGATTCTGTTATCCAGGAGAAAAATAATCAGATTGAAGAGCGCACCTCACAGCTTCTTGAGAAGCAGGAGGAGATTGATAATTACACTGCCCAAATTAAGACCTACGATGTGGTGCTTCATGTAAAGCCGGAGAAGGCTTCACAGATTCATGCGCAGGTCATCAATGGGGAGAAGTGTCTCGTCATTCCTATGAGGGAGAATGAGAATGCGACCATAAATGGGGTGAATACAAGTTTATAGGTGCTTCGCTATCATGAGGCTTCGCATATTCAGGCTGTGAGGACCGGCCTAGCATGCAGTATATTCCTCAGAAAAATATAAAATCAGCCACGGCATCATTTGCGGATAGTTTATTGATAGTTTGCTATGAATTGTCGTATCCACATTTTATGGAACGCCGTGGCAGTTTATATTTTTCTTCGGAACACACCGCATACTCTCCGGTAAATTTAGAATACTTACCGGTTTACCAGCTCAGCACCTCATGGCCATCCTCTGTGACGAGTACCATGATTTCCCACTGGGCTGATGGAAGTCCGTCGTCGGTGTATACTTCCCAATTGTTCTTGTCATCTACGTAGATATCGGCCTTGCCCATGTTGACCATTGGCTCGATGGTAAATATCATGCCGGGTGCCATAACCATGTCGGTGCCGCGCTTAGTGTTGTAGCCAACCCACGGATCCTCGTGAAATTCAAGTCCCACTCCGTGTCCACCGATTTCACGCACTACTGTGTAACCGTTTGCAAATGCATGGTCGTGCACAGCCTGTCCCATATCTCCGAGGAAGCCCCACGGCTTTACCTCTTTGAGTCCAAGCTCCACACACTCCTTTGTGACTTCAACGAGCTTTTTCTTCTCAGGGCTTACATTTCCGATACAGTACATTCTTGATGAATCCGAAAAATATCCGTTTAAAATTGTAGAACAGTCTACATTTATGATGTCACCATCCTTTAAGATGACGTCCTTTGAAGGAAATCCGTGACAAACCTGCTCATTTACTGATGTACATACGCTGTAAGGATAACCCTCATAGTTGAGTGGTGCAGGGATGCCGCCCATGCTGGTTGTCATATCATAGACTATTTTATCAATCTCTGCTGTGTTCATACCCTCGTGGATATGCTCTCCTATGTAGTCGAGCACTGCAACATTTATCTTGGCGCTCTCCTTGATTCCCGCTATCTGGTCAGGTGTCTTGATGATTGAATGGCTCGGTATCTTATGATGTGCCTCAGCAAGCTTTTCAAGCTTCATATCAAATGCCGCATGACAGGTCTTATATTTCTTTCCGCTGCCACACCAGCAAGGGTCATTTCTTCCAATTTTTGTTGACATAAAATCTTCTTTCTAGTGATCAAGAGTAACGTTTCCCATATCGACTCTTTTCCACACTTTTTCTTTTATTTTATAGTTATTTTTCTCCAGCAGCTTCTCATATCTGCCTCCCGAGAAATCATAATCCGTTATATCGGCATTGTCAAGCCCTGCATATATTTCCTGATATTTCCGGGCTATTGCAGACTTTTCCATGGACGAGTAAATATCACTTTTTTCGACTCCAAGCTTCTTTGCACCATCTATATCAGATAAATCATACCAGAAGTCCTTCTCGGAATTTTTCAAAGCTGCTTTCTCGTCGTCAGTAAGTGTAATGCTCTCTTTTTTGGCCATCTCATAAAAAATCTCATCGTGAATGGCCATGGACATAGCTGCTTTGCGCGCTGCAACACGGACAAATTCACCGTTTGTGTGGATATTCCAATACTTGTTTGGATTATCGGAATCATACACAAGAGCCTGCTTCTCGACATTCATCTCCTCATATGCCACATAAAATGCCATATCGCGCAATGTCAGCTCTTTCCCATTCACGTTAACAGCCACGTCTTCCAGATGCTCATTGTATACAATATTCTGCTTCATATCATGATAATTATATGCATACACGCCGGCTATGACAGCCAGCAGCGCAAGTATAATTGTTGTGATGTGTTTTCTTATTTTGCGCAAAGCTTTGCAACCACCTGATTTATGACCTTTCCGTCAGCCTTGCCCTTGAAATGCGGCATGACTGCCTTCATTATCTGTCCTTTGTTTCCTGTTGCGATTACATCCGAAAACTGCTCTGTGAGCTCCTTTTCTACCTCTTCTGCCGACATCATTGCAGGAGCGTACTCCTCAAAGATTGCATATCTGGTATTATACTCATCAAGCAGATCTGTTCTTGTTGCAGGGCATGTGTCAATCTGCTCCTTCACAGACTTCATTTCCTTAAGGATGACCTTGTTGACAAGTTCCTCCGGTATATTGTCTCTGCAGCCCTCATCTATTGCCGCCTTTTTGGCTGCCGATACAAGTGAGGATATAGCATCCTTTCTTACCTTGTCTCTTGCTTTCATTGCTGCAATCATGTCTTTTTGTAATTGTTCCATCTGCATGGCTTGTTCCTCCTGCTTTTCTTACTTTATTTACAGGCTTGCTAGTTCGTTTTGTGCGAATTGGTGCCGTCTATCTCTATAATACACCTTATATGCGAAAATTGCTATCGTTTATTGCAAGGAGTTTTTGCCGGTTACTAACATTTAGGCATAGCGCAAGACACGGACATGTCACCAGCCGCAAGGGGCTCTCAATGCGCTAACGCTATGCTGTCAAGAGGCTGTACGAATTATGCCTGTATGGTTTTCTATGCTCGACGAAACCGGCTTTTATGCGCCGTCCATGGCGCATAACACCTTGCCCTGCCGTCCATGGCAGGACATTTCTGGGTTCCATGTGCATAATTCTACAGACTCTAAACAGCTCCGCTAGTCGCTTATTGAGAGCCCCTTGCGGCTGGTGACATGTCCGTGTCTTACGCCCTTACTTTATTGGTAACCATTCAGCTCTTTGTGATAAAAAAAGAGCCGGTAAGTATAATAAATATACTTATCGGCTCCTAACCATCCTATACAAGGCGTCGTATAGCAAGTATTGTATGACACTGTACGCTTCTGTTTGCTGTGATTCCTGCCTTTGTGGACTGTGCCTCCACTATAACACCACCACCTGCATATATAGCTACATGTCCCGGATATACCACTACGTCTCCCGGCTGTATATTATCGAAGGATACGGCCTGTCCAACAGACTTAAATGCCTGTGAATATCTCGGTGTGCTGATACCAAAATGTGCATATACCTCATGTACAAAGCCTGAACAGTCTACACCATTTGTAAGACTGTTTCCACCCCATACATATGGATTGCCCACAAACTGCATAGCGTATGATACTACAGAGCTTCCTGAAACTCCTGTTGAAGCACTCGGGTTCTTTCCACCGCCTGCTGCATAGTCACTGGCAATGCTTCCGCCCTTGCCGGCTCCACCACCATCATAGCTTGAACTGCTTGATGAGCTGTTCGCTCTGGCAGCAGCGGCGGCTGCGGCAGCGGCGGCTGCGGCAGCTGCTGCTGCTTCCTGCTCCTGAATGATTTTGCCCTGTGCCGTAATGATATTCTGATAATTCTCTGCCTGCTGCTGTGCCTGAGCTATCTGGCTTGCATACTGCTCCTTCTGATTTTCAAGAGCTACTATAGCCGCCTCGACATCTGCCTGCTGCTTCTCATAGTCATCCTGCATGGCTGTGAGCTCATTCATGTCGTTGTCAAGCTTAGTACCAATCTCCTTCACCTGCTCAACTGCTGCCTGATAAGAATCCATAAGAGCACGATCCGAATCATATACATCTGACACGTACTCTATACGATTGAGCATATCTGTGATACCATTTGACTCAATAATTGCTGTCCAGATATTGTCTTCAGCGCTGTTTTCATACATGAACTGTATACGCTTCTTCATGGCGTCATACTGCTCCTGCTGCTTTTCCTGAGCTGCTGCAAGATCCTTCTGATTCTGCTCTATCTCTGTCTGTTTGCTTGTGATATCTGCCTGAAGCTTCTTTTGTGCTGCAAGAATCTCATCAAGCTTTGCAGATTTATTCTTTATATCATCAGCAGTAGTCTGCTGCTGATCCTTTAGACCATTAATCTCATTCTTCTTATCCTTGAGATTCTGCTCAGCCTGTGACTTCTTCTTTTCTGCATCCTTCTGCTTCTGTGTCTTGGCATATACCTTCTCAAGTCCACTGTTTATGTATCCGCTAAATGTAGTGCCCTCTACTGCCGGTCCTGTAAAAACGAGTGCCGATGTTAACACCGTACATATAGCACGTGTCCATTTCTGATTCATTTTATTCCTCCTGTAATACGACGGTCATATTGACCTTACCTTCCACAATTTACGTTCAATATACATTCGGATATATTATCGCACAAAATGAATCTTTTTTCCACATCTTTTTGTAAATTTACAGAATTTTCCACATTTTATATAAGGATATGAGGGTCAAAAGGTATTTTGCCCCTAATTTATGATTCACATCCGCGCTATTATAAGTCTATCATCAGGTTTGATGCTATCTGATGTCAAAGCATTTATTTCCATTATGTTTTCAACAGTGGTGCGGTATCTTTTTGCAATGTCCCACATTTTATCATCCTTCTGTACTATATAGCCGACCAGAGCTGCTTCAGCCTCAGTTTCAGGCGCGTTCTTTTCCTGCTCCACCGATGTTATGACTGACACTTCATCCTGCTGCAGGGCAATAGCGTTTATGCTGACAACACCCTTGATTTCATATTCGCTGTTGTCGAGTAGATTGACCTGCACCTGGTCTACCTGCAGATTTACCTCGCAGCAGGTGTTGGCATCCATGCCGGGTATCTCAACAAACTGTTCAAACGGCACAGAGTCTGTATGCATCTCTATCGGACAGCCATCATCCTCAACAATATTCACACAGTTCACCTGCAATACACCTGACACAATAATTCCTGTGTCTGCATTTTTTATCTGTGCAATAGCGGCCTGCGTCTTTGTACCGCATATTCTTAAAATTCTCTTTTTGCTGTTTTCTCTGTACAACTGCTCCAAAATACGGCATTTTGTGTCATTTTTCATAAGAAGGCTGCATACCTTCATATTTTCAAACACAGGTTTTACCGGATATGATACGCTGTACATGTCGTTGAGCACATCTACTGTTTCCTCACTCCAGACCTTTCCATCCACCGCAAGCGCTGCCTCAATCGAAAGCTGCCTGAGCTCTCCGTCGTAATCATTTTCCGCCTCAACCTGATGCATGGCAGGCTGTGTGCGAAGCCAGGCAATATTTCCGGCATTATCACCCTCGCAGCGTATTTCATTTGAAAATCCCTCCTGCACCTCAAAGCAGCAAATTTCCTGTTCTTCACTCAGATACACTATACACGCATGGCACTCGCCTGTCAGTGTGATATGGTCACGCTCGTATGTATACTCCAGATTTCTCATATCAACAAGACTTGATATGAGCTTGCATATATTCGGCTTGGTCTTTGGCAAGGTGACGACATTTTTAATTCTGACAATATCCCTTACAACACTGTCAAGCTTAAGCACCTTCATCTGCCCCATAAGCTGCTCCACGTCCTTGTCATCAATCCTTTGTGCAACCTCAAGATTTTCTTCCCTCTCTCCATAAAGCTCCACGCTTATAATGCCTCTGACCGAGAGCTTTCGCGAATTGATAACCCCAACCGTAAGCTCATCAAGCCCGGTATACACACGAACCGTATCCTTCTCGCAGACTCCTTGAAGCACAAGCTTCTCCTGAAACGGTATTGCATCCTTTATATGCTCCACTCTGTTTCCGCCGATATTTTCCTCCGGCTCATCGCCTTCAAAAACTTCCTCTCTCGTATACAGCACTTCGAATTCAATGCTTCCACTCAGCCAGATATTCTCGCCTGACGCTTTTATCTCATCAAGCTTTACCTGCCCGTTCTGGCAAACCACTTTGAAAACATCAGGCTTGTTGTCCTTTATGACATAATCCCTGTCGAAGCCAACCTGCGACATATCCTTTACCTTTTCTATGCATTGTCTGATTTTTTGTGTAATTAATTCCATAAAAAATACCCCACTTCAAATATGTATATAAAATACATATTCAAGATGGAGTAACTTTATGCAGATGCAAATATTTAAATTCATGATCATTATAATAAAGATGTAACATCTTTACTTCATGATACTAGCAAAGCTGCATCCTTATATCCTTTGTAATCACATCAGTGTAGGTGAAAGATAAGAGCTGTGGCGGATTCTGCTCAAACTCATCATCTATCAGAACCGTAAACACACTTGGGTATGCCTGCTGAATAACCCCCTCCTGGATGTCAACCTTGTTGCGACCGAGATCCTGCTGGATTTTTACCCTGTTGCCACACTGCTGGTGAATCGATGCTCTGACTTTTCTAATTTCTGTCTGTTCCATTTTAAGCCTCCTTATTGTGGGTATGCCCACTGGCACATAACTATAGTCCTCATGGTAACCAGTATTGTAACGACGGTGTCATATATATGAAATCAATCTCTGTATAAATATAAAACAGGTCAAATTAATCAACAATTATATCAATCAATATATTTGAATATATAAATATGCCACCACAATATCTAGTAACTTTACTATAGCAAAGTATCGCAGTGATAGCAATAGGGCATTAGTACTGATTGTCAGTTTTTTCGCAACTTTTAACACAATTTACGAAATTTTCACTCAAACACAACAGGCATTTCACTCAATTCCGTCTTTATTACTATATACGGATAACTCGCCTGATTGCTGACCTTCTCGCCCTTATCCGGGGCTATCAGACGCGTATCAAAATACATTGCCTTATCCTTAACATAAAACTGGTTAACCGTAATACTGTAGCCACCTGTCTCCTTTGTGCCAAAGCCTTCCGCTATGTATAAATATTCATCATTCTTGTACGTCAGCTTCATCGCTTTTGCCTTGTTTTCATTTATCTGCTTTTTAAACTCCTCCGGGATTTCATCCCCGCAAATTACCGTGTACTCAACCATCCTGTCGCTCTCCGTGCCTGAAATATTTGCGTGGCAGCCCGAAATCACTGTCGTTTCCAATATCACAAGCACACCTGCAGCCATCACCAGAAATTTTCTCAATTTTTCTGACATTTTTCCCTCTCTTTCTTATCATATCGCTTATGATATGATATAATATCAAATATTGAACTACATTATAACTATTTTATTCTTAATGGTTCTGAATAGTTACATTACAATTTATATTATGAAAAAGAGAGGTCAAATATGCGTTCAGTTTTAATCGTAATATTCGTATTTTTCTATCTGCTGCTCGGTCTTCCGGTACTCGGAGCCATGTGGATAATACACAAATTTGCCCCGGCATGGGCCGATATGGCACAGCTTCGCATGGTACAGTGGGCTTTCCGTGTCATCATATTCCTAAGCGGAGCAGACATTGAATTTATAGGGGAGGAAAATGTGCCAAATGACGAGGCTGTACTATATATAGGAAATCACCGTAGTTTCTTTGACATCATAATCACTTACTCCAGATGTCCACGCCTGACCGGCTACATCTCAAAGCAGAGTATCACAAAAATACCGGTGCTGGGTCTCTGGATGAAGCGCCTGCACTGCCTGTTTTTGGACCGCGATGACATCAAGCAGGGATTAAAGGTTGTGCTTGCAGCCATAGATCAGGTCAAATCCGGCATCAGCATATGTGTATTTCCTGAGGGCACACGCTGCAAAAACAAAGATGACCTGACAGAGGTAGCGTCTTTCAAAGAAGGTACTTTCAAGATTGCCACAAAGAGCAAATGCAAGATAGTGCCAATGGCAATCATGGGAACAAATGAAATATTCGAAGATCACCTTCCATGGGTCAAAAAGAGGCATGTGGTTATCCGATACGGCACTCCTATTGATCCTGCAGCACTCAGTAAAGAGGAACAAAAGCATCTCGGAGCTCATTGCAGAGAAGTGATTGTAGATATGCTTCATGAAATGGTATAGCTGAAAAACCGCCCAGTCGGGCGGTTTTCATATTTTTTCTTCAAATTCCTTTAAACTATTAAATTTTATTCTCATCAAATATATTTCACTTCAGAACTAGTACCGAATACGCCGGCAGCTTTACCGTTCCATCCTTATATGAAGGTGCTTTCTTTGTAGTCTGAAGCATTGCAACTGCATCATTTACTCCCAATGAGGACACATCCACACTTGCTTCATCCTTTGATGGATTAAATATAATCACTGCTTTCTCACCATTGTACTCTCTTGTAAATATACACACATTCTCGTTTGACAGATCCTTTTCGAAGGTATTTGTACCTCGAGCAATCTCCGGGAAAGCATTTCTTATTGATATTGTCTGCTTCACAAAGTTGTAAATAGAGTATGGATCGTCCATCTGCTTATCAAGGGTATCATATGTCTGCTCGGTTTCTTCTGCATTCTGAGGTCCCACACACATTCCCTTAGCTTTTGAATCCCCGCTCCATCTCATGGCAAGACGCTTCGTCTCATCATTGGTTGCGCCTCTCATACCGATTTCATCTCCATAATACAGAAAAGCATTTCCTGGCATAAGAAGATTCATGGCCTGCGCCATCTTGGTTTTCTCCTCGGCATTATCTCCGTTATAGTATCCTGCACTGCGTCCCATATCATGATTTGTATAGAATGGTGCATCAATGTATGAGTCTGTATACTTCTTTATCTCATTATCCACATCAACTATAGCATTGCCGTATGTGCTGGCACCATGATTTGCTGTACCATTGAGTACCTTTCCGATATACCCATCCTGCTGTGAAAAATCAAAGTTGAACATACTGTCAATTCCACTCTTATAGTACTTCGCATACTCTCTGTATGTAGTCCAGCCCTCACCAACCATATAAGCATCGGCCTTTTTGCTCTTCACATTGTTCACAAGCCATGTGAGGTCATCTATAGTCTCAGTCTGGTTATTATTATTGTAATAAAGCACGGCATCCAGTCTGAAGCCATCCACACCACGGTCAAGCCAGAATGATGTAATCTTGTCAATCTCCCCTCTTACAGCTTCGCTCTGCAGGTTAAGGTCAGGCATGCTGTCTACAAACTGTGACTCGTAATACCAATTCGTGCCCGGCAGCTGGTTGTAGCCTCCGGCATTGGTTTTGCTAAAATTATAGTAATCAACATAAGGACATTCCGAAGAATCCGGCTCTGCCCCATCAGGAAGCGACTTGATATAATCAGCAGCCGCCTTAAACCACGGATGCTCGTTTGATGTGTGATTTATTACAAAGTCAATAATCACATTTATGTTTCGCTTGTGACACTCCGTAATAAGCGCATCAAAATCATCCAGAGTACCATACTGCTTGTCAATATTCATATAATCCGTAATATCATACTTGTGGTATGAAGGAGAAGGCATAATAGGCATCATCCAGATTTCATTGCAGCCAAGTCCCTCGATATAGTCAAGCTTCTCTGTAAGTCCCTTTAAATCTCCAATGCCGTCACCGTCACTGTCAAAAAAGCTGTATACAAACACCTCATAGCAGGTTCTGTAATTGTCCTGAATCACATTAGGATCATTTTTCGCATTCATCTGCTCCATAGCAGAAGGCTTGTACTCCTTCTTTGCTGCCGTCTCGGTATTCTTTCCACCCGCAGCGCATCCCGCAAGCATCGACACCGCCATAGCTGCCGTCAATGCCACAGCAGTCAACCTGCCCGCCAATCTGTTCACAACTCTGCCGACCATATTGTGGCCGCCTATTTTATTATTAATCATACGCACTCCTTTTCTTATTTTCTAAACTAAATTCTGAGCAAACTTGTATCTACAAAATCACTACACACATTCTCACATTTTTCACAAGGTAGCAACAAACTTAGCACACGGTACCCTCCGGCCGCAGGGTACACAGTGTGTTCCGAAGAAAAATATGAACTGCCACGGGGTACCATGCCCCACAAACAAGCCACACACCTCATCTCTCCAAATCCAAGCAGCGAAGAAAGCCCGTGGCTGACTTCATATTTTCCTGAGGAATATACTGTGTGCCACACCGGCACCACACAACCTGAAAGTGCTAAGTTTGCCACAACCCTAAATTTGCCACAACCCAATATAAACCAAAAGCCGCCGCACAAAAGTGCAGCGGCCCAAATAAAACCAAATTAGCCTTTGACAGCTCCTGTAAGTCCATCCACGTAGAATCTCTGCATGATGACGAAAAGTATTGAGATAGGTATTGATACAATAACTGCAGCAGCAGCCCATCTTGTGAACCATCCGTTTATAAACTCTTTCTCAAGCATGTTGTAAAGAAGAAGCGATACTGTCCAATACTTGTCGTTTGGACCAACGATAACCTTTACAAATACGAAATCGAGCCATGGAGCAAGGAATGCTGTAAGCACTGTATATACTACGATTGGCTTACTGAGTGGCAGGATTACCTTGTAAAATACCTGAAACTGTGTACATCCGTCAAGGATGGCAGCCTCTGTAAGAGACTTAGGCACAGTATCAAAGAATCCCTTTGCGATATAGAAGCCTACTCCCGATCCTGCTGAGTATATGAGGATCAGTGAAAGACGAAGTACGCTACCCTCTGTAAGTCCGATAGCCTTTAAGATAAAGTATACGGCAACCATTGACATGAAAGCCGGGAACAATCCAAGAATCATAGCCAGATTCATGAAAGGCTTACGCATCTTAAATCTCAGTCGTGACATACAATACGCAACAGAAAGTACAAATACTGTTGAAATGATACATGAGAACACTGAAATAAACAGTGTATTAAAAAATGCTCTCGGGAAGTTCAACAGTGTAGTCTCTGTGAACAGTCTCGTATAGTTGCTAAATGTAAGGCCATGTGGGAAGAAGTACTTTGTATAAGCACCACTCTCAGCTCTAAAGCTTGTCATAATAATCCAGAAAATCGGGAACAGCCATACTACAGCAAGTATTCCAAGAATGATATGAACAAGGGAATTCTTTGCTACTTTCTTAGCACGTCCGGCAGACATAGGTCTTTTTGCTTTTGCTACACTACTCATTACATGAATCCCTCCTCATCCTTGTATGATTTTGTATTTCTGTATGTAACAAGCGCTACGATAGAAAGTACAACGAATGTGAGGATACCGATAACGGCACCGATATTGTACTCCTGATTATCAATAGTCAGCTTGTACAACCACGTAACCAGAAGGTCCGTCTTTCCTGCACTTTCTCCGACAGGTGTAGGCTTTCCTGCTGATAACAGGTAGATAACGTTGAAGTTGTTGATATTTCCGGTAAACTGTGTGATGATATATGGTCCCATGATAAACATGATATATGGGAGTGTAATCTTAAAGAAGATCTGTGCTGCGTTTGCACCATCAATCTTTGCAGCCTCATAAAGCTCTGAAGGCACATTCTGTAATACACCTGTAACCTGAAGCATAGTATACGGAATACCTACCCAGCAGTTGATGAGAATAACAGAAACTCTCGCCCACATCGTATTGGTCCAGAATGGAAGCGGGTTATCTATCCAGCCCCACTCCAAAAGCAGGTTATTAACAGCACCCTGTGGCTGGAACATCTGTCTCATTACAAGGAGTGATACGAACTGTGGTACCGCAATTGAGATAACAAAGCATGTACGCCAAAAAGCCTTGCAATGTGTCTCTTTACGATTGATAACGATAGCAAGAATGAGTCCAAGGAAGTTACAAAGGAAGGTTGCAAATACAGCCCAGCAGATTGTCCATCCAAGTACTCTCCAGAATATCTTACCAAGCTTACCACCAAGTCCAAGCACCTGTCCGAATGAGGCGAAGCCTGTCCAGTCGAACAATACCAGATGATCACCCTTTACCGAATAATTTGTAAAGGCCATTGGAATCATGAACAGCAATGGTAAAACGGTAAAAACAAATATTCCCATAAGTGGGAGAAACATAAGTGTCTTATGTAGGTTTTTATCAAATAAATCCTTGACATCTTTGCCAAAAGAATTGATTTCTTTTCCAGCTTTTGAAAGGCATTCTGCCTTATATCCGCTCTTTAAATTCTCGCACCACATGTAAATAAATAATACTGTGATGGCAATTGTTATGACGCCATATAACAGTAATAATACTGACTGGTCGCCCGCAACATATTCATAAATCTGCTTCTGCTCATTAAATACCTCTTCCTGCTTTCTCCAGCCAAGTGAAGGCAGCATGGAAATGTAATAAGCACCAGCGCTAACCATATATGCTATATATGCAATCTCTATAGCAAGAAAAATCAGACCTTTTACGATCTGCTTATGAGCTATATTGGCAAGACCCATTACAAGTGCCGATAGCTTAACTGTAGCTCCGCCTTTTGTTAGGGCATTGCCAACAGTATACGGAGTAGCAAATTCCGAAACTTTTTTCTTTTTGTTTGCTCCTATCATACTTTTCCTCCTGGCATGCATTATATATGCCAATCCTTTAAACTAATTTATTCCAAGATTCCGGCTACCCGGAACCTTGGAATCATATTCTGATCTACTTAATTATTTAAGAGAATCATTAAGCTGAGTATTGAAGTCCTCTGTCTTCTGAGCTGCATTGTCCTTTGTAATCTGGCCTTCTGCACCGTTCTGGAAAGCATCACCGAATGGTGTAGCTGCATCCCAGTAACCTGCCATATCAATGATAGGCTGTGCTACTGAACAATCAGTTGAAACCTTAGCCATAGCTGCTGCTACTGGATCTGCTGCAACTTCCTCGTTTGTTGCAAGATTTTTGTTTACAGGAGCCTGTGCTCTTAACTTGAAGTGAGCAAGCTGTGCATCCTCACTTCCAAGGAATGCTGCAAGCTTAACTGCTACTTCCTGGTTCTTGCAGTTAGGGTTAACACCGATAGCCTTAGATCCTAAGAATGCCTTTAACTGGCAGTCTTTTCCACCAATATTGATTGTAGGAAGAGCTGCAACACCAACGTTCTCCTCACCAAGTGCCTCTTTAACTGCGTCATAGTTCCAGTTACCATTGAAGTAAGCGTTGATAGAACCATCTTTAAGTCCTGCAAGACCAAGTGATCCCTCATTGTTATCCATTACGAAGTTTGGATTAGCAAATAAATCTACGATGTAGTTTGTAACTGCTGTACCCTTATCTCCACCGAAATCATATCCGGCAGCCTTGTCTGTTCCGTCTCCGAAGATTGTACATCCGTTTGCTGCATAGAATGCATTGAGATACCAGCCGTTATCAATTGGGAATGAAACCTTACCCTTTGTAAGCATTGTATCAAGGCTCTTTACATCATCCTCAGAGAAAACTCTCTTGTCATAGTACATGAACCATGTGTTTGATGTATAAGGAACTGCGTAGATGTCTCCATCATATGTAACAGTTGCTGCCATAGCCTCTGAGTTAGATGTCTTAACATAATCTGCTGCCTCTCCACCTAACTTAGCAATAGCATTAGCCTTAACTAATGGCTCAAGCTGATCGTTTGCAAACATGTAAACATCAGCTGCTGCCTTAGGATCCTTTGTAACAACGTCCTTTGCGTCTGACTCAGATGATGTAACATACTTGAACTCGATGTTGAAATCAGGATTTGCTTTAGCAAATGCCTCGCACTCTGTCTTGAGCCAAGCACCCTTTGCATCATCTAAATCCTCTGCAGGTCCCATTACTGTAATGGTCTCCTTACCGCCGTCCTTCTTGTCGGCTTTCTCTGTTCCATTTCCATTGTTGCTTCCGCATCCTGCAAACATTGTTGCTACCATAGATGCGCAAAGTAAAGATGCTAATACTTTCTTCTTCATATCTTCCTCTC
>ERZ1034804.181-NODE-181-length-13521-cov-3.097282_pt1 | contig 13521 bp, 12 predicted proteins | sample MGYA00520635_ERZ1034804 | MGnify/ENA primary metagenome ERZ1034804 (study PRJEB33766, sample SAMN09781685) | gut metagenome | biome: gut microbiome | host: Homo sapiens | place: Madagascar | study: EMG produced TPA metagenomics assembly of the PRJNA485056 data set...
GCGGCTACGCCCGTTGATTGGATGCCGCGAATGTACCCCGCCGCCAGCTTTCCTGCGAGATACGGGTCCTCGGAGAAATACTCAAAGCTGCGCCCGCACAGCGGGTTTCGCTTCATGTTCAGCCCCGGTCCCAGCAGCACAGACACTTCCTGCGCGGCAGCTTCCTCGCCCAAAGCCGCGCCAATCTCCACACCCAGCGCGGTGTTCCAACTGTTGGCAACCGCCGATGCGGTGGGGAAACAAGTGGCCGGGACACTGGGATTCAGCCCCAGATGGTCACTCTCCCCTGCCTGCTTGCGCAAACCGTGCGGCCCGTCCGACAGCCAAATCTGTGGAATGCCGTGTTGAGGCAATGCCCGCGTTTTGAAAGTTTCCGCACCGGAGAGCAGGGAACATTTTTCTTCCAGTGTCAGTTTTTGTAAATTATAATCGTGCATAGTTTCTTCCTTTTTTAATAAAAAGAGCCGCGTCCAAGGGCTGTAGGTAGACCATCGGACGCGGCCTTTTCTGCTATTTACGGTATACCCGTTTATTGTACTTTTTGTCCGCTTACAAAACAGCAGACAACATCCAGAATTCCCACCACTGCGAATACAATTAAAAAGACAACTGCTGCGGTCTGATTTCCGCCGATAAACACAACACCGTTAAAAATGTCGGTAATCGTTGGGATTGCCTTAAAGGCCACCAAACCGACAGCGCCGGAAACGCATAGCGAACCAAGCAGCTTGACGAGTTCCAGCTTTTTAAACTGCGCCGCAAGGATAAGTACACCGCCAAGCACCGCAAGAACAGCCGCAATCATCGAAAAAGTTTTGTCACCATAGTCGCATATCGCGTATACAAGAGCTGCCGCAATCGGTGCAATGCCGCAAACAAGTGCAAAAACATTGTTTCGCTTCTGTTTCATTTCTTGCTGCCCTCCTTCTTGGGTTTCTTTGTCGGTACGATGTAAAGCACTGTAAATACTACTGTTGCTGCACCGAAAATAGCAATCATGGCAATGCAGGCAATCTGCCACCACGGGGTAACACCGGCAACCGACGATGCATCACTCAGGCCGTTTACCAGAGTACTTCTTGCCATGGCATAGTAATATCTGTGGTTGGCTTGCCGCAATGCCTCGACAAGGTCGCCGTCATCATTGTCATTGATGGCAGACAGCATCGCCTTATGGCGACTGCCGATGCAGAACATATCCATACCGGCCACCACGCAGTCCACGGTCGGCATGGTCTCATTTTCACCGCCGGCCGCGTCGGTAATGGTGTGCCCCTTAAAGCCCCATTCATCCCGCAGAATGGTTGTCAGCAGCGATTTGTTCAAGGCAGAGTTCACACAGCCAACGCGGTTATAAGCGCTCATTACGCCAAGGCAGTCCGCCTTGGTAAAGACACCCTCAAAAGCCCGCAAACTGATTTCGCGGAAGCGCTGCTCGGTCATAAAGGTTGCCACACCGCTGCGGTTGGTTTCCTGCTCGTTGCCGGAGAAGTGCTTGATCCCCACAACAATGCCCTTTTCAGTCATGGCCGCAACCTGCGCGGTGGAGAGGATATAACTCAAAGTCGCATCTTCACTGTAATACTCAAAGTTTCGACCGCCGAACGGTGTGCGGTGGATATTGGCACCGGGACCCCATGCTTCATTGCCGCCGGTATAGATCATATCCTCGGCGTAGAAATTGCCAAATTGCGAGAGAATGTCCGTGCTCCAGGTAGAGGCAATCAGCACCTCTGCCGGATAGCAGGTGGCAGGCTCTTTGCTGCCGTAGGCGTATTTCAGGTTGACGCCATCGGGACCGTCCACATTTTTGTTTGCCGGTTTGGAGACAGTCTCCACCGCCGCGTTGCCGCCCTGGTCGGTCAGCACACTGGCCATATCTTCAATGGTAAGTTGATTCAGAAAATCATCCCAGCGGGGGTCATCGAAAGCAGCCTGCTTCATATCCAGGAACGTAATGCCGGAGTCAACACCCTGCGTAAAATCGCTCACAGATTTTGCATTGGCCGCTTTGGTGTAGGTGCGCGCTACAAGGGCATTTTCAATATCGCTGTTGCTGGTAAGAGCGACCGTCTGCGGGTAAGTACCCTCCCAGTCCCGGCGGGACAGATAGGTGACGACATTTTCCGGGTAGAAATCATTGATGTCGATTGCTTCTCTGCCGGTAAAAGCTGTTGTGACCTCATTGCCGGTATAGGCCGAGGTACGGTAGGTTTCATCATCCACTGTTCCGGCTTCACCAATTTCCACGGGCAGGCAGTTCTCGGCGTTGCCGGTCACCGCATTGCCGTTTGCATCGGTCAGCACAATGCCCGCATCCACTGCACCGTCTGCTGCTTTTTTTGCAAGGATGTTGTTCAGCGCATCATGGGCATCGCTGCCAAGGGCAAAGTAATAGGTGCCGCCGTCCAGAATGTAATGGCCGGTTCCATTGGTATCAAAGCTGGCAAGGAAGTAACGGTCAAACGTCAGCGGAACAGAAACGCTCTCGCCGGGGGCGAGCTCTTCTGTTTTTGCTGTGGCCACAAGCGTGACAGCGGATTTTTCCACAAGGTTCTCTTGGTCATAGTCCGTGTAAGGAGCCTGCGCATACAACTCGGCCACATACTTGCCCGCCACAGCGCCGGTGTTCGTCACGGTGGCATTGACGGAATAGGTATCGTCGTCCGCATTATAGCTTAAGCTGTCCGAGTCCAGCACGGCACTGAAATCCGTATAGCTAAGGCCATAGCCAAAGGGGTAGACCACTTCATCTGCGTAGTTCCATTCTTCGCTCTGCGAAGCGTAGGCCCCTGCGCTGCTTTTGGCATTGAAGCGGTTCAGCACCGCATCTTCATAACGGGTCTCGTAATATTTGTAGCCGACATAGATGCCTTCTGTTTCTACCACATAGTTGGTATCCGACCCGGTAAAGGTGTAATCACCGAAATTGGCCATTGCCGGGGAAGAAAGCGAATCGGCGGCATATGTATCCACCAGCCGTCCGCTGGGGTTTGCCGCGCCGGTCAAAAGATCCGGCACACCGCGGAAACCATTCAGACCCGGAAGCCCGATCCACAGGCAGGCATTCACATGGCAGGCATCCAGATCGCCCAGTTCCATCGGATAGGGGCTATTGATCAGCAAGATGATTTTAGAGAACTGGTTGGACTCATAAATCATGTTCAGCAGATCTTTCTCTGCCTGATGCAGCGCTAGATAACTGATACCCTCGCTGTCCACGCGAGCGGCATCAACACCTTCGCCGCCGTCACGGGTAAACATGACGATGGCAGCATCGTTGTAGGAGGCAAAACTGGCTTTCAGACTGTCCGTGTAAAAGCTAGCAGCCTCCTCGCCGACTACGTTTTTCTCACTGGCAGCACCAATGGAACGCACGGTTTCGCTGCTCTTATACGCATCCAGTAAAGTTGTGTTGAGGGAAAAACCACCCTCTGTCATAGCGTCCTCAAAGTTTACCAGACGGGACGTACCATTTACGGCACCGCCGGCGGCACTGCCGCGATAGGCCGGGTCTACGGTAGAGCGGCCAAACAAGGTGACCTTCCGCTCGGTGTCAGTAAGGGGAAGTGCGCCATCATTTTTCAGCAGCACAGCGCCTTCCGCCATGATCTGTTTTGTGAAGGCATCCTCATCGGCAAGAAGCTTAGTGAGACCTTCATCACTGGGCTTGCCGTTCTCTGTGTAGGCAGTTGTGTAGGTATAGTCACCGTCCTGCCCGATTACGGTGCCGGTGTCAACACCCAAAAACGTGTTTACAAATCCGGCGTTTTGAAAAGCCGCACCGCTCGCGCCCGCAGAAATTGCCGTCAACAACGCAAGCGATGCTGCCATACCGCGGTATAGAACTTTTTTCATGGCTTTGCCTCACACAAATCAGCCTTCCGGCGTATACAGACGGCCGAAGAATTCTTCCGAAGATGCGTAAGCGCAATAATCCTGCCATGTCTGATACCGGATTGTGCCATCACAGTCAAACTCACAGCCAACGGGAACATCACCGCCCGGATAGGCCATAATAACAGGAACTGTCATCGTATCGCCCTTGGAAACGGTGTAAACCTGATAGTCCATATCATTCTGATACTTGATGTTGACCGTGAGGGTGTCATTTTCTTCTTTCCAGTAGCCATAGAAGATTTCCATAACGTGGTTATCCTCATAGCCTTCCAGCGTTTCAAACGTGTTGGTAGGCTCACCTGCAAGGTAAGAGCACTCGAACAGCACAGCCGAGCCATCCTCACGCAGGTTCATCATGCCGGGATAAACAGCCGCATAGGTGCTGGAGTTGTTCTCCTCACGCATAACAAACTGGTAGGCAACACCCTCATTCCAGTCAATGTCGGAGCTGGCAAACTGGTCGTAGGTCCAAGTGGAGTAGTCAGTCTTTTTGGCAGAGCAGCCGGATAGAGCGGCAACCCCTGCAACCAGCATGATACCCGCAAGGGCAGTGGATACGTTCTTTTTCAGATTTGCAAGTTTCATTTTGATTCTCTCCTTCTTTGTATTGGCGTATTTGTACAAAACTTTGTTTTGTAAGATTATAATAATCGTTTAATAACGCTATAAAAATGTCAAATTTCGATACCCACCCTATAGGCAGTATCAAAATCCGACTAAAAAATGCTTCTCAGCAGCTTTACCGTATGGTATAATTAAAACAATAGCACAAATCTGCAAAAGATATTTTGGAACGAGCAATTTTGCTTTAAAGATGGTGTTCAGATGAATCAGGAAAATCCACCCCATGTTGAAAAAATGATTGATCCGCGCCTGACGGAATACAGGGAAAACCGTGCCCCGATCACATTGCTGTATATGTTCTATGAAGGCGATGTACTGCGCATGGAAGAATTTGATTTTCAAGGCGCGCGCATCTACGGAATGCCGATTCCTCACGGTGAGGCGAAAAGCACCGAATGGATACAGGAAAATCTTCTGCATCAAAATGATTTTTTTGAATTTTCCTTTGTAAAAGCAGGAAATTTACAAATGATGGTCGAGCGCGGCACATGCGAACACCGCGCAGGTGATGTTTTTGTTTTTAACCGTAAAATCCGGCACGCAGAAATGTCTCCCTATGAGGGCGCGTATCTTTCCTTATCGCCCGAATTCATAAAGGAATGGCCCAATGAAATTGTACCTCTTTTCAAGCATAAAGGCTTGTTGGAACGATTCGTCCGAAAAAATTTGGACGATGATCTGACGCAAAAGAAAGACTACATCGATTGTCGTTTTGTGGGCACACCTTCCGACTTTGCGCAGATAGCAAACCTCTTTCTACGAATGCGGCAAGAATTTCTGCAAAGGCACCGCGGCAGCCAGCTGATCGTTATGGGATTGATTGCCAACTTGTTTTCCTTGCTGGAGAACAAAGATGTTTACGCACTGACCTATATAAATCTGAGTTCCGATAATGAATTTACCTTGACGGAAACGATTTTGCGGCAGATCACAAAGAGTAATGGGCAGATCACAGCCAAGCAGCTTTCCGATATGACGCATTACAATACAGATTATCTGAACCGTGTGTTCAAGAACTTTACCGGGATGACGATAAAAAAGTATTGCACAACCTACCGTCTTAAGGAGTTCTGCCGCTTATTGACGCAATCGGATGAAAGTATTTCCACCCTAATAGAAAAAATGGGCTTCACCAACAAAACAGCGCTGTATAAGACTTTCTACGACCACTATGGCAAAAGCCCGCAGGAGTACCGTGACAGCCCGCTTTAAGGAATGGTAGGTCCGGGTGGAATCCAACGGATGGAAAGGTGTTCTGATAAGGGAAAAAGTAAAAATTCTTGACGATTAGCCAATAGTCAGTCTTACTAAAAATGAGTGAACATTTTTTGACCACCATTTGACCACTACTGCGCAGTCGCACTGCAAAATCCCGGAAAAGCCTGTTGTGACAACCAACAATGGGCTTTTTCTTGTTTCTGGGGCAGCTGTGCAGAACCAACAAAATTCACGTTTCAACGTCGGTCTATACCGTCTTGTCGTAGTTCTCCGACGCCAGGTGCCGGGGGTTCGAATCCCTTCGGGCACACCAGAAAACCTCATTGCAATGTGCTTTTTGCAATGAGGTTTTTCTTTTTTTTTTAGAATAACTTCAGCAACATATCATCAGTGGCGTCTGTGTACTGCCTCTGCTCAATTTTCTTGCTTCGCAGCTGATTTACAGCGTTTCTTGCAAGACAGACTTCCTCACTGGTGAAGGCAGCTTTTTTACCCACTGGGAGAGAATCCACTTTGAGTATCAGATAACATGTTTCCTGCCAACCTGTGTTCATGGTTCTCTGCCGATAATAGTAATCGCCCAGCGCTTTCAGCAAAATAATTTTATTGGCGCGCGTCAGCTTGATTTTTCTCATAATCCAATCGCCTTTCCCAACTTTTCCTGCGCCTTGCGCTTGTTTTTGTCAAAGGCATGGGCATAAATATCCAGCGTTGTGCTTGCCTGCGCGTGACCCAATAGACTAGCCACCGTGCGCACGTCCACGCCCTGCGCAATCAGCAGGCTGGCATTGGTATTTCAACCTGACTAAAGAATACGGCATTACTCCGTCCATGTCAAGGCGTGGAAATTGCTATGACAATGCTTTGGCTGAAAATTTCTTTGGAATCCTCAAAGCAGAGTGTATCTACCGACACAAGCCGGAAACTTTTGAGGAAGCCAACAAGATGATTGACGGTTACATCTACTTCTATAACGATGAACGCATCCAACTAAAAACAGGACTGCCTCCGCTTTCGTTTCGTCAGTCCTGTTGAGGTTTACCCTACATGGGTCTCTTTTTGTGCATGTCTACTATTTCTGGGGCGGTTCATTGCCGTAGCCCTTGTTTTTTTATTCGAGGTATTCACTCGGATCGAAGTCCTCGTCATTGTTTTCGTAGTCAGTGCGTAGAATTGCAATACCGGCATTTGCGTATTCATTCATGCGTTTCAAAAGGTCACTGCCGTTGTTGATCTCAGGGCAAACGTAAGCAACCAACCCCTTTGCAACTGCAAAATTATCTTTGTCCACGTTATCTACTGCGCAAATATCTACAGTTTTACTTATGGGGACAGGAGTTGCATTGCGCAACAGGGCCACCATGATAGCAAACGTATATAATTGATATTTTGTGGAAAAAATCCCTTTTCCATTTACGATTTCATCGTAGAAGCCGCGACTTTCCGAGGATGCCTGAACTTTGGCAGTAGGTTTTATGAAAAAAAGCTCTTGTTCCGCCATTTTCAATATACCTCCTTGCTTGCAATCACCGTCTTGGGCCAGGTCTGATCACTGTGGTTTTCCAACTTATAGACGGTTTTGACATACGGCTTCAGCTCGTTTTGATACTTCTCAGTCAGATCACCGGTGGAGACCATAAAAATCACCTGCTTGCCCATATGCGGCAAGAAACGAGTAATTGCAGCACGATGTTCATCCGAAAACAGTCCAAGAGGGTTATCAATGATAACCGGTGCTGCAAAATCGGAGGAGCGATTCAATCCGGCAATATAAGAAAGGCTGATCACCTTAGACTGACCGGTTGAAGGGTTCAGCGTGCGGCCAGGCTCGATCTGATAGGTTTCGCCATTTGTAAGTTCAAGCAAAAGACTATAGTCGCTTGCAATCTTAATGCCTTTATACTTTTGGGGTGCGTTGGTGATTTGTAAGAAAACTTCGGTGGCATACTTTTCCACGAAAGCACGCTTTTCTTCCAGAAGACGATTCCGATACACACTGAAAATTTTTTCTGGCACAAAGCGCCCTCTTTGTCCAACTGGCTGAGTTCCGCAAGTTTTTCTTCCAGCCGGGCAAGCTTTTCTTGGTCTTGTTCCAATAGAACTTGCGTTTTTGTGCGACGAGTTTCGGCCTCCTGCTTTTTTACCTCCATGTTGGCAATGTCCTGAATGATGCGCTCGCCAGCTTCTTCATTGAAAGAACCGATATCCTTTCGCAGGTGCTCAAATTCTTCCTTTTTGGCGGAACGCTCCTTTTCTTTCTTCCAAATTTCCTCGCTCAGGGAGAAGTAAGCGGCACGAGTCTGGAATCCGTGAGGTTGGTACTGCGCGCAGGCATTAAACAGGGCGCGACGCTCCTTTTCAACGAGAATGGCATCGTCTGTTACCAAGTGATCCTGAATGAATGCTTGAATTTTTTCTTTGTGGGAATCCGTCATTGGCTCGCCACACACACAGATAGGCTGTTCCATAAGGCGAACGAGATACTCTTTCACCGGTTCGGTGATATGGTATTCCGTAGGTTCGCTAGATGTATCTTGCTGCATTTTAGCAAAAATGGAAGCGGCCAACATGAGGGTGGCATTCTTTTGAAAGCATTCAGACTGTTCCTGCCGAGTACGTTTCAAGTCGTCGGTGAGTTGCTTGATTTCCTCAGACAATTTCTGCTTTTGGGTGACTTTCTCAGAAATTTCCTTAAAATCCTTCAGCTTATCTTCGTCCTTTTGTATCTGCTCGTTGGCAGCGTTGATCTCCAGCTCATATTGGCGCAACAAGGCTTCCTGCTCAGCGACTTTCTGGTCGGCTTCCATTTTCTGCTGCAGAATATCTTGATACTTGTTTTGGGTCTGAATCCAAGCATCTCGGTTTGTCTCGAATTCCTTTTTCAGCAGGCCGAGATCTTCTACTGCGTTATCAATTTCCTTAATACCAAGGACACGGGCAATGGCGTCTTTATACTGGCTTCCGCTGGCCGTACTATAATCGTTGATTTTTTCGCCGTCAAAGAAGAAGTACTGTGAGGCATCTTGATGTACAAGAGAATTGATAAAATCTGCTTTTTCATCCTCTTCACTGCTCAGCGGAACATCGTTCTTAATCAGTTCCAACGTGCATTTGAAGTCTTTGCTGCTTGGGGTAGCCTCCAGTTTCCCGCGCAGGTCAATGGTGCGAGAGATTTCGATCTTGTCAGAGCCGTTCTCAACAAACAGAGAAACCGCGGCATGATAGCACTTCTCCGATTGGGCATTTACATTGATCAGATCTTTAAGATCGTCGCTGTCTTTGGGGCCGTACAGACAGAACAAAATTGCGGAAAAGAAGCAAGATTTTCCTACGTCATTGTCGGCGTAAAGGATGCTGATGTTCCGTTCACCATCAATGGGAAAATCAAAGTTGCATTCCCCATAATAGGCGCGATAGTTGTTTATGCGGAGGGAATTGAAAATCATTGGTTCGAATCCTCCTCTCCGCTCATATTTGCAATAATCTGTCTGATGGGGCCGCGAGTATGACGACTTTTCTGGTATACGTGGTCCTTCTCCACCTGGAGAACATTCTCTACGATAGAGGCATCAATATGGTATTCTTCTGCGACTTGGACAAGCAATGGATCCATCGTTTTGCCGACCTCCTTAAAAATCATACGGATTCAACTTCCGCTGAGATAAAAACTGATCGAGTTTTTGATGCTCTCGAATGCCATTGATGGCATCGTCTACCATTAAGTTGATTCGCCGATATTGCGCATCGATCATAGACAGAGCCATGCGACGTTCCTCATCGCTGGTACTAGCCGGAAGAATGGGATAGACCAGATAGTCATAAATCCAAGCAGTCGTTTTACCCGGTGCAATACGAAGGACGCGGCCTCTGCGTTGAATAAACTGACGCTCAGAGGTAGAAGAACTGATAAAAACTGCAACATCGCAAGCAGGGATATCGATGCCTTCATCGAGACAGCCAACAGCCAACAGCCAACAGGATTTTACGGATTCCCTGTCGGAATTCCTTCAGGATTGTGGGGCGTTCTTTTTGCGCGTCCAGTTCTCCGGTGTATTTGAAATAGTATTTGCCCATCCGGTCCAGTTCTTTTCCCAGTTCGTCCAAATGGTTCAAATCATCGCCATAAATCAGAACTCGGGCAGAAGGGGGAATCTCATCAAAAATCGTCTGCAGTGTTTGGACTTTTTGGTCGTTCTTCTTAAGCAGTTTGGCACGATCACGGTAGCGGCCTTCTATACGCTGTTGTAACCGCAGGCGATCTTTCTCGTCATCTTCCTGTTCCAGTGCGTGCTGAAGCTGTACGATTTCCTTTGAGTACGCTTTATACGACTCCCAGTCCTCTTCCGGCATTGCACAGGGAAGAACTCTATATTGGTATTCCACCAGGTAGTGTTCACGCTGGGCATCCTTGATCGAAAATTCGAAGGTGTTCTGGTGATAGAAATTCAGAATCTTTTCAGATCCAATTTCATCAAAGTTCCGGCGAGGCGTTGCACTAAGGCCAATGCGGTAAGCTGGATTCAGTTCCATGAGGCACTGAGATTTTGGAGCACCCATATTGTGGACTTCATCGCAGATCATGGCAAATTGTTCCGGTTTTGCCTGTCGCCACTTTGCCATGTAGAAATCGCCCTGGGCAGAATCATAGGTGGAAATCACCACGACTTGTTCTGGGAAGCGCGCCTGGGTGAGGGATTTCAGCAACTCTTTGTGACCACGATAAGGGGACCCACACTTGATAATGGTGATATCAGGATAAAACAGGTGGACATCCGCTTCCCATTGTTCTACGAGTTCTAGGCTGGGAACACAGATAAGAAGAAGTTTCCAGGGGTCGATCTGGCTGATTGCGTACATTGCCGCCTTGGTTTTGCCAGAACCGGTTGCCATCATGAAAAGGCAGGAAAAGTCTTTCTGCAGAAAAGCGTTTTTGGCATCCTCTTGGCAGGAACGCGGCTTGAAGTTGGGATGAATCCCGGCGGATACGCGATAAATGTAATCGACAGGATGTTCCGGTGCATTTTGAATCAACTTCAGGCGGGAGGCCTTGGGGAAATCGAATGTTACAATATTTCCGGCTGTCCCGTCCCACAATCTTTCAAAGCGCTGGATTTTCTGCTCTACCCTGGACTGCAATACCGGAATCCAATTTTGCGAAACCTCAAAGGATTCCTCGTTATTGATCCACCCACCAAGCGTTTCATTAACAGACCCTAAGAAAGAGATTGCGTTTCCGTCTGCGTCCTTGAAAATACCGAATTTTTCGTGGAACAAGTGATACGTGCCGGGATCATTGGGGTCTTTCCGAAGGCACACTTTAATGTCCAAGCGGTTGTTTTTGATGAGCCAACAGAGATTCTTGATGTTGGCAATATTAAGATCGATAAGACTCTGAGTGACAGGGTCGATTTTATCCTCTAACAGATGGCGGATATCATAGCCGAGGGCGATCTGGCGCTCATCTTCCGGGCTCAGATTCACACTGCAGACAATACGCATCCGTCCGCCGTTTTGAATAAAGGGATACAAACCGTTGGTGATGTAGCACAAGATGGAAGAGTTGAAATATCCGACAGCGCGGCAGTATTCAATACTCTCCTCCATGCAGGGAACATAGAATTCTTTGATCAGATCGTTTTCCCCGCTCCAGTAAGTGTCTTGGAATGACACTGTGCGCAGGCTCATGCCATCATCCCCCTTTCGGAAAAATATATTAGGAAAGTTCTTTCAGGAACGCCTCCACCTGATCGATGGTGTTTTCTGCGGACAGCGAAATGCGCAAAACTCTGGATACAGCGTCCCCCCTACCGATATCCTGCAATACATGGGAAGGCATACCCGCCGTGCAGGCAGAACCAGTAGAGATTGCGAACTTCGCGCTAACACGCTTCACAAAGCGCTCGTTATCAAAGTCGTCCTGATTAACTACCAAACTGATGACACCTGGCAGGTGATGTTCCGGATCTCCTAAAAGTTCCAGGTGCTTGTTGGATGCAATGATCTTCTTAGCGGCCTGCTCCAGTTTCTGAATATAGGCTGTCTGCTGTTGCTCGTTCGCAATGGCCAGCTCGGCGGCTTTCCCGAAGCCAACAATGTTGTGAACAGCCAATGTGCCGGCACGCAGACCGTGTTCCTGTTCGCCCCCGTGCATGAATGCACTCATCGGAGGAAGGCCATAATCGTCTCCCCGAATATAGGCAGCACCCACGCCCTTGGGCCCGTGGAACTTGTGAGCGGAGAGAGAAAGAAAATCCACTCTGGTTTGTTCAACGTTGATGGGCAGTTTCCCAGCTATTTGCGTAGCATCAGCGTGGAGTAACACCTGATGCTTATGTGCAACAGCCGTTAATGCGTCCATATCGTTGAGAGAGCCGATTTCGTTATTCGCCCAGATAAAGGATGCCAGGGTGGTTGTTAGGCGTATGGCTTTTTCAAAAGAATCGGGCGTCACCTGGCCATACTCGTTTACATCCAGGAAGGTGACCTCATAGCCGCGGTCCACTTTGGGAACTTTGCCAAACAGCGAAAAGGTGGCATCCTGATTGGAGTAAATATCGCCGTTCAAAAAGCGGCAAGTATTTAATGTGGCGTGATGCTCAACCTTCGATGTGATAATATGGTTGCCCTTTTTTTCGTAGTATTTTTTGTAGTCCGCCACACCTTTTATAATCATATTGGTGCTCTCGGTGGAACCGTGAATTAACTTGGCAACCCAGCTCCGGCTATTTTCCACAGCATCGGCAGCATGGGCGGCAAGGGGATAATACTTGCTGGAAGGGTTCCCGTATTCCTCTTGCAAGTAGGGGCGCATCGCCTCAAACACTTCCTGCGCGATGGGGGACGTGGCACTGTTGTCTAAATAAATCATACGGTATCACCAATCCCAAATGTTTCCAGCACATATTTGTCCAGATCTCCGGCGTGTTTATAGCGGGATTCCAAAAGGATGGCTCCGCGATCTATGTGCGCTTTCATATATTTGGGAAAGTATTCCTCATTGCTTAAATGACGTCCTTCTGCCTGTTCAATCAGGACTTTGAAGTAATCGTCATATTCGCCGGTAATCGTTTGACGATTGAGCTCAAGGCCATCTGTATCGCTGTCGAACGAGGTGATTTTTCCTTGTGCTTTTAAAGACCAGGCAATCGCGTGTTTGACGAGCGTATACGGCTTTAAGGCAGTGCTTTTCCCAATCTCTTCAAAAATTTCCTGCGTTTTTTTGGAAGTCTTTAGCTTGAAAATCATGCCTTTGCCTCCTTGAAATAACCCGGTTGTACAGAGGTGCAACCCTGTTCTACGTTGTACTCAAGCAGATACTCGTGCGCAATATGCGGTTGAATGATAGCACGATACGAGCCTACCACTTCTTCGTCGGTAGAAAGGATGATAACCTGACCGCTGATGTTGGGGAAGAACAAGGCAGAAATCTGTTCGCGATGTTCTGTATCGATACGGGCAAAGGGAGTATCGATGATGAAGGGAACCGCCTGGTTGGAGGTCTTGATGATTGCCCAATACAGGGAGAGAATAAAAACCTGTTTTTCGCCTTTGGATAGCTGATTGAGCTCCACGCGATTGTACAGGGGAAGTTCTATATCGTCCTGGAAGGAAATTTGATCGGTGACGATTTTCCCGGAAAAATACCGGCGCAGTTCGTCGATAGAATCGTTTGTTAAAAGGTGGGCAGCCTCTTTGAGTCCTGCACTTCCCAATCGTTTTTCCAAGGCATCCAGCCCAATGTTGTTGGCGAGCAGCAGCAATTCGTGCGTTGTATAGATC
>ERZ1034804.184-NODE-184-length-13463-cov-2.689365_pt1 | contig 13463 bp, 8 predicted proteins | sample MGYA00520635_ERZ1034804 | MGnify/ENA primary metagenome ERZ1034804 (study PRJEB33766, sample SAMN09781685) | gut metagenome | biome: gut microbiome | host: Homo sapiens | place: Madagascar | study: EMG produced TPA metagenomics assembly of the PRJNA485056 data set...
GTCATAATTCCTTTAAGTAAATAACAATAGGGGTTAATCTTGTAAAATAATAAGATGAATGAAACAATATGCGGTGGTGAGGTTCTTGAAAAGTGCTTTGTTGATTTCACACTCTGAACAGAGTGCCGTTTCTTTGTCACAATTGCTCGGAAGCGAAGGCTATACGGAGATTTCCGTCTGCCAAACCTCACAGGAGGCTAAGGAGCTTGCAAATGGTGAGGTTTTTGACCTTATCTGCGTCAATGCACCGCTTGAAAAGGAAAACGGCATTGAGCTTTCAAAATACTTTGCCGGAACAACCCGTTCAAGTGTTGTGATTATCGTTCCACAGCGAAATGCGGATTATGTGAACGACGCACTCACGGAGCACGGTGTCCTTGTTATTGCAAAGCCCGTAAACAAGCACCTGTTTCACCACTTTTTGCAGTTTACGGAATGTTTTAAGATGCGTATGTTCCGTGTGATTGAGGAAAATGAAAAGCTCAAGCATATGGTTGCGGATATGAAGATAATAAACAGAGCAAAGTTCCTGCTTATTACCTGCCTTAATATGTCCGAAGATCAGGCGCATCGCTATCTTGAAAAACAGGCTATGGATCTCAGAACAAGCAAGCTTGAGGTTGCAAAGCAGGTTATCAGAACATATGAGAACTGACTGCAATTTTTTTAGTTTATTGAAAGGAATGTGTTTTTATGAGCCGTGCGGCATACTTAATCCTTGAAAACGGAACAGTTTTTGAGGGCAAGGCGTTTGGTGCCGAAAAAGAAACTACGGGAGAACTTGTTTTTACTACAGCAATGACAGGTTATCTTGAAACACTCACCGACCCCAGCTATTACGGTCAGGTGGTTATTCAGACATTCCCTTTAATCGGCAACTATGGTGTAATCCCTGCCGATTTTGAGAGTGACTCTCCGTCACTGAAAGGTTATATTGTACGAGAATGGTGCCAAGTTCCTTCAAACTTCCGTTGTGAGGGTGATCTTGACACCTTTTTAAAAGAGTCGGGAATTCCCGGCATTTACGGAATTGACACCCGTGCGCTCACAAGAATTGTGCGTGAATACGGTGTTCTGAATTGCAAAATCTCCTATTCTCCCGATGTAACAAAGGAAGAACTTGACGAGATTAAGAACTATGTTATTACAGAGGCTGTTGAAAGCACTACTATAAAAGAAAAAGAGCATTTTGACGCTGAAAACGGCGACCTCAATGTTGTGCTTATGGATTTTGGCGCAAAGCATAACATCGGCAGAGAGCTTGTTAAGAGAGGCTGTAACCTTACAGTCGTTCCCGCCCACACAACAGCGGATGAAATTAAGGCTATGAATCCCGACGGCGTAATGCTTTCAAACGGACCGGGAGATCCTTCGGACAACACAGAGATTATTGCAGAGCTCAAAAAGCTTTGTGACTTCGGGATTCCGACATTCGGTATCTGTCTCGGTCACCAGCTCCTTGCGCTTTCACAGGGTGCAAAAACAGAAAAGCTCAAGTACGGTCACAGAGGTGCAAATCAGCCTGCAAAAGAGGTTGAAACAGGCAGAGTTTACATTACATCACAGAACCACGGCTACGCTGTTGTAAGCGACAGTATGCCTGAAAACGGCAAAGTAAGCTTTGTAAACGGTAATGATAACACCTGCGAGGGCGTAAACTACACAAATATGCCTGCTTTCTCGGTTCAGTTCCATCCGGAAGCTTGCGGCGGTCCTCACGATACAGCATTTTTGTTTGACCGTTTTATTGAATTGATGAAGAACAACAAAAAATAAGAGTCCGAAATTCGGATTACTATTCAGCATAAGAACAGATACAATAATTACTTGAACGAGGAATGATTATATGCCACTCAAAAAGAATATCAAACGAGTTATGGTAATCGGTTCGGGCCCTATCGTAATCGGTCAGGCTGCCGAATTTGACTATGCAGGCACACAGGCTTGCCGTGCGCTTAAAGAAGAAGGACTTGAGGTTATTCTCGTAAACTCAAACCCTGCTACAATTATGACTGATAACGCAATGGCTGATAAAATCTACATTGAGCCGTTGACGCTTGAAACAGTTAAGAGAATCATCAAAAAGGAACGCCCTGACAGCCTTCTTTCAACCCTCGGCGGTCAGACGGGTCTTACCCTTTCAATGCAGCTTGCAAAAGAGGGCTTCCTTGATAAATACAATGTTCAGCTTCTCGGTGCAAACCCCGAAACAATCGACAAGGCAGAGGACAGACAGCTTTTTAAGGACACAATGATTGAAATCGGTCAGCCTGTTATTCCGTCACTTGTTGTTACAGATGTTGAATCAGCTGTTAAGTTTGCCGATGAAATCGGTTATCCTGTAATTATCCGTCCTGCATTCACACTCGGCGGTACAGGCGGCGGTATTGTCGATAACGAGGAAGAGCTTCGTGAAATCACATCAAACGGTCTTGAGCTTTCTCCTATCACACAGGTGCTTGTTGAAAAATGTATCTCAGGTTGGAAGGAAATCGAGTTTGAGGTTATGCGTGACAGCGACGGAAATGTTATTACTGTCTGCTCAATGGAAAACTTCGATCCTGTAGGCGTTCACACAGGCGACTCAATCGTTATCGCTCCTACGGTAACACTTGCCGACAAGGAATATCAGATGCTCAGAAGTGCGGCTCTCAACATTATCTCTGCGCTTAAAGTAGAGGGCGGTTGTAACTGCCAGTTCGCACTCAACCCCGAAACATTTGAATATGCGGTTATCGAGGTTAATCCCCGTGTATCCCGTTCATCGGCACTTGCGTCAAAGGCAACAGGTTATCCTATTGCAAAGGTTGCCGCTAAGATTGCTATTGGTTACACACTTAATGAAATCAAAAATGCCGTTACAGGTACAACATACGCTTGCTTTGAGCCGGCGCTTGACTATGTTGTTGTAAAATTCCCGAAATGGCCTTTCGATAAATTTGTATATGCAAAGAGAACACTCGGTACTCAGATGAAGGCAACAGGCGAGGTTATGGCTATTGCTCCGACGTTTGAACAGGCTATTATGAAAGCCGTAAGAGGTGCCGAGATTTCTCACGATACTCTCAACGACAAGGAATTTGCAGAGCTTTCAAACGCATCGGTTTATGACAGACTCAGCGTTTGCGATGACAGAAGAATCTTCTGCGTATATGAGGCTCTCAAGAGAGGCATTACAGTAGAACAGATTCACAACATCACTCTCATTGACGAGTGGTTCCTTGAAAAGCTCAAAAATCTTATTGCCGTTGAAAACGAACTCAAGAACGGCGAGCTTACGGAGGATCTCTATGTTCGTGCCAAGAACAAGGGATTCCTTGACAGAACAATTGAAAAAATCACAGGCAAGAAGGTTGAAAATCCGCTTCTTCCTGTTTATAAAATGGTTGATACCTGCGCCGCAGAATTTGAGGCTGAAACTCCTTACTTCTATTCAACATTTGATAAGGAAAATGAAGCTGAGGAATTCATCAGAGAGCAGAAGAGTGATAAGAAAACAGTTATCGTGTTCGGTTCGGGTCCTATCAGAATCGGTCAGGGTATCGAATTTGACTATGCGTCTGTTCACTGCGTATGGGCGCTCAAAAAAGCAGGCTACGATGTTGTTATCGTAAACAACAACCCTGAAACAGTATCAACAGACTTTGACACAGCCGACAGACTTTATTTTGAACCGCTCACAACCGAAGATGTTATGGGCATAATAAAGACAGAGAATCCGTTCGGTGTAGTTGTTGCATTTGGCGGACAGACAGCAATTAAGCTTACAAAGTTCCTCAGCGACAACGGTGTAAATATTCTCGGCACATCATACGATGCCATTGATATGGCAGAGGACAGAGAGCGTTTTGACGAGCTTCTTGAAAAGTATCATATCAAGCGTCCCCGTGGCGTAACGGTTATGACAACAGACGAGGCTCTCGATGTTGCAGACAAAATCGGTTATCCTGTTCTTCTCCGTCCGTCGTATGTTCTCGGCGGTCAGAATATGATTATTGCATTCAACGAAGATGATGTCAAAGAGTATATGGCAATCATTCTTGCACAGAATATTGAAAATCCGATTCTTATTGATAAGTACCTTCAGGGTACAGAGCTTGAAGTTGACGCCATTTGTGACGGTGAAGATATTCTTATTCCGGGTATTATGGAGCATATCGAGCGTGCCGGTGTTCATTCGGGCGACTCAATTGCGGTTTATCCGGCATGGAATCTCTCAGACAGAATGACTCAGATTATTATTGAAAGCTCAAAGAACCTTGCAATCGAACTCCGTACAAAGGGACTTGTAAACATTCAGTACCTTATCTATAAAGACGAACTTTATGTTATCGAGGTAAATCCCCGTTCTTCAAGAACAATCCCTTACATCAGTAAGGTAACAGGCGTTCCTATGGTTGACCTTGCAACAAGAGCAATGCTCGGTGAAAAGCTCAAAGATATGGGCTACGGCACAGGCCTTTACAGAAAGAGTCCTTACATTGCGGTTAAGGTTCCCGTATTCAGCTTTGAAAAGCTTATCAATGTTGATAACCACCTCGGCCCCGAGATGAAGTCAACAGGTGAAGTTCTCGGTGTTGCAGGCACACTTGAGGAGGCTCTCTATAAGGGACTCATCGGTGCAGGCTACAAGATGAAGAAAAAGGGCGGTGTGTTCATCACAGTCCGTAATTCGGATAAGGCTGAAATCGGTGAAATCGCAAAGAAATACTACGACCTCGGATTCAGAATCTACGCAACAGAGGGTACAGCGGATGTACTCAAGAAGTACGGTATTGACGCCGTAAGCGTAAAGAAGATTCACGAGTCCAAGACAAACAATACTCTTACACTCATTGAATCGGGCAAGATTCAGTATGTTATTTCAACATCTGCAAAGGGCAGAATTCCTTCAAGAGATTCTGTTAAAATTCGTCGTAAGACTGTTGAAAGAAATATTCCGTGTCTTACATCTCTTGACACGGCAAATGCACTTGCAGATTGCCTCAAGAGTCACTATTCACAGCACAGCACGGAGCTTATCGACATTAACCACATGAGAGAGGAAAAGCTTATGTTAAAATTCACTAAGATGCAGGGTATAGGCAATGACTATATCTATTGCAGCACTTTTGATCAGGAAATCAGCAACCCCGAGGCGCTTGCTGTAAGACTTTCCGACAGACATTTCGGTATCGGCGGCGACGGTATTATTCTTGTTTGCCCTTCAAAGGTTGCAGATGCAAAGATGAAAATGTACAACCTTGACGGTTCAGAGGGTAAGATGTGCGGTAACGGTATCCGTTGCGTAGGTAAGTTCCTCTATGACCACGGTATGGTTGATATCAACGAAAAAGGCGAAATTACAATTGAAACACGCAGCGGTATCAAGAAACTCAAGGCTTATACTTCAGGCGGAAAGGTTAACCGTCTCAGAGTTGATATGGGCAAGGCTATTCTTGAACCGAAGGAAATTCCTGTTGTTCTTGACGGTGACAAGGTTGTTGACAGACCTGTTGAAATTGCAGGCAAGAGCTATAACATCACCTGCGTATCAATGGGCAACCCACACTGCGTGGTATTCATGGACGATATTGATAATCTTGATATTGAAACCGTAGGACCGGAGTTTGAAAACGATAAGCTCTTCCCTGAAAGGGTGAATACAGAATTTGTAACAGTTCTCGATGACCATACAATCAAGATGAGAGTGTGGGAGCGTGGCTCAGGCGAAACATGGGCTTGCGGTACAGGTGCTTGTGCCGTTGCGGTTGCCGCTTGTGAAAACGGTTTCTGCAAAAAGGGCGAAGACATCAAGATTAAGCTCAAGGGCGGCGATCTTATTATCAACTATACTGATGAAACGGTATATATGACAGGTAATGCGGAAAAAGTATTTGAAGGCGAAGTTGAGGTGTAATCGTGGAGATAACCGAACATAAGAAGAATAAAAAATATATATTTGTAACAGGCGGTGTCGTATCCGGTCTTGGCAAGGGTATCACAGCCGCATCTCTCGGCAGACTTTTAAAGGCAAGAGGGCTCAAGATTGTTGCTCAAAAGCTTGACCCGTATATCAATGTCGATCCGGGTACAATGAGCCCGTATCAGCACGGCGAGGTATATGTAACGGAGGACGGTGCAGAAACCGACCTCGACCTCGGCCATTATGAGCGTTTTATTGATGAGGACCTTAACAAGTATTCAAACCTCACAACAGGTAAGGTTTACTCAAATGTTCTTGAAAAGGAGCGTCACGGCGACTACCTCGGTAAGACAGTTCAGGTAATTCCTCACATCACAAATGAAATCAAGTCTTTTATCTACAATGTAGGTGAAAAGACTAATGCCGATGTTGTAATTACGGAAATCGGCGGTACGGTGGGCGATATCGAAAGCCAGCCGTTCCTTGAGGCTATCCGTCAGGTATCTCTTGAAGTCGGCAGAGAGAACAGCATCTTTATTCATGTAACTCTCGTCCCTTATATCAAGGGCAGTGAGGAACACAAATCAAAGCCGACACAGCATTCTGTAAAGGAGCTTCGTTCACTCGGTATCAATCCCGATATCATCGTTCTTCGTTGTGACGAACCTCTTGAGGAGAGCATTTTCAACAAGATTGCACTTTTCTGCAATGTAAAGCCGGATTGTGTAATCGAAAATATTACTCTCCCAACGCTTTATCAGGCACCTCTTATGCTTGAAAAGAGCAATTTCTCAAATGTTGTATGTCGTGAGCTCAATATTGTAACAGACAAAAAGCCCGACCTTTCCGAGTGGGAAGAAATGCTTAGCCGTATCAACAACCGCACAAAGAAATGCACGATTGCTCTTTGCGGTAAGTATGTTGCTCTCCATGACGCATATCTTTCTGTTGCAGAGGCACTTCGTCACGGCGGTTATGAAAATTCCGCCGATGTTGAAATCAAGTGGGTTGACTGCGAACTTCTCACAAAGTACAAGGTTGACGAGCTTCTCGGTGATGTTGACGGTATTCTTGTTCCGGGCGGCTTCGGTAACAGAGGTATCGAAGGTAAGATTATGGCTGCAAAATATGCCCGTGAGCATGATATTCCGTATCTCGGAATCTGCCTCGGTATGCAGACTGCAGTAATCGAATACGCAAGAGATGTTCTCGGCTATGCTGATGCCAACAGCGGTGAGTTTACACCAGAGGGCAAGCATAATGTTATTGACCTTATGCCTGAACAGGAGGGCATTGAGGATATGGGCGGCACAATGCGTCTTGGTGCATATCCGTGTGTTATCAAGCCCGATTCGCTTATGGCTAAGGCTTACGGTCAGCATGAAATTTCAGAGCGTCACCGTCATCGTTATGAGTTCAATAACGATTTCAGAGAGGAAATTGAAAATGCAGGCATGAAGATTACAGGTACTTCACCTAACGGACTTCTTGTTGAGGCTGTTGAAGTTCCCGACAACCGTTTCTTCGTTGCTGTTCAGTATCACCCCGAGTTCAAGTCACGCCCGAACCGTGCTCATCCGCTTTTCAGAGAATTTATTAAGGCATCACTTGAAAAGTAATTGATTTTTCCACTTAACTTTCAGATTTAAAGGACTGATTTTAATGAAGATTAACAGAAATTTTGACAATCTCGTTCCTAACTATCTTTTTGCAGATGTTGCAAAAAAGACAAATGCATATATTGCGGCTCATCCCGATAAAAAGGTTATCAAGCTTGGTATCGGTGATGTAACCCTTCCGCTTGCTCCTGTTGTTGTTGAGGCAATGAAAAAGGGCGCAGAGGATCTTGCTCACAAGGAAACCTTCAAGGGTTATCCCGATTATGAGGGCTACGAGTTTCTCAGACAGGCTATTTCAGATTATTACAAGAGCTTTGGCGTTGCAGTAGGCGCTGACGAAATCTTTGTATCAGACGGTGCAAAGTCTGACTGCGGCAATATAGGCGACATCTTCTCAAAGGATAATATTGTTCTCGTAACCGATCCTGTTTACCCCGTATATGTTGACTCAAACATTATGGCAGGCAGAGAAATTGTTTATGCCGCATCAAATGAGGCAAACGGCTTTGCCGCTCTTCCTGATGAAAATGTAAAGGCAGATATCATCTACCTTTGCTCACCTAACAACCCGACAGGTTCTGCATACAATGCCGAACAGCTCAAGACTTGGGTTGACTATGCTCTTAAAAACGATGCAATAATCCTCTACGATTCAGCGTATGAGGCATTCATCACAGAGGATCTTCCTCGTTCAATTTTTGCAATCGAAGGTGCAAGAAAGTGTGCAATTGAAATGTGCTCACTTTCAAAGACAGCAGGTTTCACAGGCACAAGATGCGGTTACACGGTAATTCCTAAGGAGCTTGAGCGTGACGGTCACAATATCTATGCAACATGGTACCGCCGTCAGGCAACAAAGTTCAACGGTGTTTCATGGCCTGTTCAGTGTGCTGCTGCCGCTGTATTCAGCGAAGAAGGTCAGAAGCAGATCAAGGAGAACATTTCTTACTATCAGGAAAATGCAAGAATTATCGCATCTGCTCTTGATGAACTCGGCATCTACTACACAGGCGGTAAGAACTCACCTTACATCTGGCTCAAGTGTCCGAACAATATGGGCAGTTGGGAATTCTTTGACCTCCTCCTCAACGAGGCAAATGTTGTAGGTACTCCGGGTGAGGGCTTTGGCGAAAACGGTGCCGGCTACTTCCGTCTTACATCATTCGGTGACAGAGAAAACACAATTGAGGCTGTTGAGAGAATCAAAAAGGTTCTCACAAACCTCTCAAAGTAATTTGATTGAATTCAGATTATTATATTGAATAAAACACACAGCGGATAACCCGAATTTTGAGGTTATCCGCTGTTCTTATACGGTGAGCCGCCGTTTCCTGTTCGTGAAGATAGTTTTAATTAAATGGAAAATTGTGGTCGGGCAGACAGTTTGCAATGTAAAAAACATATTATGCCCGAGCGTAACATTGCAACTGTTCGCACAATTCCTTGTTGACATATTATCCCCCCCTACGCAAAAAAGGACATTCCATTTGGAATGTCCTTTTGATATCATATTAAAATCAGAACTTAATCTTTTCAGCGATATAATCGTTGATCTTGTCAATTGCAACTCTTTCCTGCTGCATTGTGTCACGGTCACGAACCGTTACACAACCGTCGTCAACAGACTCAAAGTCATATGTGATACAGAACGGAGTACCGATTTCGTCCTGTCTTCTGTAACGCTTGCCGATTGAGCCTGCGTCGTCATAATCAGTCATAAAGTCGGCTGAAAGCTGTTCATAAACCTTGCCTGCCTGCTCGTTGAGCTTCTTTGAAAGCGGAAGAACGCAAGCCTTGTATGGTGCAAGTGTCGGGTGAAGTCTTAATACAACTCGTGTATCCTTTTCGTCAATAACTTCTTCGTCATAAGCCTCAACAACAAGAGCAAGGAAAAGACGCTCAACACCGAGTGACGGTTCAATAACATACGGAATGTACTTCTCGTTTGTTGTCGGATCAAAATACTCAAGTGTCTTACCGCTTGTTTTGCTGTGCTGTGTAAGGTCATAGTCTGTTCTGTCGGCAACGCCCCAAAGCTCGCCCCAACCGAACGGGAAGAGATATTCAAAGTCTGTTGTGGCTTTTGAATAGAAACAAAGCTCCTCTTTTGCATGGTCACGAAGACGGAGATTTTCTTCCTTAATATTGAGAGAATAGAGCCAGTCACGGCAGAAACCTCTCCAGTATTCAAACCATTCAAGGTCAGTGCCCGGCTTGCAGAAGAATTCAAGCTCCATCTGCTCAAACTCACGAACACGGAAAATAAAGTTACCGGGTGTGATTTCGTTTCTGAAAGATTTACCGATTTGTGCAACACCGAAAGGAACTTTCTTACGGCTTGTTCTCTGAATGTTAGAGAAGTTCACGAAAATGCCCTGAGCAGTTTCGGGACGAAGATAAATTTCATTCTTGCTGTCCTCTGTAACGCCCTGGAATGTTTTGAACATAAGGTTGAACTGACGAATGTCGGTAAAGTTGTGCTTGCCGCAGTTAGGACACGGAATCTCTTTTTCCTTGATGTAATTCATCATTTCTTCATTTGTCCAGCCTGCAACATTTGTACCGTCAAAATCTTCAATAAGGTTGTCGGCACGGTGACGGGTTTTACATTCCTTACAATCCATAAGCGGATCAGAGAAACCGCCGAGATGACCCGATGCAACCCATGTCTGTGGGTTCATAAGAATTGCAGAGTCAAGACCTACATTATATTTGTTCTGCTGAACAAACTTTTTGAGCCATGCGTTTTTGATATTGTTTTTAAGTGCAACACCGAGCGGACCGTAATCCCATGTGTTTGCAAGACCGCCGTAAATTTCGGAGCCTGGGTAAACAAAGCCTCTGTTTTTACACAGGGCAACGATTTTATCCATGGTTTTTTTTCTGTTTTCCATAACTTAACCTCTCTTAACAGATAGATAGATAAAAATAACCATTAAAATAATACAATTATTTGCAACTGTTGTCAAGTAAAAACACCAAATGTTAGCGCATAACAATAGGTTTAAAACAATAATTAGAAAAAATTCACAAACTTGCCAAAAACCACTTGTAAATCTGAACATTTTGATATATAATGTAATTACTCGAAATTTGAGTAACAAAAAAGGAGGAATTAGCGATGAAAAAATCATCCAAGGTTCTCAGTTTGGTGCTTGCAGTTCTTATGGCTGTATCCTGTTTTTCAGGCTTGACCATATTCTCTGCATCAGCTGAAGAAACCGACACAAAAATCTATTTTGACGCATCTAATCTCCCTGCAGATTGGGGAACAACAAAGACAGTATACTGTCACCTTTACGCTGTAGCAGGCGATGATTTACCTGAAACATCTTGGCAGGGTAAGGCAGAGAAATGTAAGCAGGATTCTGCTACAGGTCTTTACTACTTCGATACTGCAAAATTGAAGTCAGCTGACGGCACAAATCACGGCGGTCTTAAAGACAACGCTGACTATGCTGTAATTTTCTCAACAATTGATACTAAATCACAGAGTCACCAGACCTGTAATGTAACACTCGGTAAGCCTTGTCTCGGCGACACAATTTACCTCACAGGCGGTACAGTTGAGAATACCGAAGATTCATCAAAGCGTGACTTTGCTGCAACATGGAAGAAGAACAGCGATAACTACGGTCCAAAGGCTGCAATCACATCACTCGGTCATGTAACTGAGGGCAGATTCCCGATTTACCTTTCAAGAGCAGAAATGGTTGCACAGGCTCTTTTCAACTGGGCTGTTAAGAATGCTAAAAACTACACTCCCGAAGTTGTAGCTGACATTTGCGCACAGGTTGAGGCTCAGCCAATGGATGTTTACAACGCTTATGCTGAAATGTATGCAGAACAGCTTGCTGATCCTGCAGCTTATCCCGAGTGTGCTCCGCTTACAACAGTAGCTACACTTCTCGGTATTGATCCTTCAGGTACAACAGCTCCTGCAACAGAAGAACCTACAACTGTTGAGCCTACAACTGTTGAGCCTACAACTGTTGAACCCACAACAGAGCCCACTACAGAACCTGCAACAGAGCCTGCTGACGCAACACAGTATGTTGTAGCAGGTGTTGAGTCACTCACAGGTTATGAATGGCAGGGTTCTCCTGCACTCGCTCCCGAAAATGTAATGACAAAGAGCGGCGATGTTTATACAAAGACATTTACAGCTGTTCCGGTGGGCAAAAGCTATCAGTTCAAGGTTGTTGCAAACACAGGCGACGAGCAGAAGTGGATTGGTTTTGACGGTACAGACAACAATGTAACTTTCGATGTAGAAAGTGCTTGTGATGTAACTGTAACTTTCAATCCTGCTACAAACGAGATTGCTGTAACAGGTGACGGTGTTAAAATGGTTACAGACCTTGAAATCAACAGCATTACAGTTGTTGGTAACGGCGAAAACAGCTGGCTTAACGGTGTAGCATGGGGTGTTGACGCTGAAGTTAACCACATGACTAAGATTGCTGACAAGGTTTATCAGATTACATACACAGGTATCGAGTCTGCTGACGCTGCATACCAGTTCAAGTTTGCAGTTAACGACGATTGGGCTGCTAACTGGGGCCTTTCTGTGCAGAGCGCAGCTGCTATAGGCAAGGATTTTGACCTTACATTTAATGGTGAAAATATGCTCCTTAACACAGTTTCTGCCGGTTATCCGGAAGATTCACTTGTTGATGTAACAATCACACTTGATCTTACAAACTTTGATTATCCGTCACGCTCAGGTGCTAAGGCTAATATTAAGATTGACGGTAACCGTGTTCCGCTTCTCGGCGATGCTGACGGTGACTACTCAATTACAGTTGTAGATGCTACAACAATTCAGAAGATTGCTATCAACCTTATGAGTATTGCTGCTGATGATGCAAACGCATTCAAGACATGTGATGCTAACGAGGATGGCAGAATCTCAATCAAGGATGCTACTCTCGTTCAGAAGTACATCGTTGGCGGTTACGAAACAGGCAATGTCGGTTTACCGATTACTGTTGAATAATTAATCGCTGTTGATTAAATTCACAATTGCAATTTACCCCACAGGGTTTTCCTGTGGGGTTATTTTTTGTCGTAAAACAAGGAAATTTTGCCGATAAAGGTGCAAAGTGCAGTAATATGTGGTATAATCATAGTGCAGATGTTCCGCTTTACTCATACGGTGGTTCGTTCTGAATTTAAGCAGAGTTATATTTTACTTAGACTCTGAGGAGCTGACACTCTGCGTCAATTAAAAATGTTCAAAAAGAAAAGAGGCGAAGGATGTATGTATATTCATGATATTTCGAGAGACACTCTTACAACCGAAACATATCCGGGTGATCCCGAAACTGTTGTGACTCCGCTGAGAAGTATTGATGAAGATGACGAGTGCAATCTTTCGCAGATTTCTATGTGCGTTCATGCAGGCACGCATATTGACGCTCCTCTCCACTTTTGCCCTGACGGCAAAGGGATAACCGATTTAAGGCTCAACACTTTCTATGGAAAATGCACCGTAATAACGGTCAAGGGTGTGTTGACGGGCGAAGATATGGACAAGCTGTTGCCGTATTGCCGAAAACGCATACTCTTTCGTGGGAACGGCAAAACATACCTTTCACATTCTGCCGCAATTGTGCTTGCACAAAGCAGGGTGGTGCTCGTCGGTACGGATGCCGAGTCAATCGCACCTCCGTTTGATGAAGTTAAAACACACCTTGAACTCGGCAGAGCGGATATTGCCGTTCTCGAAAATCTCAATCTTTCAGGAGTGGCTGGCGGCGAATATGATTTGTGTGCGTTTCCGATAAAGCTCGGCGGAGTTGAGGCGGCACCATGCAGAGCGATACTTTTTGAACAGGAAAAAGGATTAAACTAAGGTGATATTTATGGTAAAAATGGTAGTATTTGATCTTGACGGCACGCTTATAAATTCGCTTACCGATCTTGCTATAAGTGTG
>ERZ1034804.187-NODE-187-length-13299-cov-18.298712_pt1 | contig 13299 bp, 18 predicted proteins | sample MGYA00520635_ERZ1034804 | MGnify/ENA primary metagenome ERZ1034804 (study PRJEB33766, sample SAMN09781685) | gut metagenome | biome: gut microbiome | host: Homo sapiens | place: Madagascar | study: EMG produced TPA metagenomics assembly of the PRJNA485056 data...
CACACAAATAACGAACACATGGTGAACGTTGGAATCTGGAGGGCGATCTGCGTTACTCCTGTCAAATTAACATATGCACCCGTGTCCGGCAGTGTAACGTTTTGAATGGAGAGGTCCGTACCTTTGACCATCATCTGGCAGTTGATCTTGTGGAATCCTCCATCACCCACGACATACCCTGTCGTCATAGCTTGGCAAGCCATAGCGACATCATACGGGCGACCGTATTTTGTTGAAAGTGTGCCGATACTATACTTTGTGTCGCCCTTAATTGTCTGGGACGCGCAAGTAACGGTCAGTCTTTGGTCGTCTGCTTTTGCAAGGGTCCAGGTATTTGCATAAATGCACTCCGAAAATCCACCCCAAGAATATTTTGTCGCAATGCCAGCGGGTGCAAGCTCAATGCTGTTGTATGCAAATTGTGCGGCATAAGTGCCCGTTTTAATGGCGCTGACAATAGCGCCTGCCAGCAACTGATACCCTGCCTCATTGGGGTGGATGTGATCGGACGAAAACAGTGTATAATTGTGCATGATCTGCTCACATCCCGGCAGGTATGCACAGTTGCTCTCACCGCATGCCGCATATGCGGGCAGTACGTTATTGGCAATGTTTGCCCTGACCTGCCTGTCTGGGCTCCATGCAATCATACCAACATGCACAACCGCATTGGGAAAATTTGTTTTGCAGAGCCCTGCAAAAGAAGCGATATCTGCCGTGATTGTGTTGCCGCTGTAGTTGTTATCATTATACCCACCAAAAACATAAATATCGGTGATATCAGCCGGGGCCGGGATTGTGGGTAGTACGGACGTTACAAGATCGGCAAATTTGTAACCAACCCTGGAAAAACCATATCCACCTTGACATGCTTTGTAGTAGTCGTCCGTTGCAAGGCCCAGAATTTGCGGCACTTTTTGAGCCCATCCCATACCAGGACTTACACCGGCCCCCTCGCCCATTGAATAGCTGTCACCGACAAATAGGTACTTTTTCGGGCGGGCAACGTCATGCAGCTTATCAATATCGTTTTGGAGCTTTTTATCTGCCTGTTCGCGGGCAGTCTGCTCGGCCTTGATAGCCTGTTCGCGGGCAGTCTGCTCGGCCTTGATAGCCTGTTCGCGGGCGGTCTGCTCGGCCGTAATGGCCTGTTGCAGCTGTGTGTCTGCCTGCTTGCGGGCGGCAATTTCGTCGGCGATCTGCTGGCGGGCGGTGGTGTCCTTAACATTATAGGATACCGCGTCAATGTTAATTTTATCAAAATCTGCCATGGTGCCCTCCTTAATCCGTATGAGTTGCGGTTGTAATTGTGATGGTTTCCGTCGCGGGGGTGTATGATACAGTCACGCGGGATAGCTGCTCAATATCTTGCACTTTTTGCAGTGCCTCGTTTGCCTTGGTTGCTGCCTCATTGGCTGCAGTGTTGGCGCTCTGCGCGTTGCTGCGGGCAGTGGCATCCTTAACGTTAATGTCCTGACCGCCCAGATTAAAAACAGATACATCAGGCATGTAATTACCTCCCTGTAATGGTGATGGTTTGGTCCGTCGGGTTGTACACATGCACGTCACCGCCGTATATGGTGCTTGCCGCACTGGGCGGGAATCCCATGTTAATACTGGTATCGCTTGCCCGATACCACGCCGTGGGCGTGCTGAACAGTCTGGAAATAAGGTCAACCACGGAAACCTCCACGCAGTTTGTGCCAATCACCACAAGCGACGTTTGCGGAATGACCTGGGGGTTAGTGCAAAGGACATCACCAACAAAAAACACACTGTTTGCGGGTAATTGTTCGGTGGCAGCTTGCCCGTTTTCCTGCTGGGGTGCGGCCGTGATAGCGTTTTTGAGCGGGTCGATAAAATTTTGCAGGGTAAACACGGGTGTCCAGTAGTCGGCATTGGTGATCTGTACCCCCTGGGGGACGGGCTGAACAGAAAGATATGCAGTGCCGTCCTGCGGGTCCAGAACTAGGGTGTTTTGCGCGTACTGGCCGGTGATATCCCACTTAATGGGGTCTGCGTACTTAATTGTATTGAGGCTGACAAAATTTGCAAGCCTCCGGTCGATGTCATTGAGCGTGTCAATAATCCAGTCAAGGTTCAGGTCGTGGAAATTGGTGTAGGGTGCCTTGTGAATCGGATAAATGATACTCATGGTTGTTATCTCCTTAATATACCAGTAGGCAGAAGTTTTCCCTAATATCTGTGACGATCTTGTGCACCGCGTTTTCTGTGGCAAGGGCCAGTTCCTTGGCAATCAGGTCTTGCGGGTCTTTGCCGGCCCGGCCCTTTTCGGTCACGGTGTCTTTGTACTCGTCTTGTGCCTCGGTGGTCCCGTCATTGGTGGTTGTTTGGTCGTCGGTGGTGGTGTCGGTGCCGGTGCTGGTGATCTTGTTACCGGTGCCAAGGGTGGTAGTACTCTTTTCGGCGGGCACCAGGGTCCCGCTATCAAATCCCGTGACATCCCTGGTTGTGTTGTCGCTGCCATTATTCTGGCCGATGGTGGTAAGGTCAGGGGTGCGGGTGGTTTTGCCTGCCACTACATTTTTGTTGCTGTTGGTGCCGGTATTGGTCCCTTTGTGCTCCGTGGTGCGGGCGCGATCATCGGAGGCCAGCACGTCATAATCAAGGCCCAGGGCGGTCGCGTACCGGGACCAGCTGGGCAGCATGGTTTCGGAAAACACCCCAAGGGCCCTTTTCATGGTGGGCCCGTCGGCATAAAGCACCTCAAGTTCCAACGTATCAAAAAGTAGCTGATTGCATACCGCTTCTTTTGACACACTTTCAGGTACTTGCAGGTCGTCGAATAGTGTGGGGTATCCTGCCAGCAGCCCGTTAAAGCTTAGTGTCGCGTGCATTGTTGCTCACCTCCTGCGTGCCGGTGTCGGGTGGGAATCTCCAATCAACCCACAACTGTGATCTGTCAATCCCAAAAAGTTTGTGGACCCGCTCGCAACTGCGCTGCAGGCTGTCCACCCACAGCGACGCTTTTGCAGCTGTTTCGACGTTGTTGGAATTGACCTCATCTGTCAGCATGCGCTCTTTTTTGCTCGTGTTGGTGTTGGGGATACCCACCTCGGTGTCGTAAAGCGCCTTGATGGTTTTGAGGGCGGTCAACAGCTCGTTGGTGATAAAATTGCCTTTGAGGTCAGACGAAAAGTACATCCAGGGGCTTTGCCCGGCGGCCCCGGTCTTTGACGCTTTGAGCAAAGAGGAATCCACAAAAACAGCGGGGTCCCCCTGCATGATAGCATCAAACATCTTTTTGAAAGATTCTGCACCGGCCTTGTTACCGGCTGCGAACACATACGCCAACCGGCTGTTGATTAAATTGCTCTGGATGGTCTGGGCGGCAAGGGCCATCATGTCCCCATAATATGCCACAATATCCACCATGCCCCTATAATCAGGCTGCAGGTTGATGATCTCGCACTGCCTGCCGATCTGCAAATACGGGGACCCCTTAATAAAAGGATTTGCCACGATGGAGTGCGTGGGATTATAAAAGATATTGATACCGGTAAGCCCCATACGATCATATACCAGGCCGTACCGGTCGGTATCAAATACCGTCACACCGCCGGAGCCAAACACCAGGTATTGCAAGCGGTTGCTGGGCCATGTTTCGGGGAGCGTCCACCGGACCATAGCCACGGCCTCCAAAAACAGGTACTTGCGAAAATAATAGGACAGATTGTTGCCCTTAGTGTGCATGACAGAGGGTGTCACCGGCGAAACATGGGCATTGATCTGCTCGTAACTATAGGGTGCTGTCATCACAACTTGCCCCCCTTTGCCATTTTGAACAGCAGCCACACCGGCAACTTGCCAGTGGGCCACGGGCCCGGCCCAGGACCCGGCCCAGGCTCTTCGCCTGCATCCCATTCCACTTCCCAGGTGCCGACCTGGTTGGGGATTCCCAGAATGGCGGACGGGTCCGTTCTGTTGGCGGTACCATAACCGCCAACCCAATATTCCCAGTGCGTGTGGATGCCGCTGGCGTTGCCGGTCTGACCTTGCTGCCCGATAAATTGGCCGCTGGTGATGGTTTCGCCAACGCTGTGAATCTGCTTGGCAAAATGAGCTGCCAGCCAATAGCTGTTATCGCTCATTTTGATAACGATATAGTTACCCCAGGAATCGTTGCCGGTTGTGCCGCCTTGCCAAGTATGGGCCGTGACGATGGTGCCGGCCATGGGTGCATAGGCCTTGTGATCTTTGTGCACCGTGTCAATACCGCCATGGGGGCTGCCATCAGAGTATGCGGGATATGCTGCAGATACCCTAATAGGTGATACCCCTGTGATACATTGCTTATATACTGCCATTGTTTTGGCACCTCCTATTCCAAAAAGAATCCGTTGCGCATAAAACTTTTGACGCTGTCGATCTCGGCGGCTGTTGCTGTCAAGGCTATGCTGGGGTCATCCACCATGATAAAACCCGGAATCGTGGACAGCTGCACACGCTGGCACAGGGGCCTGCCATGGTCTACGTTGTTATCCTCCACGATCTCGTAAAAAGCGCCGGTCAAATACGGGGTGATACCGTATTTTGCGACGCTGGCCCCTCCGCCTTTTGACTGGCTGGTGACGGTGGTTTGCTGGGCACCGGATGCAATGCCGTTGGCGACATCCCCGTTACCAAAAAAAGACGCCAGGCCGCCGACCACAGCGCCAGCCGCCGTTTGAATCAGGCCGCTCAAACTGGCAAGCTCGTTGACGTTGGTGGCAATCTGCGCCAGCTGCACCGGTACTGCCACACTGCCGGAGGTGGAAAAGACGACGGCACGGAAATCTTTGTCAAATGCCAAATCAAGGACAGCGTCACCGGTACGATAGTCAACCGTCAATCGGCAGTACAACGTGCTTTGCCGCACAAATAAGTTGGCATTTATTTTGATCTCGCCAAATGGTGGACAGTATAGCGTGTACTCCGAATACGGGGCCCCGTCTGTGTAGGCACCTCTTGTGCTGAGCTGCGGGTGGTGTGGGGACGGAATACTAAACGTGAATACCTGCTTATCGTTATTGTTAGCTATCACATAAGCGTTACCCACGTTTTGCATTTTCCACCACCCAACGGGGATTTCGGTGATGGGGGTACCGATACCAGCGTTACCACACGGAATCCAAAACGCTTTGGAAATATACTGGATAGGGTTAAACAGCGCTTTGGTCAGATTGCTGCTGATCTCGTCCGCGCTAATATTAAGGTAGTCGGTATTTTGCAAAAGGGCTGCCATGAGCTTTTGAAATGTCGTGCCGCTCATGGCAAGATATATGGCACCGCCAAAAGACACATATCCCGGTGCGTTGACAGCCACGACAAAAAAGCCCACATTGCCCTCCGGGTCATCGGAAAACGGGGTGGTGTTTGCCTTGACGGTCTTTGTGGTCAGGGGTGCTTTGGTGGGGTACAAACTATCTACAATATTACCATCATACTTGGCGGACGATCTCACAACGTACTCTGTAGCGTTGCTGATCTGGTCCCGGTAACTTGCCAGGGTGTCAACCGTCAAGGATGCAATCCAGCGTGCGTCCGAATATGTCCAGTTTTTAATCCAGTAGAACCGGCCAAAGATGGGTATATTGCAATAATTGTACCCGGTGGGGTTGCTTTCCGTGGCAATCTTAATTTCTGGGTCGATGATGGTACACGGGCTTTTCAAATTGATCTCAAACGTTCGCCCACCGCTGGGCAGCTTGGTGCTGTTTGAGCGCTTATTGATCTGATAAAATATTGCCTGCATGTTGCATACACCTCCTTATAAAATAACCGGCGGGGGCAATGCCCCGCCGGTGCCGGTCAGGACTTAGAAGGGTCTGCGTCCTTGTGCATGGTGGTTTTCAGGGTGCTGGCTTTGGCTGCATGGGCCGCGCTGGGTGCGGTCACGTCGCCAGCCGTCATCAAAAACAGAACGGCATTTTCGGTAAAATCGTCGTACCAACTCCACCCATAATGGTACCAGAAATTGGTATACAGGCCGCGTGCGTTCATCGGCGTGGGGACCACGCGCGACAGGCGCGGGGTGTAACCGATTGCATCCCAGTCAAGCAAGCACCCAAACACGTTGGTCAGCTGCACGGCTGCATTTTTGGTTGCCACACCTGCGGTACTGGTAACAACAGGGGTCGCGGAAATCGTTTCGCGCTCGTCGATGTCCTGCCAGAACGTGACCTGCTCCGCGTCGCGGTACCGCAACATCTCGTCGTGGAACACTTCGGGAATAACGCGGGCGTCAATCTGGCTCTGGGTGCCGCTGTACAGATACAAGTGCTGACGATCATACGGGGTATGGCGCATAATGCTGTAAGTTTTGCTGCCAATTTCCCAATTCTGGTGCCAGTTGATCGTACGCTCTTTCATGAGGCGCGAAACGTCGTTGATACGACCATACGCAAATTTTGCGAAACCGGGAAAATTGGCCTCTTTGTACACGTCGGCCACTTTCAGGGTCGTGCCCTGCTGGGCGTTGTACTCATCCAGCAGGTAGATGACGCTTTTGGGGCTGGTGACCGTCATGCCGGTGAGGTGGTTTGCCATCAGGTTGTTGGCCAGGTTGCGCCGGTCGGCCTCAATCTGGTTCGACAAATGGAGCACAAACGAGGACCAAAACTGCGCCAGTTCTTCGGGACCCTTGAAAGCTGCCTGCATCTGGGTGTCGGCCTGGGTATACACGCGGCTGTAGTTGGTCTGACCGTAATAGTTGGTCTGCAGGACTTTGGGCTTATGGACCTCATACATATCCACGCTCTGGCCCTCTTCCAGGGACCACGCCTTGTCCGTCACGGGGTCGGAATCGCAAAAATTGATCTTGCGAACGTGGTTGGTCCAGTCGTCGCCAGTAACCTGCAAGCGCTTCATGGGCGCGTCATACGGCCGAACCGCAAAAATGGTGCGGCCCAGCACCTGGCTGATTGCCTTGGTGTAGTTGTCGGTGCCGGTCAACAGCGTGGCCTGCGCGACAGATACAAAACTGGACGTGTCCACGATGGGCGACGTGGGTTCCTGGCCGGTTGCCATTTTGTTGATCTCGGTCAGGATTGCGGCAATATCCGCAAAATTCATACCAAGGGGCATATTATTTGACCTCCTTCCCAAAAGTAGGGTCAATGATACGGGCCGTAACCGTGCTTGCATCGGCTGCGGGCTGCTGCTGGATACCAAGGCCCAGTGCATTGGCCTGCATGGTCTGGGTCATGGTCTGCATTGCCTGGGTGGTGGACTGCTGGCCCTGCAAAATCTGCTGCAGCAAAGTTTCAAGGCCGTCATACTGGCCGCTCGGCTGCGCGGGCTGCGGGGCAGGCTGCGGTGCGGGCTGCGTGATCTGCTTGGCGGGCTGGGCCGCCAAGGGCGGGACCTGCTGCGGAATAGCAGGATTCTGCACAGCTGCGGGGGTCGTCTGCGTGGGCTTGTCCATGGCTTCGATCTCGGCCTTGGTGTACCCGGCCATGGCAAGGGCCGCTTTCTCACTGATTTTCAACGTTGGTCGCCTCCATAATAACGTAAGTGTCATGGGCCAGGCACTTAACTACCTGGTCTTTGTCGCCTTTGGTGACGGGGCCCACGGCGCAACACTGCCGCGTGTGGGCATCATCGGCCCAGTCACTGTAATAGCCCAGGCCCAGACGGGTGCACAGTTCAGCCAGCAAAAATGCACGTTCGTTTGTGAGCGACTGGGCAAAAATGATATAACAGTTCATGCCGATCAGCCTTTCTTGATGTCATCCAAGGCAACACGCATTTCGGTAATTGCTGCCGTGTTTTCTTTGACAACCGTGTTACACTGGTACCACATCAGCAGAAATGCCGCGATCGGGAAACCGACGTTAGAAATAGCCTGAATCACAGTGTTAGCATCCATTTTGTGCACCTCCAAAATAAATATGAATAGAATAAAATCCCCGGTTCTTGCGCTGGCTGACGCTTGCCCGCCCCTTCTGGGGGCTGCCTCTGGGCACCGGGGATTAACTTTATTATATTCGATTGTTGGAAAAAATCAAGTAGCGCTGCAGTATTCCCTAAAAAATATTTCATCCGAATACCGTTCGAATTCGATCTGCCGCTGCAGGTACGCGGGCCAGATATACCCATAAGCGGCCCTGAACCGTTTTCGCTCATAGTCGCCGGTGCCGTACATTGGCATTTCGCCGGAGCGGTGCCGACATACATAATATACGGGTTTGCTTTTGTGCTCATAGATGCAGCATCGGCCAATCTGCACAAGTGGGTAATATTCGCGCAAGGGTCGGGACGCCACAAGGCTTTTTTCCTCGGCGCTATACTGGTTCTCAATGGCCGACCGGTAAAAGTCGGTACCACTCATGGACCGGTACAGGGCCGTATTTGCTTTTTCCTTGGCTATTGGGCTATCCACCAAGTCAATGAGCAAAATGCCCTTGTCTTTCAGCAGCTTGACGCGCTCTTTTTTGCCGATCATCTTTTCTACTGTATCGGTAATATCCCATTGCATATAGTAAGGGTTTGCCATGCCCACGGCATTTGACATGCACAGCAGCGTGATGGGTTTTTGCCCTTGCAATTCGCGGTTGCGGTTGACCGTTTCGTATATGTTTGCTAGGCCCACACCTTCGCCGCGCCGGTAATAGTCGGATTCTTCTTTTTGGTACTCATCCAAAATTATAATATCGGTGTTGGGGCTCGAAAAGCCACGGGTGCGGGCCATTGTGACAACATTGCCCAGCACTCCCGACATCTGCGCCGGTCGAATAGGGACCCCGGTGTCAGTATAGGCCCCAGCATTGCCCACCTCGTACATGCCCGCTATTTTTGACATCTTAAAAGGGGCATAGTGTGTTTGTAAGTCGTTGTTCAGCGGGGACCATGGCCACATCAACGGAGACGAACAAATCAACTCCGCCTGCTGCGGAGTACGGCGCAAATATAAAAACTCTTCCTCTTTTTCGTGCACGTGCTTTAGCGCCCCGTATGTTTTGCCGGTGCCGCGTCCGCCCCAGATAAAAATAATGGGGGCCCCGGTGGATAGAATGCCGTCATCTTCCGAAAAATTGGGCCAGCCCTCGTCTGTGTAAAGCTTTATCATCAAACTACCTCCATGATCTTGTACCCCAGTATCTTGGCGTATTCATCCGTAATTCCCAGGGTATAGGTATTGTCACAGATACATAGGTTTCTCGTTATGTGGACCGTGTGGCCGTCAACCACAAAGTCTGGCACCTTTGGGCGATCATTATATATGACCATGTTGCCAGCTGCCAGGCAAAACGTAAAGCCTGGCTTAAAGGCATCAAAACCACCCCAAAGGGCCAGTTCCAGCCCCCCTTTGCGCTTGCTCACTCCGGCTATTGTGGTAGTAATCCTGCCGCCCTTGGTGTAGGTGGTCGCGTACTTTTTGGCACCCCAGGTCATAAACTCCGCATAACTGTGTTCTTGCTCATACACGCCCATATAATGTATGTGCCCCTTGGGGTCTGTCGCACAGGCACCATTATCTTTCGCCAGCTGTTTCACAGCCCGGTTAAACTCCGTCAAGTCAATGTCACCCATATATTTTACGCTGTCTGTATCACAGTACACGCCGTTTTTGCCTGCTGCCCATTGTGCAATCTTGAGGCGCTTGCGCGTGTGGGCTGTGGTCCACACACCCCACTGGTACGGCAAAAACAAATGAGGGCAATGGTCGTTATAGCTGCCCTCGGGGTCGTCGGTGCACTCGCTCCATAGGTTGTCAGGGTCATCCTCATCAAAAAGCGTGTCCAGCTGCAGCGGATCTTGTGCTGTCATACCGTAATAACTGTTTAAGTCGCCCTTGGCCTTAACATAATACAAATCTTGACCGACCACACCTTTAAGGGACGTTTTGCCGGTGTAGCTCTCTTTTACACAATCTGTCAGGGGTGCTGGCAACTTACCATAGTCGGACGTGTACAGGTCCAGCACATTGAGGGCATCCCAGTCGTATTCCTTGGCAATGATTCTGAAATCTATATCGGTGATAGTAATTTCAAAATGATCTGCAGACAGCAGGCGGCCGTTGTCGTTTACATACCCTTCACAGTGGCGGACCTTAGCAAGCGGGATATACGGGAATCCCCACCACTTATACCGTTGACGTAATCCTTTGATCTGCAGGTGCATCAAGCATGCCTTGCCGTGCCGCATACATTGCATAAGTCGCTGCACCGTGGCAGGCTCCTGCCGAAATGGAGTCATCGGAAAATAGCATTCGCATTGCACGGCAGGATAGGCGCTTGACATATCGACGGACCCGACGTTTTCCAGATGGAGGCCGACATAATACCGGTTCGCATGGGTATCACCGCCCCGGAATGCCTCGCGCAACATCTGGTACAGCTCCCATGACGGCAGCAGACGCTTAACCCGGCTGATACCCCACTTGTACATTGCCTGCCGTGCCATGCGCCGAACGTATCCGGTGCGCGTCAATGGCAGAGTGTACAGGTCGTCGCCGTCGCGCTCCATCTCAATTAGCAGGCACTCCACAATGCACCGCACATCATTGATACAGTATGCCAATTCAGTGGATGACAACGGGGTCCAGGGATACCGGACTTTGGAGTAGTCAAGGGTGCCTGTTAATTTTGCGTGAGGCGCACCCAGCTGCTTGCCCCAAGCATCCAGTGACAAGTTGCTATGCCGCATACTGCAGCGGTATTCTATCGCACGGTTGTCGCATTTCAAAACTCGCCGGGGCTTGCTGGCAAACACTTCACCGGGGCCAAAAGTCATGACCCCGGAAAGGTACTGAAACTCATGGGCCAGGTTATGCACATACATGCACAAATACCAGTTGCCTTGTGGCCCACTATTGGCCCTCAAGTAGTCGCTGATCGTGTCGGTAAAATGTAACCATTCATCCCAGGTACGGCCTATGATAGTAACATCCAAACCAAGCTGACATTGCCAGATATACATAATGGTATGGGGGTTGCCGTCAATGTCGGTACAAACTCGGCTGGTTTCGATATCAAACGCACACGGCATATTGACGTACAAGCGCTTTTTGTTGGTTTTGCGCTTTTTGCCCTTGGTATGCTTGCAGTCCAGGTGCTCCATGAGCCATGGCACAGGGTTGTAATTACAAGCCTCCACCAAAACCTCCGCGCAAGTCGGCAGAGCTGCTACCGTCGCTATAGTCCCAGTCTGCGCCATAACTAACTTCTCCTTGCTGCCATTTGATAAAATCATCAATGCTGACATTATAGCCGCCTTTTTCCCGCCAATACATGACGGGCTGATCGGACGGATAGTAGTACACACCGGAGGCTTTGACGATCTCCCACCATTCGGACAGGGCCGTGTACTGATCTTCGGGGACCTCGGAAACGTCAATGCCCCCGACTTTCATCTTTTCCGCAAATTCCTCGCGGGCCCCGCCCACGGTGGACCCTTTGGAGCGGACAAACCGCGCAACGTCGGCAAGGGCTTGTTCCAATACTTTCCGATCTCCGCGCATTGCTTTGATGGTCGGAAACCCCCCGGCAAATTCCTTATAAATATCACTTGTGCTGCTGATGGGGTCTTTTGACAGACGCTTAAGGCGTTTTTGGGCAATGTCGCGTAATCGCGTGTACTCTTTGCGCATCTCGTTGTCCGGCCATGATTCCAGGGCATACGGGGTGTATAATTCGGGGCCATATTTAAGGGTTGCCCTTGCTTTAGCTGCACCGACGGCCATACTTCTCACGTTCCTTTCTTGCCAGAATCATCAAATACCAGTCTAGGGGGTCTGTTTCAATGCCGAGATACCAAAAAAGAGCCTTGGCCCAGTCGGAGCAGAAAAACTTGGCGTCCTTTTCAACCACTCCACTGTATACAATGGCTAGTACAAGGCCCTCAATGGGGTCATCACTATCTAGCAGTATAGCTTTGTTGTCACGTTTCATGGTATTCTCCTAACAAATAAGGCCACGGCACAAGTGCCGTGGCCACCGGTCAAAATTAAACCAGGTTCAGGGACAGGACCTGACCCTTCTTGGTGCTAATCAGCACAGGCTTGATCTTCACGGGCTCGGCCCAGGTATCGGGGGTGCCCAGCAATATAAACATGCGTTTGAGCGACTGGTAAACACCGACGGACACACACGCGTATGACTGGCCATCCTCCGTGATAAGGACGATACGCGGGGCGATCACCTTACCCTCCGGTGCATCCTCCTTGCTGACCTCCACGCACTCCACGGACACATGCACCAAGGACAACACTTCGTTGACGTGCTCTTTCAGCTTGTTGGCGGGGTTGCTGGTTGCGTTGTAAAACGTGACTGCTGCATTGCGGTCGGTAAGGTTCATGTCGGTGTACCCGACGCCGGTGTTCATCACATCGGATACCATCATGGCACCCTTGTTCTCGGTCTTAGTCATTGCTTCAGACATAATGCAAACTCCTTTCGTTTGGCCCTGTCATCATCAGTACCGGGTGGGCGGTCCCGGTAGACGGCCCGGAGGGCCGTTTCGACTTAATCGTTACTGTAGTTACGGTAATAGGACGCAACCACGTCGCGGACCTGGGCAGCACCCTGATACCGGAGATTTGCGGTTAGGCTGGAATCCTTAAAGGCTTCCAGAAAACCCACTTGTTCATTGCAATGGGCCAGGGCCTGGCGGTACCCGGCAAGCCGTGCACTTTTGCTGGTGTCGCGGGGCTCCTCATATTCGCAGCACGTCACCCGGCCATCCGGGTGAATTTCAACGATGAACTTGCGCATTTTCATGTAATGGGCCTTCTTTCTTTACGCTTTGCCATAATCAAGGCTTTGATCTTGCAAGGCAAATACTAATTTGGTGATCTTAGAATCATCGGTGCTAATAAACATATGATCGATGATTGACTCGCAGTACACACGGGGCATGGACCGAAATTCACCGGTCCAGAGGGGTAGGTTTCCTCTCGTTGCGCTAAACACGCTAACCAAAATGTCAGGTGGTAGATTGTAACAGAGGGTGTAAAAATCCAAGGGGGTGATATAGCGCTTCTTCATCGTCACAGCTCCTTAAAATCCCACTGGGCATTTAGAGACTCTTCAAAATCCATGCCGGTGTCATTGTCATACAGATGGACTTCAGCAGTGCGGCCCAGTGCGTCTTTAATAATCATGATAGCTATCTCCTTTCACCCAAGGGGCTGATCTGGACGGACCCGGTCGGGTCCATCCGGTGTGGCCTCTTTCTTGGTACAATTATAGTATACTACATTCTATGGTGCATATGTTGCTATAAAACATTGTAACCGTGCAAAAATTGCTAATCGCTGAAATCATCGTTGTTTACATCTCCTTTATAGGTGATATT